>Ga0210096_1000076_pt1 | contig 48297 bp, 45 predicted proteins | sample China_Galinas_PW_4_FD_184864 | JGI IMG/M metagenome (GOLD analysis project Ga0210096, IMG submission 184864) | Wetland microbial communities from San Francisco Bay, California, USA, that impact long-term carbon sequestration - China_Galinas_PWA_D2... | ecosystem: Environmental > Aquatic > Marine...
GATCAGGGAGTGATCTGCTTAAGAATCAATGAGATAGGGCTGGCGCTTTGGGTCATGGACCCACTCGTTGCCGTAGCAGGCAAGACAACTGTTAGGCGAACCCAGTAGCGTGGAAATCGAGGCTAGCGACTGACCGCTACCAGCAGGGCATAGAAGAAGGCGACCAGACCGGTAGCGAACAGATGGCCGGCCAGCTGCTCTCTCCCGGGCCTTGGTGGCTCTTCGTCCATGATGGAGCGGATCTGGTACCGAACCTGGTCGCGCATGACGTAGGCGTTGAAGCGAGGCATCTTCGGGCTCCTCATCGGTAGGATCTGGCGGGTCCTCGCGACGGCGCCGAGAGGACCAATCGTGCTACTCTTGTTCTAATATAGCAGACGAAGAACTAAAAGAAAACGCCGCTGGCGGACGATCTTGTGTCGCAGGTTCCGGAGTACTTGGGGTCGTCATCCCTTCGGGAGCCCGTGGGGTCGGTCACCCTCGGCAATCCCACTGACTTGCTGGGTGCACGAAGCGGTCAACTGCTGTTTCAAGGGTCACAGGTGAAGCCGGCGCAGGTCCGAGTCGGGGTGGCTTTGGTCCCACACCCCGAGGAAGAAGCTGCGGTGCTCGCGAGCCGCCAGGGGGCTGTGGAAGCACACGGATCCTTCGTGTCGGGTGAAATAGCGTTGCTGGAGCAGCCCGGACTCGTCGGCCACGAGAAAATTCTCCGCATGATCCAGATGGTCTGGGTGCACCCGCCGGATCTCGATGCGACTGGGAAGCCTGCGGCTCAGCTCGATCAGGCGGTGGCCTTCGCGCCGCACCCTCCGGTTGGATTGAAGCAGCACCCAGACGCGGGCCGAGCGGTTCGGCAGCACGAGTTGCTTCACCGCCTCGAGGAATTCGGCTTGGTCGTACACAGGCGGGTCCAGGTCATGAGTGAAGATGAGCAGCTCTCGCCGGGCCTGGGTCGTCAAACGGGCCGCCGACCGCTTGTACTCCTCCCGGCGGGATAGCTCCATCCGCTCGTCGGTGCTACCCAGCTCGGCATGATCGATCCATTGCAGTATGTCTTGAGACTCCACTAGGATTCCTCTGCGTCGAGTGATTGGGCCATGCGCCGATGCGGGATGCCCGCGTCCTGGAATTCGTCGCCTGCCACGAGGAAGCCATGCTGCTCGTAGAAGCCGAGCACCTGGGTCTGGGCATTGAGCTTCAGACGCCTGAGCCCAAGGGCCCTGGCGGTGCGCATGACCTCGCGCAGCAGAGCGCTGGCCACGCCGCGCCTGCGCCATTGCGGCAGTACGGCCATGCGTCCGACATGTCCGTCTTCCAGCAGCCTGGCGGTGCCGACCGGGCGACCCTGGGCGTCCTCGGCGATGAAGTGAACGGCCCCGGGGTCGGACCCGTCCCATTCCAGGCGTTCCGGTACCCCCTGCTCCTCGATGAATACCCGCCGGCGTACCGTCATCAGCCGATTCGCGTCGGATGACCAGTCCGCGAGACGTACGCTGGAGTCACGCATCGGGAAACCCTAGGTGGCCTCGATTGTAGAGCTCGGCCAGCAGGTCCAGGGCCGTGTTCCGGGCGAGCCAGGTGCTCAGGTAGCCGAAATGCAGCCGCCGATGGTGGGCAAGGGCCTCCAAAAAGCCGCCCAAGTGGGACGGCAGGGGAAACTCCTCGCCATTGACATAAAGATAGTCGGTGTCGCCATGCCCGCGGATGAACGCCAGGCGAGACAGCCCGTTTCTGACCAGCAGGCCGCGGCGCTCGAAGGCGATGTGCAGTTCTCTGGGGTCCAAGGGCTCCTCCGGCGAATCCACCTGTAGATGGGGCTTGGGCTCGGTCAGATAGCGCCCGATCCAGCGATCGCGGGTCTCTCGATCGTCGCCCAGTGCGCGATCGAGCAGGGTGCCGATGTGCGCCAGTGCCTGGGGGGTGATTTCTGCCGGGTCCCGGGCGGGAGCAAGCCCTTCCGGGTCCCGATAGTGTGAGTTGCCGACCGAGCGCAAGATGAGGTCGTCGCAATAGGTCGTGACCAGCTCGCTCAGGGTGGGGGACCGAAAGCCCACCGAGTAGGTCATGCAGCCGTCGCCTTCGGCCTGGCCCCGATGGGCTACCCCGGGTGGCAGATAGAGCAGGTCACCCGGGCCCAGCACCCATTCGTCGTCCGCCTCGAAGCGGGAGAGAATCCGCAGGTCCAGCCCGGGGAGCAGCTCGTCGTCGGTGGCGGGACGCCGGTGGATCTCCCAGCGCCTGCGACCGGCTCCCTGAATGAGGAAGACGTCGTACTCGTCGCGGTGGGGGCCGACCGAGCCGCCGTCCACGGCATAGCTGATCATGATGTCGTCGACCCGCCAGTCCGGGAGGAAACGAAAGGTCTCCAGCAGATCGGCGACGTTCGGGACGAGCTTGTCCACGTCCTGTACCAGCAGTGTCCAGCGGCGGTCGGGGAGCTCGGCGAAGTCCGCCTCGGTGAAGGGGCCGTGGCGCAGCAGCCATCGGGGGTCCTGACTCTGCTCGACGACGATACGCGATTCGACCCCCTCCTCGCAGGCCAGTCCGGCCAGCTCCTCGGGCGACAGTGGTGGCTCCCAGCCCGGCAGGGCGGCCCTCATGAGCAGCGGGCGCTTCTGCCAATAGGCCTGCAGGAAGCTTCCCGCATCTATGCCCTCAGGAAATAGCAACTTATGCATGGTCCGCGCAGTATCCCTGCCTCACCTCGGTTTCATGGGCTCGGAGCGCCCAGAAGCGCCAAGGAAAAGCACGTGTCGAAGGGGGTGGGCGTTCCCGGTTCGAGGAGGGAGCCGCGTCGCCCTCCCTTGAAACATACCCGTCGTACGTGGATTTTCGGTCGCGATGCGCACCCGGTTTTCCATCGCTTCTCGCATTGCCAAGGCTGCCAGATCAGATGAAATGGGAGCCGTAGTCTGGCCGATCTCTGCTTTGATTCCAACAAGCCCGCTTACTTGGCAAGCGGAGGCAGGCACGATCCCGCGGATTGGCTCACATGCGGTATGGATTTGCGGCTTGCCGGTCTTGACCTGGGGCAAGCGATGGCCGCACTGTATAGCGCCATTCTCATATCGATTCGGAGGAATCATGGTAACCAAGAAAAATCCGTTCCGCTTCCTGGTCTGGCTTCCGCTTGGGGCCGCTGCGGGGCTGGCGCTCGTGTCTCAGCAGGTGATGGCCCAGCCTTGGGCAACAGACACCGAAAAGTCGGTGGTGACCAACAACTTCGGGGAGTGCTGGGAGGCTGCAGGGGGCCTGCTCGACATCATGCTTCCCGAGTCTTGCGGCGGCATCAAGGATGCCGACGGTGACGGTGTGCCGGATGACCGTGACCAGTGCCCCGATACCCCCAAGGGTGTCGAGGTCGACGAAGTCGGCTGCCCGCTGGATTCCGATGGGGATGGCGTGCCCGATTATCGCGACAAGTGCCCCGGCACCCCCAGGGGCGCTCCCGTCGATGCCGATGGCTGTCCTCTCGATTCGGATGGTGACGGCGTGCCGGACTACCGCGACAAGTGTCCGGGTACCCGCAAGGGCGCCAAGGTGGACAGCGACGGCTGTGAGATCATCAAGGTGGTGATCGATTCTCGCATGACCAACTTCGCCTTCGACAGCGCCCAGCTGTCCAACGAGGCCCAGACGATCCTGAAAAGACTGGCCGGCCAGATCAACCAGGCCTCGGGGGTCTCCTCGGTCATGGTGACCGGTCATACCGACAGCCAGGGCTCTGACGCTTACAACCAGCGGCTGTCCGAGCGTCGGGCCAAGTCGGTTGCGGACTATCTGGTCGGTGAGGGTGTTCCAGCCGGCGTGATCCATATGAGCGGTATGGGTGAGAGCCAGCCGGTCGCCGACAATTCCACCGAGGACGGCCGTGCGCGCAACCGCCGCGTGGAGATCGAAGTCAAGCTGAAGTAACCCAGAGGCGGGGCGCTTGGGGGCGCCCCGCCTTTTTCTTTGAACCCAAAAACCGCAGTTGGAATTGCCAAGACGCCGAGGTCACCAAGCCGGACAGGCACGAAAGGGAAGGCGCCTGCTTCACCTGGAAGGTGGTCTTGATCTCCAACGTATTTCTTTGAAAACCTTGGCGTTCTTTGCGCCTTGGCGGTTCAAATGATCTTTGTCAGGTTGAATCAGATCGATATGGCCTGGTCGGCGGCGTTGCCGGTGTAGCGGGCCGGCGTCAGCGCCTTGAGGGCGGTCTTGGCTTCTTCGGGAAGCTCCAGGCTGTCGATGAACGCGATCATCTGCGCCGAGGACAGGCGCTGGCCGCGAGTCAGCTCTTTGAGCCTCTCGTAGGGCTTATCGATCCCGAACCGGCGCATCACCGTTTGGATGGGCTCGGCCAGGACCTCCCAGTTGGCATCGAGATCGGCGGCCAGGCGCTCGGGATCGGCCTCCAGCTTGGAGATACCTCGGATGGTCGAGTGCAGGGCGATCCCGGTGTGGGCCAGGCCCACGCCGAGGTTTCGCAGCACCGTGGAATCGGTGAGGTCACGCTGCCAGCGGGAGAGGGGCAGCTTGGTGGCCAGGTGGTCGAACAGGGCGTTGGCGATGCCGAGGTTGCCCTCGGCATTCTCGAAGTCGATCGGATTGACCTTGTGGGGCATGGTGGACGAGCCCACCTCGCCGGCCACGGTCTTCTGGCGGAAATAGCCCAGGGAGATGTAGGACCAGACATCGCGACAGAAATCGATCAGTACGGTGTTGAAGCGGGCGACCGGGTCGAGCAGCTCGGCAATATAGTCATGGGGCTCGATCTGGGTGGTATAGGGGTTCCAGGCGAGCCCGAGCGATTCTACGAAATCCTTGGCGAAGCCCTCCCAGTCCACTTGCGGGTAGGCGCTCAGGTGGGCGTTGTAGTTGCCCACGGCGCCGTTGATCTTGCCGAGCAGGGGCACGTCGGCGATGTGGCCGCGTTGGCGCTGCAGCCGGTAGACAATGTTCGCCATCTCTTTGCCCAGGGTCGTGGGCGAGGCCGGTTGGCCGTGGGTGCGAGAGAGCATCGGCAGGTCTGCATGAGTGTGGGCGAGCCCCCGGATGGCGCCGATCACCTCGTCCATCAGAGGCAGCAGCACCTGTCCGCGACCTGAGCGCAGCATCAGGGCATGGGACAGATTGTTGATATCTTCCGAGGTGCAGGCGAAGTGGATGAATTCGCTGATGGCCTCCAGCTCATGGTTGCCCGCAATCTTCTCCTTCAGAAAATACTCCACCGCCTTCACGTCGTGGTTGGTGGCGCGCTCGATGTTCTTGACGCGGTGCGCGTCCTCCTCGGAGAAGTTGTCGACGATCCCGCCGAGGATATGCCGGGCATGCTCGCTCAAATCGGGCACCTCGGCTATGCCCGCGTGGGCCGCCAGGGCCTCGAGCCAGCGGACCTCCACCAGCACCCGATGACGGATCAGGCCGAATTCACTGAAGATGGGACGAAGGTCCGCCGTCCTGCCGCCATAGCGGCCGTCCACAGGAGAGACGGCAGTCAGTGTCGTGAGATCCATAGGTGCCCTCTTGAGTTGGAATGCAGCTGAGCATCTGAGAGTCGGGCTCTCAGGCCGCCAGCTTCCGCAGCACATACTGGAGTATGCCGCCATGGCGGTAGTACTCGACCTCGTTGGGGGTGTCGATACGCACCTTTGCCGTGAACGTCTTCGGGGTGCCGTCTGCGGCAACCGTCGCCACTTCGACCCGCTTGGCGGAGCCGTCGCCAAGGCCCGTGATCTCGAAGGTCTCGGTGCCGGTCAGCCCCAGGCCCGCGGCACTCTCGCCTTCCTGGAATTGCAGCGGCAGCACCCCCATGCAGACCAGGTTGGTCCGATGGATGCGCTCGTAGCTCTCGGCAATGACCGCCCGAACCCCCAGTAGGCGCGGGCCCTTGGCCGCCCAGTCCCGGGAGGAGCCGGAGCCGTATTCCTTGCCCGCGATGACGATGGCGGGCACCCCGTCGGCCTGGTAGGCCATGGCCGCGTCGTAGATGCTCATCTGCTCGCCTTCGGGCTGGTGCAAAGTGACCCCGCCCTCGGTACCAGGGGCCATCAGGTTGCGCAGTCGGATGTTGGCGAAGGTTCCGCGCATCATCACCTCGTGATTGCCGCGGCGCGAGCCGTACGAATTGAAGTCCCCGGGCTCGACCCCGTTGCCAATCAGGTAGCGTCCAGCGGGACTGTTGGCCTTGATGGCCCCCGCGGGGGAGATGTGGTCGGTGGTGACCGAGTCGCCCAGCAGGGCCAGGCAGCGCGCGCCCAGGATGTCGCTCACCTCGCCTGGCTCCATTGCCAGATCATGGAAATAGGGGGGATTGCGAATGTAGGTGGAGTCGTCGCTCCAGGCGAATAGCTTACCGCTCGGGGCGGCCAGGGCGCGCCAACGCTCATCTCCCGCGAACAGATCCGCGTAGGCGGCCTGGAAGGATTCCCGGGACAGGTGGGCGCCCATGGCCTGGCCGATCTCCTGCTGGCTCGGCCAGATGTCCTTCAGGAGCACCGGGTTGCCGTCCGCGCCCTCACCCAGGGGCTCGTTGTAGGGGTCCAGGTCCATGGTGCCGGCCAGGGCGTAGGCCACCACCAGGGGCGGGGAAGCCAGGTAGTTCATCCGCACCTCGGCGTGTACCCGACCCTCGAAGTTGCGGTTGCCCGAGAGCACCGAGCAGACGCTCAGGTCGCCCTCGGCGATGGCCGCGGAGACCTCCGGGCGCAGGGGGCCGGAGTTGCCGATACAAGTGGTGCAACCGTAGCCCACCAGGTGGAAGCCCAGGGCCTTGAGGGGCTCCATCAGCCCCGCGTCCGCCAGGTAACGGGTGACCGCCATGGAGCCCGGGCCGAGGGACGTCTTGACCCAGGGCTTCACCTTGAGACCTCGCTCGACCGCCTTTTTGGCCAGGAAGCCGGCCCCCAGCATCACCGAGGGGTTGGAGGTATTGGTGCAGGATGTGATGGCAGCGATCACCACGGCACCATCGGTCAGCTCCACCGGCTCGCCGCCGATCGAGGTCTGCACCGGCCCCTTGGACTCGATCTTGCGCTCCGCCCTGAGCGCGTCCCGGGCCTGGATGAAGCTGGCTTTGGCGGCACGAAGACCGACTCGATCCTGGGGTCGTTTGGGGCCGGCCAGGCTGGGCTCGACGGTGGAGAGGTCCAGGGTCAGGGTGTCGGTGTACCGCGCCTCCGGGCTGTCGGCGGTGTGGAACATGCCCTGGGCCTTGGCATAGGCCTCCACCAGGGCGAACTGCTCATCGCTGCGTCCCGTCAGGCGCAGATAGGCCAGGGTCTCCTCGTCAATCGGGAAGAGTCCGCAGGTGGCGCCGTACTCAGGGGCCATGTTGGCGATGGTGGCCCGGTCGCCCATGGGTAGATGGCGGATTGCCGGACCGTTGAACTCCACGAACTTGCCGACCACCCCGTGCTTGCGCAGCATCTCAACGATGGTCAGCACCAGGTCGGTGGCGGTGGCCCCCTCGGCCAGCTCGCCGCTGAGTCGCACGCCGACCACCTGAGGGATGAGCATGGAGACAGGCTGCCCCAGCATGGCGGCCTCGGCCTCGATGCCGCCCACGCCCCACCCCAGCACTCCCACACCGTTGATCATGGTGGTGTGCGAATCCGTGCCCACCAGGGTGTCGGGGTAGGCCTGGAGCACGCCCTGGCTGCTCTGGCCGAAGACCACCCGGGCCAGGTGCTCGAGGTTTACCTGGTGCACGATGCCGGTGTCCGGCGGCACCACCTTGAAGGTAGAGAACGCCTGCTGACCCCATTTGAGGAACTCGTAGCGCTCTTTGTTGCGGGTAAGCTCCAGCTCGGCGTTGAGGGCGAAGGCCTGATCGGTGCCGAACTTGTCCACCTGCACCGAATGGTCGATCACCAGCTCGGCCGGCTGCAGCGGGTTGATTCGGTCCGGATCACCGCCCAGGCGTGCCATGGCGTCGCGCATCGCGGCCAGGTCCACCACCGCGGGCACCCCGGTAAAGTCCTGCATCAGCACCCGGGCCGGGCGAAACTGGATCTCCTTGGACGGCTCGGCCTGCGGGCTCCAGCTGCCGACCGCTTCTATGTCCTCGCGCGTGACGGTCACCCCGTCCTCATGGCGCAGCAGGTTCTCCAGGAGGACCTGCATGGAGAAGGGCAGACAGTCGCTGCCTGGCACCCGGTCGATGCGATAGATCTCGTAGGACTTGCCAGCCACTTCGAGGGTGGATTTGGCGCTGAAACTGTCGGTCACGAATCGATGCTCCGCTTTTGCTCAGCTGCATTTGCCGGAATGGCCGGGCGGGGATTGCGCGTGTCCGCAGTGACCGGACCGCGCGCGGCGAAAATGAGGATTTTACCGGCGGGGAAGGTGAAAATCATCCGCCCGGCCGGATTCGGCTGGGTATAGCTCATGGGCAGACAGCGCGAACGGGTGCGCTGGTGCCTCGCCTGCTCTTTACGGCCCCGCCGGGGGCACCAGGGGAATACCGGCCCTGACCACGATCTGCAGGGCCTGGTCCTGGGTGAAGCCCGCCTTGACCAGCGCCTGATAATAGTTGTGGGCGAAGGCGGCCAGCTTCTGCGCGGTCTCGGGCTTGGAGAGTAATTCGAGCTGGACCTCCATGGCGATCCGGTTCGTCTGGCCGCTCATGGGGGTGAGCATATCCATGGAGTGCTCCAGGTACCTCTGCCGGCGCTCGGTTACGTCGCTCTGTGCGCCGGCATTGAAGCTCGTGCCTAACGCAGCGAGGACCATTGCCCCAAACCAAAGGTGTCTACAGGGTCTCATGTCGGGTCTCCTCGATCCGTTCGTTGTGGTCCTGCTCGTTCGGCATGGCGCGTTTGGACATTGCCGGGGCTCAGCACCAGCTAGGGTGAAGCCGGCGCGCCGGGGCGCATATGCGAGATTCTTGCATCATCGCCCCCGGGCGCATAGCCCGCCGGGCGGCGGAGAGGAGCGGCCAGCCGGGGGATGGTGGCTGTCACGACATCTCGGCGTAGGGTATCATTGCCGCTCCGCTGGCTCCGGGTCGGGACACTCGAACGGGACTTTTTCGTTCAGATTAAGTTCCGTTTGTTCAATGTATTCAGGAAGTATCTTCAAGAAATGTCCCTAATGCGTCCGTCGCACCGAGTCGGGCAGGAATCCTCGGCACTCGCTCCATGACCGACCTGCAGCATATCCGAAACTTCTCGATCATTGCACACATCGATCATGGCAAGTCGACCGTCGCGGATCGCTTCATCCAGGTGTGCGGGGGTCTGAGCGAGCGCGAGATGGCCGAGCAGGTGCTCGACTCCATGGACCTGGAGCGAGAGCGCGGCATCACCATCAAGGCTCAGAGCGTGGCCCTGAGGTATCAGGCGGCCGACGGCCAGACCTACCAGCTCAACTTCATCGACACCCCGGGTCATGTGGACTTCTCCTACGAGGTCTCCCGTTCCCTGTCGGCCTGCGAAGGGGCCTTGCTGGTGGTGGATGCGGCCCAGGGAGTGGAGGCGCAGAGTGTCGCCAACTGCTACACGGCCATCGAGCAGGACCTGGAGGTGGTGCCGGTCCTGAACAAGATCGATCTGGCGTCTGCCGACCCGGAGCGGGTGATTCGGGAGATTGAGGAGATCATCGGCATCGAGGCCCGAGATGCCCTGCGCGTGAGTGCCAAGACCGGACTGGGCATCCCCGAGCTGCTGCAGAGCCTTGTGGAGCGCATCCCCCCGCCCCAGGGGGACGCGAGCGCGCCCCTCCAGGCACTGATCATCGATTCCTGGTTCGACCCGTATGTCGGCGTAGTGTCTCTGATCCGGGTGAAGAACGGTCGGCTGAGTCGTCGGGAAAAGGCGCTGGTGATGTCTACGAGCCGCACCCACCAAGTGGACAAGCTGGGGGTGTTCACCCCCAAGGCGACCGACCGAGACAGCCTCGGGCCAGGGGAGGTGGGCTTTCTGATTGCCGGGATCAAGGAGATCGACGGCGCCCCCGTCGGCGATACCATCACCCATGCGGATCGCCCCGCGGCTCGCCCGCTACCTGGGTTCCAAGAGATCAGGCCGCGGGTATTCGCCGGCCTCTACCCCATCTCCACGGATCGGTACGAAGACCTGCGCGAGGCCTTGAAGAAGCTTCGCTTGAACGATGCCGCGCTCTTCTTCGAGCCTGAGACATCTCAGGCCCTGGGATTCGGCTTTCGCTGCGGCTTCCTCGGCATGTTGCACATGGAGATAGTCCAGGAGCGCCTGGAGCGCGAGTACGATCTCGATCTGATCACGACCGCCCCTACGGTTGCCTACGAGGTGCAGAAGAGCGACGGCGAGGTGGTGCTGATCGACAACCCGGCAATGCTTCCCGATCCCAGCAAGGTCGTCGAGGTGCGCGAGCCCATTATCGACGCCCACATTCTGGTCCCCCAGGAGTTCCTCGGCAATGTCATCAACCTGTGCGTCGACAAGCGCGGCACCCAGATGAACATGGAGTATGTCGGCGGCCAAGTGCAGCTGCACTATGAGCTGCCGCTGAACGAGGTGGTGCTCGATTTCTTCGACCGTCTCAAGTCGGTCAGCCGCGGTTTTGCCTCCTTCGATTACGAGCTGAAGCGGTTCCAGGCCTCGCCCTTGATCAAACTGGACATTCTGATCAATGGCGAAAAGGTGGACGCGCTCTCGCTGATCGTGCACCGCGATCTGTCCCAGTCCCGGGGCCGGGATCTGGTCGAGCGCATGCGCGACCTGATTCCCCGGCAGATGTTCGAGGTCGCTATTCAGGCGGCCATCGGCAACAAGATCATCGCCCGCTCGACGGTCAAGGCCTTGCGCAAGAACGTGCTTGCCAAGTGCTATGGGGGTGACATTAGCCGCAAGCGTAAGTTGCTGGAGAAGCAGAAAGCGGGCAAGAAGCGCATGAAGCAGGTCGGGCGGGTCGAGATCCCCCAGGATGCCTTCCTCGCCGTGCTCAAGGTCGGAAGAGACAATTGAGCGCGGATTCCATTGCCAGGCCCGGATCCCGGGCGACAGGAGTAATCACGACGCGATGAATTTCGACTTCCCCACGATACTGGTTGTGGCGACCTTCGTCACGGGTGGCATCTGGCTGTTGGATGCGCTGTTCTTCGCCCCGAAACGGCGAGCCCCCACCGAGACGGTCGAGGACGAGGATGGAGAGGTCAAGAAGGCCGGCCAGAGCGAGCCGCTGCTGGTGGAGTACTCGCGCTCCTTCTTCCCGGTCATCCTGATCGTGCTGCTGCTGCGCTCGTTCCTGGTGGAGCCTTTTCGCATCCCCTCCGGCTCGATGATGCCGACGCTGCTGATCGGTGATTTCATCCTGGTCAACAAGTTTGCCTATGGGCTGCGCCTTCCCGTGCTCAATACCAAGATCCTGCAGCTCGGGGAGCCCGAAAGGGGGGATGTGGTGGTCTTTCGGTATCCGCGCGACGAGAGCGTCGACTATATTAAGCGCGTGGTCGGCGTCCCCGGTGACCGAATCGACTACCGGAACAAGACCCTTTACGTCAACGGCGTTGCGGCACCTCATGTCCCTATGGGCATCTACATCGGCTCGGGTGCGGGGGCGGGGGAGACGGGCTCGGTCGAGGGGCGGGAGCGCCTCGATTCCGTGGAGCACCCTGTACTGATCAAGCCGCGGTATCCGGATTTCGGCCCCGACTGCCGGGTCTTGGCCAATGGCCCTATCACGGTGCCCCAAGGGAAGTATTTCATGATGGGCGACAACCGCGACAACAGCCACGACAGTCGCTGCTGGGGTTTTGCTCCGGAGGAGAATTTGGTGGGCAAGGCCTTTGCCATCTGGATGAGCTGGGACTGGAATCGATCCGGTTTTCCCATCGAATGGGGGCGCATCGGGGATCGTATCCATTGACTTGAAATCGACTGGACGGGCTTATGAGACTCAATACCTTGAAAACCCAGGCGGGAATGACGGGACTGGGCTGGCTTGCCGTGATCGGGCTGGTCCTCTTCTTTGCCTTGCTGATCGTCAAGCTGGTGCCGACCTACATCGAGAACTACTCGATCAAGACGGTGCTCCATTCGCTGGAAGAAGAGCCCTTGATCACCCAGAAGACCCCCAAACAGGTGCGGGATCTGATCAAAAAGCGCCTCAAGATCAACAGCGTCTACGACATGGACAAGAAGGCGATCAAGATCGACAAGGACTCGGGCGTGCTGAGGGTGAACATCACCTACGAGGTGCGCAAGCCCATGTTCGGCAACATCGACGTGGTCATGTCGTTCAGCGACGAAGTCGAGATGGTGAGCCATTGAGGCAGCCTCCGGAGCGGCTGTTCCGCGCGATCGGCTTCTCGTTCATCGACCCAAGGCTTGCCGAGCGCGCCCTGCGCCATCGCAGCGCCGGCCATGACAACAACGAGCGTCTAGAATTTCTCGGCGATGCCTTGTTGGGCATGGTAATCGCCGAGGCGCTGTTCCGCGCCTTTCCCGAGGCGGACGAGGGGCAGCTCAGCCGGCTGCGGGCGTCCCTGGTCAAACGGGAGTCGCTCGCGCGGATCGCCCGTCAGATAGATCTGGGAGGCTATCTGGAGCTGGGCGCGGGCGAGCTGCGCAGTGGCGGCCAGTCCCGCGGCTCCATTCTGGCCGACGGCCTTGAGGCCCTGCTGGCAGCGGTCTATCTGGATGGGGGTATCGCCCCGGCGGTCGATTTGATCCAGCGGCTGTTTCGCGAGCGTCTCCAGGCTCTGAGCCCCGAGCTTCATGGCAAGGACCCGAAGACCCGGCTCCAGGAGCATCTGCAGGCCCGACGCATGGAGCTGCCGGACTATGAGGTGATCGGTGTCCAGGGCGAGCAGCATCGGCAGATGTTTCGTGTGCGCTGCCGCGTCGGCGCTCTGGCGCCCGATGTGGAGGCGATCGGGAGCAGTCGCCGCAAGGCCGAGCAGGCAGCCGCGCTCAAGGTCCTCCAGGCGCTGAACGAGGAGACTCCGGTTGGCTAATAGATGCGGGTACGTAGCGATCGTCGGGCGCCCCAACGTTGGAAAGTCCACCTTGTTGAACCAGTTGGTCGGGCAGAAGCTCGCCATTACCTCCCACAAGCCCCAGACTACGCGACACAGCATCCTCGGGGTGAAGACCCGCTCCGAGGGTCAGCTGCTCTATGTCGATACCCCGGGCATTCACAGACGGGGCCGCAACGCCATGAACCGCTATCTCAACCGTGCTGCCCGTGCGGTGCTCAAGGATGTGGATGTAGTCGTCCTCGTGGTGGAGGCGCTGCGCTGGACCGACGAAGACCAGCTGGTGGCCGAGGATCTCGAGCAGATCGGGAAGCCCGTGATCCTGGCGGTGAACAAGGTCGACTCGGTCAAGGACAAGTCCCGGCTGCTGCCCTTGCTGCAGGGGCTTGCCGAGCGGCTCGACGCCTCGGAGATTATGCCCATCTCGGCGCGCGTCGGCGTCAATCTGGATCGGCTGGAGACCTGTGCTCTGCAGGCCCTGCCGGAGGGCGAGAATGCCTACCCGGACGATCAGCTCACCGATAGGAGCGAGCGTTTCCTGGCCGCCGAGCTGCTCAGGGAGCAGCTCACCCGTCGTTATTCGGCGGAGATCCCTTATGCCCTCACGGTGGAAATCGAGGGGTTCGAGACCCAGGGGTCCTTGTATCGCATCGGCGCATTGGTCTGGGTGGAGCGCGAGGGCCAGAAGAAGATCCTGCTCGGCCAGAAGGGCCTGGCCCTGAAGGAGGCGGCGCGAGAGGCACGCCTGCAGATGGAGACGCTGTTCGGCCGCAGGGTTCATCTGGATGTCTGGATCAAGACCCGCAAGAGCTGGTCGAGCGATGAGCGAGCGCTGGCGCGACTCGGCTTCGGGGACTGAGCCTGCCTTTCCGGGGTCGATTCCGTGATGGCTGATCCTGCCCGGGGGGCGACCGGGGCTCAGTCGCTCCTCCAACCTGCCTATCTCTTGCACCGCAGGGCCTATTCCGGTACCAGTCTCCTGGTGGAGCTTCTGGGCCGCGAGATGGGCAGGTTTCCCGCCATTGCCAAGGGTGCACAGTCGAAGCGCGATGGCCGCTCGGCGCTGCTCCAGCCTTTCGTGCCCCTGGTGGTGGGCTGGTCGGGCGGGGGGGAGGTTAAGACCGTGACACGGGTCGAGCCCGAGGGTTCCGCCCCCGGGCTGCAGGGCCGGGTCCTCTACTGCGGCTTCTATCTCAACGAGCTGCTGATGCGTCTTCTGGGGCGCCAGGACCCCTGTCCCGGGCTGTTCGATGCCTACGCGGGCGCCCTTCGGGACCTGGCCCGGGATCCGGAGCCGGGGCTGGCGCTGCGCCGGTTCGAGGTCACCCTGTTGAATGAGCTGGGCTACGGGCTGGAGCTGACCACGGACGCCGAAAGTGGCGTGGCTGTCAGCGCGGACAAGCATTACCGATATCGGATCGAGACCGGGCCTCTGGCGGTGATGGGCGAGCCGCCGGGAGACGCCGTTTCCGGCAGGACCCTGCTCGGCCTGGCAGGGCTTGCGCCCATGGACGAGCAGGCACGACGCGAAGCGCGGGGACTGATGCGCCGCGTCCTCGCCCACTATCTCGGCGGACGCGCGCTCAAGAGCCGGGAGTTGTTTACGAAACACAGCTGAAAACAAAACAATTAGCGATTAGGAGACAGGCAATGCGGCAAGCCACAGAGCTGTTGCTGGGAGTCAATATCGACCATGTGGCGACCTTGCGCCAGGCACGCGGGACCCGCTATCCGGAGCCGTTGCAAGCGGCGCTGATCGCCGAGCAGGCAGGGGCCGATGCCATCACCCTGCACCTGCGCGAGGATCGCCGACACATCCAGGACCGAGATGTCGAGCTGCTGCGCGCGACCTTGCAGACCCGAATGAATCTGGAGATGGCGGCCACCGAGGAGATGCAGGCCATCGCCTTGCGCCATCGCCCGCACGATTGCTGCATCGTGCCCGAGCGCCGCGAAGAGCTGACCACCGAAGGGGGCCTGGAGGTGATCGGCAGCCGGGCCCGGCTAAAGGATCTATGCACGGCCCTTGGGGAGGCGGGGGTGCGGGTGTCGCTGTTCATCGATGCGGACCCGGCCCAGCTGGATGCTGCGGCCGAGACGGGCGCGCCTGTGGTGGAGATCCACACCGGTCATTATGCGGATGCGGCGCTCGGAGAGGCGCGCGCCACGGAGTGGGGGCGGATTCGCGACGCGGTGGAGCACGGCATGGGTCTCGGGCTCCAGGTCAATGCGGGCCACGGGCTCGACTATCACAACGTCCAGGCCATCGCCGCCATTCCGGGGATTCGCGAGCTCAATATCGGCCACGCGATCGTCGCGCGAGCCGTGTTCACGGGTCTGGACGAGGCGGTGCGCGAGATGGACTGGCTGATGCGCTCCGCCAGGGTTTGAACCTAGAAGCGGACAGGGAGCTTCCGTCGCTCGACGAGTCTCCGACCCGACCCGAGCCGGAACGGAGTGCTAGTCCGCGGTCTCGCTCGTGGGAGTCGATGTGCTCGAAAGCTCCGACCGATCGGCCGTGAGCACCAGCTCCCGGGCATCCGAATCCAACTGATCCAACCAGCCGAAGGCCTCGTCGTAGGCCTCCTGGCGGGCGGCCTCCATCAGGGCACCTACCGATGCGTGCAGTGTGGACACCGCGCAGATGGCGGTGGCCCCTCTGAGCCTATGCAGGCTCTCGCGCAGCAGCGCCCAGTTGCGCTGGAACAGATAGCCGCGGACCTCCTGTATCTGCTCCGGCAGCCCGGCCACCAGCATCTCGAACATCTCACGAGCAAGATCCGGGTTGCCCCCCGGGATTCGGGACGCCGCTTCGCGGTCGCGGTGCGGGACCTCGCCCGGGGGGATGGGCTCGGAGGGGTTGGGGAGCTGCGCCTCGGTTGCCTCGCGCGAGGGGTCTTCCAGATCCGCGCCGAGGAGTCGGCTGACCTGACTCCAGAGCTGCCTCTCGTCGGTCGGCTTGGTCAAGCAGTCGTCCATACCCGCCCCGAGCACCCGGTACCGGTTGTCGGGCGAGGCGTCGGCGGTCAGGCCTAGGATCGGCACCTGGCCACCGCGGGCGGGAGTGCGTTGTCGCACGGCGCGCGCCACCTCCAACCCGTCCCGCTCCGGCATGTGCACATCCAGCAACAGCAGATCGAAGCGTACCATGTCCATGAGCTCCAACACCTCGCGGCCGTTTCGCGCCTGTGTGACATGGGCGCCGCTGCTCCTCAGCAAGGTACTGATCAGCCTGAGGTTGATGGGATTGTCGTCGGCCACCAGGAAGTGCCGGTGGGTCAGGCGCGGGACAGCCGAGCTGAACATCCGTGGCCTGACCATTTCCCTTTGCTCGCCGGGACGGAGCAGCCGTGTCAGGGCGTCGCGCAACGCGGTATCCCCCAGGGGCTTGGAGTGGCAGGCATCGGCACCCAGGCGCAGCGCTCGCTCCAGCTCGCCCCGGTCGGAGCTCGAGATCAGCAACAGGAGGGGTGCCGGGCTGTCCTGTTTGAGCGACTGCAAGAGCTTGGCGGTGCGGCCCGAGCGGAATTCCTTGGCGGACAGGCCGAGCACGATCGGGCGCGCGTCGCTGCCCGCAGCCAGGGTCAGCGTTTCGGTATCCTCGTAGGTCCGTACCGACAATCCGGCATACTCCATACGACCGCGCAGGGAGGCCCGGGAGAAGGCATGTCCGTCATAGAGGGCGACTTCCCGGCCGGAAACCGGCGAGGGACGGGAGCGGGGAAGGGCGTCGGCTCCGGGTTTTCGCAGGGCCAGGTCGAATCGAAAGGTGGAGCCGGCCCCTTCTCTGGTCTTCGCGTCGATCGACCCGGACATGGACTCGACCAGCTTACGACAGATGCTCAGTCCGAGGCCGGTCCCCCCGTAGAGCCTGTGGATCTCGGCGCCACCCTGGCTGAACGGTCGGAACAGGCCGGCTCGAACCGCCGGCGCTAGGCCGATTCCCGTGTCCGTTACGGTAAGCTCCAGGCGGCAGCTATCAGTGTCTTCTTCGGCCAGCATGGCGCGGACCTGGATCTCGCCCTCGGCGGTGAATTTCACGGCATTGCCGAGCAGGTTGGTGAGTATCTGGCGGATGCGGCTCGGGTCGCCCACCAGCAGGTCGGGCAGATCGTTGTAGATCATTGCCACCAGCTCCAGACCTTTGGCGTGGGCCTGAGGGGCCATGAAGGTCACCGCCTCGTCGAGGCATTCGCGCACATTGAAGACCTGGCTGTCTAGGTCGCGCTTGCCTGATTCCAAGGTGGAGAAGTCCAGGACGTCGTTGACTATCTCCAGCAAGGCCTCGCTCGATCGCGCGATAGCGTCCACGTATTCGCGCTGCTCGCGTGTCAGCCGGGTCTTGCACAACAGGTTCGTGAACCCGGTGATGCCGTTCAAGGGCGTACGGACCTCGTGGCTCATGTTGGCGAGGAACTCGGATTTCGCGTTGCCCGCGGCCAGGGCTCGGCGCCGGGCCAGATCCAGCTCGACGTTGCGGATCTCCAGGGATTCCATGGTCTCGCAAAGGTCCGAGGTTGCCTGCTCTATCTCGTCCTGCATCTCTCGGCGCGTTTGCGCGAGTGTGCTGGCGAGGCCATCGATGTCGGTGAGTAGCCCCTCTCGCAGGACAGGTCCTTGGGCCAAATCCGTATCCGGGAGATCGAGCTGCCGTGCGATACGGCCGAGGAGACCGACGTGTCGAGCAATATCGCCACTCAGTCCGAGCGACAGGGCGAGCGCCACACCCAGGGCAAGGGTTCCCAGCGACGGAGATCCGGGGAAGAGTTGGGCACCCGCGCCGACGAGGACGGGCACCACCAGGCCGAGCAGCAACAGCCTGAGTCCTAGGGTCTTGAATATCCCGCTCATGGGGGCTCTCCATACTCCGTCCAGATAACAGCCGAGTATATCGTCTATCGCGCAGAGTACGGATCGGCTAGTCTGATGGCCAACGTGTCCGACCAGATCCGAAGATCGATATGCTGGAAGACTTTCCGACCATCGAGGACTTTGTGGGCAATACCCCGCTGGTGCGGCTCCAGAGGCTCGCTGGGGAGACCACCAACACCCTGCTGCTCAAGCTCGAGGGCAACAACCCGGCCGGATCGGTCAAGGATCGACCGGCCCTGAGCATGATTCGCCAAGCGGAGGCGCGCGGCGAGATCCGCCCCGGCGATACCCTGATCGAGGCGGCCAGCGGCAACACGGGAATCGCCCTGGCGATGGCCGCGGCCATCAAAGGCTATCGGTTGGTGCTGATCATGCCCGAGCACATGAGTGTGGAGCGCCGCTCGGTGATTCGGGCCTATGGGGCCCAGATACTTCTGACCCCCAAGGCGGGGAGCATGGAGGCGGCGATCGATCTGGCCCGTGAGATGGAGTCCAAGCGGGAGGGGCGGATACTGGATCAGTGCTCCAATCCCGATAACCCGCGGGCTCACTCCGAGGGTACGGGCCCGGAGATCTGGCGCGACACCGGGGGTCGCATCACCCATTTCGTCAGCTCCATGGGTACCACCGGCACCATCATGGGAACGGCCCGCTATCTCAAGGGCCAGAGCCCCGATATCGAGATCGTGGGGGTGCAGCCCACCGAGGGCTCGAGCATCGCGGGCATCCGTCGCTGGCCCGAGGCCTACCTACCCAAGATCTACGATCCGAGCTGGGTGGACCGGATCATCGATGTCTCCCAGGCGGAGGCAGAGCAGACCCCTCGAGATCGGGCGGCCCGGGAGGGCATATTCGCGGGCATCTCGTCCGGGGGTGCAGTGGCGGCGTCCCTGCGCCTGAGCCAGACCCTGGATCATGCCGTCATAGTCTCCTATCTGCGACCGTGGAGATCGCTATCTCTCCACGGGGGTGTTTCCGGAGACGTAGAGGCGCTTGCAATGCCGCTGGCTCACATCACGAGACTGTCGCTCTGCCACACCATTACCGACCTCGCCGTGCGACGCGGCCGTGCTCGGGACGATGCTGACTGGCGACACGCGGTGGGTGTCTGAGCATGGGGCGTCGCCGCAAGCCTCTGCCCCCACCTGCCGAGGTGACCATCGAGTCTCTTAGCCACGACGGGCGCGGGGTGACCCACGTGGATGGCAAGGAGGTGCTCGTCGCCGGGGCCCTGACAAGGGAGCGGGTGCGTTTCGTCTACACCCGGGTGCAGCGTCGCTATGACGAGGGGCGGGTCGAGACGGTGCTGGAGCCCTCGCAGGATCGGGTCGAGCCCCGCTGCGCGCACTTCGGGGTCTGTGGGGGATGCAGCCTCCAGCACCTGGCCTCGAACGCCCAAGTGCGCGCCAAAGAGCGGGCCATGCTGGAGGCCCTGCAGCGCATCGGCGGTGTCGTGCCTGCAGAGATGCTGGCGCCCTTGCGGGCGGAATCCGACTGGGGCTATCGCCGCAAGGCGAGGCTCGGCGTGAGATACGTCCCCAAAAAGGGTAAGGTGCTGGTGGGATTTCGCGAGCGCGGCTCCGGCTTCGTCACTGACATGCGCCGCTGCGAGGTGCTCCATCCTCGGGTCGGAGGGCTGATCGAGGCCTTGGGCGAGCTGATCGGCGGGCTGAGCGTGCGCGATCAGATCCCTCAGATCGAAGTGGCGATGGGCGACGAGCCCTGCGTGCTGGTGTTTCGCCTGTTGCAGCCGGCTTCCGGTCGGGACCAGCGGGCTTTGCTGGATTTCGCTAGGCGGCACCAGCTGGGAATCTACGTCCAGGAAGGCGGTCCGGACACCCTGTGTCCGCTGGAGGGCCAACACCGGGAACTCAGCTATTGTCTGCCGGGGTTCGATCTGCGCCTGCACTTCGATCCGCTGGACTTCACCCAGGTCAACACCGAGATCAACCGGCTGATGGTGGCCCGCGCCGTGGATATGCTGGCGCCTCGTCAAGAAGAGCGGGTGCTCGATTTCTTCTGCGGTCTGGGCAATTTTACCCTGCCGCTCGCCCGGCGCGCCGCCGAGGTGGTCGGCGTGGAGGGCGAGCCCTGCCTGGTGGAGCGGGCTCGAGACAATGCCCGTCGCAACGGCCTGGGCAATGCGCAATTCTTTGCGGCAAATCTCCATGAGTCCCTGGAGCAGGAGCCTTGGGTCCGGCAGAGGTGTCACAAGGTGCTGCTCGACCCGCCACGCAGCGGGGCCGCCGAGGTACTGCCGCTGCTGCCCAAGCTGGAGCCGGAGCGCATCGTCTATGTCTCCTGCTATCCGGGCACCTTGGCGCGCGACGCGGGCATTTTGGTGGACAAGCTGGGCTATTGTCTGGCGAGCGCCGGGATTATGGACATGTTCCCCCATACGGGTCATGTCGAGTCCATGGCCCTGTTCGAAAGACAATGATCGGAGAACACACGCCGAATGGCTACCGAGATAGAGCGGAAATTCCTGGTGCTTAACGACGATTGGCGTCGCGACGTCAGCTCGGAGACTCGCTATCGCCAGGGCTATCTGAGCATCCGGGAGACGGCCTCCGTGCGGGTGCGTAGGGGAGGCGATCGGGCATTTCTCAGCATCAAGAGCGGCAAGAGCGCCCTACGACGCTTGGAATTCGAGTATGAGATCCCCCTGGTGGATGCCGAGCAGATCCTCGATGAGGTTATCGATCTGCCGGTGATAGACAAGACCCGCTACCTAGCGCCCCTTGGCGGCCATGTCTGGGAGGTGGATGTCTTCGCCGGGGCCAATGAGGGGCTGGTGGTTGCCGAGGTGGAGCTGGGCTCCGAGGACGAGGTCTTCGAACGGCCCGCCTGGCTGGGCGAAGAGGTCTCCCAGGACCCGCGCTATCTGAACATCAATCTGGTGCACAAGCCGTATCGGGACTGGAGCTGAACGGTCGCACCATCGGGTATATGGGTTGTCGATACGCATTCGAGTGGATATTGCCCGCCAGACGTTGCAGCTGCTGAGCAATGGTCGGGTGGAGAGGACCTACCGCGTCTCCACCGCGTTCAAAGGAGCGGGGGAGGTCGAGGACAGCGGCTGCACCCCCCGCGGGCTGCACCGTATCCGCATCAAGATCGGTACCGGATGTGTACCCGGAAGTGTTTTCGTCGGCCGTCGGCCGACCGGCGAGGTCTATTCGGACGGGCTGGCCCGCGCACAGCCCGAGCGGGATTGGATACTGACCCGCATCCTCTGGCTCACCGGGGCCGAGCCGGGTCGAAATCGGGGCGGCCTGGTGGATAGCCTGCGTCGCTATATCTACATCCACGGCTGTCCGGACACCGAGCCCATGGGCGTGCCCCACTCTCACGGCTGCATACGCATGCGAAACGCGGATGTGGTGGAGCTGTTCGACCGGGTGGCAGCGGGCGATCTCGCGGAGATCCGCGAAGCAGACGAGTCGTATTGACCGTCCCGATCCACTCATAAGTGCCGTTTCCAGGTTCAACCCGGAGCCCGATCACCCCATGTCCCACGGCCCCCTCATGCTCGACCTGGAAGGCCTGGAGCTCACAGCCCAAGAGTGCGAGCTGCTCCTGCATCCCGCGGTGGGAGGGGTGATCCTCTTCGCCCGCAACTGTGCCTCTCCCGAGCAGGTTGTCGGGCTGGTGTCGCAGATCCACGGCTTGCGGCGGCCGGGGCTGCTGGTGGCGGTGGATCAGGAGGGAGGTCGGGTGCAGCGGATGCGCGAGGGATTCACTCGCTTGCCACCGGCCGCCTGGCTCGGCGACCTGTATGATCGCAATCCCGCGCACGGCAGGAAGGTCGCTCGGGAGCTGGGCTGGCTCATGGCCGTCGAGCTCCGGGCCGTGGGTGTGGACTTCAGCTTTGCCCCGGTTCTCGACATCGGCCGAGGCATCAGTCGGGTGATTGGGGACCGGGCTCTGCACCGGAGGCCGGACGTGGTGGCGGAGCTGGCCCAGGCCTGGCACGGCGGTGCCCGCGAGGGTGGCATGGCCTCGGTGGGAAAACACTTTCCCGGCCATGGAGGGGTGGTCGAGGACTCTCACCAGGCGCTGCCGGTGGATGTCCGACGGGTCGAGGACCTGATCATGGAGGACCTGCTGCCTTTCGAGCGTATGATCCATGTCGGCCTGGAGGCGATCATGCCGGCTCATGTGATCTACCAGCGGATGGATGCCAGGCCGGCCGGCTTCTCCAGCTGTTGGCTGCGCAAGGTATTGCGCGAGCGCCTGGGTTTCCAAGGGGTGGTGTTCAGCGACGACCTCGGGATGGCGGCGGCGGGCGAGGCCGGCGACTATGCGAGCAGGGCCCGGGCGGCCCTGCAGGCCGGGTGCGATATGATCCTGGTCTGCAACGACCGGGCAGGGGCCGAGGCGGCGCTCGACGAGCTGAGCGACTACAGTGACCCGGTGGGTCAGACGCGGCTGGTGCGCATGCACGGCCGCGGCCATGTGTCGCGAGATGGTCTGCACTTGGACCCCCGTTGGCAGGAGGCGGTGCGATTGGTCAGCGGATTTGACGAGTCGCCGGCCCTGGCTCTGGATCTCTAACGAAAAGCGCATCCGTCATTGTCACCCGGACGAGTCGCTAGCGAGGAGCTGCCCATGGCGATCACCCCCGACGAGGCCGCGCGGGTCTACCGCGGTGCGGACCGACTCTATTCCCTCGAGCAAGTGGAGGCGGCCATCGATCGCATGGCAAGCGAGATCCACGCACAGCTCGGCGAGCGCAATCCCGTGGTGTTGTGTGTGATGAGCGGCGCCGTGGTGCCCATCGGCCGTCTTGTGAGCCGAATGGACTTTCCCATGCAGCTCGACTACTGCCATGCCACCCGGTATCGGGGCGAGATCCGAGGCGGCGACCTACATTGGCTGAGCGAGCCCAGGGAGTCCCTGGTGGGCCGGACGGTGCTGATCGTGGACGATATCCTGGACGAAGGCTATACCCTCCATGCGCTGATCGGGGCCTGCACCCGTCTGGGCGCGGCGAGTGTCCACACGGCAGTCGTGGTCGTCAAACGGCATGATCGGGGTATGGGGCTGGAGGCGGATTTTTGGGCCCTGGAGGTGGGGGATCGTTACGTCTTCGGCTACGGCATGGATTACAGGGGCTACCTGCGCAACGTTCCTGGCATCTTCGCAGTGGCGGACTGAGGGCACGCGTGAATCGGGAGGCCGACTGATGTGGCACTGGCCGGGTTCGGGACCCTTGGGTATGATCCCTGACCATGTGCGGCCGATTTGCCCTTTACGCCAGTGCCGAGGAGCTTGAAGACACCTTCGACATCATGCTCCCCGAGCCAGTGACCGCGCGCTACAACATCGCGCCGGGTCAGCAGATTCTCGCGGTTCGCAGGGATGCAGAGGGCAGGCAGGGGACCGCGTTGCGCTGGGGGCTGGTGCCCGCGTGGGCAAAGGACCCGAGCATCGGCTATCGTCTGATCAACGCCCGATCCGAGAGCGTGACCGAGAAGCCCGCGTTTCGCGATGCCTTTCGTCGCCGTCGCTGCCTGATTCCCGCGAGCGGATTCTACGAATGGACTCGAGACAGCCGACATCAGCCCTACTATTTCACTCCCCGCGCTGGCCGTCTGTGCGCCTTGGCCGGACTCTGGGCGGTCTGGACGTCCCCGGAAAACCGGGTCCTGGAGAGCTGCACCATTCTCACCGTCGACAGCAACGAGCCCGTCAGCGGCATTCATCCACGCATGCCTGTCATAATTGGAGGTGACGATTTCGACGCCTGGCTGCTCGGCGGCAAGGAGCCCGCGCAGGCCCTGTTGACGCCGGCCGGCTCAGAGGTGCTGGAGCATCATGCCGTGGACAAGCGGGTCGGAAAGGTGGAGGTGGATGGTCCCGCCTGCATTGTCGTGACGCCTGTCCCGGAGCCGGGTGATCTCTCGCTGCCGGGATTTTGACTCGGTTCGGAAAGGCTCGGGCCTGGCCGGGAGCAATGCGAGTTGGGCTTGGGGAGATGACTGGAGGGGCTGAATGACTGAGCTGGCGGTAATCGGTGGGTCCGGCCTCACCCGGCTGGAGGGGCTGCAAATCGTCCGCCGCGAGGTGGTGCACACCCCCTTTGGCGAGGCATCGGCACCGCTGACCCATGGGCTGCTGGGGGGGCGGAATATCGTTTTTCTGCCCCGTCACGGGGCGGGGCACACCATCGCCCCGCACAAGATCAATTATCGGGCCAATATCTGGGCCCTGAAAGACATAGGCGTCCACCGCATCCTGGCCATGGCGGCGGTTGGAGGGATCACCCCGCCCAGAGCCCCCGGCAGCATCGTCATCCCGAATCAGATCATCGACTACACTTATGGGCGCGACAACACCTACTTCGAGACGGATCTCTCCGAGGTCACGCATATCGACTTTACGGACCCCTACTGCGCCGAGCTGCGTGAGCGGCTGCTGCACGCGGCCGGCTCGGCGGGTCTGAGCCTGGTCGAGGGCGGCACTTATGCCGCCACCCAGGGGCCGCGCCTGGAGACCGCTATGGAGGTGAAGCGCCTGGAGCAGGACGGCTGCGATATCGTGGGTATGACCGGGATGCCCGAGGCAGCCCTGGCCCGTGAGATGGGTCTGTGCTACGCGACCTGCGCCGTGGTGGCGAACTGGGCTGCGGGCAAGGGCGAGGGGCCCATCACCATGGAAGATATCGACGCGACCCTCTCCGGCGCCATGGGTCGGGCCCGGGCGCTTGTGATCCGGCTGGTCCGTGAGCTATGAGCGGCCGGACGGTCTCGACAGGCCTATCGCGAGGTCGCCCTGCAAGCGACCCCACTCCACTGACAGCCCTTCGCGGTCCCGGTGGCGCTTGGCGCTTGGCGCTTCGGATCTTGTTGGCGGCCGGCTCTGGTGCTCGTCCAGCCGGCAGGAAGAGATCGAGGTATGAGCCGATACCGTAACTCTCGAGATTGATGAGAACGCCCACCAAATTCCTGCTGGTTGTGGTCATGCTGATTCCGGCAATGATCCTGGCGCTCACGGGCGGTGGCGCAGGTCCCACCGAGTCCATGCTGGAGAGTGGGTTTCACGAGGGAATGGAGGCCCTGCAGCGGGGCCATTTCGCGGAGGCGTATTGCTATTGGCGGCCGGTTGCCGAGAACGGCTATGCCGAGGCCCAATACAACCTGGGGTGGCTCTATGCTAACGGCAACGGCATGCCGGTGGACATAGAGACCGCCATCGAGTGGTGGAAGAAGGCGGCGGAGCAAGGACATGCCGATGCCCAGTTCGCCCTGGGTCTCGCCTACACGACCGGCGACGACGTGGGTCGGGACATGGACCAGGCGGTGACCTGGTACCTCAAGGCCGCTGCGGGGGGTCATGAGGATGCCAGGGACATCATTCGCAAGATGATCGGGGCGAACAATCCGGCAATCCGGAGCCGTTTGGACGAGCTGAGCAAGCTGGATTGGCTGAAGGTCAAGCACAGGGTCAAGGCGGATCGGGCCAACGTACGCGCCGGCCCCGGCACCGATCAGCCGATCGTCGGCTCTCTGGACAAGGGCGCCGAGGTCTGGGTGCTGTGGCAGAGGGACGATTGGGTCCATATCCTTTTCGGAGGGGAAGGCAAGACGGCGTGGCTCTACGACAAGCTGCTCGACTGATAAGCGGGGCACTTGTTAGCATTGTGCTGGTTGTCGAGACTGACTCGAGCTGGGCCTTGGATGTATGGGGCCGAGGCTATGGACGAGGAGCCAGACGATGGCGGACACAGAAGATCGCCCCGGGACTGACGAAGCGTCGACAAAGGCGTCGACCGACGAGGTCCCCAGCAAGAACAAGGTCGTGAAGAAGGCGGCGACCCGTAAGAAGGTTGCCACCAAGAAGAAGCTGGCCGCAAGAAAGACGGCCGCACGCAAGACCACATCGAAGAAGAAGGCCGCACCGAACGAGGCGTCGGCCGAGACCGACCAGGCCACAGTGACCGGAGAGGCGAGCCCCCTCCCCGAGGCCGGGGTGGCGACTGCGGCGCTCGTGTCCTCGGAGGAATTGGCGTCTGAGGATCGAGCGGACGCGCCGCTCCAAGCGCCATCCGCACCCGAAGAGACATCCGAGGTCGAGCAGCGTTTTACGGAGATGGGGCTGCTGCCTCGGAGAGCGGAGCCCGAAGACATGCCAGAGACCCCCAAGACCGCGTCAGAGGCCAGTGAAGGCTTTGGCGTCAAGATCGCGATCTTTATCATCATTGTGATCGCCGTGTTCATGTTCATTCGCTCGGTCACTCACAAGACCCCGCCTGTCGTGCCGGCTTCCGCGCCCGCCAGGGTGCAGACGACCCATAGAGCGCCCGAGGCGGCTCCGGTCTCTGCACCCGAGCGGGCCGTTGCGCCCGCACCCGCCGAGGAGAAGGCGGTCTTCGCACCCGAGAAGCCGCCCGAGCCGGCACCGGAGCCCCAGGCCGCCGAAGCGGGACCAGAGGACCAGTTCACCGCCCCAGAGGGCGCGCTTTCGGGCGAGACGGCCTTGAGCCCCGAGGTTGTTTCCGCGGTAGGGCCTTCGGGCGAGACGGCTTCCGGCACCGCGGCAGCGGAGACGGTCGAGCCGGCGGCCTCCGCCGAAGCCGAGCCGACGGGCGAAGCCGTTTCCGAGCCTACCCCTGTCGAGACAGCGACCGAAGAGCCGGTTGTGAAGCAGCCGACCGCGCAGACTGCCCCCCCTGAGCAGGCCCGGCCTCAGCTTCTGCCAGCTCCCGACAGGGACAAGCGGGCCATCGAGCGCCTCTTTGCCCCGGAGCTGATTCCTCAGCGTCCGAGCCCCCCTCGCTCTCCCCGATGGAACAGGCTGTCTCGCCCCCGATCCAGCGTAAACACCTTAGACCGCTCCTCCCGAAAGCTCCACGGGCGACCGGAATAATCAGGGCCCTTCGGCCCGACCCTGCCACCACCGCGGCAGATCGACCACCGAGTCGAGCACCGCATCCGGGAGGGTATCGCCGCTCAGGTCCTGCGGGCGAAACTTCCCCGTGCGCACCAACATGGCGCGGATGCCGGCATTTTGGGCCCCCTGGATATCTCCGCGGATGTCGTCGCCGATCATCAGGGTGTCGGCCCCCTGGACCCCGAGCCGGGATAGGGCGGCCTCGAAGAAGGCCGGTGCCGGCTTGCCGAGGACCCGGGGCTCCACGCCGCTGGCATGAGACAGGGCTATCACGAAGGGCCCGGTATCCAGCCTAAGGCCGTCCCCGGCCTGCCAGTATCGGGTCATTCCGAGGGCGATGAGCTGGGGCCGGGGCTCGACCATCAGCAATCGGAAGGCACGGTTGAGGGTGGGGAAGCTCCACAGCTCGCCCAAGTCGCCCACCACCACCGCCCCTGCGCCGCTCTCGGCTTGCTCGTCCAGCACCGGCACTCCTTCGAATTCCGAGCGGGTCGCCAAACGCATGAACAGGGCGGCCGGACCGGCACCGTGGGTGCGAAGCCAGTCCGCGGCTGCGATCGCCGGGGTGAGCAGCTCGGAGACGTCGACCACTATGCCCATCTGGAAGAGCTTGTCGACGATCGCCTGGCGAGGTCGCGAGCTGGTATTGGTGAGGAACAGGTGCGGTATGTCTTTCCGGCGCACCCAGTCGATGACCCCATCGGCTCCCGGGATAGGGCTCTCGGCCTGGTAGATCACACCGTCGAGGTCGAACAGTATGGCCTTCAAGGGGGTCGCCGGTTTGGACATAGGTTTCTCCCAGTATGGGCGCCGGGCCGGGTCATGCGATCCTAGCTGCCAGGTGCCGGATAGGCCAGGTCATCGAAAAATATGATAGAGCAAATCATTAAGAGACAATTTTGAGGTTCCTTCTATCCCATAGGGAGACTTCGCGCCATCCACTGCGCAGCAGGGCGATGTCGCGCTGGGCCCCCAGCCGGACCCCGCACAGAACGTCCACCGGGTCCCGGAGTTGATCGTTGAGGTCCAGCACCTCCGTAAAGTGACCGATCTCGATCGGTGGCCGGCGAGGTCCGCCCCGGCCAGAGGGGAGGTCCCGGCCCAGGAGTGCTCTGCGAGGGCGGGTCGCTAGGTCAGCACCGCCCTGTTCCCGATAGCCGCACGCTATACACTCTAGGCAGGCGTTCCTGGATTCCTTGGCTCGAAACGGGGGGTGTACGCCATGTTGAGACTGGATCCGGAGATCGTGTGCTATCTCATGGTCAGGGCCCGCGAGTTCCAGGCCAATGAAGAGGTTGTTCTGCCAGATATGCCCGACAACCCGGCCGAGGACTGGGCCTTACAGGTGCTGGCCGATCATGTGGATGACCTGAGCGTCCAGGAAGGAGGGACCATCCTGGCGGACATGGACCCGGAGCAGCAGGCGGAGCTGGTTGCGCTGATGTGGCTGGGTCGTGGCGACTATGACATAGACGAGTGGGAGACGGCAGTGCAGGACGCCCTGGAGGCCAGGACCGATCGGACCTGGGAGTATCTTCTCGCCCATCCCCTGGTTGCCGACTACCTGGAGGAAGGGCTGCTGCAGCACGGCTATTCCTGCGAGGAGTGAGCGTGGAAGCACGTGCCGGGCGGGACCTCGGCGGCGGCACGGCGGCGGGCGTCGCTGCCGGCATCCGTGCTGCCACGTCAGGCGTTCTGAGGCGGGTCCGCCTCGGGAAACCGGCGGTTATGGCCAGCCTCGCGCAGTCGGTCCAGGTAGTCGGTCCAGAGCACGGCCTGCTTGCGCCCCAGCTCGTAGAGATAGTGCCAATCGAACAGTCCCGAGTCGTGGCCGTCATCAAACACGATCTTGACGGCATAGTTGCCCACGGGACGAATGTCGGTGATCCCGACCGTCTCCTTGCCTACCACCAGCTTGGCCCCCTTGCCGAAATGCCCGCGCACCTCCGCCGACGGGGAGTAAACCCGCAGCAGCTCACAGGGCAGAGCGAAGTGGGCACCATCGTCGAAGGTGATCTCCAGGACGCGCGATTGCTTGCGCAGCTGGATGTCGAGGGGGTGGGGATGTTCGCTCATGGTGTGGTCTCGATCCAGCCGCCAGCGTTGGCCTCGATCAGCTCGCACAGGGCGGCGATGTGAGCGCGGCTGTCGTTGAGTGCGGGGATATAGGCGTAGTCCTCGCCGCCGGCGCGCAGAAAACACTCGCGATTCTCCACCGCCACCTCCTCGAGGGTCTCCAGGCAGTCGGTCGGGAAGCCCGGGCAGATCACCTGGACCCGCTTCACCCCCTTGCGTCCCCAGGACTTGAGGGTTTCGTCGGTGTAGGGCTTGAGCCACTCCTTGGGGCCGAAGCGCGACTGGAAGGTCATCAGCCACTGGTCGTCGGCCAGATCGAGAGAGCGGGCCAAGGCGTGGGCGGTGCGCTCGCAGTCCTTGCGATACGGATCGCCTTTGTCCTCACATTCCTTTGGGATCCCGTGGAAGGACATCAGCAGCCGGTCCGTGCGTCCCGTCTCGGCTTGAAAGACCCGCACACTGTCGGCCAGGGCGTCGATGAAGGCGGGGTGGTCCGGATAGTGGCGCAGGAAGCGCAGCTCGGGGATCACTCGCCAGCCACGCAGCACCTCGGTAACCCGATCGAAGGTCGAGGCGGAGGTGGAGGCGGAATACTGGGGATAGAGCGCGAGCACCAGGACCCGCTCCACTCCCGAATGACGCAGCTCCTCGAGTCCCTGGGAGATGGAGGGCCCGCCGTAGCGCATCGCCAGAACCACGGATACCGTGTCCCCATGGCGTTCCTTCAGGGCGCGCTCGAGCTCCGCTCGCTGGCGCAGAGAGATGCTCATCAGAGGCGAGCCCTGCTCGGTCCAGACTGCCCGATAGGCGGCCGCCGAGCGCTGCGGCCGGGTCCGCAAGACGATCCCGTGCAGCACCGGCCACCAGATCAGCCGAGGCGCCTCGATCACCCGCCGATCACTCAGGAACTCCGCCAGATAACGGCGCACGTCGGCCACCTCGGGGGAGTCTGGGGTGCCCAGGTTGACCAGCAGCACGCCGAAGCGCGGTGCCATCGATGGGGTCTGCTCGCTCATGAATATCCTCGGTCGAATCTGTCGGGGCCTATGGTAAGCCAAGCCTCGATCCCGGTGTTGTCTTCGCTCAGTCCGTACCCGTGTGGGCCCTGCGCAGCCGCGCCTCTACCCGCGCGGCCTCGATCAAGCCGCGGTCGATGATCTTTGGGTATACCCGCCAAAGCCGATCCACCGCCGATGCCCGGCGGCAAGCCGCCCGCTCCATCCTCGCCCGTGTGGCATTCGAGAGGCCGGACAGCGTGAGCAGCCGCACCGATCGCCATGCGGTGTAATCAGCCACCAGGGCTCGGTCGCCCTGGTCGGCCCAGTCCTCGCACACCAGCAGCTCCGGGAAGGTGTCTGGTGGCAGCTCCTGGCCAGCAAGATGGTCGGGCACCTGGTCGGGCAGGCCGACGCCGGAGCCGTCCGGGCCACGCCTGATCCACTGGCTGAGCTGTGCAGCGCCAGCGCGCCGAGCCACGGCCTGCTCGAGCAGCTCCAGGTGGCGACGGGGGTTTGCAGGGTCACTGCCGGGTATCCCCCGTGCCTCCGCGCTGGCGGATTTGAATCCGTTGTCACCCCGTGGTGCCGCTGTCCAACGACCCCGACGAGTGGCTTGCCGTGTCTCTTCGTCCCGGGCGAAGGCGAGCATGGCCAGGGGCTTTGCGTCGGATTCGCCGAGCAGCCAGAGTTCGAGCCCTGCCGAAGGGGGAAAGGGTAGGCTTGCGGTTCCTCGTTTCAGCTGCTCGACCAAACGCTCGCTCTCCTCCAACATGACGCCGATATCGAACAGAGGATTGAGCGGTACCCGGGCAACCCCTTTCTCGCGGGACCAGACTCCGAAGGTAAAGAATTCCGTGGCTCGGCGGCCCCGATTAAGGCTGGCCCAGAGGTTGGCGGGGCCCTCGGACGCCACCTGGATTTCCCAATTGACCCCGTCCGGGCTGATCGCCCTGGCGCCCGCAATCTCCAGCACTTGGAGCGTGCCTAGGAAGGGGTTGGGTCTTGGAATACTGTAGCTGCAGGGGGCCATCTCCGGATTCGAATCTCTTTGGGCGGCCAGCATTGGGATGAATAGCAGGAGCTTTCGCTGCGCGCCATGGAGAGCGAAGCCAGGGCGCGCAGTCCCCGGTAGGCCTAGGCGCGGGCGTATGCCCGGAGTCGACGCAGGGCAAATGCAAGCGCATCCGACAGGCCGTCAAGCCATTTGCCGGAGTGGTGCGGAGCCGGCACCGAGCTTGCGACAATATCGGCGCAGCGCCACGGACGCAGGGCGAACCGGGGCCCAAAGGCTGTCGCCGAGCGCAGTCATTGTAGAGCCAGGCCGGGTTGTTCAGTGAATTGGGCTCGTCGGGACTCACTGCCAGGGCCTTCTCCCATCGTGCCTCGGTCTGCTCCGGCTTGCCCGCCAGAATGTCCAGCTTTGCCCGGCCGGCCAGGCCTGCCAGGTTGGTCGGGTCGTTGCTCAACAGGCGATCGTAATACTCGGCGGCCTGCTCCGGGTTCCTCTGGTCGAGCGCGAGGCTGGCCAGGCCCTGGAGCGCGGGGGCCAGATCGGGCCGGATCTCGGGGGCAAAACGTGGCTGTCCAATTCTTTAGTCAAATTCTTTAGCGCATCTACACGTCGACGACGATCCCTTCGGCCCCAGCCGCGCAGGGCTTGCCCATGCCGCGGGCGACCACCGCGGCGTGGGAAGTCTTTCCGCCGCGCGAGGTGAGTATGCCCTCAGAGGCGCAAAAGCCATGGATGTCCTCGGGCTTGGTCTCTTCGCGCACCATCTCCACCGAGGTGCGCACCAGGGCGGTGGCGTTCATCTTGCAGTTGCGCGTCTGCAGGCAGCAGAGGCGACCCTATTCGATGGTGAGTCGAGGTCCTGGACCTCCATGAAGTGGCTCTCCAGCCGGCTTACCTCCTTCGGATGGTATAATGGCCAGACATGGCACATACCGAATCGCGGCTCGCCGGGGACATCGTGTCGTTCTCGCGCCGTTGCCCGGATCGTTTCGATTGACACTCTTCTGGTCTCGGGCTAGCGTTTTTCCCATGCAAGCGTCTGTCCACAAATTCTGCGCCAGGCGGCTCCCGTGACTCTGCGTCGCTGGATCTGCGGTCTGTTGGCGCTCACCCTTGTCCTCGGCCCCTTGGCGGGTGTGGCTGGGGTTGCTCTCCACGATTGCTGCAGAGGCGCCAAGCCCCTGTACAGCTCTCCCATGCCTTGCCATCAACACTCGGCGGCGAGCGCCGCGGACTCCAAGTGCAAGGGGGACTGCAATGGCGACTGTGCCGGCTGCCAGCATCTCGGTGCCTTTGCCATCCCGTTGTTCGCTTCGCTGCCGGGGATACTGCCCTTGCCCGTCTTCGGCAGGGCGCTCCCCCCAACGCTGATCGCTTTCGTGCCCCCCATCGAGCACCGCCCGCCTCGCGCCCTCGTCTGAGCGGCCTCGGTGGTTGCTTGCCCCTCGTGGGGGCACGACCTCGCGTGGCCATTTCGTCGAATGCTTGCCTGATCGGGCGCGCGTCACAGCGGACGTGTGCCATTGGAGGACGCGAGATGCGATCACACAGTATTTCCATGCGCCGTTGCGGGGCGGGACTTGTCCTGCTCTGGGTCACGGTGGCCCCCTGTGCCGAGCTCACCCTGGGCGAGGCGGAGGCCTTGGCTGGACGGGGCGAGCCGGGTCAAGCGACATTTCGGGAGAAGTCCCTGGCGCTCCAGGAGCAGGCGGTCGCTGACGGCCAGCTGTCCGATCCCAAGCTCAAGCTCGGTGTCCTGAGCCTCCCCACGGACAGCTTCGACTTCGATCAGGAGCCCATGACCCAGGTGCAAATCGGGGTCCAGCAGGCGTTTCCGCCGGGCCGCACCCTGGAGCACAAGGCCCGTCGGACGCGGCGACTGGCCGGGGTCCAGACGGCCTCGGGCGACGCCCGGGCCTTGGAGGTGCTCAAAGCGGTGCGCCAGGCTTGGCTGGAGACCTATTACTGGGTCCAAGCCGGGCAGGTGGTCGAAGAGAGCCAACAGCTGTTCGAGCAGTTGGTGAATATCACCCGCTCGCGCTACGCCGCAGGGGGACGCAACCAGCAGGACGTGATTCAGGCGCAGCTGGAGCTGGAGCGGCTCGAGGACCGTGAGCTGACCATCCGTACCAAAGAGGATCAGGCGCGTGCCCAGCTGGGCCGTTGGGTGGGGAGCGAGCGTGCGAGCGATTCCTTGCCAGAAGGGATTCCGGCGCTGCCCGCGGTCAACGGCCACCAGGAGCTGGCCGAAGGACTGCAGAGACACCCCAGCATCCTGGCCGAGAGTGCCCGCGTGGAGGCGGGAACCGAGGCGGTGGCCATGGCCCGCGAGGCCTACAAGCCCCGTTGGATGGTGGATCTCACCTACGGAGTCAGACAGGGACGCAATCCCGCATCGGGCCTCTCAGACGAGCAGAGAACGGTCAATCTTGCCCGAAAGCTGCTGGCCCAGCAGGGGGTCTCCCTGCCCAATTACGGGCTCATCGACAGCCGGCTCGCCCCGACGGGGACCGACCGGGCGGACTTTCTCTCGGTAATGGTGCTGGTGGATCTGCCTCTGTTCACTGGGAACCGCCAGGACCGACGTCTGGCGGCAAGCCGCCACGAGACTCAGGCGGCCATGCGTGCTCGAGACAATGAGCTGCTGGAGCTGCGGCGCACGCTGGACGAGACCTACGCGGGATGGGAGCGAGCGGGCGAGCGCCTGGAGCGCTACCGCACGGCCCTTATTCCCCAGGCCAGAGAGAGCGCCGAGGCGGCGCTCAGCGCCTATCAGAGCGACCGTGGCGATTTCAACGCCTTGATGCGGGCGCGCATCGCCGAGCTGGAGACTCGGCTGGAGGCGTTACGCCTCATCGTGGACCGGGCCAAGGCCCAAGCCGGGCTGCTGTTTCTTGCCGGAGACGCCTCATGATCACGCTGAGATTCTTTTTTCTTCTCTCTCTGCTACTCGTCGTGTCTGCGGTGCTGGCCGCCGAGCCTACGCCCAGCGAGGCCCTGGATCAGGTGATCGGAGAGACCGCCGCTGAGCATGCCTTGAAGCATCTGGACCCTACCTATGTCTGTCCCATGCACCCCCAGATCATCCGCGGCGAGCCGGGCAATTGCCCCATCTGCGGCATGCGGCTGGTGCCGGTCCAGCCGGGATCGGAGAGCGGGGCGGGGCAGCGCAAGATCCTCTATTACCGCCATCCGCACGATCCGACCATCACCTCGGACAAGCCGATGAAGGACGAGATGGGCATGGACTTCGTGCCTGTCTACGAGGAGGGCGGAGTACAGGTGACGATCTCTCCTAGCGTGGTCCAGAACATGGGAGTTCGAACTGCGGCGGTGGAGCGTGGGCGGCTGTGGCGGCGCATCGACACCGTGGGCTACGTGGACTTCGACGAGGAGCTGCTCAGTCACGTGCATTTGCGGACCGAAGGCTGGATCGAGCGGCTTACCGTCAAGTCCGAGGGCGAGCGAGTCAAGCGTGGCGATCTTCTGTTCGAGCTCTACTCGCCCACCCTGGTCAATGCCCAAGAGGAGTATCTGCAGGCCCTGGTCTCCAGTAGCTCCACCCTCTCCGGGGCCTCGCGGGACCGGCTGGTGGCGCTTGGCGTCTCCCGGGACCAGATCGCTCAGCTGCGCAGCAGCCGCAAGGTCCGCCAGGTGCTCAAGGTGTATGCCGGGCATGCCGGTATAGTCGCCAAGCTGAACGTGCGCGAGGGCATGTTCGTCAAGCCCGCCACCGAGGTGATGACCCTGGCGGACCTGTCCCGGGTCTGGCTGCTGGCCGAGGTGTTCGAGGGCCAGGCGGACTGGGTGAAGGTGGGGGCGCCCGCCGAGGTGCGCCTGTCCTATCGGCCCGGGCGCACCTGGGAGGGGAAGGTGGAGTTCGTCTACCCCAGTCTGGACGCGGCCACCCGCACTCTACGGGCCCGGCTGAGCTTTCCCAATCCGGACGAGGCCTTGAAGCCCAACATGTTTGCCGACGTGACCCTCTACGGCGGGGCGCACTCGGGCGTCCTCATGGCTCCCCGGGAGGCGCTGATCCGCACCGGGGTGCAGGATCGGGTGATCCTCGCCCTCGGTGAAGGCCGGTTCAAGCCGCGGGAGGTGAAGGCGGGGATGGAGTCCGGCGACTGGGTGGAGATCCTGGAAGGGGTGCGCGAGGGCGAGAAGGTGGTCACCTCCGGGCAGTTCCTGATCGACTCCGAGGCCAGCCTCAAGGCGAGCATCCTGCGTCTGTCCGATGCCAGCTCGCACCTGAAGGCGGGCGAGGGACAGGTCATGGGCACGGGGGTAATCAAGGCGTTGATGCCCGAGAAGGGCAAGCTGACCATGGCTCACGATCCCATCGAGGCGATCGGCTGGCCGTCCATGACCATGGACTTTCAGGTGAAGTCGGGCGTGAGCCTGGAAGGGCTGAGCCTGCAGGACCCGGTGATATTCCAGCTGGAGAAGGGCGAGGACGGCTACGTCGTCAGCGCCATTCGCCGTGACCGACCCTGAGGGGCGACCATGGTCATCAAATTGATTCAGTGGTCGCTGGGCAATCGCTTTCTGGTGGTGCTGCTGACGTTATTGGGGGTGGGCTGGGGTGTCTTCGCGCTGAAGAGCACCCCGCTCGATGCCATCCCAGACCTCTCCGACGTGCAGGTGATCATCAAGACCACCTACCCGGGCCAGGCCCCGCGGGTGGTGGAGGACCAGATCACCTATCCGCTCACCACCGCCATGCTCTCGGTCCCCGGGGCGGTGACCGTGCGCGGCTACTCCTTCTTCAACGACTCTTACGTCTACGTCATCTTCAAGGATGGCACCGACCCCTACTGGGCGCGCTCGCGGGTGCTGGAGTACCTGAGTCAGGTGGCCTCCCGACTGCCTCCCGCGGCCCGTCCGGCCCTGGGACCGGACGCCACAGGGGTGGGCTGGGTCTACGAGTACGCGCTGGTCGACCGCAGCGGAACGCATGACCTGGCCCAGCTGCGCTCGCTCCAGGACTGGTTCCTCAAGTACGAGCTCCAGACGGTGCCCGGGGTGTCCGAGGTGGCCACGGTGGGGGGCATGGTCAAGCAGTACCAGGTGGTGCTCGATCCCGACCGATTGCGCGCCTACGGGCTGCCGCTGGCCAAGGTCAAGGTGGCGATACAACGGGCCAATCAGGAGGTGGGCGGCTCGGTGATCGAGATGGCGGAGGCCGAGTACATGGTCCGAGCCACCGGCTATGTGGACAGCATCGAAGACCTGGAGCGGGTGCCCCTCAAGGTCAGCGGCCAGGGCACTCCCGTGCTGCTCAAGGACGTGGCGGAGGTGCGGCTGGGGCCCCAGATGCGCCGAGGTATCGCCGAGCTGGACGGAGAGGGCGAGGTCGTCGGGGGCATAGTCGTGATGCGCTACGGAGAGAATGCCCTGACTACTATCGACGGGGTCAAGAAGAAGCTCGAGGAGCTCGAGCAGGGCCTGCCGGAGGGGGTCGAGATAGTCCCCACCTACGACCGCTCGGCGTTGATCGATCGGGCGGTGGACACCCTGGGTCACAAGCTGGTGGAGGAGTTCCTGGTGGTGGCCCTGGTGTGCCTGGTGTTCCTGTTTCACCTACGCTCGGCACTGGTGGCCATCATCAGCCTGCCCGTGGGCATACTGGTGGCCTTCACGGTGATGCATCAGCAAGGGATCAACGCCAATATCATGTCGCTGGGGGGTATCGCCATCGCCATTGGCGCCATGGTGGATGCGGCCATCGTGATGATCGAGAACCTCCACAAGCACATCGAGCGCGAGCCGCTCACCGACGAGAATCGGTGGCGCATCGTGCGCGAGGCGACCCTGGAGGTCGGCCCGCCCCTGTTCTTCTCGTTGCTGATCATCACCCTGAGCTTCCTGCCCGTGTTCACCCTGGAGGCCCAGGAAGGGCGGCTGTTCTCGCCCCTGGCCTTCACCAAGACCTATTCGATGGCGGCCGCGGCGGGCCTGTCCGTGACCCTGGTGCCTGTGCTCATGGGCTACTTCATCCGGGGACACATTACCCCCGAGCACAAGAACCCGGTCAACCGGCTGCTCGTGGCCCTGTACCGGCCCTTGATCCAGATGGTGCTGAAGATCCCGAAGACGGTGATCGTCTTCTCGGTCCTGCTGGTAATCGTCGGGCTCTGGCCGGTCACCCAGCTGGGCTCGGAGTTCATGCCCGATCTCGACGAGGGCGACCTGATGTACATGCCCACCACCTTCCCTGGCGTGTCCATCGGCAAGGCCCAGGAGCTGCTGCAGCAGACCGACAAGCTGATCCGCACCCTTCCGGAAGTCGAGCGGGTGTTCGGCAAGGTCGGGCGAGCCGATACAGCGACCGACCCAGCCCCTCTGACCATGATCGAGACCACCATCATGCTCAAGCCCCGCGACCAGTGGCGACCAGGCATGACCACCGCCAAGCTGATCCGCGAGCTGGATGCGCGGGTCAAGTTCCCTGGCCTGACCAATGCCTGGGTGATGCCCATCAAGACCCGGATCGATATGTTGGCCACGGGCATCAAGACGCCGGTGGGCATCAAGGTGGCGGGGCCGGATCTCAAGGTGATCCAGCAGATCGGGACGCGTATTGAGGAGGTGGTCCAGCAGGTGCCGGGCACCACCTCGGCCTATTCGGAGCGGGTGGCGGGAGGGCGCTACATCGTCATCGACATAGGCCGCGTGGCCGCCTCGCGTTACGGCCTTAACATCGGGGACGTGCAGGACGTGATCCGCACCGCAGTGGGCGGCATGAACGTGGATATGTCGGTGGAGGGGCTCGAGCGCTATCCCATCAATCTGAGGTATCCGCGAGACCTGCGCGACTCCTTGGAGCGGCTACGCAACCTGCCCATCGTTACCCCTCGGGGAGAGCGCATTCCGCTCGGGGAGGTGGCCGATGTGCGCGTCGAAGACGGCCCGGCCATGATCAAGAGCGAGAACGCCCGGCCCAACGGCTGGACCTTCGTCGACATCAAGGGGAGAGACGTGGGCTCCTACGTGGACGAGGCACGCCGGCGGGTAGCCGAGCAGGTGGAGCTGCCGCCCGGCTACTCCATCGACTGGTCCGGCCAGTACGAGTACATGGTGCGCGCCAAGGAGCGGCTGATCCTGGTGGTGCCGGTCACCCTGGTCATCATCATGCTGCTGCTCTATCTGAACTTCCGCAACCTGACCGAGGTGCTGATCATCATGGGGACCTTGCCCATGGCCTTGGTCGGCGGCGTCTGGCTGCTCTACCTGCTCCACTACAACCTCTCTGTGGCCGTGGGGGTGGGCTTCATCGCCCTGGCAGGCGTAGCGGTGGAGATCGGCGTGGTCATGCTGGTGTATCTGGACCAGGCGCTGAAGCGGCACGAGCGTGTCGGTGAGCGGGTCCATCGCCTTGGCCTGAAGGAGCTGCGCGAGGCGGTGGTCGAGGGAGCGCTGCTGCGGGTTCGCCCGATCGTGATGACCGTGGCCGCTATCATCGCCGGCCTGCTGCCGATCATGCTGGGCGGTGGGACCGGGTCCGAGGTGATGCGCCGCATAGCCGCGCCAATGGTGGGGGGCATGGTGAGCGCTACGGTGCTCACCTTGGTGGTGATCCCCGCGGTGTTCCTGGTCTGGAAGGGGCGGGGTCTGAAGGCCGACTAGACTGCTCGAATCGGGACCAGCGCACACAACGCGGGGCACTGGGCTCGACAGACATCTGCGCTCCGGCGTCGAATCGCTCGAACGCCGCCGGCCGTGGCGCTTTCCGTCAGCGGCGATCCAGCTCGGAAACGATTCTCTCGAACTCCCGAGGCTCGAGCTGGTAGTCCGTTGCGAGGCGGTCACGTGCCCGATCCAGCGCGATCCTAGACACCTGGAAAGGGACGAGCCGCCTGCCGCGCTTCATCTGGGTCTCGGAGATCTCGAGCATCTCCTGCTCCAGGTAGGTCTGCAGCACGTGTCCCAGGTCTTTCTGGGCGGGCGCGGGTTGCCTCTTGTCCGCGGCCAAGTTCGTTTCGGCTCTGTGAAGATTGCGGCGGAGACTAGTGAACAGCAACAAAGGGCTGACCGCGCCCAGAGCCGCTAGGAACAGGACCAGCAAGTCTTGCGGTAAGATTTCGGGCATGTCTCGCCTCCAGTCGAGTCGTCGATGCTGAGTCAGGGGTTCAGCTGCTTGTGGATGATGGATCGATATCTACTCGCAAAAACGAAAATAATGATACTTCTTGCGTGAACTCTATGCCGAATATTTCATTTGTCAAGCGTTCTTCTCGACATCTGTGCGCCCGTCGGTGGCTGCGGATCATGAGCATCCCGGCCAGCCAGGAGGTCGGAGATCTTGTCAACGCCATCGGGGATGCGGTCGAGCACCCCCCGGATGAGCGCCGATGTGCAAGCGATATTTCGGGGGAATCCGGCGTCGGCCTAGGGTTTGTCCCGATTGCTCTGCTGCTCATCGGATAGTCTAATAACGCTGCGTGGTTGGAGGGCAGCGGCCCTATTGCGCACTCGTATCCCCTTCTCGCTTGCTGGTCCCGGAATCTCGGGACCGGCTTTTTTTTGGCCAAGCCCTCCCCGATGTGCGCTCGACACATTTGCTCCGACCGCGACATCGGGTACATTGGAGCCGATGGCAACCGCCTTGGGGGTGGGGATGGCCTGCGACAACGGGAACGATCTGCTGTCACGTATCGAACGACTCAACGACATAGGCGTCGCCCTGTCGGCGGAGAGGGATACACCGCGATTGCTGGAGATGATCTTGAGTGGCGCTCGCGATATCACCCGCGCCGATGGCGGCTCTCTGTATCTGCTTGCCGAGGACGGGCGCAGTTTGAGCGTGGAGATCATGGTTACAGAATCGCTTGGGCTGGTGATGGGGGGGACCAGCGGCAAGGCGGTGCCCTTCGGGCCTATCCGGCTGTATGACGCCGAGGGGCATGCCCTGCGGGACACGGTGGTTGGCGCTGCCGTGCTGGACGATCGCAGCATTCTGCTGAACAATGCCTACGCTCAGACCGAGTTTGATACTAGCGGTACCCGCCGTTTCGATTCGGAGCTGGGTTATCGCTCCCGCTCGTTTCTCACCATTCCGTTGAAGAACCACGAAAACGAGATCATCGGTGCCCTCCAGCTGATCAACGCCCGCGATTGGCACGGTGGTATCTCGACCTTTTCCGAAGCAGACTGCCGATTGGCCGAATCTCTTTCCTCCCAGGCAGCGACCGCCCTGACGCAAAAGCGCCTGATCGAGTCCCTCCAGCACCTGTTCGAGTCTTTGGTCAAGCTGATCGCCACGGCGATCGACGAGAAGTCCCCGTGCACGGCTGCTCATTGCAAGCGGGTCCCCGAGCTGACGCTGATGCTGGCCGAGGCGGCGGACCGGACCCGGACCGGTCCGGTGAAGGACTTCCATATGGAAGGCGCGGACCGCTACGAGTTGGAGATGGCGGCCTGGCTCCACGATTGTGGCAAGATCACGATCCCCGAGCATGTCATGGACAAGGGTACCAAGCTGCAGGCCATCTCCGATCGGATCCAGCTGGTGGATACGCGATTCGAGGTGCTGCGGCGCGACGCGGAGATCCGTATGCTGCGCCGTCGTCTGGAGCGACTGGAGGCAGCTTCGCCGGACGAAGAAGGCGGCTTAGAGGACGAGACGCTGACGCAGGAGCTGGCCCGACTGGAGGACGATCGGGCCTTCCTTCACGAGGTCAATAAAGGCGGAGAGTTCATGTCGGAGGAGGACCAGGAGCGGGTACGCGCACTGGCAAGTCGCGTGTGGGCGCACACATCGCGCGGTCCGGTCCCACTGCTCAGCGCCGACGAGGTGGGCAATCTCTGCATTTCCAAGGGCACGCTCACACAGAAAGAGCGTCAGGTGATCAATCATCATATCTTGGCGACTATCCGCATGCTCGAGTCGCTGCCCTTTCCGAAACAACTACGCAACGTGCCGGAGTACGCGGGTGGTCACCATGAGCGCATGGACGGCAAGGGTTATCCTCGTGGGTTGACCCGGGAGCAGCTGTCCATCCCAGCGCGCATCATGGCCATCGCCGATATCTTCGAGGCGCTCACCGATGACGGTCGGCCCTACAAGCCCGGCATGCGCGTGTCCGAGGCCCTGGGAATCCTGGAATCCATGAAGCTGAACGGGCATATCGATCCGGATCTGCACGAGGTCTTCTTGCGCGAGAAAGTCTATCTGGAGTATGCAAATCGTTTTCTGCCCGCAGAGCGGATCGATGTGAGCTGAGCAGCAACGGCCGGTCAGGGTGTACCGTCCATTCCCGCCGGCGCTCCGCGACCTTGTTCGCCGACAAGTCGCGGGCTCGGAACGAATCTCCACCCGGCCACGGCCTGGATGCCGTTGAACCTGATTGTCGTGGATCGGGTCTACCCAGGCAGCGTCCATCCTCTCAATGGGGCCGACTCAAGGAGGTTGACCCAACGGGGAGCATGCCCCTAGGCTTGACGTTGGCCCGGCAACTGAAGGGCCTAAGCCCTCGCACTGAAGGAATTGCCATGCTTCGGAAGATATTGCCGATTCTCGCGTTGATAACACTCGGTGGCTGCGTCGGCTCCGGCGGCGAGCGGGCCGCCGTGGACCAGGCCGGGCAGTCAGAGCATGCACCGCCGGTTGCGGCTCGGATGAAGGACCTGCCCGAGCAGGTATCGACAAGCGAGGCGGCGGCGGACGAGGAGGGCGCCGCGTCGTCGGCGCCCGTGGAAGAAGAGCGGGTGGACATAGACACTATCCGAATACAGGCGGTGGCTGGGGATCTTCATGCCCAATTTCTGCTCGGCGAGGCTTATTTCCGGGGCCAGCCGATTCGAGAGAACCCGAGCAGGGGTCTCTACTGGCTGGATAAGTCGGCCTCTCACGGCTATGCGCCGGCCCAAGGGGCCTTGGGCACTCGCTACTTGACCGGAGATGGCATCGATAAGGATCTGGAGAAGGGCATTTCCTTGCTGACGAGCGGTGCGGAGGCCGGTGACCCCACCGCGCAGCTCGGTCTGGCAACGGCCTACCACGAGGGCGAGGGCGTCGCCATGGACCCGAGGCGCTCTATCTATTGGCTGACCAACGCGGCGGATCAGGGATTTGCCGTGGCCCAACTGGTGCTGGGGCAGAGGTTTCGGTCGGGAGACGGGGTCGATCTCGACATCGACAAGGCTGTGAGTTGGTATCGCAAGGCGGCGGACCGGGACAACGTCGATGCACAGTATGCCCTGGGGAGGCTGTATTATCGTGGCGACGAGGTGCCCCAGGACTATGCCGAGGCGCACCATTGGCTCACATTGGCCGAGGAGAACGGCTCGGCCGCCGCGGCCAATGATTTGGGGGTGATGTATCAGTTCGGGCGCGGTGTAGAGCAGGACTATGCAGAAGCCCTGCGTCTATACCGCATGGCGGCGGACAGCGGCAACGCGGGTGCCGAGGCCAACCTGGGCTTCATGTACTACAACGGCCAAGGGGTGCCCGAAAAAGACTACCAGCAGGCGTTCAAGTGGCTCGAAATGTCAGCGGAAGCGGGTTTCGTGCAGGCCCAGCGCGCGCTGAGCGAGATGTATGCGAAGGGTGAAGGAACGGAAAAGGACCTCGAGAAGGCCAAGTACTGGCTGGGGAAGGCGGCCGAGCAGGGGGACGAGGACGCCGGAAAGATCCGCGGTGACCGTTGACCCTGGAAACGGCAATTGAGGGCGTACCGTCCCTGTACGCCCGTTCGGCCGCGCAAAGTTCCTCCGGACCTTTCCGTCTGCCGCCTCGCTCCCGCAACTGGCCTGGCGTTGACTCGTCGGCGGGGTTTGCCGCACACCCTGCAGGACGCACGCCGCACCCGATCCGACTGCCGCTCTAAGTTGACATAGACCGCCTACAGCGCGGCGTGCAGACGCGTCTCCAGAATGTCTAGCAGGGCCGGGTGCTCGCCTACCAGGGGGCTGGTCAGGACGCGGAGCCCGGGACAGGCGTCCTGAGCCCGCCGGCAGATGTATTCGATGTCCCCGCCCGGCCCGGCGTGGCGGCCCGGGGCCAGAAAGAGCAGGGACAAGGCGATGGGGTCACCGTTGTCGGATCTCCCCATCCGCTCCAGAGTCTGCTCCAGCAGGGGGCCGTTGAAGTCGTATTCGGGGCCGTCGCGTCGCTCCATGACCGATTCGGCAAGCGTGACATGCGGGCCGAGACGCTCACGCAGTCCGCCGGCCAAGTACTTGCGCACGGCGGTGACCCTTGGGCTGGGGGAGCCGTGATCGACCAGTACGACCCGGGTGGGCATCCCGGGTGCGGTGGCTCGGAGCAGCTGGTCGTGTAGTATTTCGATCAGACGGGGCTCACCACGGGGCAGGGGACAGAGCACCTCGCTCTGGCGCAGAGTGAAGTCGCCCAGCTCCACTTGCAGCTGGCTGACGGTGTCCGGGATGAGCCCGGTGACGGCCTTGCCGGCGCCGAAGAAGAGTGGAACTGCGAGGAAGTTGCGCTCGCCCTGGGCGAGCCGCTGTTTGAGAAAGGCCTCGAAGGTGCGAGCGGCGCGGCCGTCGAGCCTTTCCAGGCGGATTCGATCGGCATGCTGCAATGATACGGGGTGAACTTCCCGGCCGATCCGTTCCCCGAAGGAGGCGGCCAAGCGGCGTAGAGCGAGGCAGGCCGCCGGGCGGCGGGAGCCGTTGTCGAGCAGCATCAGGGTGGGCGGACTCACGGGTGTCTGTGCCTGTCGAGGGATGCGGCCACCGTGTCTACCAATAGGGTGGTGGCAGGTCGAAGCGTCGGCAATTCGGGTCGATTCTCGGTGCGCCTTGCGGTCTCGCTAGACATCGGGACTTAGCGAGCGGATTTCCAGCACCGGGGCCCGGCTCGGTCGGTGTGGTCGGGCTTGCTTGCGTGATCACGGGCCGGCACGGCGGATTTTCCCGACTGTGCATCTCACACGAGCCCTTGATATAGTACAGGTGGAAAAGAAGACGTTAGGTGCTTCTGTTTTGGGGGAGCGGGAGGCGGCGGAGCAAGACTCCGTGCACCCACCCGTGTTGGCTAGGGGTCGCCGGTCTTGACAACGGAGAACCGCCGGGGAGTCGGGCGGTCCTTTTCGCCACGGTTTCTGAACCAGACCTTGTCGAACAGGACGATGTCGGCTTGGGCGCCGGGAGAGTCCTGCTACGTCATGATCAAAGTCCTTCTGGTCGACGACCACGAGCTGGTGCGGACCGGTTTCCGCCGTATTCTCGAGGGAATCACCGATGTCTCGGTGATCGGAGAGGCCTCCAGCGGTGAGGACGCCCTGGCCGTGATTGCGGCGGATGCGCCTGACGTCGTCGTAATGGATGTCAGGATGCCGGGGATGGGTGGCATCGAGGCGACGCGCCGCATCAAGGCGGGCTATCCGGGGGTGAGAGTGATCGCCCTCACCGTGTATGAGAACGAGCCCTTTCCCGAGCAGCTGCACGAGGCGGGTGCCCTGGGCTACCTGAGCAAGGGCTGTCCGGCCGAAGAGCTACTCCAGGCCATCCGGATGGTCGCCAGGGACAAGCGGTTCGTATCCAGCGAGCTCGCTCGCAAGATGAGCTTCGCGACCATGGAGGGACGGCCCGTCTCCGGCGACCTCGCCAAGCGGCTGTCGTCACGGGAGCTTCAGGTCACTATCATGATCGTGCAGGCCCAGAGCACCCGAGAGATTGCCGACGCGCTCTGTGTCAGTCCCAAGACCGTCAGCACCTATCGGCAACGGATCTACGAGAAGCTCAAGGTCGCCAATGATGTGGAGCTGACTCACCTGGCGGTGCGTCACCGCCTGGTGATGGTCGACGAAGAGCCCAAGCGTAGCGCGTGAGACGCGGTGGCGTTACAGAAGGCTTTCGATCCCGGGTGCAAGGCCTGCCCCCGCCTGACCGCTCATCTTGATCAGGTCCGGGAGCGGCACCCCACTACTTTTGCGCCCCGGCTCCCCCATTCGGCGAGGCTAGGCCCGGCTGCCTCATCGTCGGTCTCGCGCCCGGGCTTCAACCTAGAATCCTCAGTTGACCGCTCCAATCTGAAAGTCTGTTGCTGATAGGAAAGCTATATGTATCTCCCAGCACTTTTACCTAATGGATGAATCACGCTACGGGGTGAATTGCACGCTTGCGGCGGCACATGGCTGCGTTACAACTCCTTGCAATAGATTCACTATTTCGCGTCGTTGTGCCTTGCCCTGCACCGCCGCAAACGCACACTACACGCCGTCCAACTGAGGATTCTAGGTTCACGGGGCCAACCGCACCGGACGCCTTTTCACCGGGGACCATGCGCGAGTCGTCCTGTACGAGGTCGGCGACGGGCTCAGGCTCAGGGTCCTGGACTCCTACCACTGCAGCCGCTACAACACTCAGACGGGCCGCCTGACCCGGGAGATGTGCCTGGGGGTGATGACCCGGGCAGGAACCTTGATGGGAAACTGAGCACCGACGCATGATCCCGGATGAGTCCCAGCTGCCTGGGGACGAAGAGACATTTCAAGGGGCTGCGGGGCCCTTCGACCCTCGCCCGTTGCTGCAGCACCTCAATGGCCGGCCCGGGGTGTATCGGATGCTGGATGCCGACGCCAAGGTGCTCTATGTCGGCAAGGCGAGGGATCTGAAGCGTCGTGTGAGCAGCTACTTCACGCGCTCTCTCAACAGTCGCATCCAATCCATGGTGTCCCAGATCCGGGATATCCAGGTCACGGTCACCCAGACCGAGGCCGAGGCCCTGATCCTGGAGAACAACCTGATCAAGAGCCTCAAGCCTCGCTACAATGTCCTGCTGCGCGACGACAAGAGCTATCCCTATATCCACCTCTCCGACGGTCCCTTCCCGCGCCTGAGCTTCCACCGCGGTGCGCGCAAGGCACCGGGCCGCTATTTCGGGCCCTATCCGGGGGCGGGCGCGGTGCGCCAGACGCTGCAGCTGCTGCAGAAGCTGTTTCCTGTGCGCCAGTGCGAGGACAGCTTTTTTCAGAACCGATCCCGTCCATGCCTTCAGTACCAGATCGAGCGTTGCAGCGGGCCCTGTGTGGGTCTGGTGAGCGAGGCCGATTATGCCCGGGACGTCGAGGACACGGTGCTGTTTCTGGAGGGCAGGACCTCCGAGGTGGTACAGGGCCTGGCTCGGCGAATGGATGAGGCATCGGTCAGGCTGGAGTTCGAGCAAGCGGCGCGCTTTCGTGACCAGATCTCGGCCCTGCAGAGGGTGCAGGAGCGCCAGTACGTGAGCGGCGAGGGGGGAGATCTGGATATCGTCGCCTGCGCCCTGAGTGCCGGCCAGGCCTGCGTGCAGGTGTTCTTTGTGCGGGGTGGGCGGAATCTGGGCAACAAGGTGTTTTTTCCCAGGGCCCCTGAGGATCCCGAGCCCGCCGCGGTGGTCTCCGCCTTCGTCGCGCAGCATTACCTGGGTGCCCAGGTCCCGGGCGAGATACTGACCAGTCACCAGCCGCCGGACGCGCAGCTGCTGGAAGCCGTTCTCGGCGATCAGATCGGTCGGCGCGTCCATATCCGTTCCCGGGTCAGGGGCGAGCGCTCACGCTGGGTGAAGATGGCCGAGCAGAACGCGCGGATCGCCCTGGACTCGCGCCTGGCCAGTCGCTCCGGAATGCTGGAGAGGTTGGACGCCCTGCAGGGCGTTCTGGGGCTGGAAGAGCCACCCGAGCGCATGGAATGCTTCGATATCAGCCATACGGGTGGGGAGCTGCCGGTGGCCTCCTGCGTCGTGTTCGACGGGGAAGGTCCGGTCAAGGGGGACTATCGCCGGTTCAATATCCAGGGGGTTACCGAAGGGGACGATTACGGTGCCATGGAGCAGGCCCTGGGTCGGCGTTACCGCCGATTGGTGGACGGGGAGGGCGTGCTGCCGGACCTGCTGTTCATCGATGGGGGCAAGGGCCAGCTCAACGCCGCCTGGCGGGTGCTCGAAGAGTTCGGGGTGGTCTCCGTCGGCCTGGTCGGCGTGGCCAAGGGGGCGGCTCGCAAGCCCGGGCTGGAGCGACTGTTCTTGTTGGACCGGGAGGCGCCCATTATACTGCCGGCTGATTCTCCGGCCCTGCATCTCGTGCAGCAGATACGGGATGAAGCCCACCGGTTCGCCATCACCGGGCATCGCCGCCGGCGCGGTCAGAGTCGCAAGACCTCACCCCTGGAGCAGGTCGCGGGCGTAGGCCCGAAGCGGCGCCAGCGTCTGCTCAGACAGTTCGGCGGTCTGCAGGGGATCTCGCGGGCCGGGAAGGAGGATCTGGCCCGGGTGGAGGGGATCAGCCCCAGGCTGGCCGAGCAGATCTACGACGCCTTCCACGGCGAAGGCTGAGCCTGGTGGCGTATGACCCTGAGTATTCCAAACATACTGACCCTGTTGCGGATCTTCCTGATCCCGGTCTTTCTTGCCGTCTTCTATCTGCCGTTTTCCTGGTCCGCCCAGATAGCCGCCGTGGTGTTCGGCGTGGCCAGCCTCACCGACTGGCTCGACGGCTACCTGGCCCGGCGCCTGGGGCAGAGCTCCCCCTTCGGTGCCTTCCTGGACCCGGTGGCCGACAAGCTGATGGTGGCCGCCGCCTTGATCCTCGTCGTCGAGCGCGATCCCACGGCGATCATGGCCGTTCCCGCGGTGGTTATCATCGGCAGAGAGATTACCATCTCCGCCCTGCGTGAGTGGATGGCCGAGGTGGGCGAGCGGGCTCGGGTGGGCGTGTCGGTGGTGGGCAAGTTCAAGACCGCGGCCCAGATGGTGGCGATCCTGCTGTTGGTCTATCAGCAGCCCCTGCTGGGCCTGCCTACCTACTGGATCGGGCTGGTGCTCTTGTACCTGGCGGTGCTGCTTACGCTCTGGTCCATGTTCGTGTACCTAAAGGCGGCTTGGCCCACATTGAACGATGAGCCTCGGGCTTGACAGAGAAAGGCGAGTGATTACAATAGCGGCCTTTCCTGAAGGCGGGAATAGCTCAGTTGGTAGAGCACAACCTTGCCAAGGTTGGGGTCGCGAGTTCGAGTCTCGTTTCCCGCTCCAATTTCTTCAGACCCCGCGCTTGAGTATCGCGGGGTTTTTTGTGAAGGGTCAGGGACGCCCCGCTTCAAGGCTGAGTGGCAGAGTGGTTATGCAGCGGCCTGCAAAGCCGTGTACCTCGGTTCGATTCCGGGCTCAGCCTCCATCTTGCTTGCGTTGATGCATCTAATCTTTGCCCGGGTGGCGGAATCGGTAGACGCAGCGGACTTAAAATCCGCCGGCCGTTGAGGCCGTGCCGGTTCAAGTCCGGCCCCGGGCACCATTTACCCCTCCAGCGCAGTCCACTACAGTCCGAAAACCCCAGTAACAACGGGCCTCAGCGGCGATTCCATCATCCAGGGTTGTCCGGGTAGATCGTGCAGCCAGTACAGAGGCAGCACGACCCGGCGCAGCTCCTCTGGCGCCTGGCTATTCTCCAACTGGATCATCGCCGAGGCCACGTTGCCTTGCTCGGCTGCGGCGCGCACGCCCGGATGGTCTCCTTCCCACGGTCTTCCGTGGGAACGCATACGGCGGTCGCGGTCGCCCTATT
>Ga0210096_1000077_pt1 | contig 47221 bp, 45 predicted proteins | sample China_Galinas_PW_4_FD_184864 | JGI IMG/M metagenome (GOLD analysis project Ga0210096, IMG submission 184864) | Wetland microbial communities from San Francisco Bay, California, USA, that impact long-term carbon sequestration - China_Galinas_PWA_D2... | ecosystem: Environmental > Aquatic > Marine...
TGAAGGCCCTGGAACAGAGGCTCGACGCCTTGCTGAGCTGGAGCAATCCCAATGACACGCTCAAGCAGGTGATCAAAAAGGTCCACCGCCAGAAGAAACATATACTGACCTTCATCACGCATGAAGGTGCGCCCCACCACAACAACTACGGCGAATACTTTATCGAGAAGGGTGTCGTCAAGCGCAAGATGTCCGGTGGCAGCGTGTCCGCCGAAGGTGCCAGGGCCTATGCGTCCATCCAGTCCACCGCCATGACCTGTCAGTTACGGGGCATTTCCTTCCACCGATTTCTGAAAGCCAGCTCGGTTTCCTATGTCCACACCGGAAGGCCTATGCCGCTGGCTGAATATGAGTCGAGCTTAGAACCTCTGGGAGTCGCTGCTTGAATCCAGTTTGAGCTCACGTGAAATCAATGAATAAAATATATCGTCCGATCATTGATCAATTTATCGATCTCGCCGATTCTGCGGCCTTCAATTCTGCGCGTCTCTTATGTAGAGCCGGTGCTTCGGGCAAGACCCCTTCCGCTCTTCGAAGATAGATTCGGGCTCGTTGAAGATTGCCTTTGCCTATGGCTTCATCTATTAGCCAGGCATACCGATCGACAATTATTTCCAGCCCTTTGCGGGCCCCAGGATGTTCTGGCTGCAGGGTAAGAATTGCTTGAAAATGTTTCAGTGCGTTTGTGTCCGGCGGCGTCGTCAGGCGCAAGGCCGCGAGATCTTTTTCAGCGGCTGCCATGTGCTCCTCAATGGTCTCCTCCACGCTTTCTGTCAACAGGTTTGGCGGGGGAGTGGTGTGAGAGAGGGCACTGCCTGGAATGGTCTTGCCTGTATCAAGAGCCGCAGACTCGGTGGTCGTTGCAGGACCCGGCGTAGGTGCAACGCTGCGTTGTTCCAGGCGTCCTTGCGAGGTAGTCGACTTCGACTTTTCGCTGATTCGAACGGGTGCTGTCAGAGGCGTTGCAACGTCATGGTTTATTGCACTGGGCGTTGGTGAGTCTAGTAGGTCTTGCTCCCCATCTGCCCTTACTGCGGAGACCCCGGCTTCGGTTATTGTTGGTGTGGAGATCTGAGCACGTCCCACGTCTTGATTACCCGCAGTCGCTCCCTCGAAGGCTCCCTCGATCTCTTCACCACCTTTACCAAACGTGGTACCGGATTGCTGCAGAGTCGTATGGGGACGGGAGGGAATTGTAGTTTGGTCTATAGCGGTTAGATCACGGGCTGTATCCCGCTCGGCTTTCGCAAGTACGGTGGTCTCCACCTGTCCCGTAGTAGGGCCCGCTATTTCCCGTTTGTTGAGCGCATCCTCTTGCGGGCTCCGCTCACGCCCTGGTAGATACCAAAAACCTAACGCGGCCAGAAGAGCCACCGCTACCCCAGATCCGATCCATTGAGTGTAGCGTCTATCTAGGTTGAGATAAGCTAAGCCAGTGCGCCCAGATTCGTCTTCTTGTCTTGGAGGGGTTTGGGCATCATCGCTGGCGCTTCTCCTTAATGCCGCCAGGACATCAGCGACCGACTGAGGGCGGTCTTGAGCGTTGAAGCTCATCATCCAGTCGATCATGTTGAGCAGATTTTCACTGTAACCCTCGTGAGTTGCTTTGACAGCGGGTTGATAAGGATCGGGCGCACCTTCGTGCATGGCCGCTGTCCGCTCCAGGGACGCTACCGGGGCGATACCGGTGATACACCGATACATCGTTGCTCCCAAAGCATACAGGTCGGTCCATGGACCCGGATGATTATCCTCAACGTATTGCTCCGCAGGGGCGCAGCTTTTAGTCAATATCGTTGCTAGCATCTCACGGTCGGTATAAAGCGCAAGCCGGTCGGCGGCAAAATTGACGAGCACGGGTTCCCCATAATTTCCTAATAGGATAACCGAAGGACTGATGCCACCATGAACAAAACCCGTGTCATGCACTTGTTGCAGAGCCTCAAGGATCGGCAAAAAAATGATTCTCACTTCTTCCTCGCCCAGTCTTAGATCCGAGCGGCCACACAGGTTTTCCAGCGGAACACCACGCTCATTTTCCATTACCATATACGCCGTGCCATTTTCTTGGAGGCTGTTTTGTACACGCACGACGTTTGGATGGTCGATACTCATCAGGTTCTCCGCCTGCTCGAGAAATTTCTTCTTCCCCAAATTGTAGATTGCCCGGTCGCGCACCGACTTGGGCGCCAAGGTACAGCCGTCCTGTGTGCGAAGCGCGAAGTCGTGGGGAAAATATTCCTTGACTGACATCTGAGCATTTAGATGTTGATTCCAGGCGTTATACGTAACGCTAAACCGGTCAATACGCTGAACGCCCTTTATTTCAAAGACACCGATGCGGGTCCCTACTGCCAAAGGCCGGTGCTGGGTATCAGCCATAGTTTCCACCCCCTTGATGATGGACAGCAGATCTGTTCATGCGGAGATCGTTAATAACGAAACCTGGTGAGAAGTTTGTGATCTCAGTTCATGGCATAATGGCGGGCATATCGAGATTGCTGCATAAATGCACGGGGGCCTTCCGGCGATTGTGCGAGGCCAGGGTAAACCCGCCATGGTCCGCCTGCTCCATAGCGTCGTAACGCGACTTATGATGATCTTTCAGGTTTAAGGAGCATCGGGACTATGCGCAGGTCGACCGAAGGTCTGAAATTGAAGCGACGAGGTTTCTGTCTTCTCGCGTTAGCGTCTTCGTGCCTATTATCCCTTCACTACAGAGTCATTGCATGGTCCTTTTGTTCTAACAATGCGTTGGCTTTAACTCAACTTTAACTGAGGGATAGAAATTTGCTTTCAGCCGCCGAAGGCGGAGCGAAGGCCAGCAGCCCGGAAACGGCACCTCGCGCCCGTGGCCACGACCTTTGCTGCACGAAACCATCCTCAATCCCCCGGGGTGAGGCCGTCGCGCGCCGCAAAGCACCCTGCATGACGGCTCTGTCCACGATTTCCTCGGCTCCCGACCGATTCTAGCCCGATCGAGGCTCACGTCAAGTGTCTATCGGGCCGTAACCCGATGGTGTATCTTGCACCATAGCGTGCGCACGGAGATGGGTCCGCTCCGTTCGAAATGTGCGTTGCTCAATCCGCTGTTAGTCGGCGCGTGGTCCGCTTTACCTCGCCCTGGAACAGCCGGACCTTGCAGCGTCACGCTCGAAGCTTTTTCTTGGGGCGGGATGGAACAGGGTTCCGAGCACCGATGCGATCGGTTGCACCACCACCCCGTCGAGCACACAGGCAATGCCCACTAAGCGCACCCTCCAGTGTTCTTGGTGCTCTCGACCCGAAGCTCCGGCGAGGGCACGCAGGTCCCCGCCAGCACCTGCCGCTTGGTCGCCTTCCGGCGGGGTCGTCCCCGCTTCGGGAGCCTCTCGATGCTCGTACCATCCACACTGCGCGCTCCCTCGTGGGCTCAGACCGGTTTCCAGGCTTCGGCTATACTCGCAGAGGATACGATGTATTCCACCGATGCAAAGCGGATAGGAGATGGCCCCGTGAGGCGAAACTGCCGCATTTACCGGCCCCTCGTTCTCCGGACGGGCTATCGGGCTGTGGTGCCTCCCTTGCTGTGCGACGCCGCCCTGCTCCGCCGGCATCCCCAGCCAGCACCCTCCGTGGCCCAGTTGTTCCCTGCTGGATCGCAGCTCGCCCCAGGGGTTCGGCCTGGGATGCAGGCGGACAGCCGCTCCGCCGGCGCCGCTGATTGCCAAGCCGTTAGGTGTCTGGCAAGTGTATCGATCCCTGTGTCATCGTGAGGGCTGAATAATGCCAATGACTATTCTGCTAGGCACCCGCAAAGGAACGGTCATGTTTGACCGAAGAAATTCGGACTGGCATCCTCGATCCATTGTGCATGAAGGGATTCCTGTATGTTACGCAGCACGTGATTCGCGTGACGGTACTTTGTGGGCCTCTTTGGACCACGGTCACTGGGGGCCGAAGCTGTCACGTTCGCGTGACGGTGGTGCAACCTGGGAGAACGCACCGCCCGTAAAGTATCCAGTAGGCGCACGCTATATCGTCAAATACTTACCCACTCCGGATTTTGATCCGGAGGCGCCAGCGGGCCAGCCTGAGTACAAGGATGCGACCGTGTATAAGATCTGGAATATTGCGTTCGCCAGTCCAGAGCAGCCTGGCAGGCTGTACGCCGGCACCATTCCTGGTGGTCTATTTATCAGCGATGATGGTGGAGATTCCTGGGAGCTCAACCGCCCACTTTGGAACCATGGTAGTCGCGGCGGCGATCTGTTCAGCGGGGACGCCACGAGCGAGAACCGCTGGGGCGGCACACCAGCGAGCATCGATTACGGCGTGTTCGAGCCGGGCGTCCATTCAATCATTGTCGACCCGCGCGATCCGGATCATATTCATGTGGCCGCATCATCGGCGGGAGTGATCGAGACCACTGATGGAGGTAAGACCTGGGTAGGTCGTAACCAAGGAATGCGTATGGATTATTTTCCGAACCCAGAAGCCGAGTGGGGCCATGACCCACATTTCGTAACAGCCTGCCATGGACAGCCGGATCACCTCTGGCAGCAAAACCACTGTGGCGTATTTTACAGTGAAGATGGAGCGCAAACCTGGAAAATGGTCAGCGTGCCTGAAGTTGGCGTGCATTTTGGGTTTCCCATAGCAGTGGACGAGCATGACGGGTGCACCGCATGGGTCGTACCCGCACGAGCAGATTCGGAACGTATGGCCATTGACGGCGGTTTGTTCGTTGCCAGGACGACAGACGGCGGACAGTCTTGGCAATCGTTCCGTAGCGGTCTGCCACAGAATAACGCGTACGATATTGTCCTAAGGCATGCCCTGGACGTGGCTGGTGATTTCCTTTGTTTCGGCAGCACTACAGGCAATGTCTACCTGTCGGAAGACCGTGGCGAAACCTGGCGTTGTCTCGGGAACAATTTTCCACCGATATATTCGGTGCGATTTGGCTGACCGCTATGCCTACTATTGAAATGACTTCTCACCTTTACCGGTTCTTCCCAGAGCTTGAGAGCCGTAAGATCTCGGTACCAGCCGGCTCAGTTGCCGATGTGTTGCACGAGGTCAACAAGATTGCCTCGGGATTCTCCGATTACGTACTCGATGAACGTGGCGCACTTCGTCGACACGTCAATATCAGCGTAAATGACACTATGCTGATCGATAAAAAGACTCTCTCCGACTACGTTCCGGACGATGGGACGGTATACATTTTCCAAGCGCTGAGCGGGGGCTAGGCACTCTAATGGTAATACCAGAATCTCTCACGCCCGAGCCTGGAACGCGTCGAGCAGGAGGTGTGGACGACATGAGTGAGCGGGCTCGGACGACCAAGCCAGATTCAGAGCGCGGGCTTGCTCCGCAGCTGTCGTCCGGCGCGCGGTCCAGAGGTCTCGAGGCCGGCAGCTGGGAAACAGGCGCTGGCAGGCGGCGGATGACTCGCGCCCCAGCGTTGGCCACCTCGCCGGCAAGCCTGCTCAACGCGCTCGGTAGCCAGCCAGCTTCCTTCAGCGATGCAGGTACCCGACTACCACGAGGGCCAGAGCCACCAAGGCCATTGCGCCGTGAACTCCGGCAGCCACCATCGGCGGCGGCTTGTTACCTTCCCGCAGGGCCAGCAGCACCACCCCACCCGCGATGACCAAAAGGAACAACACGGCCGCATTGTTGTAGAGCATGTGGACGGGACCGCGAACGATCTGAACCGTGAGCAGCCCGAGGCCGAGCACGCCGATACTCGCGTGTCCCAGACCCAGGGCGAGGGAGCTGCGCTGGTAGCGAGCACCCATAACCGCAAGCGACAGGCCGAAGACAGCCGCTAAAGAGAAAAGCAGAATTGCGCCAAGGACCATGAAATCTCCTGCATCGTAAGGACGCGGACGCCATCGCCGTGCACGAGACCCTCGAAACCGGATCGCCGAGTGCAGTATTGTACGCGCGAAGACGTTCAAGCTCAAAGCCGGCCCCAATGGGCAATCTCCCAGGCCGGCTTTACCTCGTCCACATTGTCAAGTGATTTCGCAATAAAACACCACAACCAAGAATCATTCGGCTGCGCAGTCCACGCCATGGGCTGGGCTGACCGACTTCCACGGCAGGGAATCCGCCTCCCAAACTTCAGCCAGCGCCACCTCGCGTGCCCGACCTTGACCTTCAGCACAGGTTCGATCTCGGCGCGGAATCGGTTGTTCCCCAAGGGTGTTCCCGTTTGCAGGCAAGCCCGTATATCCTGGACTGCAGTCCCGTGAGCTGCCATGAATAGACTGGAGGTCTGCCCGAGTTGCGGCTCTCAGTTCGAGGCCAGCCCTGCGAGCCAAATCCATGACACAGATCTTCCTGTCTGCCCTGCGCCACTCGGCCTTCTACAGCCCCTGCCCGCGACCTGGTGATACGAGCCCCCGCCGAGGAGACGGCGGCCCGCGAGCAGGAAGCGGGGTTCTTCCCGGAAATCGACCGCCGGGTGCTGGCCGAGACGGTGCGCGCCTACCAGGAGCTGGGTTGTTGGGAGCCGGACCCCGGCATCTCCAGGGCCTCCTATGACAACCTGCTCGACGTATTCATGCACAGCGGCATGATTACCCGGCGCCATCCCTATGATGCGGCGGTCGTTCTTCCGCCGTAGCCGGATCGCACTCGTGCCTCTGTTCGGCTTCCATCCGCGAACCGCGTGGATCTCCGGCTTGCCGTTTGCGGACGATGCGTTTATAGATCACAAGGCAAAGAGCGAGGGATTCCCAATATGCGTAAGACTTTGAGCGGGCCGCTCCTGCCCGCGGTCCTGCTGGCGATGTCCCAGGGCGCCACCGCCCAAGGCTTCCCGGACGGGCCGGTGATTCACACCCCACCATTGCAGATGACCGGCAGGGAGGGCACCTCACCCCTGGACCGGGCGGAACGGCCGGTTGCCCCGGCGCCCCGAGCACCGGCAGAGCCTCCGGCACCTGCCATCCGTACCGCACCTCTGAAGATGATCGGCCGCCGCTGAGGAGACGCCCATGCCGCCGAAATCGACTCGTATTCTGCTCGCTTGCCTGCTCGCCTTGACCGCTGTGGGAGCCTGGGCGACCGACCTGGTGCTGAACGTGCCCCTGAGGCTGAAGGGCCTGCCCCGGGGAATCGCCCGTGCCAAGGTGGTGTGCCAGATCTATCCGGACGCGACCCAATCGCTCAGCCTCGGAAGCGGCATGGTGATAGAGCCGATCGATTTCCGCAGTGGCACCCTGGTCACCAACACCCGTGTCAGGGTCAACCTGAGACCCGAGCACCGAGGGATACTGCCCACCCATTACACCTGCCGTCTGTTCCTGCTGGTTCCCTGGGCCATCCCTCCCTGGCAGATGCCCGGGCCGGATGCCCGCGACGCGACCCTGCTGCCCGCACCCGACACCGAGTTCACAGGGGAGGTCACGGGGGGGATACCCCAGGGAATCTGGGCAAGGCCGCCCATGCCCCCGGGCCCGGAGCCTCCACCCGGCCCCCTGTGAGTCGCTCTCGCTCGGTGGCGGGATCTGAGATCCCGTACTCGACCTTTTGTCGAAGACCCCTTGCGCCCTGATAAGTATGCCGTAACAATGGCTTTCTTATGCCGAGGAAGAAAAACCAGCTGGAGACCATCTCCATCACCCTGTCCACCACCGAGCGGGTGGTGGCCTACCTGGAGGCCTTGGTCGATTCCGGCCTCTACGGGAAGAACCCTGCGGAGGCGGCGGAGAGGCTGGTCGCCCAGGGCATAGAAGAGCTGATCCGCCGCGGCACCTTGCGAGCGCGCGATCCGAATCGCGGCCAATTGACTTGAGACCCACGTTCACCACCCCACCATGACCGCTACCGCTTCAGCCGACGCAGTATCCGACGCCCCCTTCGAGCTCAAGGCCGCGGGGTTCACCCTTCCCGTGATCAAGGTGCTGGATACCGACGTGCGGGCCATCACCGCCGGGCTGAACACCAAGATTGCCGAAGCGCCGCAGTTTTTTCGCAGTACGCCCCTAGTGGTGGACGTGTCCGCACTGGTTGACCGGGACGCCTCGCTCAATTTCCCGCTGCTGCTCGGCATGCTGCGTGGTAAGGGTTTGGTTCCGGTAGGTATGAGCGGCGGCGACGAGGCCTGGAACGAGCTGGCGAAAGGCATGGAGCTGGCGATCCTGTCCAGCGGCGTGCCGCGACGCCAGCCCCCGGGCCAGGAGCAGGGGGAGACGCCCCGGGAACGAGGCGGGCGACTGATTACCCAGCCCGTGCGCTCCGGCCAACGGGTCTACGCGCCGGACGGGGACCTCACCGTCCTCGGGCCGGTGAGCTCCGGGGCGGAGGTATTCGCCGACGGTAACGTGCATGTCTACGGCAGCCTGCGCGGGCGGGCGCTGGCCGGCATACTGGGTGACCGGGACGCCCGAGTCTTCTGTAGCCACCTAGACGCCGAGCTGGTCTCGGTGGCCGGGATCTACAGCGTCAGCGAGGACATCGCGGACGAGCTCAGGGGCCGGCCCGCGCAGGTCTACCTGGACGAGGGGCGACTACGGATCGAGGCGCTTCGCGCCCGCCCATGAGCCGCCCCGAAACTACTCGCAATGATTGCATTGAGCCATCGTCGGCGCGGGGAAACCGCCGCAGGGCGCGGAGTCCCACCGGCAGGTCAATCGAGCCACCGGAGGTACAAAAAAAGTGTCCAAGGTCATAGTCGTCACATCAGGTAAAGGAGGCGTCGGCAAGACGACCACCAGCGCCGCTTTCGCCATGGGCCTGGCCCAGCAGGGCCATAAAACCGCCGTCATCGACTTCGACGTGGGTCTTCGCAACCTGGATCTCGTGATGGGCTGCGAGCGACGCGTGGTCTACGACTTCGTCAGCGTCATCCAAGGCGAGTCCAACCTGAACCAGGCATTGATCCGCGACAAGCGCAACCCCCAGCTCTCGGTGCTGCCGGCCTCCCAAACGCGGGACAAGAACGCCTTGACCCCCGAAGGGGTGGAAACGGTGCTGGAGCAGCTGCGCGAGGACTTCGACTACATCGTCTGCGACTCGCCCGCGGGCATTGAGCATGGTGCCTTGATGGCCATGTACTTCGCCGATGAGGCGCTGGTGGTGACCAACCCCGAGGTCTCCTCGGTGCGCGATTCCGACCGCATCCTCGGCATACTCGCCAGCAAGTCCCGGCGCGCCGAGCAGGGTCTGGAGCCCATCCAGGAGCACCTGCTGCTCACCCGTTACGCCCCGCATCGGGCCAAGCAGGGCGAGATGCTGAGCGTGGAGGATGTGCAGGAGATTCTGTCCGTGCCCCTGCTGGGGGTCATCCCCGAGTCTACCGCCGTGCTTCACGCCTCCAACACCGGCCATCCCGTGATCCTCGACGCCAAGAGCGACGCCGGGCAGGCCTACGCGGATGCGGTCGGCCGTTTCCTCGGCGCCGAGCTGCCGCACCGATTCCTGGAGCCCGAGCGCCGCGGTCTGCTCGGGCGCCTGTTCGGAGGCTGAGCCATGGGTATGCTCGACTATTTTCGGGCCTCCCGGGCCAAGAGCGCCAGCGTGGCCAAGGAGCGGCTGCAGATACTGGTCGCCCACGAGCGGGCCGAGCGCGGCCGACCCTCTTACCTGCCCATGCTGCAGAAGGAGATCCTCGAGGTCATCCGAAAGTACGTCCACGTCGATCAAAAGGACGTCAACGTCAGCATCGACCGCGAGGACGACTGCGAGATACTGGCGCTCAACGTGGTGCTGCCCGAGCCGGAGGAGACGAGACACCTGCAACGGGCCTCGCCGGCTCGATAATCCGGAAAGAATTCTGCAATAGTCCGGGCCCAGTGGGTGCGAAGACTGGGCGAGAACGACTATCCGGTAAGCACCCGCATCGACCCGGACGCCCTGCGCGAAGAGCTGGGCATAGAGCTGCCCGAGGGCAACCAGGCGACCTCGGCGGGGTTCCTGCCGGAGAAGGCGAAGAACGTGCCGACCCAGGGCAAGGAGACGGAGTACCAGAGCGTGAGTTTCGCCGTCCAACGGGCCACACCCCGGGTTATCCACGAGGTTCGGATCCAATGGTAGCCTGCTCAGGGCACGGGGAATGGGACCTGCCGCGCCTGTTGCTTCCGGCAATACCGCGGCAGGATGCGAGAAGAATCGCCGTGTGGAGGTCCAAAATATCCGATCCTCGACCTAGGCCCATGTCGCCGAACGACTTGGATGGCCCGAGACACGCCGCGAAAGCCGGGATCAGACGCCGGAAAGACGGTATGCTTGGTGATTCGGTACGCCTCACCTTGGAGAGACCGGCTTGGCCATAGCAGACATCGCGAGCCTTCGGCAGCACCTCCAGTGGGCGATCGAGCTGGAGCACGCCACCCTGCCGCCCTACCTCTGCGCCCTCTACTCCATCAAGGAGGGGAGCAACCCCGAGGCCGCAGAAATACTGCGAAGCATTTTCATGGAGGAGATGCTGCACCTGACCCTGGCGGCGAACATCCTGATCGCAGTAGGAGGCTCGCCCCAGATCGACAGCCCGGACTTTCTGCCCAGCTATCCACTGCAGGTGCCCCACAACCGCCGCAGCCTGGTGCTTCCCTTGGCGAAGTTCTCCGAAGAGACCGTAGCGACCCTGATGAGCCTGGAGCGGCCCGAGGGTGACGACGCCCCCCCGAACGACGAGTTCTACGAGACCATTGGCCAGTTCTATCGCGGCATCGAGCTGGGGCTGATCGAGCTGTGCCAGAGACACGGAGAGAGCGCGGTATTCTGCGGCGATCCCGCCCACCAGATCCGACCCACGACGGTGGCCTACCAGGGCAGCGGGCGAATAGTCCCGGTCGAGGACCTGAACTCGGCCCTGGCAGCCCTGGAAGAGATCGTGGATCAGGGCGAGGGCCTGGACCACGGATCCGTCTGGGACGGCGACCGCAACATGTTCCACCACAAGAGGGACGAGGTCGGTCATTACTTTCGCCTGGAGCAGATCCTGGCCGGGCGCTTCTATCGCCGGGGCGACACTCCCCAATCGGGCCCCTCGGGAGAGAGCTTCGAGGTGGACTGGGAGGCGGCCCATGACATGCTGCCCAACCCCAGCCTGCAGTCTCATCCCGAAGGCAGTGAGATCGAGTCCCGGATGCGCGCCCATGCGCTGGCCTATACCGAGAGCCTTCGGCTGCTCCACCGGGCCTTCAACGGCGAGCCAGAGCAGCTGGCCGCCGCGGTCGGCACCATGTTCGAGAACCGCCGGCTGGCGGTCGAGCTGATGCAGCTGCCCTCGGGTGACGGCGCCTCCATGGCGGGCCCGGCCTTCGAGTACATTCCGGAAAGGGTGGGCTTGCGGGAAGCGGCCACAGGTACGCGCATCACCATAAGGCCCAATGGCCCCTACTCGGTCCAGGGGGAGGTACCCCTGGTGCGAAAGACCCCGGTCTACACCGAGCTGAGAGAGTCCCTCGCCTGGCAGACCGGCCCCACCCTATACACCGACGAGTCCTACCTGCTCTGCCGATGCGGCCAATCCGAGCACAAGCCCTTTTGCGACGGCAGCCACGCCTCCAAGGGATTCGATGGTACCGAGACGGCGGATCCGGCGCCCACCGAGACCCGCCAAGACATCCTTCAGGGTACGAGGATCAGGGTCAAGAACGACGGTCGCCTGTGCGTGCATGCCGCCTTCTGCTTGAATCAGTTCACCAACGTGACGGGCATGCTCCCGGACAGTGCCGACGTGCGCACCCGCACCCAGCTGGTCGGCATGATCGAGCATTGCCCCTCCGGCGCGCTGAGCTACGAGCTTCCCGTCGACGAGAGCGAGCCGGACGGGCCCTACCAGGAGGTCGAGCCCGCCCTACCCAAAGCCATAGGCGTGATCCAGGACGGCCCTCTGTGGGTGACTGGGGGAATGGAGATAGAGCGGGCCGACGGTCAGCCGGTGGAGCGGCGCAACCGGGTCACTCTGTGCCGTTGCGGCCAGTCCAAGAACAAACCCTACTGTGACGGCAGCCACGCCGAGGTGGGCTTCTCGGACTGAGGCACCGCCGACGCCTGGCTGGCCAGGCGCCCCAGCACATGGGCCGCGGCCACCAGCCCGAAGGTCGCGGTGACGGTCACCACCGAGCCTATGCCGCCGGCACAGCTCAGATCCCGGGTCTCGCGGGCGGCGGGACGCTGGAGGCAGACCCCGCCCCCCTCCCCCGGAAGAACCATCGGCTCATCGGACCAAACACAGGGCACACCGAAACGCCGCTTGGGGTTGCGGTTGAAGCCGTAATCCTGGCGCAGCAGGCGGCGCACCCGTGCCAGAAGCGGGTCCTGGGCGCTGCGGGCGAGGTCCGAGACGCGGATCCGGGTCGGGTCCACCTGCCCTCCCGCTCCACCCACGGTCACCAGCCGAAGGCGCCGGCGATGACTGTAGGCGATCAGGCCGGCCTTGACCCGCGCGTTGTCGATGCAGTCCACCACGTAGCCCGGATCGGCTCCGAGCAAGCGATGCAGGTTATCCAGCGCGAGGAATTCCTCCAGGACATGGACCCGGCAGCCCGGGTTGATATCCTCCACCCGCTCGGCCAGGACCCCGACCTTGGCACGCCCCAGGGTGCTGCCCAGCGCATGGAGCTGGCGATTGATGTTCGACTCCGCGACGTGATCTGGATCGATCAGGGTGAGCGCCCCGACACCGCTGCGGGCCAAGGCCTCCACGGTCCAGGAGCCCACCCCGCCCGTGCCGATCACGCATACATGGGCAGCGCCGATCCGTGCAGCCCCGGCGTCGCCGTAGACTCGGGCGGCGCCGCGGAAACGGCGGGCCGAACCCACTTGGGACAGGGACACGGAAGATGGCTAAGGTTTGGCCTTGGTCGCAAAGGGTGAGCCCGCCGCCTCGAAGCCGCGATTGATCTCTTCCTCCACCTGCTTCAGCTCCTCGATGGTGTCCTGGTTCTGCTGAACGATTTGAGCGTTGAACTGACCGACGCTGAGCAGGTCTGTGAGCAGCTGGGAGTAAAGGACATCCACCCGTTGCTCGGCCTCGCTCAGCACCGTCGCCAGCTTGGGGTAGATTCGGCGCGCGGACTCGAGGCGAATGTCGCGGCACTGCTCGATCAGCGGGAGCCAGACGGCCAGATCGGACCTCTCCTGCTGGGTCAGCAGCCCCTCGATACCAACCTTGTGCTGGATCCGCTGGTCGTCGCCGGGGAACAGCACGAGCCGCTCGTCGAGCCGCTTGTAGGTGCCCGTCTGCCTGACATTGTCCACACAGGCCGCAGTGCGCTCTCGGGCAGTCTGCCACTCCCGCACCGTGGTCTGATAGTCGAGAGGTGGCACCGTTACGCAGCCGCCCAGCAGTACGGCCGCCACAAGGCCCAGCACAGGATTGCCGATCACTCGCATCGTGGGTCCTCCGTCGCCCCCGAAGAGGCGCAAACAAACACCTGGGTCAGCCAGATCCACGTAGACCCCTCATACCGCTTCTCGAAGCCGGCGCGAAGGATTCTGTCCTGGATCTGTACCGGATGATGAAGGTACGGGCGAAAGCTCGAGCGGATCAAGCGCATGGCACAACCGCCCAGGAATATGCCCACCCGAACCAGCCAGCGATCCCGAGGATAGGTCAGCGCGACGACCCGACGGGTCTTCTCCAACGCCCTCCCGATCAAGACATCGGCGTCAGGATAACAGCAGACCACCTTGTCGAGGAGGGTGATGTCTGCCGTCTCTATCGGCTCGGACAGGAAGACGAAGTCCCCTTCGATATACCGGGTCCGCTCCGCGAGACCCCGCTCCGCGGCCCACCTCTGGGCCTCTTCCAGCATCCGCGGTGCCAGGTCTACACCTATTGCGCTGGATGCTCCCCGCTCCAGCAGAGTCTGGTGCAGGTGTCCCACGCCCGAGCCCACCTCTAAGATACTGGCACCCTGGATGCCAAGCTGCTCCACCCCGGCGAGGAGCTGTCGTTGCGAGGGCTCCAGGCCGCGACGCTCGAAGCGCCGACGGTGGCGGCGGGCGACACGCGAGAAGATACGACTCGCGGATCGGTCGTGGGGACAGCAGCAGCTCATGGCATCATGGTGTCGGAACTTTGGCGATGCAATGGCGATCGTATCTCACAGTTTCAATGGGCCGCGATCCCAGCCGTGCCGCCGGTCACCCGGAGTCCATTCCCGAGGCCCACTCATGAAAAAAGAATTCTTTCGCGCCAACGCAGGGGCGGTCATCCTCAACGAGCGCGGGCAAGTGCTAGCATGTAACCGGGCGGATGTACCGGAAGAGGCCTGGCAGATGCCTCAGGGCGGAATCAACAAGGGGGAGGAGCCGATCGACGCGGTACGGCGGGAGGTCGAGGAGGAGACCGCAGTTGCCGCGAGCGAGCTGGAGCTGATCGGCGAGGTTCCGGGCTGGCTCGCCTACGAGCTCCCGCCTGCCTACCGTCGAGCGAAGACCGGCCGTGGTCAGGTACAAAAGTGGCTCATCTTTCGCTTCACCGGCCGGGACCGCCAGGTGCGGCCGGACCAGCACGAGTTCTCGGACTGGCGCTGGATGAGCCCGGCGGATCTGCTGGACCAGGCCCCACCGTTCAGACGCGCCGTCTATCAAGCCGTCTTGGCCCTGATCCCGAAAACGCGCTAAGCTCCTATAATAGATGTTGAGGGTAGCCATTACCGCGTGGTGACTCGGCGAGCGGCTGAGCCGAGGCCGGGGCCGGTGGTGTTCAAACTATAACCCTGTCGGAACGCCGACAGTCAATTGGGAGTCCAACAATGACCAAACAGAGATTTCTCGCCGCAATAGCCGTCGTCCTGGCTGCAGCCGCACCCAGCATTGCCAACGCCCTGCCCGGATACCTGACCGACAGCCAAGGCGCCATCGTGCACAACAATTTCGGCGAGTGCTGGCACACCAGCCAGTGGACGCCTGAGCTGGCGGTGATCGGGTGTGACGGCAAGGTCGCCGAGCCCATGGCGGAGCCGGCACCGCCTCCTCCTCCGCCACCGCCCATGCCCAAGGTCGAGCGGGCCAGCCTGGACGCCAGCGTCTTCTTCGAGTTCGACCGTGCCAACGTCAATCCCGACGCGGTCGAAGTGCTTGATGACCTGATGTCCCGTATGGGGGCCTACGACGAGATCGGGGCCGTGAGCGTCACGGGCAATGCCGACCGGATTGGTTCCGACGCCTACAACATCGACCTGTCCCTGCGCCGGGCGCAGTCGGTGGAGCAGTACCTGCTCGATCACCATGCCGTGTCGTCGGGCAACGCCCAGCTCCGGGGTCTGGGCGAGTCCCAGCCGCGGGTCATGTGCGATGACATGTCGCGGATGGCCCTCATCGAGTGCCTGGCGCCGAACCGTCGGGTGGATATCACCGTCGACGTGAAGCGGATGCGCTGACAAGCAACATCATCCCCAGATGCCCCGGGGGTCTCCCAAAGACCCCCGGGGCTTTTCGCTCCCCCCATGTAGGAGCGGCTGCCGGCCGCGATTCCGCCGTCGCGCAACCATGATCGAGATCCTGATTCTGCTCTCCATCGGTGCCGGGATTTGGGCCGTGGTCATGTTCAACCTGCTGGTACGCGACAAGAACCGCGTGCTCGCTGCCTGGAGCGACATCGAGGTCCAGCTGAAACGCCGCCATGACCTGATCCCCAAGCTGGTGGAGGCGGTCAAGGCCTATGCGGGCTACGAGAGCGGTCTGATGGAGCAGATGACCCGCCTGCGCAGTCGGGCCCAGCAGGCCAAAGACCCTGAGGAAAAGGGTCGCCGGGAGAGCGAGCTGGGCGACGGCGTGCGCCGTCTGGTGGTCATCGCCGAGGCCTATCCGGACCTCAAGGCCAGCGGTCAGTACCTCAAGCTGATGGAGCAGCTCACCGCGGTCGAGAATCATCTGCAGTACGCACGGCGCTACTACAATGGCGCCGTGCGCAACCTGAACGTACGCATCGAGTCGTTTCCCGACCTGATCGTCGCCCAGGCCTTTCGCTTCCACCCGGCCCGCCTGTTCGAGCCGGAGAGCCCGGGCAAGGCCTAGCCCCCGGAGCGCCCATGACCCGCCTTGCCCGCCTGCTGCTGCTCTTCTTCGCCCTGGCCCTCGGTCAGGCCCAGGCCTCCGAGCGGATACTGTCGTTCCACAGCGACATCCAGGTGCTGCAGAGCGGCGCCATGATCGTGGAGGAGCACATCCGGGTCCAGGCCGAAGGCGAGAAGATCCGCCGCGGCATTTACCGCGACTTCCCCACCGACTACAAGGACCGACTCGGCAACCGCTATCGGGTGGGCTTCGAACTCCTGGGGGTGACGCGGGACGGCCATGATGAGCCCCACCACACGGAGAAGATCTCCAACGGGGTGCGCATCTATGCGGGACAGAGCAACGTCTCTCTGAAGCCGGGCGAGTACCAGTACACCTTCCGCTACCGCACCGACCGCCAGCTCGGCTTCTTTAAGCAACGCGACGAGCTCTACTGGAACGTCACGGGCAACAGCTGGGATTTCCCCATCGACCAGGCTAGCGCCCGGGTCCGGCTCCCGGACGGCATCACCGAGAGCGACATTCGCGTCGACGGCTACACGGGCCCCGAGGGCTCCAAAGCCAAGGACATGGCAGCCCGGGTCGACTATGGGCCGAGCGCCTGGATCGAGACCACCCGACCGCTCGGACCCAGGGAGGGGCTCACCCTGGTGGTCGACTGGCCCAAGGGCTTCGTGCACGAGCCGACCGCCCGCGAGCGCGCCGGCCGACTGCTGGGGGACAATCGCGAGGCGCTGGGCGCGCTGGGCGGCATCGCGGTCGTCCTGGTCTATTACCTGCTCGCCTGGAACGCCGTGGGCCGGGATCCCGAGGCCGGCATCAGCATTCCCCTCTACGAGCCCCCGGAGGGCTTCTCGCCCGGGTCCATGCGCTTCATCCGTCGTATGGGCTACGACAACAAGACCTTCGCCACCGCACTGGTGAACCTCGCCGTGCCGGGCTACCTGGAGATCGAGGAGGCCACCAAGGGCAAGTTCGCCTTGACCAAGACGGGCACCCGCTCCCGTCTCAAGCTGGGTCCGGGTGAGGCCGCGGTGGCCAGCGCATTGTTCGGCGACGGCACCCGAAGCATCGAGCTGGAGCAGAGCAACCACAAAAAGCTGGGCAAGGCGGTGAAGAGCCACAAGAACGCCCTGAAGCGCAATTACGAGAAGACCTACTTCGTCACCAACAGCGTCTATCTGGTACCTGGCATCCTCTTGTCGCTCGCCACCCTCGCGATCAGCGTGCTCTTGGTCGAGAAGCCGGAGGCTCAGGGTCTGTCCACCTTCCTCGTTCTCTGGCTGAGCGGTTGGACCGTCGGCGTGGTGGTGCTGGTGAGCAGCGCCATCAAGGCCTGGCGCGGCGCCCTGAGCGGCGGCGGCTACGCCCGGGCGATCTTTCTGAGTATCTTCTCCCTGCCCTTCATCGGCGCCGAGATCGCCGTGCTCTTCGTGTTCGGTAGCCAGGCCTCGATCTGGGTGCTGGTCGCCATCTTCGCCCTGGTCGCCATCAACTACGGCTTCTACCAATGGCTCAAGGCCCCGACCCTGGCCGGACGCCGCTTGATGGACCGCCTCGAGGGCTTCCGACTCTATCTCTCCGTGGCCGAAGCGGACGAGCTCAAGCTCCGTCACCCCCCGGAGAAGACCCCTGAGCTATTCGAGCGCTTCCTACCCTTCGCCATGGCCCTTGACGTGGAGCAGCAATGGGGCGAGCGTTTCGAAGGCATTCTCGCCCGGGCCCAGGCCGACGGCAGCTACCGGCAGCCCGGCTGGTATCACGGCAGCCACTGGAGCAGTGCGGGACTCGGCACCTTCGGGGCAGCCATGGGTGGGGCCCTTTCCGGGGCGATAGCCTCCTCGTCGCAGGCCCCGGGATCCTCGTCGGGCATGGGCGGGGGTGGCTCCTCCGGAGGCGGAGGGGGTGGCGGCGGCGGGGGAGGCTGGTAGGACCGCGGCTCGCCAGCGAGAAGCAGCGCCGGTAGGTCCAAACCGCGCTATCGGCTGACGCCGATCCGCTCCCGGCCCGTTCACCGAGACTCTAAGATTGGTCGCTGCGAGCGCTCTCCCATGGCAGCGAGTGGGCAATGCTCGCACCCCCGGCCCCCCGATCTCGGGTCCAACCCGGCTGCTACCATCGGCCCTTGGTCCCTCGCGAAGACCGGCCATGACCCGCACGCCCCTCAGCCCGTTGGTCGGGCTCGCCCTCCTGGTGAGGATCGATACGGCCGCGTCCTGCCCGTCGGCGCCGAGCCCCGGGGGGGAAAGGTGGCTGTCCACTTTCCTTGCACTTTCCTTGCCCAAGGAAGGCTACACCCCAACTTGGCGATTGGACTCCGTACGCTGTAGCTACTTGGGCACCGCTGATCGAAAAGATCTACGAGGCCGATCCCTCGGTCTGCCCCCGCTGTGGCGGCGAGATGCGCTTCCTGTCTGATCGAGGAGTCCCTGGTGATCGAGCACATACTGCGCCACCGCGGGCTCTGAGACCCTCGCCCGTCCAGCCAGGTCCCGCCCGAGGACGATGACTGGCCGCTCAACTGCCAGATCCCCCTGGCTTACGAGCCCCTGCCCGCCATCGCCCGATCGTTCCCAAGCGTTGACGTTGGTCGCTGTCGGACTAGAATCGCGCAAAGACGAGGAAATTGCGCGCACAGCCGTCAAGCTGGGCCCTCTCAAGCTCATGGCGGCCTCGCCACAGGCGGGGGGTTGAGGATGGTTCCGTGCAGCGCAGCTGGTCGCAGACCGGCGCGTGGCGCTGTTTCGGGGCCGCTGGCCTCCCTACTGCGTTTGGCGCCTGAAAGCAAATTCCTATCCCTCGCTTCCATCGGCAGACTCTGCTCACCCTCCATGTACTGCCGCACGACGGACCGTTTCGATGTGCCGCGCATCAGCTTTGCCCAATGGCAAAAAGAACAGGGTTGAGCAAGTGCATTTTTCACGATCTTCTTGGTGAAAGAGGGGTAAGACATGGCACAACACAGTCCGTTTGCCAACAATATCGAAGCCACGTCCCCGGGGACATCAATCCCTGGTTGCTGGGTATGCGGCGCCACCGCGCGCGACCGCCAGTATCACCGGACAGACCACAAGCATATTTGCGAGCATTGCCTGCTCGATTCCCGCAAGCAGCTCGCAAGGCTGGTCGATACACACCCCTACGAGGAATTCACGGAGTCGCTCGCTGCCGCCCTGGATTTGCGCGAACGCGAGACTGGGCTGCATTCAAAGCGGGTCGCGGCACACACCCTGATCCTTGCCCGCCACCATTACGACGACGCGGCAACCCTGCGGGAGATCTACTGGGGCAGCCTGCTGCATGACATCGGCAAGATAGGCGTGCCCGACGCCATCCTGCTCAAGCCGGATCGCCTGACCGAGGAAGAGTGGCAAGTCATGCGCATGCACCCGGAATACGGCAGCCGCATCCTGGAGAAGCTGCCCTACTTTTCCCTGGCAGCACAGATCGTGCTTTGCCACGAGGAACACTATGACGGCTCCGGCTATCCCCGTGGGCTGAAGGGAGACGTCATCCCCTTGCCCGCGCGCTTATTCGCGGTCATCGACACCTTGGACGCCTTGACCTTCGACCGGCCATACCGCAAGGCGATTCCGTTCGATGCAGCCAAGGTGGAGATCCTGAGGATGTCAGGCAGACAGTTTGATCCCATGGCGATCGATACATTCCTGCGCGAAGAGGATTTGCTGCGTCAGATGACGGGCTTGGATTTCCTTGAAGGCGTAGCTGACTAAGGTGCGTCCGAGACCAACTTCACGGTGTCGCAAATAGATCAGGTGATCCCTAGGCAACATCCACGCCCTGAAGCACGTCGAGTGGGAGCCGCGGGTAGGCGAAGCCCCGACAGCTGCCGAGCTGCTCGTTCGTCGCGGGGTGGCCATCTTCTCAGTGCTCCAGCGGTGGCCTGTGGAGTGTGAGCACCGAGAGCCGGTCTTGCAGGAGCCCGGCCGACCAGCAGGGAAGGAGGCTGTGGCAGATGTGTTCGCCGCGATGGAGGCTCGGGTGCTTGATGACCCGGCTTCGGTGGCCGATGAAGTGGTTGTCTGGGAGTGCCGGTAGCTGGGCGACAAACCTGCTACGAGAAGTCGTAGTACGCCTTCCAGAAATCGGCGTGGCTTCCCGACGCAACGCAAGGCTATGCGAGCGTAATCACGATAATGGATGTCCATCTGAGCATGCCTCCCGCGGAGGCGGAGTGAGCAACGAGCTGGTGGAGGTGGAACAACAGGACAGTCACCTGTGCCCGAGGCAGTGCCCGACCCGAGTGGTGGCAGGAGGGCCACGAAGACGGTGACGTGGAACCCTGGCAGGCGCGAGCCTGAATCGTTCGACCCAAGCGGCGTCGCGTAATGGGCAGCAACGATCTCCCCATGATTGCGCGCAGTCGCCGTGGTCGGATGGCCGAGATCGGCCAAGAGCCGACCTTGAGCGCTAGTCGGCCCGTGTCTGCTTTACCTTGGAAGCGGTCACCAGGAAATCAAACCATCGCGCAATGCCAACGAGCATCGTGGAGACCCGCCCTGCGCCAACGTTGCGACTGTAATACGCTGCAGAGCAGCCGCTCCCGGATCGATGAATCGACGCTCGATTTCCTCGCTCGACGAACCTGGACTGGATTCTTCCGTGTCAGGTGCTCGGGCCGCGGCGGCCACGACGGTTGGATACACCTGTAACATGTGATCCGTTAGGCTCATACGGACGATTCTCCGCGAGGGAGTGAGATCGTGACAGGCAATCCAAGGCCGGACGAGCTGCGCACACTCATCGACGCGCTCTCCGAGTTACCGCAGTTTGCGTCGTTCCGCGAGCGGCGCGCTTTGGTCAACCGGGCCGTCGGCGACTATCCGTCCGCAGCCAAGATCCTGCGCTGGCAGGAGTGGGAAGGCTCGGCGATGGTCGTTGCCGATGAGCTGGTGCGTCGCCTGGACGGCCTGGAGCCGGTCCCCGGTGTCGCGGCGCTCGGGCTGCTGGCGCAGACCATCGAGTCTATGGTCGGCGGCGTGGATTAGCAGAGGCTCGTCGAGATGCGCCGCCGCCATGCCTGGGGGATGGAGCCGATTCCGGCAGGGGCGGAGACCTGGCACGACGATCGCGCGCCCGGGGAGCTGATCCGCGAGCGCATCATCGGCGAGAACACCCTTCGCCACCTGGCCTACCTCCAGCAGGGGCTGCGGGCCGCCGATGCCGTGGTACGCATCGAGGTGCATGGTATGGGCTCGGGCACCGGCTTTCTGATCGCACCGGACCTGATGCTCACCAACAACCACGTGATCGCCGGCCAGGCGCAGGCGGCCGCCGCGGAGATCACCTTCTTCTATCAGTTCACCCTCGAGGGTCCTGTGCAGGAGGGCATGGCAGTGCGCGCCGCCGACGAAGGACTGCTCTGCACCGACGCCGAGCTGGACGTCAGCCTGGTTCGGCTGGCCCATGGACCGACCAGGGACCACTACCCGCCGTTGCGTCCGGTGATGCTCGAGAAGGACAGCCGTGTCGCCATCATTCAGCACCCCGGGGGCGGCGTGAAGAGAATCTCGTTGCAGCATAACCTGGTGTGCTACGCGGATACGTCGATTCTGCAGTACTACTCGAGCACCCAACCGGGCTCGTCCGGCGCACCCGTGTTCGACGACGACTTCAACGTGGTGGCCATCCATCGGGGCGCGGTCGGGAACCCCGACTGGCGACAGAACAGCACCGCCCGTCCCCCTGCGGATCCAAAGCGAATCGAGGACCTATGCTCCGATCCGGACCTCGCCGGCATTCCGATCCAGGGCAGGAACCCTTTGTGCGCCCTGATCGAGGAGCTGAAGAAGCTGGGTGCGGGCGCCGACCAAGCCCTGGCGCGGGTGTTCGCTCGCCTGGTCCATCTCGGCGAGGGCGACGCCCAAGCGACGCGCATCCGCGCCGAACGAAAGACCTGGGCGCGCGACGCCGAGGCCAACAACCTGATTGACGCCTTCATCCGAGCGCGCCTCTTGGTTGGAGGCAATGACGGCAAGGGCCATCCCACCGTCGAGGTCGCCCACGAGGCCCTGCTTTGGCAATGGCCCGTGCTGAGCACATGGATCGGGGATGCCCGCGAGGCCCTGCGCCTGCGCAGCCGCGTGCCGGAGGAGGTCGAGCTCTGGAAAGCTCAGGATCGTCCGCCGGTCCGTCTCTGGAAACACGAGCTGCTCGACCCGGCGCGGCACCTGCTCTCGGAGGCGAACCTACTCAAAGGCCTCGAGGACGACGATGATATCGCCGATTTTCTGACCCCGGAGGCCGACTGGCTGCTTGCCGAGCTGCTCTGCAGCGGCACGGATCACGCCCGCCGCGAGACCATCGGCATGCGCCTGTCCGAGATCGGTGATCCCCGTCGGGGGGTTGGTATCGTCGACGATGTGCCGGACATCCCCAACAATCATCCGGACAACCGCAACGACAACAACGGCTTCCGGGTGTTGTGCGCGTCCCACATCCACCATCGGCGCTCCGGATACCGGCAGGTCCGGCCGGTTACGGCTGGTCGGATGCGGTGGAGAGCTGGTGGATGGCGCGGGCACGTCCCGTCCGCACGCCGCATTCGGCGTCGGGCGCATATCAAGACGAGGCGCCGCCCGGGCGCGAGCCCCGCGGCGCCTCACCCCCGCTCCCCGGCGGCTTGGCGGATCCACCCGCCGAGGAGCCGCCCGATCTCTGCCACCATGCGGCTCACCTGCTCGTACTGCCCGACCGAGAGCCAGCGCCAGCGGCTGGATCAATCATGTGCGCTACGCCGATACCTGGGGACTGCGCGAGCAGGTTCTCGGCCGCTTCGTCTGGGGGCTCGAGGCGTATCGAAACGAAAGGCAAGAGACAACCTGTGGATAAAATTGCCCGTAACCGCGCTGCGCGCGGTACAGAGGACAGCGAATTCAGCATCCAGTGACCAGCAGATCGGCGGTCAGCGGATGGGGGACGCGCACAACACCCGGAAGCCGTAGAGGACGCGGCGGTAGGCCGCGCGCGCGAGGTCCCGACCGCCGCCCCAGGAGCCGCCGCGCACCACGCGGGACACGTCGCCTCCAGCCTGGATTCGGTCCGGGTCACCGGATTCGTTGAGACACCATTCCCAGACGTTCCCCGACAGATCCAGCACGCCCTGGGGCGATGCGCCCTGCGGGTAGATGCCGACGGCGCTGGTCCGCGCCAAGTGGTGTGGTCCTGCCTCCCCCAACGTCTCGTTGATGTTGGCGCTGCCCGCCTCGTACTCGCCGCCCCAGGGATACACCCTGGCGTCGGTGCCGCGCGCCGCCCGCTCCCACTCCCACTCGGTGGGCAGTCGCACCTCGAGCCCGGTCTTGTCACTCAGCCAGGCGCAGAAGCCCATGGCCTCGAACCAGCTCACCATCTCGCGCGGATGGTTGGGGATGTCCCACCAGGGCTGCCGCGGGCTGCGAGCCGGGTGCGCTAGGTCCCGCCACCAGCGCTCGTCCCGATAACCGTCGTCCGCTTCGAGGAAGGCTCGAAACTGGGCGTTGGTGACCGGGTAGCGGGCGATCCGGAAGGACTCGGTCCGCCGGCGCTCGCCGTCCTGGTAGATGAACTCCCCCCCGGGGACGGTGACCCAATCGATGTCCGGCAGCCCGTTGGCATCCAGGTCGACACCCTTGCGGTCGTCGAGGCCGAGCCGGCCCAGAGCGCGGCCGATGGCGGCACGGGCCTCGGGTTGCGGCTCCTGTTCAACGTCCGTGAGTCGGGGTAGCCAGGCGTCGTGGAGCTCCCGGAACAGGGCCTCCCGGTCGTCGATCTCGGCGCCGCTCTCCAGGACGCACTGGGCCGCGACCTCGGGCTGGGCGTCCTTGAGCCAGCGAAGGACCGGCGTGCAGTCTTCCGAATAGAGTCCGGCCAGCAGGACCGCCGACTCTTCCCAGCCGCTGCGCTCCCACCAGCGCCCTTGGGGCCAGAGCCGCCCGGCGTCCAGACCGCCAGCAGTCAAGAGCTCACGCACGGCTAGGGCTGTAAAATATTCTTGGAATAATTGGTGGCGGAAGCGCACCTGTACCGCGCCCGCGGCCTCGAGCAAGGTTGCGTCTTCGGCAGTTTTCAGCATTGACTCGCCGCCGAGGATTCGAATTGCATCGTTCTTCGGAAAGACCGTCAGTACTCCATAGTCTTCCGCCGGCTCAATTTCCCCACCATATTCCCGAACGCTTTGCGCCAAATGCATGGCAGTAGCCACATTGGCGAGATTAACGATGAGCGAATCAGCTCTTGCTTCGCGCCGCCAGGTGCCGGTGTCCCTGTCCCTGTGGATCAGGCCCTCGCGGGCGAGTAGACGGTCGACAAACCGGGTGAACAGGTCGCCCCGGTTGCGCACCAACTCGCCCTCGAAGGCCCAGACCTGGTAGAGCATGGTGAGGATGAAGGGGTTGGCTGCCAGGCGAAGCAGGCTGCGGGGACTCGGGACGTTGCGACGCCAGATCTCGTCCTCTTCGCCGCTGGTCCTCGCATAGGCCTTCTCGTCGTCGTGTGGGTCCGCAACGGACCAGAAGGCGTCTTCTGAGCTACCCGCCTCGACCCATGTGGCGAGCACGTCGGCAAGGTGCTCGTCCCCCGCGAGCTGGCAGAACAAGCGCTCCGCGCTGCCCGGCTGGGCGGCCTGCGCATCGTCCGGGAGCCAACGGCGCAGCACGTGGCGAATGCGCTGCGCTGTCAGGGGCTCCAGACTCAGGGTGTCGAGTCCCAGATCCAGGTCGCCCACGTAATCGTCCCGCCGGCAGGAAACGATGCAGGGCGTGCCCTTGGCAAGTGCGTCCTTAAATGCCAGCAACTCGCTGGCCTTCGCCGAGCGCGTGACCGTCGGCATCTCGTTGAGGCCGTCGAGCAGCAGGATTACGCGGGGCTCTTTGCTGAGGGTCTGCACGGCCCATCCGATCTCCGGAACCTGCGCGTTGAGAAATTCCGACAGCTCCTCGTCGCCGGGCCAGTCGCCGAGGCTCACGAAGATCGGCAGGGGGCCCCCGGGGCTGGCCAAGACGGCGCGTCCCAGGTCGGCGGCGAGCCTGCGCAGGGTGGTGCTCTTGCCCGCTCCCGGGGCGCCCAGGAGTGCGGCCTGTTTGACGTCGGCGAAGGCGGCGAGGATGTCCTCGTATTCCCGCTGGTCGGCTTCCTCGGGATCGGATCGTCTCTTTGCCGGCTCAGGAGCCGATAGAGATCCTTGAATCCAGGACCGGTGAAATCCATTGCGTGGACCCGAAAGCAGGTCCAGCCGCGCACCATCGCGGGGATGCTTTCTTCGGATTCGTCATCGAGCAGGACCGGCACGAACCGGTGGTCGCCCTTGGCCTGGTAGAGCTGGTCATCGATCAGCGCCCCCTCCCAGAAGGCACCCTTCCCCGTGTGCGGATCCACCCGGTTCTCGATCCGGTCCCGATAGGGCTCGGAGCAGACCATCAGCACCCAATCCGACCGCCCCGGCTGCAGCTGCTCCTGACACCAGCGAGGCCAGTCGAGCAGCTCGTGCCGGTGAAACTGATCGAGATCGGCGTCGATCCCATGCCGCCGAAGGGCCTCGGCCAGCTTGAGCACACGCGTCAAGTGCTGCGGCGAGTATTGCGCGTAACTGATGAAAACCCGAGGCGCCGACACGGTCGGAGCCCTAGGCGTTATCCGTGCCATCGATGGCTCGATCGGGAGCGAAGGTCGGGGTGATCGCTCCTTTCCCTCCCGCCTTTGCACTGCCGATCAGATTGAAGCCGCCCTCAGCGGAGATCTCCAGAGCCACCTATACCTCTTGCAGCTCGTAGCCCGCCACCGCGCGCAGCCCACCGAATAGATCGCCGAGCTGCGTGCTCAACCCTCGCAGCGGTTCGGCGAGCTCCGCTGTATCGAAAGGAACCACGCGCGATGCACCACCGCGGAATCCAAGACCGCTTGTGGGACAAAAAGGAAAACGCCCAGGGGCGTTTTCCTAAGCCTCGAGCTTGGCCTTGAGCAGCTGGTTGACCTGCTGGGGATTGGCCTTGCCCTGGGTCCGCTTCATGATCTGGCCGACGAAGAAACCGATCATCTTGCCGCGCTTGCCGGGGTCGGCGGCGCGGTAGCGCTCCACCTGCTGGGTATTGGCGGCGAGCACTTCATCGACCACTGTTTCCAGAGCGCCGGTGTCGGTGATCTGCTTGAGCCCTCGGGCCTCGATGATGGAATCGGCCGTGCCCTCGCCCTGCCACATTGCCTCGAAGACCTGCTTGGCGATCTTGCCGGAGATGGTGTCGTCGGCCAGGCGCTCGAGCATGCCGCCGAGCAGCTCGGCGGTGACCGGACAGTCGCCGATATCCAGACCTTCCTTGTTGAGGGCCGCTGTCAGCTCGCCCATGACCCAGTTGGCCGCGAGCTTGGCGTTCACGGTCCCGCCGCTCGCTTTCACCGTTGCCTCGTAGTAATCGGCAAGCGCTCGGGTGCCGGTGAGCTGGTCGGCGTCGGCCTCGGTCAGCCCGTAGACCTGGGCGAAACGGGCCCGCTTGTCGTCGGGCAGCTCGGGCATGGACTGGATCAGCTCGCCGATGAAGGCGTCGTCGAGCTCGACGGGCAGCAGATCCGGGTCCGGAAAATAGCGGTAGTCCATGGCCTCCTCCTTGGAGCGCATGGAGCGGGTCTCGTCGCGATCCGCATCGTAGAGCCGGGTCTCCTGCACCACCCTTCCACCGCCTTCGATCACGTCGATCTGGCGGTCCACCTCGTAGGTGATGGCCCGTTCCAGGAAGCGGAAGGAGTTGATGTTCTTCAGCTCCGCGCGGGTACCGAATTCGTCCTGGCCCAGGGGACGCACCGAGACGTTGGCGTCCGCCCGGAAAGAGCCTTCCTGCATGTTGCCGTCACAGATGCCCAGATAGCGCACGATCTGGTGGATCTTGCGGGCATAGGCCACCGCCTCGGCGGGGGAGCGCATGTCCGGCTCGGAGACGATCTCCAGCAGAGGCGTGCCCGCCCGGTTGAGGTCGATACCGGTCAGGCCGTGGAAGTCCTCGTGCAAGGACTTGCCGGCATCCTCTTCCAGGTGAGCCCGGGTCACGCCTATGGCCTTGCCGGTGCCGTCTTCCAGCCGGATCTCCACCTCGCCCCGGCCGACGATGGGCAGCTCGTACTGGCTGATCTGGTAGCCCTTGGGCAGATCCGGATAGAAGTAGTTCTTGCGCGCAAACACGGAGCGGTGGGCGATCTCGGCCCGGATGGCGCAGCCGAACTTCACCGCCATGCTCAAGACCTCGGCATTGAGTACCGGCAGCACCCCCGGCAGCCCCAGGTCCACCGCGCAGGCCTGTGTATTGGGAGGGGCGCCGAAGGCTATCGACGCCCCGGAGAAGATCTTGGACCGTGTGGCCAGCTGAGCATGGATCTCCAGCCCGATGACTGTCTCCCATTGCATACGGATTCGCCCTCTGGTCTCAGGCCGCCGCCGGCGGTACGGCCAGGTGCCAATCGGTGGCCTGCTGCAGCCGATGAGCCACATTCAGCAGGCGCGCTTCGGCGAAGTAGCCGCCCACCATCTGCAGGCCCACAGGCAGGCCGCCGACCGCGGGCACGGGCACCGACATGGCCGGCAGGCCCGCCAGGTTGGCAGCGATGGTGTAGATGTCGTTCAGGTACATGGTGACCGGGTCGTCCATCTTCTCGCCCAGCCCGAAGGCCGTGTTGGGACTGGTCGGTCCCATAATCACGTCCACCTGCTCGAAGGCACGGCGGAAGTCCTCCGAGATCAGGTGCCGGATCTGCTGGGCCTTGAGGTAATACGCGTCGTAGTAGCCCGCGGACAGGGCATAGGTCCCGATCAGGATGCGGCGCTTGACCTCGGCGCCGAAGCCCTCGGCCCGGGAGCGCTTGTAGAGGTCCTCCAGGTCCCCGGGGGCCTCACAGCGATGGCCGAACCGCACCCCGTCGAAGCGAGCGAGGTTGGAGGAGCACTCGGCTGGGGCCACCACATAGTAGACAGGCACCGAAAGGCGGCTGTTGGGCAAGCTGATCTCGACCAGCTCCGCGCCCAGGCGGCGGTACTCGTCCAGGGCCGTCTGAATGGAGGCGGCTATGTCCGCCGGCAGGGCCTCGTCGAAGTACTCCTTGGGCAGCCCGATACGAAGCCCGGTGATGTCGTCGTCCAGGGTCGCCGAGTAGTCGGGCACGGGCCGCTCGGCGCTGGTGGAATCCCGCGGATCGAAGCCGGCCATGGCCTGGAGCAAGGCCGCGGCATCGGTGGCGCTGCGCGCCATGGGGCCTCCCTGGTCCAGGCTGGAGGCGAAGGCAATCATCCCGTAGCGCGACACCCGCCCGTAGGTGGGCTTGATCCCGGTGATGCCGCAGAACGAGGAGGGCTGGCGGATGGACCCGCCGGTATCGGTCCCCGTCGCCGCCACCGCCAGACGGGCGGCCACGGCCGCGGCCGAGCCACCCGAGGAGCCCCCAGGCACCCGACCGGTATCCCAGGGGTTTCTCACCGGCCCGTACCAGCTGGTCTCGTTGGACGAGCCCATGGCGAACTCGTCCATGTTGGTTTTGCCCAGCACCACCGCACCGGCCTCCTTGAGCTTTGCGACCACGGTCGCGTCATAGGGGGCGATGTAGCTATCCAGCATCCGCGAGCCGCAGCTGGTGCGGACCCCGTCGGTACAGAAGATGTCCTTGTGGGCGATGGGGATGCCCGTGAGTGGCCCGCCTTCCCCGGCGCGCAGCCGCTGGTCCGCGGCCTCGGCGGACCCCAGGGCTAACTCCTCGCTCACGGTGATGAAGGCATTGAGCGCCGAGTCGATGCGCCCGATACGGTCCAGAAAGTGACGGGTCAGCTCGACGCTGGAGACCTCGCCGGCGCGCAGGGCGCCCGCCAGCTCGGCGATGCTCTTCTCGTGCAGTGACATGGATTGACCTTTCGACCGCGCTCACTCGACCACCCGGGGCACCAGGTAGAGCCCCGCGTCGGCGAGCGGGGCGATGGACTGAAATTTCTCGCGCTGATCGACCTCGCTGACCTCGTCCCGGCGCAGGCGCTGGGACATGTGCAGCGGATGGGCCATGGGCGTGACCCCTTGGGTATCCACCGCATTCATCTGCTCGACCAGGTCCAGGATGTTGGACAGGTCCCGGGCAACGCCGTCCAGCTGGGCCTCTTCGACCGCGATCCGGGCCAGGTGGGCGATCTTCTCGACATCCGCACGCTCAAGCGACATGACAGCCCTTTTCGACTTGATCCCAACGAAAAAAGGCCGTCAAATTACCACACATCCCAGCGCGAGGGCAGGTGGTGGGTCGTCGCGTCGGTGCAGAGCAGGATGGGTTCCTTGCCCCAGCCCCCCGCCGTTGCTAGATTACGCGGTTCCCGCCGCAGCGCGGAGACGCTTGAGTCCGGCAGCGCCCGGCCACTCAACCCAATTTGGAAGCACTGGCTCAATGTTGCTAAGACGCATTCGGGGTCTGTTCTCGAACGACCTGTCCATCGACCTCGGCACCGCCAACACCCTGATCTACGCCCGCGGCCAGGGCATAGTGCTGAGCGAGCCCTCCGTGGTGGCCATCCGACATGATCGAGGCTCCGGGGGCAGCAAATCGGTGGTCGCGGTCGGCGAGGAGGCCAAACAGATGCTCGGCCGTACGCCGAACAACATTACGGCCATACGCCCGATGAAGGAAGGGGTGATCGCGGACTTCACGGTCACCGAGAAGATGCTTCAGTACTTCATCCACAAAGTGCATGAGACCCGCATCATCCGGCCCAGCCCGCGGGTGCTGATCTGCGTGCCTTGCGGCTCCACCCAGGTGGAGCGGCGCGCCATCAAAGAATCCGCGGCCGGCGCGGGGGCCCGCGAGGTCTATCTGATCGAGGAGCCCATGTCGGCCGCCATAGGCGCGGGACTGCCGGTGGACGAGCCCCGCGGCTCCATGGTGCTGGACGTAGGCGGCGGCACCTCGGAAGTGGCCATCATCTCGCTCAACGGCATCGTGTACGCCAACTCGGTGAGGATCGGGGGCGACAAGTTCGACGAGGCGATCATCAGCTACGTGAGGCGCAACTACGGTACCCTGATAGGAGAGGCCACGGCAGAGCGTATCAAGAAGGAGATTGGCTCCGCCTACCCGGGCAATGAGGTCCAGGAGATAGAGGTCAAGGGCCGCAATCTCGCCGAGGGCGTCCCGCGCAGCTTCACGCTCAACAGCAACGAGATCCTGGAGGCCCTGCAGGAGCCCCTGTCCGGGATCGTCGGGACCGTGAAGACCGCCCTGGAGCAAACCCCCCCGGAGCTGGGGGCGGACGTGGCCGAGCGCGGCATAGTGGTGACCGGCGGCGGGGCCCTGCTGAGAGATCTGGAACGCCTGATCGAGGAGGAGACGGGGCTGCCGGTGGTGGTGGCCAAAGACCCCCTGACCTGCGTGGCCCGCGGCGGCGGACGGGCCCTGGAGCTGATCGACGAGCGCGGCGGCGAATTCTTCACCCTGGAGTGACTGGCGCCCCGTCTTTTGGAGAGTGAGCCGCGGCTTGCCTGCGGCGACAGCCAATCCTCGATCGCCCGGCCGGCGAGTGTCGGGGAGCGGGGATCACCGACATCATCGACGCTGCCTTGACGGAGAACGACTGATCAAACCGATCTTCACACAGGGTCCGTCCCAGACGACCCGGGTGGTGGTCGCCGCAGTCTTGTCTCTCGCACTGATGGTCGCAGACCGTCGCTATGACCGTTTGTCGAGCGTGAGATCGGCACTCGCCGTGGCCACCTACCCGTTGCAGCTGCTAGCCGAATCGCCGGTCATCCTGGCTCGCTGGCTTCAAGAGACCTTCACCTCGCGCTCGGAGCTGCAGGGCGAGAATCAGCGCCTGCATGCGGAGAACCTGACCCTGCGAGGTCGGCTGCAGACGCTCACCGCGTTGGAAGCGGAGAACGTGCGCCTGCGCGCCCTGCTCGAATCCTCATTCAAGGTGGGCGACCGGGTGTTGGTAGCCGAGCTGATGGCCGTGGACCTGGACCCCTACCGCCAGCAGGTGGTGATCAATCGCGGCGGCTCCTCGGGAGTCTATCAGGGTCAGCCAGTGCTCGACGCGGATGCGGTCATGGGCCAGGTAACCAGCGTCAACCCCTTCACCTCGACCGTGGTCCTGATCACCGACCCCAGCCACTCCCTGCCGGTCCAGATCAACCGTAACGGACTGAGGACCATCGCCATCGGTAGTGGGCGCATCAACACCCTCGAGCTCCCCCACCTGCCGAACAACGCGGACGTCATGGTCGGGGACCTGCTGGTGACCTCCGGCCTGGGGGGACACTTCCCCCCTGGCTACCCGGTGGCCAAGGTGACCTCGGTGCAGCGCGAGCCAGGCCAGCCGTTCGCCCAGGTGCGAGCCACCCCCAGTGCGCACCTGGATCGCACTCGGGAGGCCCTGCTGGTGTGGACCCTGCAGCCGAGGAATGTGCCCGAGCCCAGCGCAGATCTGGCTGCCCCCGGCGGCGACGCCGAGGAGGACCTTTGATGGCCGATCAGCTTCGACAAGGCACCGGCATCATCATCCTGACCATGCTGGCCGCCCTGGTGCTCACGATACTGCCGCTCCCTGATGCGGTCCAGACGCTGCGACCGCCCTGGTACGCACTGGTCCTGATCTATTGGTGCTTCGCCCTGCCTGAGCGTGTCGGCGTAGGGACCGGTTGGCTCCTCGGCCTGATGGTGGACTCGCTGACCGGGTCCCTTCTGGGCCAGCACGCCCTGGCACTCTCGCTGGTCGCCTATTTGAGCATCACGCTGCACCTGCGAATACGTATCTTTCCGCTCTGGCAGCAGTCGCTCACCGTGCTCGTCCTTCTGTCGGTGGAGCGTCTCCTGTCCTTGTGGATCAACGGCGCGATCGGCCGGCCGACCCCACCCCTGGAGTACTGGGTGCCCGCTCTGGTTGGCATGTTCCTCTGGCCGTGGGTGTTCGTCATTCTCAGGGATCTAAGACGCCGCTTCCGAATAAGCTGAGATGGGCTGCACAGACGCGCCATGAGAAGGCGCACCATCAAGAACTACCGTCAGGAGAGCCAGCTGTTCGTCAACCGGGCGCTGACCTCCGCGGCATTCGCGATCTTGCTGCTGTGCCTGATCGTCGCGCGGCTGGTGGATCTGCAGATCCTCAGCTACGATCATTTCAAGACTCAGTCCCGCGAGAATCGGGTCAAGCTGGTCCCCCTGCCGCCCACCCGCGGGCTGATCTATGATCGGAACGGAGTCCTGCTGGCCCAGAACCTGCCGGCCTTCAGTCTGGAGGTGACCCCCGAGCTGGTGGACGATCTGGACGCCACCATCGCCCAGCTGGCCCAGCTGACCGATATCAGCGATGACGACAGGCAGCGCTTCGAGCGCCTCAGACGAGAGCGTCGCCGTTTCGACAGCATTCCCATCCGGGTACGCCTGAGCGAGCGGGAGGCGGCGCGCTTCGCGGTCAACCGCTATCGCTTCCCGGGGGTGGATATTGAAGCCAAGCTGGTGCGCGATTATCCTCTCGGGGCCAACACCGCCCACGTGGTCGGCTACGTGGGCCGCATCAACCGCGAAGAGCTGGAGCAGATAGACCCGTCCAACTATGCGGGCACCACCCATATCGGCAAGCTGGGCGTGGAGAAGACCTATGAGGACCTCTTGCACGGGCGGGTCGGCTACCAGCAGGTGGAGGTCAACGCGAAGGGACGGGTGCTGCGGGTGCTGGAGAGCCAGCCGCCCGTACCGGGCAAGGACCTGCATCTGAATCTGGACGCTGGCCTGCAGGAGGCGGCCTTTGAGGCCATGCACGACTACAACGGATCGGCAGTGGCCATAGACCCGCGCACCGGGGCGGTGCTGGCACTGGTGAGCAAGCCCGGCTTCGATCCCAATCTGTTCGTCGAGGGCATAGCCCCCTCGGCCTACCGGGCACTCACGCAGTCCCCGGACAAGCCGATGTTCAACAGGGCACTGCGCGGCCAGTATCCCCCGGGCTCCACCATCAAGCCCTTCATCGGTCTGGCCGGCCTGGAGCTCAACGCCATAGGGCTACAGCAAAAGCATTTCTGTCCGGGCTTCTACCAGCTGCCGGGCTACTCCCACAAGTACCGGTGCTGGAAGAAGGCCGGACACGGTTCGTTGAACGTGGAGTCGGCCATCACCCAATCCTGCGACGTCTTCTTCTACAATCTGGCTTACACGCTGGGGGTAGACCGATTGCACAACTTCCTCTCCCAGTTCGGCTTTGGGCGTCCCTCGGGCATAGACCTGGTCGGTGAGCTGGGTGGCCTGCTGCCCTCCCGGGAATGGAAGCGCAACGCACGCAACCAGCCCTGGTATCCCGGAGAGACCCTGATCTTGGGCATAGGCCAGGGATACTTCCTCGCCACGCCGTTGCAGCTGGCCACCGGCACTGCCACCCTGGCCTCGGGCGGGCAGTTCCTCAGTCCGCGGGTCGGGCGTTACCTCGAAGAGCCGGGAGGGAAAGGCGCTCCCGAGCCAATACGCCCCGAAGTCCGGCGAGTAGCCTGGCAGGACCCCGCCAACCGCAAGATCGTCATAGAGGCCATGCGCAAGGTGGTGGAAGGCGACCGGGGCACCGCGCGCCGTATCCGTAGCGACGCCTACCACATGGCCGGCAAGACGGGTACGGCCCAGGTCTTCTCCGTCAAGCAGGACGAGGAGTACGACGAGGACACCGTCCCCCGCGAGCTTCGCGATCACGCCCTGTTCATCGCCTTCGCCCCGGTGGAGGATCCCCGCATTGCGGTAGCCGTGGTCGTCGAGCACGGCGGACACGGGGGCTCGGTGGCCGCACCCGTGGCCCGAAAACTGATGGACTACCACCTTCTGGGAAGCACACAGTGAGAAGCGCGCTGTCGACCATAAACCGGGTGGCACCGGCCGGCTCCTCGCGCCCGCAAGGCCTGCTGGCGCGGGTGCACCTGGACCTGCCGCTGCTGACCGGACTGATCCTGCTGGTCGGGTTCGGACTGCTGGTGCTCTACAGCGCCGGGGGAGAGGATATCGGATTGCTGCAACGCCAAGGCGTGCGACTGGCCATCGCCTTCGCCGTCATGGCCGGTCTCGCCCAAGTCCCGCCAGCCCAGATACGACGCTGGAGCCCCGCCTTGTTTGTCGTGGGCTTGGCGCTGCTGTTCGCGGTGTTGATCGTCGGCGAGATCGGCAAGGGTGCGCAGCGCTGGCTGGACCTGGGCGTGTTCCGTTTCCAGCCCTCAGAGATGCTCAAGCTGGCCGTGCCCATGATGGTCGCCTGGTATCTGGCCGAGCAGCCCCTGCCTCCCCGATGGGCGCACCTCATGATCGCGGCAGCCATGACCTTGGTGCCCATGCTGCTGATCGCCAAGCAGCCGGACCTGGGCACGGCCTTGCTGGTGGGCAGCGCGGGCGGATTCGTGCTCTTCCTCGCGGGGATGCGCTGGCGGGTGATCGCCGGCCTGACCGCGTTGATGGGTGCCTCCGCCCCAGTGGTCTGGTGGCTGATGCGTGACTATCAGCGCCAACGGGTGCTCACCTTCCTGAGTCCGGAGAACGACCCCCTGGGCACGGGCTATCACATCATCCAGTCGACGATCGCCATCGGCTCGGGCGGAGTCTACGGCAAGGGGTGGCTCAACGGAACCCAATCGCACCTCGAGTTTCTGCCCGAGCGATCCACCGATTTCATCTTTGCAGTGCTCTCCGAAGAGCTGGGCTTGGCGGGTGTGCTCGGCCTGCTGGCCCTTTATCTGTTCATCGTGATGCGGGGGCTGTTTATCGCCACCCAGGCCCAGGACACTTACAGCCGACTACTCGGCGGCTCTCTCATCCTGGTGTTCTTCGTCTACCTGTTCGTCAACATGGGCATGGTCACAGGGCTGCTTCCGGTAGTCGGCATCCCTCTGCCCCTGATCAGCTACGGCGGGACTTCGCTGGTGACCATCATGGCTGGCTTCGGTATCCTCATGTCGATTCACACGCACCGCAAGCTGCTGCCGACCTGACTTGACACGGGATCTGCGATGAAACGATCGAGACTACTCTCACTGCTGCTGTGCACCGCCCTGCTCGGCGCCTGCGCAACGGGTACGGCCAAAGATCCAGCGGTGCAGACCCGGATCGATGCGTTCGTGACCGACATGGTCAAGCGACACGGCTCGGACGCGACCCAGCTGCGCACGATCCTGGCCCAAGGCAGGAATGTGGAGGACATCATCCGACCCAAGTTCGAGGGGGCGGCGGAGACCAGCTGGACCTGGGGTCGTTACCGCCAGGTGTTCGTGAACCCATCCCGGATCGAGAACGGCACCCGGTTCTGGAAGGAGCACAAGGGCCTGTTCGAGAGGGCCGAACGAGAGCTGGGCGTCCCCCAGCCCATTCTCGCCGCCATCGTCGGGGTGGAGACCAACTACGGCAGGCGCCCGGGCAAGATCCGGGTGCTCGATGTGCTCTACACCCAGGCCTTCCATTACCCCGAGCGGGCCAAGTTCGGGCGAAAGGAGCTGGAGGCCTTCTTGCTGCTGGCCACCGAGGAGGGGGTCGACCCCCTCCAAGTCAGAGGCTCCTACGCCGGGGCCATGGGCCAGCCCCAGTTCATCCCCAGCAGCTACCGCGGCTACGCGGTTGACTTCGACGGCGACGGTCGCCGGGATCTCTGGGGCAGCGAGGCGGATGTGATCGGCAGCGTGGCCAATTACTTCAAGCGCCACGGCTGGCGTCCGGGTGAGCCCATCGCTGCCCCTGCCAACGGCGTGCAGGCCCGGCACGCCGAGCTGATAGTCGGTCGCGGCCAAAAGCCCCAGCCCCCGGCCCATACCGTCGGGGAGCTGCGAAAAGCGAGCATACAAATGGACCCGGCCTTGGCCGACTCCCTGGACGCCGACCTGGTCGCGCTCGACAGCGACGACCATCGGGAGCACTGGGTGGGCCTCCACAACTTCTATGTGATCACCCGCTACAACCACAGCTATTTCTACGCTATGGCTGTCTACCAGCTGAGCCTGGAGCTGGCCGCCCGGATGGAGGAGGGCTGATTTGACCCGCCGGGCATCCGGTCGAGCATGGGGTCGCCTCCTGCCCTGCCGGACCCGGTGCGTCGCTCTCCCCTGTCGGCTCGCTCTCGTCTGCGCACTGCTGGGAGGGCTGCTGCTCGCCGGCTGCGGCGGCCTGGGCTCGCACTCTACAGGGCCGGCGGACGGCCCTCCACTCCGGCCGGTCGACTTCTCGAGCATCCCGAACGCCATCCCCAGAGAGGAGCCCCTGAGCCGTTACGGCAACAGGCCGTCCTACCAGGTCCTGGGCGAGACCTACCACACCCTGCCGACCAGCCGAGGCTATGTGGAGCGGGGCATCGCCTCCTGGTACGGGACCAAATTCCAGGGCCGGCCGACCAGCAGCCGGGAGCCTTACGACCTCTATGCCATGACCGCAGCCCACCGCAGCCTGCCTCTGCCCTGCTATGTGCAGGTACGCAACCTCGAGAACAATCGTCGCGTGGTGGTCAAGGTCAACGACCGTGGCCCCTTCCATCCCAACCGGATCATCGACCTGTCCTATGCTGCCGCGGGCAAGCTCGGAATATTGGGCAAGGGTACGGGGCTGGTGGAGGTGAGAGCCATAGATCCGCGGCGACCCGAGCCTGTCCGCAAGGCGCCCGAGCGGACGGTCGGTCACCCCTCTCTGTTCGTCCAGGTAGGCGCCTTCGCCGATCGGGGCAACGCCTATCGGTTGCGTGAGCGCATTCAGTCGAGTCTCGGCCAGCCGGTGCGTATCGACGAGTCGACACGGCCCGGCTACCGCATTTTCCGGGTCCAGATCGGACCCCTCGCCGACGTCGACACGGTCGACCGCCTTGATCCGCATCTGGCGGAGGTGGGAATTGCGTCTACTCAGGTCGTCATCGAATAGGAAGCAAACCCGTCGCACGTGGTTTTTCGGGAGGAGTGGTATAGGGATATACGGTTTGCGGAGCCTTTAGCCGCAACGCGGATATCGGGTGCGAGAGGCGTGCATCGCGACCGAAAATCCATCTGCGACACGTATATAATTATTCGCCCTTGATCCGGAAGAAAACCCCCCTGGATCGAAACCGGTCTGCACTCAATGCCTCAACCGGAGACAGCTGTTTCGTGGATACTCAACGTTTTCGCCTCCTCTTGCCCGCCGTCCTCGCCTTGCTCTCCCTCGTGTCGGGAGGCAGCTCGCTTGGCGCGTCGGTGCCCATCCCGGCACCGCCTAGTGTGGCCGGCACCGGGCATTTCCTGATCGACTACCACAGCGGCAAGGTGCTTGCGGAGAAGAGTGCGGACGAGCGCCTCGAGCCCGCGAGCCTCACCAAGATCATGACGGCCTATGTGGCCTTTCGTGAGCTCAAGGCCGGCAAGATCTCCCTGGACGACGAGGTGCACGTGAGCGAGAAGGCATGGAAGGAGCCGGGCTCTCGCATGTTCATCAAGGTTGGGACCAAGGTCCGGCTCGAGAACCTGCTCAAGGGGATGATCATTCAGTCGGGCAATGATGCCAGCGTGGCCATCGCCGAGCACATCGCCGGCAGCGAGGAGACCTTCGCCCAGCTGATGAACAACCACGCCAAGCGCCTGGGCATGACCCACTCCCATTTCGTCAACGCCACCGGCCTGCCCGACCCGGACCACTACACCACCCCTCGGGACATCGCCAAGGCGGCGGCGGCGACCATCCGCGAGTTTCCCGAATGGTATGTCTGGCATGCGGTCAAATCGTTTACCTACAACAAGATCAAGCAGCACAACCGCAACAAGCTGCTGTGGCGCAACGCGGCGGTCGACGGGGTGAAGACGGGCCACACCCAGTCGGCGGGCTACTGCCTGGTCGCCTCCGCCCAGCAAGACGACATGCGACTGATCTCCGTGGTGATGGGAGCCAATAGCGAGAACGCCCGCGCCGACGAGAGCCAGGCCCTGCTCAACTACGGCTTTCGCTTCTATGAGACCCACCGGCCTTATGAGGCAGGCCAAGAGCTGACACGGATACGGGTCTGGAAGGGCGATCGGGAGCAGCTCGGCCTGGGGCTCCGGGATGACCTCTATGTCACCATCCCCCGGGGCGCCTACGACAAGCTGGAGGCGCGGATGGATCTGGATGCCCAGCTCATCGCTCCGGTGCAGGACGGTCAGCAGGTGGGAACCCTGCGCATCTCCCTGGACGGTGCGGCCGTGGCGACAGCCCCGCTGGTCGCCCTGCAACCCGTGGCTGAAGGGGGACTCTGGGACGAGGTCAAAGACACGGTCCTGCTCTGGCTGGAGTAGCCGGGAATGAGCCACGCCCTCTTGGTCTTGCTCAACGGCGAGATGCTTCCCCTGTCCAAGGCCCGGGTCTCGGTCATGGACCGCGGGTTTCTGTTCGGAGACGGCGTCTACGAGGTGATCCCCGCCTATGACGGGCGCCTGTTCCGCCTCCGCCAGCACCTGGAACGACTGGATAACAGCTTGGCCGCCATCCGCATGGCCAGCCCGATGAGCCATGCGCAGTGGGAGCAGAATCTCGGCCGGCTGGTGGCTCAATACCCTGCCAGCCAAGACCTCGGGGTCTACGTCCAGATCACCCGCGGCTCCAGCCTAAAGCGCGACCACACCATCCCGGACCGGGTCAGGCCGACGGTGTTCGCCATGGCCAACCCCTCCGAGCCCCCCGACGCCGGACTCGTCGAGCAAGGCATGCAGGCGGTCACCTCGGAGGACATCCGCTGGCAGCGGTGCAGCATCAAGGCGACGACTCTGCTCGCCAACGTCCTGCTGCGCCAGGAGGCCAAGGACCGAGGCGCCGTCGAGGCCATACTGGTGCGCGACGGCCTGGTCACCGAAGGGGCGGCGAGCAACGTCTTCATCTTTCTCGACGGACGGGTGATCACCCCCCCGAAAGGGCTCTGCCTGCTGCCGGGCATCACCCGGGATCTGGTGCTGGAGCTGATTGCCGAAGAGGGCATCCCTTTCGCCGAGAACGCTGTCACCCGCCAGCAACTGATGGACGCGGATGAGCTCTGGCTCACCAGCTCCACCAAGGAGCTGGTGCCCATCACCCGACTAGAGGGCCGCCCGGTGGGGGCAGGCGTGCCCGGCCCGACCTGGCGTCGGGTCAACGGCCTGTATCAGCGCTACAAGGATCGCGTTCGCGCCGGCGACGTGGAGGGAGTAAGGTGAGCGAGGGGGCGCCCATGGTGTTCCCCTGCCGTTTCCCGATCAAGGCCATGGGCATGGCCGATCCCGGGTTCGATGAGCTGGTGGTCCAGATAGTACGGCACCACGCCCCGGATATCGCGGAGGGGGCGGTGACCAGCCGGCTCAGCAAGGGCAGCAAGTATCTGGCGGTGACCGTGGTCATTGAGGCGTCCAGCAAGGACCAGCTCAACGCCATCTACCGCGAGCTGACCGCCCATGAGAAGGTCATCATGGCCCTGTGAGACCGATCGACGAAGGGCGTGTGCTGCAGCGCCGACTCGGCCTGAGACCCTATGACCGGGTATGGCACGCCATGCAGGCCTTTACCGACCGGCGAGGACCGGACACCCAGGACGAGTTCTGGCTGGTGGAGCACCCTGCCGTGTTCACCCTGGGTCAGGCCGCGCGTCCGGAGCACCTGTTGAGCCCGGGGGATATCCCGGTCATCCGGGTCGATCGCGGCGGTCAGGTCACCTACCACGGCCCGGGCCAGCTGGTGGCTTACCTGCTCCTGGACCTGAGGCGGGCTCGGATCGGGGTCAAAACCCTGGTACAGCTGCTGGAGGGAGCGGTGATCGGGCTGTTGGCGAGTCTCGACATCCCGGCAGCCGCCAGGGCGGATGCGCCCGGGGTCTACGTCGAGGGTGCAAAGATCGCCTCGCTCGGTCTGAGGGTGCGTCGGGGCTGCAGCTTCCACGGGCTGAGCCTCAACCTGGATATGGATCTGGAGCCATTCTCACGCATCAATCCCTGCGGACATCCGGGCATGCGGGTAACACAGCTGGCCGATCTGGGCCTGGAGGTCGATGCCCGGAGGATCGGCGATGCTCTCTGCCTAAATATCGCCCAAGGCCTGGGTTACACTATCTTGCCCCCTGCCGAGGATTCGCCGGATGACTGATTCGCGCGACTACATCCCCCCTTCCCGGCTCACGCCCGAGACCCATCAGCGCGCCCGGGACAAGGTGTCGCGAATCCCGGTCAAGGTCGAGCCCACCCAGGCGGTGCCGCGCAAGCCCACTTGGATCAGGGCCAAGGCCCCCACCGGCCCCCGGGTGACCCGTATACGCCGCATTCTGCGCGAGCGCCGTCTCAGCTCGGTGTGCGAGGAGGCCAGCTGCCCGAACCTCGGTGAATGCTTCTCCAAGGGCACGGCGACCTTCATGATCATGGGCGACATCTGTACCCGTCGCTGTCCCTTCTGCGACGTCGCCCACGGACGGCCACAGCCGCTGGATCCCGAAGAGCCCCGCCACCTCGCCGAGGCGATACGTGCCATGGGCCTGAGCTATGTGGTCATCACTTCGGTGGACCGGGATGACCTGCGTGACGGCGGCGCCAGCCATTTCAGCGCCTGCGTCCGGGCGGTCAGATCCTCCAATCCGAGCACGCGGATCGAGATTCTGGTGCCGGACTTCCGGGGGAGGGAGGACCAGGCCCTGGCAGCCCTGGCAGGCACCCCCCCGGATGTCTTCAACCACAACCTGGAGACGGTCCCGCGTCTGTATCGCCGCGCACGCCCGGGCGCCGACTATACCGGGTCTCTGGACTTGCTGCGGCGCTTCAAGGCCGCTCACCCCCAGGTGCCGACGAAGTCCGGCCTGATGCTGGGCCTGGGCGAGGAGATCCGCGAGATCGAAGCGGTGATGGCGGACCTTCGGGGACGGGAATGCGATATGCTCACCCTCGGCCAATACCTGCAGCCGTCGCCGGACCACCTGCCGGTGGACCGTTTTCTCTCGCCAGAGGAATTCGAGCACCTGCGGGAGCGGGGCAAGACCATGGGCTTCGGCAGCGTGGCCAGCGCCCCTCTGGTTCGCTCTTCCTACCACGCGGACCTCCAGGCCGACCCTGTGCTGACGGGTTGACCCATGAGCCTCGACCCCACGGTCACCCGCACCATAGAGGCACTGATCCTCCCCCCGGGGGGGCTCATCCTGCTCCTTCTGCTCGGACTCATAAGCGGGCGGCGCCTGCTCCCGCGCCTGCTGGCGGTGGTGTTGGTGGTGGTCTTCTACCTGCTCAGCAGCCCCTTCGGGGCCGGCCGCCTGGCCGCCGGCCTGGAGGCCTACCCCGCCCTGACCCAGGCGGATCTCGCCCAGCAGGATGCCCAGGCAATACTGGTGCTCGGCGCAGGCCGCAAAGCCGATGCACCCGAGTACGGCCAGGATACCGTCAACGCCTTGATGCTCGAGCGATTACGCTATGCCGCTCATCTGCATCGCCTGACCCAGCTTCCCTTGCTTGTCAGCGGTGGCTCGCCCATGGGAGAAGGCGAGCCCGAGGCGGCGCTCGCCCGGCGAGTGCTGGAGACAGATTTTCAGGTCCCCGTGGTCGCGCTGGAAGGACGGAGTCGAACCACGCGGGAGAACGCTCGCTATTCCGGACCGCTGCTCCAGGATCTGGGCATCAAGCGTGTGCTCCTGGTCACCCACGCCTGGCACATGCGGCGCGCGCTCGAGTCCTTCGAAGGTCAGCCTGTGCAGATCATGCCCGCACCCACGGGATTCATGTACAGCGGAGCAAGCGCCCTGGAATGGCGCAACTGGCTTCCCAGCGCGTTCGCATTCACCAACAGCTGTCTCTGCCTGCACGAATACCTGGGGGCCCTCTGGTACAGCCTGACCTGACAGACTGGATTTCGCTCCCCCGGCGGGCGGCGAGTAGCTGCTCGGCCATTTCAGCACGCCAGGGGGAGTGCTTCCATCCGATGCGGTGAAGACGATGCCGTTGATAGAGTGTGATTCGCCGATGCAGGCCGCCTGCACTACCTGAATATCGCTATCGAGCCCGCTCCGTCCGCACAAGTCCTCGAACGAGCCCGATTGCGCGAGGGAGAGATAGCCTCATCCCACATCCCTACGACCCGAATTCTGGCCCCCTCCGAGACCCACAAGGCGGTCCGCGAGCAGCCGCTCCAATGTCTGGTAGGCTTTGAGCGCCGCAATCTGGTAGCGGGTTGCCGGGACTTCGCCGAGTAGCGACAAGCGCGCATCGAAATAGGCCACATCCGCCTCGAGAGCGCTGACGCTCACCACGCTCGCATCAGGAGGGACCAGGTCCTCGTCTTGCTCTGAGCTAGAAGCAGTCTCCTGCTGCACCTGCCTGTCCTGCTTCAGGTTCTATAGGCGAAAAATATACCAAAGCATGGCCGCAGAATAGCGTGCTCGTGTCGACATTTTCAACTCGGAGCCGAGCAACGGAGACACCTACGTGGTTCCGCTGGGGGTATGCCTGCCAGGTCCCGCTTCGCCGCCTCTATGCTAGTATATGGGTTGTTGTCTCGGAGCCTTGGAACGTATTGTTTATCTGGATTCTTCGGCGGCTATGGTCATCCCATCTCCCAGATCGTTGATTCCACTTCCGTTCCAAGGCCGCCTTGCCGGCCTGCACGAGTTCCCCCATCGAAAAGGCAGGCCGCCCTGCCATCCGGGGCGACCGGATCGCGGGGACGTCTTCCCCCGGTGAGCGCCCGTTACGATAATCTGATGGAGTCCTCCGGCCTGCACGGTGACAACGCGGGCTTCGTCGAAGGGCTCTACGAGCTGTACCTGCAGGACCCGGCGAGCGTCCCCACGTCCTGGCAGACGCACTTCGAGGAGCTGAAGCGATCCGCCGGAGACATCCCACAAATTCCGCACGGGCCGGTCCGCAACAATTTCGCCCGTCTGGCGCGGGAGTTCGCCTCCGTGGGCCGAACAGGTCGCGAGCGTATGCCCCCCGGGGCAGCGGAGAAGCAGGCCGCGGTGCTGCGTCTCATCAACGCCTACCGGGTACGCGGACACCAACGAGCCAACCTCGACCCCCTGGGGCTGGCCCAGCCCGAGCCCGTGCCCGACCTGGAGCCCGTCTACCACCGACTCGCCGAGTCGGACATGGACACGGTGTTCAACACGGGCTCGCTTTACGCGCCCGATCGCATGCCCCTGCGCGAGATACTGACACTGGTCGGCGCCGTCTACTGCGGGAACCTCGGCTCGGAGTACATGCATATCACCGATACGCGGGAGAAACGCTGGATCCAGAAACGGATCGAAGGCTACCAGGCCCGCCCCGAGGTGAGCGCCGAGCAGAGACTCTGGCTGCTCACCCTGCTGACGTCCGCGGAAGGTATCGAGAAGTACCTGCACATGCGCTACGTCGGCCAGAAACGCTTCTCCCTGGAGGGAGCCGAGTCGTTGATCCCGATCCTGGACGAGGTCATCCAGCGCGCAGGCGACAAGGGCGTGGATGAGATCGTCATCGGGATGGCCCACCGAGGCCGTCTCAATGTCCTGACCAACATCCTAGGCAAGCCGCCGGAGGAGATCTTCGGCGAGTTCGAGGGCCGCAAGTCCTCCAACCCGCTGATCAGCTCGGGTGACGTCAAGTATCACATGGGCTTTTCCACGGACATCGACACCCCCGGGGGGATCGTGCATGTCGCGCTGGGGTTCAACCCCTCTCATCTCGAGATCATCGACCCCGTGATCGAGGGCTCGGTACGGGCCCGCCAGCGCCGCCGAGGCGACTGGAACGGGTCACGGGTGCTGCCCGTGCTGATCCATGGCGATGCGGCCTTCGCCGGACAGGGCGTGGTCATGGAGACATTCAACATGTCGCAGGCCCGGGGCTACAAGACCGGCGGCACCCTGCACGTGATCGTCAACAACCAGATCGGGTTCACCGCCAGCAATCCGTTGGACGTGCGCTCCACCACCTACTGCACCGACGTGGCCAAGATGGTCCAGGCACCCATCTTCCACGTCAACGGCGACGACCCCGAAGCGGTGCTCTTCGCCACCCGGCTGGCATTGGACTTTCGCATGACTTTCCGCAAGGACGTGCTCATCGACCTGATCTGCTATCGTCGCCACGGCCACAACGAGGCGGACGAGCCGGCGGTCACCCAGCCCATGATGTACAAGAAGATCCGCCGCCACCCCCCGGTGCGAGCGCTCTACGCCGACCGGCTCATCGCGGATGGATCGATCTCCCCCGAGCAAGTGCAGGAGATGGTGGAGGACTACCGCAACTCCATCGAGCTGGGAAGGGTGGTGTCTCGACCGGTTCTGTGCGAGCTGCGCCACCCCGATGCGGTCGATTGGTCCGCATTCCACGGGGTGGAGTGGGACCACCCGGCCGACACCCAGGTTGCGCGCGAGGCGATTGTGGGCTTGGCCCGCCGACTCCTGGAGCTGCCCGAGGGCTTCCAGCTGCATCCACGGGTAGAGAAGATCATGGCCGAGCGGGCACGCATGGCGTCTGGGGACCAGCTGGCCGACTGGGGATTCGCCGAGACCCTGGCCTATGCCACGCTGCTGAACCAGGGCTATCCAGTGCGCCTGTCCGGTCAAGACAGCGCCCGGGGCACCTTCTTCCACCGCCACGCGGTGCTGCACGATCAGCAGACCGGGTCGACCCATACCCCCCTGGCCACCCTGGGCGAAGACAAGTCCCGATTCGTGGTCATCGATTCCATCCTGTCGGAAGAGGCGGTGCTCGGGTTCGAGTATGGCTTCGCTACCGCCGAGCCCAACGCCTTGATTCTGTGGGAAGCCCAGTTCGGCGACTTCGCCAACGGCGCCCAGGTGGTCATAGACCAGTTCATTGCCTCCGGCGGGGCCAAGTGGGGGCTCTACTGTGGGCTAGCCGTGCTACTGCCCCACGGCTACGAGGGCCAGGGTCCGGAGCATTCCTCGGCTCGACTGGAGCGCTACATGCAGCTATGCGCAGAGCGCAACATTCAAGTCTGCGTTCCCACCACTGCGGCCCAGATCTTCCACCTGCTGCGCCGGCAGGTGCTGCGGCCATATCGCAGGCCGCTGATCGCCATCACCCCCAAGAGCCTGCTTCGGCACCGGCTCGCCGCCTCCAGCTTGGAGTCCCTGTGCTGCGGCTCTTTTCACACCCTGATCGACGAGACCGACGATCTCGATCCTGCGGGTGTAGAGCGCATCGTCGTCTGCACAGGCAAGGTGTACTACGATCTTCTGGAGGCACGCCGCGCCCGCTCCCAGACGGATACGGCTCTGGTGCGCATCGAGCAGCTATACCCCTTCCCGCAGCAGGCATTGGCGCAGATGCTGGACCGCTACCCAGCGGCGCATACCCTGATCTGGTGTCAGGAAGAGCCGCAGAATCAGGGGGCCTGGGATCAGATCAAGCACCGTTTCCAGGCTGTGCTCGAGCAGGGCAAGCAGCTGTTCTACGTGGGCCGACACTCGGCAGCGGCCCCGGCAGTGGGCACCCACAGCCAGCATGTGGAGCAGCAGGAGCGGTTGGTGGACGAGGCACTGACCGGACGAATCGACCCGTTCATGAACCGAAGGCCCATGTTATGACCATCGAAGTACGCGTCCCGCCGCTACCCGAATCCGTGAGCGACGCGACTGTGCTGAGCTGGCACAAGCAGCCGGGGCAGAGCATCGAGCGCGACCAGCCCCTGGTGGACCTGGAGACCGACAAGGTGGTGCTCGAGGTTCCCGCCCCTGCCAGCGGGATACTGGGCCCCTTGCAGGCCGAGGAGGGCGCCACCGTCCAGGCCAACTCGCTGCTGGTCGTCATTGAAGAGGGCAAGGCTGCATCCGAGCCTCCTGCCAAGACGCGGACAGCGGTTGAAGCTGCGGCTGCCGCTCCGAGCCGATCCGGCGAAGGCGGGCCCACGCTCACCCCCTCGGTGCGACGGCTGGTCAAGGAGCTGGGCCTGGATCCGGTAAAGATCAAGGGCTCGGGGAAAGACGGGCGTATTCGCAAGTCAGACGTGATGAGCTATCTGGACTCCCTGGAGTCCGAGAGCGACAAGGACGAGGACCTGGGCGCCTTCAACGTCGTCGAGGCCGACACGGCCACGGTCGGCATCGGCGACGGTCCTCGCCCGGAGCAACGGGTACCCATGACCCGCCTGCGCCAGCGGGTGGCGGAGCGCCTGGTCGAGGCCCAGCGCACCGCCGCTATACTGACCACCTTCAACGAGGTTGACCTGAGCCAGGTGGTGGCATTGCGCAAGCGCCACCGAGACGGCTTCGAGCAGGCCCACGAGGTGCGCCTCGGTTTCATGTCCTTCTTCATCAAGGCATCCGTGGAGGCGCTCAAGCGCTTCCCAGTGGTCAACGCCTCGGTCGACGGCAACGACATCGTCTACCACGGCTATTACGACATCGGCATCGCAGTAGCCTCCGAGCGGGGGCTGGTGGTGCCCGTGCTGCGCGGCTGCGACCAGCTGCGCTTCGCCGATATCGAGAAGGGTATCGCCGAGTACGGCCGCAAGGCCAGGGAAGGCCAGCTCACCTACGATGAGCTGACGGGCGGCACCTTCTCCATTTCCAACGGAGGTGTGTTCGGCTCGCTGCTCTCCACGCCCATCCTCAATCCGCCCCAGAGCGCCATTCTGGGCATGCACAAGATCCAGGAGCGCCCGGTGGTCGTAGACGGTGAGGTCGTGGTGCGACCTATGATGTATCTGGCCTTGTCCTATGACCACCGCCTGATCGACGGCCGGGACGCCGTGAGCTTCCTGGTGACCATCAAGGAGCACCTGGAGGACCCGGCGAGACTGCTGCTCCAGGTGTGAGAGCGACGAGCTTTTAGGTTTTAGGTATCAGGTATCAGGTAACCACTAGCCACTAACCACTTATTATTACTTATGCCCCTGATCCGACAGGAAGATTTCATCCAGAGCGTCGCCGACGCACTGCAGTTCATCAGCTACTACCACCCGCTCGATTACATCCGGGCGGTCGGCGAGGCCTGGGAGCGAGAGCAGTCGCCCGCCGCCAAGGACGCCCTTGCCCAGATCCTGGTCAACTCCCGCATGTGCGCCGAAGGCCACAGGCCCATCTGCCAGGACACGGGAATGGTGGTGATCTTCTTGAAGATTGGCATGGAGGTGCAGTGGGAGCCCGGGATGGGGATCACCGAGATGGTCAACGAGGCGGTGCACCGGGCCTACACCCACCCGGACAATGTGCTTCGCGCCTCCATGGTCGACCCGCCGCTGGGCAAGCGGCGTAACACCGGCGACAACACGCCTGCGATGGTCCACACCGAGCTGGTCCCCGGCAATCGAGTCGAGCTGAGCATCGCGGCGAAAGGCGGAGGGTCCGAGAACAAGGCTCGCT
>Ga0210096_1000078_pt1 | contig 46644 bp, 28 predicted proteins | sample China_Galinas_PW_4_FD_184864 | JGI IMG/M metagenome (GOLD analysis project Ga0210096, IMG submission 184864) | Wetland microbial communities from San Francisco Bay, California, USA, that impact long-term carbon sequestration - China_Galinas_PWA_D2... | ecosystem: Environmental > Aquatic > Marine...
ACAGGGATGTACAAGTGGTCGTTCCCGCACATCCCTCGGCAATTGCTCCCTGCATTGCTCTACCTCCTGCATCCCTGCAGTCGTGTGCTCCACGACACTCGGACATCCTGTCCAACGTCGCGAGAGGGCAGGAGAAGGTGAGACCGGGAACCGGTCGAGAGGCTGGTCTGGACCATGCCCAAAGCGATTCGCGCCGGGGGCAGCGCTCCTGCGAGCCTGTGCACGATCTCACCCGTGGTGAATTCCAGAAGCGGTGCACCAGGATGCATTTCTTTCTGTAAGCTGCCTCTCAAAACCGGATTTCTGGATGGAATTTATGCAACTGTCGGGTGACCTGACGCATAAAGGACATCCAGGCATCGCCCCTCCGGCATGTACAAGATCTGTTTTTCAGGCCGGCAGGAAATCGATCGGGTAGCTGATCGTCACCTCGCTGACATCTCTGCCGCCAAAATCGAACAGCTTGACGCGCTGGGCTATTTTTTTCGCCACTGCGGCATCCTGCAGTTCGCTGGAGACGACGTCACAGCGGGTTACCTTCCCTGACGGGGCAATGGTGAGTCGCAGGACGAGTTTGCCTTGCAGCGTCGGGTCCTGGCGCAGTGCACGGTTGTAGACACTGTAGATCGCGCCTTTATTGCGGTCGAATACCATCTGGATCTCCTCGATGCTGCGGCCGGCCGTGCGCCCTGCCCTGCCGTCGGTCCCGCCAGGGCTGCCGGTAGCACTCTGCACCGGGCTGTGTACCTGTGTCGTGATATGCTCCGCCAGTGCGCCGCCACCCGTGTCTCGGCTCAGGCCGGCGGTCCGGATCCCGCCGCTTGAACTTGTCGTACCGGCCGTCAGTACGGCACGCTGCATCGTCTGACTCCCTGCGCTGTTCCGCAGCAGGTCACGGGTCTGCCCGACACTGCTCGCCACGTTGTTACGGCGCATATCCGAGAGGGTATCGCTAAGCGCCAGCAAGCCGGATTGCTCGGCCTGTTTGCGTGCCGGGACGGCCTGTTTGACCGGGACCGGCGGCGCTTGCCTGCTCGCCCCGGGTGGCGGCGTGACCGGCTGCGGTTTTGCAACCGGCCGGGTCGGTGGTTCGGGTTTGGCACTGGCCGGTTTTGAGGCCGGTTCTGGTACCGGTGCCGATGGCGCTGGCGGTGGCGGTGGTGGTGGCTTCACCTCGATGATCAGTCTGGCAAGGCGTGGTGGTGCTTCTTCCGGCCAGCTTCTGTCGATTTCCCGGACCGGCAGGTAGGGCATGGCAAGGCCTAAAAGGAGGAAGCCAATGAGGTTGTAGTACAGGATCCGCCGAAAGCGTGCATCGCCCTCGATCGAAAACTCCCAGGCCATGTCAAGGATACCGCCAAAGGCGCTCACGCGTCAGCCTTCCCGCGGCTGCTTCTGCAATACCGCCAGCGAAATCCGCTCGTACCCGGCCTGACCGCAGGCGGCCATGACCTGCTTGAGGACCCGGTAGGGAATCTCCCTGTCACCCATGATGGTAACTTCGCGCGGGCCGGAGCCGGTACGCTGCACGCTGCTTCGTTTATGCGCCTCCAGCGCCGCCATTAACGGGTTCGGCGTACCCCCGCCTTCCCCGAGCATGGCTTCGATACCATCGACCACCTCCCCGTTGATCAGGATGTCCGACCCGCTGATCATGACAACCAGTGTCTCGCGCGGCTTCTCCTCGGAAACGGATTCCGGCAGGTTGACGGATTGCCGGGTCGGGAGGACCTCGCCGTCGGATGAGTTCACCAGCAGGAAGAACACCAGGATAGTGAAAATATCCATCAGGGAAACCAGATTGATCGCGGCCGAGCGGCCGGAGCGTCTGTGGTGGCGCTCCATGCGCCTGGCACGACGTGACATGATCATTGCACGCGCCCCGCATGGTTGTTCACGACCTGCATGCCGCCGCCCGGCGCATCACCGATGGTAATCCCGGGAAACAACTCGGTATTGTAGACGCCGCCTGCCTGTACGATCCGTGCGACACGCACGCAGTCCATGACCTGAACCAGGGTATCATAGGATATGTCGGCCTCCAGCAGCAGGGTGGCGTCGAGCGTTTCCGGAAAGCGTGCCTTGATCTGCTGCAGCACTTGCGAGAGTTGCGCGTAATCATAACCGCTCGCGGTGGCATCGATACGCCGGATCGTGCCGCCGTACCGCTCTCCCACCTCGATGGCCTTGCCGCGGACAATGATTTCCAGATCAAAGCGCCGACTTTCAGGCTGTGCATTCCCGGCTGCCCCGGGCAGATCGAGTTCCAGGATGGTGATTCGCGAGAACACGGCAGTAACCAGCAGGAAGGGTACCAGTATGACCATCAGGTTCATGAACGCGGTGATATTGACTTCAGCCGGCGGATGCCGGCCCGTACCACGGCGACGCGGGCGGCGTCTCATCCGGCCCGGGCTCCGTCGAGGGGTTTCTCCGCGAGACCGTTGAGAAACTTCACCGCGGCCATTTCCAGGCTGTCGACCAGCTGCGTGGTCTTGGTTTGCAGCACGGCGTACATCAGCAATAGCGGGATGGCCACCATCAAGCCGAATGCCGTGGTGTTCATGGCGACCGATATGCTGGCGGAAAGCATGTCCGCCTTCTCCGCCGGGTTAGCGGCGGCGACCGCGGTGAACGCCTGGATCAGACCGACAATGGTGCCGAGCAGGCCCAGCAGCGTGGCGATATTGGCGAACGTGGCCAGGTACTGGGTGCGTTTTTCCAGGTTCGGCACGGTTTCCATCAGACCTTCTTCCATGGCGATCTCGACATCGTCACGCCGCCGCGAGGTGCGCGCACGGCTCAGACCGTAATTGAAGATGTGGCTGATGGCGGCCCCGGACTTCCCGGTGATCACGGCGACCTGGGGGTACTTGCCCTCCTGCAGCAGGGGTTTGAGTTTGTTCCAGACACGCCGGTTGCTGGATTTCGCCAGTGTCAGGTAGATGTAGCGTTCAACGGCGATCGTCAGTCCCAGCGCCAGCACCACCACGATCGGATACATGAACAGGCCGCCGGACTGGAAGAACCCGACGATGGCATTATAGGCGTCCATAGAGCGCTCCTTCAGTGTTTGGTTAGTCCGGATATCGCGGGTGGAAATCCGCGCAACGGCCGGACCACCTGCTCAAGATTACCTGTCCCGGCGATCAAAACCGTGAACTGATTCGTAGTACTCGAGTTCCCTGCGAAACACGTCACGATCGACGGGCGCAAGCGTCTCGTCCACAAGACTGTTCAGGGGACGCATGGAAAGGTCCCCGGCCGCGGCCGCCTTCCACGGCACGATATGCAGGGCCTTGGGCAACTCGCGATTGCCGGTAATGGTGGCACCCTCCAGGTTCATGATCTCTCCGGTGCCGGCCGCGCTGCCGGCGCCACTGGCGGCAAGCCCGATCAGGCATGCCAGGCAACGCCGCTTCATGACCCGGCCTCCGCCGTCAACGTCTTCGTTCCGCCCCGCTTCCCGAGCGCATCGATCCATGCCTGTAATTGCCGGTCATCCGCAGCGCCCAGTTGCCGGCAGCGTTCATAGTGCCGCACCGCCAGCGCGGGATCCGGCAGGTACAGGTCATACAGGATGCCGAGGTTCCAGTGAATGTCCAAGTTGTCCGGCGCGATACCCAGTGCCGTTTCCCAGGTGCTGCGGGCCTCGTCATGGCGCCCCTGGATGCGATACAGGAGTCCCAGACGGTTGTAGGCCTCCACGTTACCGGCATTCACATCAATGGCCTTACTGAGCGCGATCTCCGCCGCAGCCAGGTCGCCCGTTTTGATCCGGCTGATGCCCAGGTTAAGCCAGGGACCGGAAAGCGCAGGCTGCTGCGCGGTGATCGTTTCAAGCCGTCGTATTGCATCATGCCATTGCTCGGCCTGCATCAGTGCAATGGCCTGGCGGTATTCGGCCGTAATATCAGCGCTCGGAACAGCGGCGGCTGTCAGCGCCGGTGCTGCGGGTTTTCCCGGGTTGTTGCTGCAACCACCGACCAGGATGACGACTGTTATCAGCATGATTTCAGTGTAGCGCTTCGACATAGTCCGCACTCCTTTCCAGCTTCGCATAGCGCACTGGCACCATTAACGCCAGTGCACGCAGACTCTTTTCAATCCACGCGTCATATATACCGTCGGCGATTCGCCGCACATTGGTTTCATGCAGCTCGATCGCCTTTTCCTCGAATGGATAAGCCTGCTCCTCCAGCAGGATGTTGTACTGCTCAAGCGTCTCGCCGGTGAGGTTGGACGGACGCTGCGATGCCAGCAGCGCCGCCCCCAGGTGTTGATAGATCTGCGCGATACGGCAGGTGGCGGCGGTGGTAACCTCAGCCACCCGATAATCCGCGGCCTCCCCGTATTGCTGCAGTGCCGCTTCCATCAGGCGTTTCTTGGTCGCCAGGCTCTGTTTAAGCGGCAGCCCGAGACTGACGGCCCGGTAGCGTTCGCCAGCGGACTCGGCCAGTTCGAAACGCGCAGCGGCCGCGAGGTAGCGCATGCGTTCGCTGCTACCTGTCCCGGCCCGGCGGTCCGCATCGATGATGGCCGCCAGCCATTGCGCCTGTTCTGCGGGCCTGTATGCTGCCCGGTAGTATTGCGCTATCCGGTGCATGGCCTCGACGGCGGTTTTTGCGGGTCGGGGGAATTGCGCGACATAGGCCTCATATACGGCAACGGCCCGCGGGGCCTGTTGCGCCTGTTCATAGAGTTCCGCCGCCTGCCACAATGCCTCGCGGCGCAGGTCGGGATCGGCATGCCGGTGCCCGATGCGCTCGAATTCGACCGCGGCCTGCAGGGGCCGCTGCCCGGCGAGATAGGCGGCCGCCAGGCGTCGCGTGACCTCGGACTGCCTGGGATCATCCGGGTAGGCCTTTCTGAAACGCTCCAGCACCGTGGCGGCACGATCCCATTCCTGCCGCTCCAGCAGGCCGGCGGCGGCATCGAACTCGGCGATGGACACGATCGCGGCCGTTGGCGTGGCGAGGCGCACCTGCTGGAAGCGCTCCACGGCGACGGCGGTATCGCCGGCGTCCCGCGCCGCTTCCCCCTGCTTGTAGATCGATGCCGCCAGCTGTTCGACGACCCGCTGCCTGTCGGCGGCATGCGCATCCGTTCGCGCCAGCACTTCCCGGCAGGCCCGCTCAGCCTGGAGGAAGTCCTGCTGTTCAAAGTAGACCTGCGCCAGGACCGTCCAGGCTACGCGTTGTTGTGCGGCGGAGGCAGCGTCGTTCGCGATAACGTCGCGAGCGGTACGGGCGGCACGCACGAGTTCCCCGGCCGCCAGCAGGTTTTCAGCGGTCCTGGTAAGGACCGCCAGTGCCTGCGGGTGCTGCGGAAAGCCGGTGGCGAAGCGCTGGGCATTGTCAATCGCCTCTCGTTGCCATGCTTTCAAGTCGTCCCCGGTGAGGCCGTTCTCCCCTTTCACATAGGCCAGTACACAGGCATAGCCGGCAACGGCGGCCTTTTCGTGATCGCCGTATTCATAGGCGGTGCGTTCGTACTCCCGGGCGGCAAGCCGGTAGCCGCCCGCTTCGAACAGCAGCTCCGCGAGCAGGAAATTTATCTCCGGTGCTTCAGCGGATTCGGGAAATGACTCCAGGTAGCGGCGATACCAGTGAACGGCCTGCCGGTAGTCGTCCGCTTTGTGATCTTTCTGCGCCAGGCCATGGTAGTGCAGCGACAGGTCGGTCATGGTCGTTTTAAGATAATCGAGAACCTGCGGATTGTCCGCCGGCTTGTGGCGGCTCCAGTAAGCGGACTTGAGATTGTACCGATCGACGAAGTGCTGCTTGCCTTCCAGCACCAGTGTCGGGAATTCACCCAGCTGATAGGTTTCAATGACGCGGATCTGGAATGCGGGCGCCTGGCGGTGATCGGGATTCTGCCCCACGAAGGTCTGAAACGTTCGGGCCGCGTCGGTGTAACGCTCCTGCTGCAGGTACAGCGAGCCCAGCCGGTCATAGATAACGTCGGTATAACTGCGCATGCCGCTCCGCCTGAAGTAATCGACAACCGCCATAGCGCCGGATTCAGCGGAAAAGCTGAGGCTGACGGCACGCAGGGTGTCCTCGACCCGTTCGCGCTCGGCGGGTTTCAGGTCAGTCATGTCCGTGATGCCGGCCTCACCGGTCTGCAGCGTGATATCCAGCAATGCCATGAAGGCATCCAGTGCCTGATCGAACTGGCCCTGCTTGAAATAGCACCAGCCCATCTTGTAGAGCGACGGCTGGTAAAACGGGCTGTGCTCACCGGCACTGGCGACCGCCTGGTAGGCCTGCCCGGCGGCCGGATAGTCTCGCTGGACGAACAGGATCTCGCCGCGGCGAAACTGCGCCTCAGGTACATAACCGCTTTGAGGATGCCGTTGCGTGAGCCGGTTCAGCGCTTCCAGCGATTGTTGCGGCTCGCCGTTGTGCTCATACGCACGTGCCAGCTGATAGAGTATCGCATCGTTGCCCGGACGCCCGGGATACTCTGCCAGTATTTCCCGGTACAGACGGATCGAATCAGCGGCCCGTTCCCGGGGCGGTACCGTATCCCCGGCGCCCGGGCCGCGCGGCAACGGCTCCGCCTCCAGGCCAAGGTCGGCAAGCCGGCGCATGGCCTCCGGCCTGGTTTCCGCCCCGGGGGCGGCATCCAGAAATCGCCGGTAGGCCGCCATCGCCTGCGCCTCGCTGGTCTCGACGGGTGTGTCTTCCGGCGTGATTGGTGTCCTGCCGAGACTTGCGATGGTCGGCGGCTCATCGCCCCGCAGCAACGAGCAGCCATTTGCCAGCAGCGCCAGCAAAACGATGGCGGGCCGCACCGGCATCACGGGGTCGCCCCCCCGGCAGGTGCCACTGTCAGGGCACTGTCATAGGTCTGTGCCAGTGCAAAGCGTGCCTGCATGAGGTAGACGTCCAGGCGCTTGCATTGGCGTTCGAGTTCTTTCACGGCAAGCCTCTGCAGCAGCGCACCCTGCGCCTGTCGCACCCTGCCGGTGCGCGCCAGCAGCCCGGCGATCGCTGCCTTCTGTGCAGCGATACGCCTGCCGAACAGGGAAAAGTCCGCGGGCGTATCGAGATCGGCATGCCGCAGGGCGGCAAGCCCCTCACGGGCGCGCTGCATCCGCTTATCCAGGTCGGCCAGCTGCTGCTTCGCCTCCCACAGACGTGCCCTGTCGTCGCTGGCGAGCCGCCAGTAGAGAATGCCTCGCAGGCGCTGCTGTTTCTCGCGCAGCACCAGCGTTTGCGGGGTGACCGCCAGCTTGTCGATTCGTTTGCCCATCGCGGTCAATGACCGCCAGTGGCGCGCCTCTTCCGCATCGGCGAGACCCACCGGGTCACCGCTGGATTCGATGCCTGCGAGCGCAGTGGAGATGGCCGCATGGCGCCGCTGCAGGTTCTGCAGGGTGTCATCCTCCAGCGCCCGCTGCGCGGCCGGTCGCTGCTTCTCGTAGCGGGTCCTCCGCAGGGAAAGCAAGTCATCGAAGGCGGTCATGCTGGCGGCCCAGTCTTCGAGATTGTCCTGCAGAAAAACAAGATCCCGATAGTCCTTCGCCGCCTCATGGAACCCGTGGCCTGCCAGGAGCGCAAGCAGGTCGCGTGCTATCACTGAGTCGGCATGGCGGCCCAGTCGCTCCAGCCAGCCGCTATCGGTACCGTCGGCCTGCTGCGCAAGCAGTTCCTCCAGCTCTCCATGCTGGATGGCACGAATCGACAGGTCGAGCCTTTGCCGCTCATTCATGAGGGTCGCGATGCCCGCATTGTATTGCTGCACGGCACGTCCGTGCAGTTGCAGTTTCGTCAGTGCGTACGGTATTGCCAGCAACACCTCCTGGACGGCCGGGTCGGTGGTATCGCGGCCGCCCAGCTCCCCCCAGGGAGTCAGCGCACGCTGATATTCCCCGTTATCGGCATCGGCCCATCCCGCGCCGAGCAGGGCCCTGCCAGAGAGCGGTCCGTCGAGTCGCACCCGTTCCAGATGCGCTCTGGATTGCTCCGCGTAACCGCTTTGCAGGAGACTGAAACCCAGCGCCAGGTTGGCCTTGTCGCGCAGCAGGCGCAGTTCTTCATTGTCGGCGTCTGAGTCACCGATCTTTTCCAGCGCTCTTGCCCCCTCTACGGGCCGATTGTCGCGCAACAGTGCGACCCCCAGGTTGTAGGCCAGGTAGGGTGACCAGTGTTTCCGGCTGCGGGCATCCTGCAGAACCCCGATGGCATCGGCATTGCGTCCCTGTTGCAGCAACAGCAGGCTGTGCAGGTTTGCCGTTTCGACGTGTGTGGCCGGCGACATTTCAGCATCGATAAAGCCAATGGCCTCGAGCGCCTGGTCGGAGGCACCACGCTGGTAGGCGGCTTTCGCAAGATAGTACCAGGCACGGTTGCGCACGGATGGCTCGCTGTCTGCGGCGAGCAGGCGCCGAAAGATACGGGTAGCGCTGTCACGCAAACCGTAGGAAAGCTCCAGGCCGCCAAGCAGCAGCTCCGCCTCGGCGGCGTGATTCGGCAACCGTCCTTGCTGCTGTGCGATCTGCAGGCAAACGATGCTGCCGAAATAGTCCTGCTGGAAATAGTGAAACAGTGCCTCGCCGTACTGCAGGTCTTTCACCGATGAAGGTGCATTCCCGGCGCCAGCCGACCGGGTACAGAGACACAGGACGAATTGCAGCAGAAAGCCGCATGCAAGCTGACGCATCGCACTATTCCCATTCCTTGATGCTGAAGTCCGGCTGCTCGCTACTGCGGTTGTCGACGATCTTGAGCTCGACGTATCCGGGACCCAAGCCTTTCGTCATGACATGACTGGCGCCGCGGCGATAATCCCTGCCGTTCGGACCCTTGCCGGTATAGATGGCAATCAGCTCGTGATCACCGGCCTTCAGGTTGCCCATGTAGAGGCGCTGTATCCCACCCCGGTGCAGAGCCTCGACTTCGCGTTCGGTATACAGGTAATTGGTGACGATCTTGTCGTCGATCTTGAGCTGCACCGAGTCCAGCGCAAAATAGTTCCCCACGTCCAGTGAGACAAAAACCGCCACCTGGGTGCTGGCCGGAAACAGCAGTTCCTCCTCGAGCACGAACAGCTCCCGGTTGAGTGCCAGGATATCCTGTTTCAGGGACTGGATGTCCTCGTCGAGGCTTGCCGGGTCCGGATCGGCGGTGTCGGGTTGTTCGGCGAGCGGCTGGCCGCCCGCCAGCAGCATCACAGCAATCAGGCAGTAACGCGGCATGACACAAGATCCGGATTTTCGACACATCGGCTGCAACCCCTGGATACACGGTTTCCCGGCGGCTGCATTGCCGGGCGGGGACCAGGATTCAGTGTGCAGGAATCACGGCAACGCTTATGCGGCCGGCATCACAGATTTGGGGCCAGTGGTGTAAACTGCCGCCGGGCACCGAATATCCGCCCTGTCGCACGAGCGCGGTTCTTACTGCAGCCTGGCCAGGCCTGCCGAGTAGTGCATCCTGCCCCGGTTGTCGATAATCACCACCTCCGTGTCGGGCAGCGAGTCGATGAGTTGCAGACCCTTCTCGACACCGAGCACGAAGACACTGGTGGATAGCGCGTCGGTATCGGTGGCCATGCTGCCAATGACGCTTGCACTGTGGATTTCTCGCGCGGAATCGCCGGTTCCCGGATTCAGGATGTGATGATAGCGCACGCCGTCTTCCTCGAAATAGCGTTCGTAATCACCCGAGGTCGAGATCGCCGCATTCTCCAGCGGAATCATGGACACGATTCCATCCCTGTCACGCGGATTGCGAATGCCGACATACCAGGGCTGCTCCCAGCGTTTTCCGATAACCCGGGTATCGCCGCCCGCGCTGACGAGCGCATTCTCGACCCCCGCCTGCTGCAGCATCTGTATGCATCTGTCAACGGCATAGCCCTTGGCAATGCCGCCGAGGTCGATGCGCACACCCTGGCGCAGAAATTCTACCGTTGATTGTTGCCGGTCTGTTTTTACGAAATGGTAGTCGATGGCCGACAGGGCCTGATTCAGCCGGGCCTTGTCGGGCTTTTTGCCGGCACGGTAGTCATAATACTGCCCGGCGCTGGCGTAGGTGATATCGAAGGCCCCGGCGGTAATCCTGGAGTATTCCAGCGCCCGCAGGATCAATGACAGAAGCTCCGCGCTCGCCGTGACCGGTTTCCGCGCCGCATCCGCGTTGATCCTGGAGAGTGCACTGTCAGCTTTGTAGCTGCTCATGAGTTGATCGATGCGCCGCATCTCACCCATGACGGCGTCGGTCAATTCCCGGCCCCGCGCGGCATCATCATGCCAGAGTTCGACGCTGACGGTGGTCCCCATGATGGCCGCATCCTGGCGGTGCCAGTCCGCGGTCGTTACAGGCGGTAGCAGTGAGAAAAGGACCGCAAGGAACAGTGCGATCCGCACCGGCCACTGCCTGACCGGCCGATGACTTGCTTCTGCCGACGTGTTCGCGCCTGCCGCCGCAAAACCGTTGGTCAGGCCATAGTCATATCGCATGCTTTGCACTCCCTGGCGCTGTTGTCCGAACGGGTGTCTATATCGTTCCCGACACGATCGGCATGAATGCAGTCAACCTGTCCAGCAGAGCCGCGTTACCGAGCCCGTGGTTCGGAAACAGGCCGGCGAAATCGCCCTGTTCCCCGTGCAGGGCCATGTAGTTGAGAATGACCGTTTCGGCCAGAAGATTGACCTGATTCGCCGCCGGTGTAGCGCTGGTTTCAACAGAGCCGTCGGGACGGAAATAGCCGAGTTGCTGGTGGCGCGCCTGTTCCCCGGGACCGGCACCCATCAGGAGCGGGCGCGATCCGGGATTGTAGACAAGAAAGAATGATGCGGCGGTTGACGAGTTGTCGCCGGTCCAGACACCCTTGCCGCCGCCGTTCTGCGATTCATCGGTGGCCCCATTGCTGGCTACGGAGCCGTCGCTGAACACGTACACCATGAGTGGTACACCGCTGCCGTTGTTCGCCCGTGCAGCGTATTCCAGGCAGGCGCCGATACAGCGCCCGGCACGCAGGTCGCGCAGTTCACCGGTCGCGCGGTCCCCGGTGTGGTAGTCATACCCCCCCATCTCGATCGTGCCCGCACCGGAAAAACCGTTCACGACCATTTTCATCACCGCTGCGGTCTTGCGGAATTCATCGTCACCATCGAATTCGGCGCGGCTGAATATCGCGCCGGGGCCGACGATATCCGGATCGAGCGAGGGATCGAGCGTTGTGGGGTCGCCGAACCGATCGGCGATGTCGGCAGCTTCCACGTAACCGCAGCGCACCAGGTCCTTGATGATGGCGTCATTGGTCAGCCCGGTATCGACACGATCGAGTTTCATCTTGCTGATGCGTTCGATCGATTCCATGACCGCGACGGCATCGTCCTGGCTGAGCACACCGATCAGCTGTCCGGTATCGACCATGCCGGTGACATCCGAGGGACGATCCACCTTGGTGGGCCGGATTGCGGGATCGAGCAGCGCTGCAGGGGACATGGAATTTCCGCCCGAGGCGGAACTGCGCGAACCGATCAGGGTCACGAGGCTGCCGTCCGCACCGGCCCGTGCGATTCCGTACATCGGATTGTGCGGATTGTTGCCGGTATCGTTATCGGAACGTGCCGGGATGATCGCCCCGTTGATCCTGGCGCTGCGATTGAGCGCCTTTTCCCGGATGCCCCGCAGCATGGCGCTCTCGGCGTGGAACGCGAGTCCGAAATCGGTATCGATAAAGTCCAGGCCGGTTGCCGGATTGATGGAAGCCGGTGTCATGTCCCCCGGAAGGCCGAGCTTGCCGTACCCGGCAGTACTCAGGAAATCCAGTTGTCCGCCCTGCTGTCCCACCAGTACGTTGGATCCGGCGATGTTGGCGCCGCCGGCCAGATCGAAGCAGATAAACGGGATCTTGCCCGCGCCCAGCGACCTGATACCGCAGGCGCTCTTCAGCGCCTCGATGTCCGCAGACAGGGCGGCGGCGGCCTGGCGGGGATTGGCGAACAGGCCAAACAGTGTGGGGGCGGTTACCAGGCCGAGTCCCGCGGCAATCCCCTGCCCCAGGAAGTCGCGCCGGGTCACCGGCCGCCCGTGAGCATTCAGGCACAGGGGTTCGTTCGGCATGCGGAGTCTCTCATTTCTCGCCATACGGGTTCTCTCCACGTGAGTGCTACTGCAGCAGCATGACGGCACTGCCCAGCGTTGCCGCGCAGACTGCCTTGACGATCTCCAGGGTGCGCCCGCTGGTGGCACAGCTTGGCGCCGGACCCTGGGCACAGGCCGTCAGGTCGAGAATAAGATCATCCAGTTCACTGCCGGCGACGGCCGGTTCCGGTTGTACGGTCAGGCCCGTGTTCATGATGTTGTCGAGCAGCGGGGCGATGACCAGGTCGCGCCTGGCCGCGCTGTCAAAGGCCGTATCCGCGGTTTGCGGTGTCACACCATTGAAAAAGAATCCGGGAAAATAGTCCTCGCGTCGGACCCGGCCCTTGTTGTCGACCAGCGCACTGCAGTATTCGATCGCCAGCTGCGAGACGGCCATCTGGTGCGCGGACAGGAAGCCTTCGATATTCTCGACACTCGGCAGTTGCTGTCTGACGGTGCCGTACACGCCCGCGACATCAGGCTGGGTATGACTGACGCCCGTAACAGCGGCCATGGTGGCATTGATCTCGTCGAAATTGCGTACCCCGGTATCAGCGGCCGCGGGCAGGTCCGGCGGCGGCGCCGGCTGCAGCGGCGCCGGCTCGAGCACGATGTTGGTGCTGTTCCCCAGCACCTCGAAGCTCAGAAAGAATTCATCGGCCTCCGGCCCCTTCTCCAGAGCGATGACGGTACCGAGCCCGGACAGTTCCTGGCCGGCACCCGGGACATACCGGGTGCCGCCGATGACGGTATCCAGGTTCCGGTAGGCCTGCCCGACGCCTGCCTCCTTGCCGTTGATGCCGATGCGCATACCGGCAACCGGAATATCCGCGGGCATGACCGCGGGGTCGAGCACAATGAACAGCGGGTGGTTGAACAGGTAGCTGTAATTGTCGAACTGGCTGACCTCGAGCAGGACGTAGCTGTCCGGAATGCCGGTATGGTCGGCGACGTTGAAGAGCAGGAAAAACTTTTCGCCGACACCGGCCTGGAAGTTTTGCACAATCTGCGCGGGCGTCAGGGCGCGGTTGTGGATCGCGACCAGGCGCAGTACCCCCTGCCATTGCCGGTCTCCGGAGACCTCGTTGCCGAGAACGAAGGCAAAGCTGTCATCCCAGTCGTTCAGGCTGCCCCCGTCCACGGGGTCGATATCATCGGTAAACACGCCATTGACATAGATGCGCCGGCCGTTCACCGGGTCGTAGGTTGCGACCACGTGCTGGAGCGTCGCCTGCAGGTCCTCGTCGGCATCGGCCGTGGACAGCAGGGGTTCCCCGTTGGCATCGGTTCCGGTGCTGCGCTGCAGAAAGTCGTAGTTGTACTGTGTCTGACCCAGGGTAAAGTTGCGTTCCATGGTGCCGGCGGAGTAGCTGATGATTCGCGCCGGACCGTCTTGCGAGACATTGGCGGGCACCACCCAGGCCTCGATGCTGTATTCGCCGGTGGCGGTTATCAGGTCGTGCAGCTTTCGGCTGCCGGTGGTGCTCGCCTGAGCCTTGCCGGCGGTGATATCGATGCCCCAGCCGCCTACCCAGCCGACATTGCCGCTCAGTGTCAGGTGCATGTCGGGCGCCACGCCACTGGTATCAAAGGCAGTCGATCCCTGCCCCGTCTTGAACTGGTAGAGCGCGATGACATTGGTTTCATGGCGGTTGCCGCCGCTGGCAACGATCCCGTTGAACAGCGTCATCGCCTTGCTGGTGACCAGTTGCGGATCGACCTGCGTAACGGGGACCTGGCCGGCAAAGTCCGCGATGGCGGTCTCCATGAGTGCGGCTGACGCGCTGCAATCGGAGCTGCCGGTATTATCGGGATCCCAGCAATTATGGAATTCATCGCGCAGGCGCACGACAAACCGAGAATTGGCGGGATTGTCCAGATCCATCTTGGGTTTGGCGGCCTCATAGGCCGTGTCCGGATCGCTGTCGGCGAAAAACGGCGACTGGGCGTTGCTGGCGGAATCCACATGGCAGCCGGCACAATTGGCACTCAGCAGCGGGTGCACCGTGCTCGCGAACAGGCCGGAGTCGGCCGGGAAGCTTTTGCTTGCGCCGGGGTCCCGGAGCGCCGGGGCGACCAGCTCGATGACATTGCCGCCGCCGGCGGCATCACCCGCCCATGCCATAATATAGGCCGTGATGATATCGGCGCAGGCGCTGTCGCTGGCGAGCCAGCAATTGTGTCCACCGGCGACCTTGACGACCATGCGTGAACTGGCCGGATCCGCCAGGTTCACAACAGTGTTGGCCTCGGCATAGGCCAGGTTGACGTCATCCAGTCTTGCGAATGCCGGGCTCTGACCACCGCTGCCGTGGCAGGCCCCGCAGCGGTTCTGGCCATTGAGGTTGTCCCAGAGGTTCAGCTTGAAAGCCTGGACGTCCGCGGTGGCCGGCGGGGGACCTGTATAGGTCGTGACGACGCCCGCCGCCGTCACCGGATTTTCGGTCGTGCTGGCACCGCCACAGGCGCTCAGTGCCACGGTGACGAACAGCGGCACGGCACGCGCAAACTGCATGCAAACAGCAGTGATCGCTGCCGCCCTCATGCCTCAGTCACCCATGCAATAGACCGCCGTTTCCGCGAAGACGGTCTTCATGTTGTAGTTGTCTGCCTTGAAATCCGCGGTGATGGTGGCAAGCTGATTGCGATCGGCGTTGTCACCCGGTTCACGCAGGCAGACGGTGCGGAATACCTTGGTGACCTGACAGCGCGCAAAGGCCTCGCTGCTGGCCAGTTCCCTGCCCAGTGACTTCGCACCGTTGCCTGACCCCGGCAGAGCAGGGTCCCAACCCAGCAGTGCGTTCTGGCCGTTGCGCCAGTAATTGTCCCAGCTGTCATCGGGCGTGATAAAGCCGTACTTGAAGGTATCTGCGTTAATCCCGTATTTGGGTTGCACCATCCCTGGCGTGTACTCGATGCGTTGCGCGGTGTCATCGAAATTGTAATAGGCAAAGGCCTGTGCCATAGGGTCCATGCCGCTGTGGCAGCCGATGCAGGCGTTGAGGAAGATCCGGCTGTCGCCGCCGGGGCTGCGGGAGACATCCTGGCGGATCCGGTCGGGAGGACGGCTGGTGTCCTTCACCTGCTCAAGATCGCTGCACAGGTGGTTCAGCAACGTGAAGCGAAACATGGCCCGGTTGGTGCCGGCGATAAAAAAGGCTGCGGCAGCGGCGCGTGTCGTCATGACCCCGGCGGTAGCGGCGGCAGGCAGGTTCGTAACGGCGGATTGCTGCACCGCCACTAAACCGCTTTTCAGATCGATGCCCCGGCTCTCGAGCGCCTCGTAGTGGTTGTTATTCGTCATGGAATAGGCAGGCAGACCCAGGGCGGGGTCGCCCGTATAGACCAGATCCGCGGACAACAGCCGGTTGAAGGGAACATCATCGCGCACCATGCCGACCACGGTTGCCGTGTAGTCATTCAGCGGCACGAACAGGGACTGGTCACGGTTCGTCCAGGGCGCCGCGAAATTCTTCAGTGTCACGTCATAGAACGCGCTGTTTTCCATTGCGGTCACTGCCGCGCCGATTCCGTCCCCGCCCATGATGGCTGTCTCCATGCTGTCCAGCACTGTGTCATCGGGCGGCACCCCGGCCAGACGGTCATGTATCCGCCTGGCCTGGCGGCGTTCCAGGTCCCCGGCTGTTGCCGCGGCAATGCCCGTCAGCACGATGGCGAGTGCCAGTGACACCAGCGCAACACCCTGCAGGTATAAATATCTGCTTGTTCCCGAACAGCGCATGATTGCGACCCCGGATTATTGTGGCGACGAGAAAAGGACTTTTAAGTTGATTTGAATCCTGCGGCTTGCCGTCGCGGCTTTCTGTGATTGGGTTCGCGGAACGGCATTTGTGTCGTGACCTATAGTGCAACTGCGACCCGGGTATATAACCGGCCTCACACGCGATCACATTTATCCGCGTTACGGGTGGCTTGCAGTGAACAGGTGCCGGCAGGGACCGGGCGTTGTACCGGAACGATTCATCTGCAGTTATTCATGCGTGACCAGGGATGCAATTGGCGTGCGATCCTTCTCCATAGAAACAGCATGCAATGCACATATTGGTGTCAGTATATTGTGCCTGTGTCTTTGCGCATGCGGCGACGACGGTCAGGATCCCGACCCGCTGGTCGAGGATTTCGGTATCGCCTTCGTCAAACGGCCCCTGGAAGTCAACGACAGCGGGTCGGTGGTGCAACCCGATATTCGTGAGGTACTGACATTCACGCCCGGGGGCGAGTTGTTTTACCGTGACCTGGCGTCTCCCAGCGCACCGCAGCACAATGTCACTGCCCCGATCACCGGTGGACAGGGAGACGTGAAGGATGTCGAGGTTTCCTATGACGGCAGCACGTTGCTGTTTGCAATGCACGCTCCCGCTATTCCCGGAGCGGACCTGCAGGACCAGCCGACGTGGAATATCTGGGAATACCGCATCAGGGAAGCGTTACTGCAGCGTGTCATCGCCTCCGACATCACGGCCGAGGCCGGGCAGGACGTCGCCCCCCACTATCTGCCTGACGGCAGGATCGTGTTTTCCTCGACCCGGCAGCGCCGCTCGAAAGCCGTACTGCTGGATGAGGGCAAACCCCAGTTTGCCGCGCTCGACGAGGACCTGAACGAACAGGCACTGGTGCTGCATGTCATGGACGGTGACGGCGGCAATATTCACCAGATCTCCTATAACCAGAGCCACGACCTTGACCCGGCCGTACTTGATAACGGCGAGATCGTGTTCAGCCGCTGGGACAATATGGGCAGCCGCAATGCCATCAGCCTCTACAGGATGAACCCCGACGGCTCGGGATTGCACTTGCTGTACGGGGCACACAGCCATGCATCCGGCACCAACGACAGCGATGTTCACTTCCTGCAGGCACGTGAACTGGACGACGGCCGGTTGCTGTCCGTGCTGCTGCCGCTAACGGGATCACAGCGCGGTGGAGACCTCGTTGCCATCGATATCGCAAACTATATCGACGATGAACGGCCTACCGTTGCCAACCTGGGTATTCTCGCGGGACCCGCCCAGCTTTCCGCCGTCGTCAATGACGTGCATACCGACAACAGCATTTCACCCGGCGGGCGCTTCAGCGCGGCCTGGCCCCTGCAGGACGATACCAAACGCATGCTGGTCAGCTGGAGTGCCTGCAGGCTGCTCGAAAACGAACGCATCGTCCCCTGCACGTCCGCGCGCCTGGCCGATTCCGCCGCCGTTGAGGCGGCGCCGCTGTACGGCATTTTTCTCTACGACAGGGTGAAGCAGACACAACTCCCCATCGTGGTCCCGCAGGAGGGTTTCATATTCACGGACGTGGTCGCGGCCGCGCCACGCCAACCGCCGGCAATCATATTCGACAAGGCGATCGGCGTGGACCTCGACCGGGAACTGGCCGGGGAAGGTGTCGGCGTCCTCGACATCCGCAGCGTCTATGACATCGATGGAATGGATACCGCCATACCCGATATCGCCACGCTGGCGGATCCGGCCCGGACGTCTGCCGCTGATCGCCCCGCGCGCTTTCTGCGCATCGTCAAGGCGGTCGGCATTCCCGATGCGACGCTGACCAGTCTGCCGGGGTCGGCATTCGGGCGCAGTCGCGCGCAGTTGATGCGGGAAATCATCGGTTATACACCGGTACAACCGGACGGTTCGGTCAGGGTCATGGTGCCCGCCAATGTCCCGCTGGCGATCAGCGTACTCGACAAGGAAGGACGCCGCATCGGCAGCCGGCACCAGAACTGGCTGCAGGTGCTGGCGGGTGAAACCGTGACCTGCAACGGCTGTCATGTGCACGACAGCGGGATGCCGCACGGCCACCCGCTTGGCCCACCGGCTGTCTACGTGGGTGCACCGATTACCGGGTTGCCGTTTCCGAATACCGACCCGGCCCTGGCGGCGAACTACGGCGAAACCATGGCGGAAACCCTGACGCGGCTCGACCCGTCGGCCCTGATTCCTTCGGTGGACCTGGTGTATGCCGATGTGTGGACCGATGAAATCGCGGCTGGACGCGCCAGGGACACCGCGTTCAGCCTTGACTACGCCGGACTGGGAACGCCGGTACCGGCCACGCCGGCTTGCCAGACTGCCTGGCGCAGTGACTGCCGCATCGTGATTCACTACGAACAGCATATCCATCCGCTGTGGGGCCGGGACCGGGGCGCAGATACCTGCACGGCCTGCCATTCCGAAACGGATGCCGCCGGAATGCTGCGGGTCCCGGCGGCTCAGCTGGATCTTGCGGATGGTCCGTCCGCGGATGAACCGGATCATTTCAGGGCCTATCGCGAACTCCTGTTCGCCGACAATGCGCAGGAGATCGGCGCAGACGGACTGCAGGATATCCTCGTGCCCGGTCCGCCTGACCCGGTTACCGGCCTGCCGACCGAAGTGCCGGTTCCGGTTGCCCCGTCCATGTCCGCCGCGGGCGCCTCGTCCAGCACGGCGTTTTTCAGCGTATTCGACCCGGGTGGAACGCATGCCGGCCGCCTGGATGCGGCCGAGTTGCGCCTGGTGTCCGAATGGCTGGACATCGGGGCCCAGTACTACAACGACCCGTTTGCCGTACCGGTGAACTAGTTTTCCGCCGCGCGGTGGAACGATGCAGGGGATCGAATGATGAACAGGATGCCAACCCGGCAACGAACAGTCTGTGTGCAGGTGCAGCCCGTCCCGGCGGGAATTGCGGGCCGGGTGTGTTGACAGGCGGGCGTGGCATGCCTCCGGGAAATGCCCGGATGCGACTGCTTGGCGTTTTCTGCCTTCTGCTGCCGTACCTTGTCGCGACATGCGCAGAAGCAGGCGAGGAGTCATTTTATGAGGTACAGGTTGCCGAACCGTTTCTCGAGCTGCATACCGGACCGGGCCGGGGATACCCGGTGTTTTACGTCGTGGACCGCGGTGAGCAAATTTCGGTCCTCAAGCGCCGCACCGACTGGTTCAGTGTCAGGACGGCGAAGGGCAAGGTTGGCTGGGCCAGGCGCGCCGATATGGAACTGACATTGACGCCCGCAGGCAAGCCGACGCAGTTTGCCGAGCCGGATTTCGGTGACTATTCGCGCCGCCGCTGGGAGGCCGGCCTGCTGGCGGGCGATTTCGGTGGCGCAAACATCATCACGGCATATGCGGCCTATGCCATGACGGCAAACCTTGCCGGCGAGCTGTCCGTCTCCCAGGTATTCGGTGACTATTCGGATGCGCTGATCGCCGACGCCCGCCTGATTGCACAGCCGTTCCCGGAATGGCGACTGTCGCCCTACTTCTCCCTCGGGACCGGGATCATCTACACCGACCCCAATGTGACGCTGGTTGACGAACAGGATCGCACGGAGCAGATCGGCAGCGTGGGTGCCGGTTTTCGCTGGTACCTGACACGCCGGTTTCTGCTGCGCGCCGAATACAGGTACGACGTCATCTTTCAGGATACGAATGACAACCAGGAGATCAACGAATGGAAAGCAGGCTTCTCATTTTTCTTCTGAGCACGGTGTCCGCCGCAGTACTGCTGTTGGCTGGCTGTTCCACGCTGCAGGTGGACGATCATGAATACGGGGACTCGGAGCCGGTTATCCGGCCGAACCTGGAACGCCGCACCATAACCGAGGCGGACATTGACAGCGAGGATTTCGAGGCGGGCGCTTTCGTCGGCATGATGAGCATCGAGGATTTCGGCAGCAATGTCGTCTATGGCCTCAGGGCGGCCTACCACATCAGCGAGGATTTCTTCACCGAGGCCGCCGTCGGCAGGACCGATGCCGACGATACCAGTTATGAAACACTCAGCGGCGGTGCACAGGTGCTCGACGACAGCGAGCGGCAACTCACCTACTACAGTGTGTCACTGGGTTACAACATCCTTCCCGGCGAGGCCTTTTTCGGCAGCAGTCATGCGTTCAACAGCGCCCTGTATCTGGTCGCCGGCGCAGGCAACACCGAGTTCGCCAATGACAGTCACTTCACGGTCAATATCGGTACCGGCTACCGCCTGCTCGTGAACGACTGGATTGCGCTGCACGCCGACTTTCGGGACTACATCTACGATTCCGACCTGCTCGGCAACGACAAGACCACGAATAACCTCGAGGTCACCGGCGGCGTCACCCTTTTCTTTTGACAGGAGACCGGCATGTACAGGAAACCATTCAAACCTATCCAAGGCTGGACACCGGTGATTGCCGCGCTGCTGCTGGCTGTTTCGGCTGCCACGGCCGGCATCGAGCAGACCGCGGCACCGGATTTCACCCTGAAGAGCGCCGCCGGGAAGAACCTGAAACTCAGCGAATACCGTGGCAATGTCGTGCTGATCAATTTCTGGGCGTCGTGGTGCGGACCCTGCCGCCAGGAAATGCCGCTGTTGAGCACGCTGCATGAACAGTACCGGGACCTCGGGTTTACCGTCCTCGGGGTGAACGTCGAGGCGGATCCCGGCAAGGCGCGCAGGCTGCTGGAGGAGATGGCAGTCAGCTTTCCCGTACTGTTCGACAATGAGAGCGTCGTCAGCAGGCAATATGACGTTGTCGCCATGCCCACGACCGTGCTGGTGGACCGTAACGGGAACCTGCGCCACCTGCACAAGGGATACCGGCCGGGGTTTGAGGATGTCTACCTGCAGCAGATCCGCGAGCTGATCAGGGAATGAGGCGGTGCATGCAGACCCGGTTCCTGTTGCCGGTTTTTCTGGCCGCCCTGCTCGCGGGCTGCGGTTCGATCGAACCCTGGGTAAAGCCCTATGAGCGCGCAAACCTGGCCGATCCGATCATGCGCTTCGAGCGCGACCCGGTGTCGTCCGCCTACCTTGTTCATGTCTACCAGGCACGGGAAGGTGCGCGCGGCGCGGAAGGCGGGAGCGGCGGCGGCTGTGGCTGCAACTGAGCTGTTCAAACCGCTTCTGGGCGGCCTGTGCCTGCTGTTCGCCTGGCTGCCGTCCGGCGCCGGGGTACTGCCCGATGACCGTGCCGATGCCCTGTATCACTCCTATAAGGGCGGCGGCGTTGAGGTCAACGGACCGTCTGTGCTGGTTCTGAAGAAACTCGGACAGAATGTCGCCGTGAACGGCAACTACTACGTCGATTCGATCAGCGGGGCATCGATTGATGTGGTGACAAGCGGTGCCAGCAAGTATTCAGAGAAACGCACCGAGCTTTCTGCCGGAGTCGATTACCTGCATGGGAATTCCACGCTGAGCGCCTCCTATACCGGCAGCGACGAGAATGACTACCAGGCAAATACCGCGACCTTCGGCGTCAGCATGGATATGTTCGGCAACATGACCACGGTAACGATGGGTTACGCCCGCGGCTGGGATACGGTGGAGAACAATACCGATGCGACTTTCAGTGAGGATGTAGACCGTCAGAATTACCAGCTCGGTCTGATCCAGGTCTTGAGCAGCAATCTGCTGACGGAAATGGATTTCGAGGTGATTACCGATGAGGGTTACCTGAACAACCCCTACCGCAGCGCGCGCTACATCAACCCCGCCGACCCGACGACATATCTCTACGAGGCGGAGGTCTACCCGAACACCCGCACCAGCAGTGCCATCGCGCTGCGCGCACTCTACTACCTGCCGTGGCGTGACGCCGCCTCGGGCGAATACCGCTACTTCGAGGATACCTGGGGCATCAATGCGCATACCCTGGAGCTGGGCTACACACACCCGTTCGACAACGGGTGGGTGCTTGAGGGCAGTTACCGCTACTACACCCAGTCAGGCGCCGATTTCTACAGCGACCTGTTTCCCCGCCAGGACTCGCAGAACTTCATGGGGCGCGACAAGGAACTGAGCACCTTCGACGACAATTCGGTCGGCTTCAGGCTGAGCTACGACTTTCTCCGTAACGGCGGCGACACTATCGACAAGGGCAGCATCAACCTGGCCTATGATCACATCTGGTTCAACTACCATGATTTTCGTGACCTCCGGTCTGCCGGATATCCGGCGGGTAGCGAACCCCTGTACCAGTTCAGTGCGGACGTGGTGCAAATCTATCTTTCCGTCTGGTTCTGAGAGAGATCAAAGTGTGTATGGTGCATATTACATCGACCAATCTAATCAAGCATAGATCTCGCCAATTTCTTCTTCAGCTTCTTCAATTCTCTCTTATTCTTTTCGACAATCGCTTCCATTATTTTTACTTCATGCATACTTTGTTCAATGTCGGTTCCGTGCAACCATTCTACTACTTTTGACACATCAGCTTTGTTACCGCTTATAATTCTATCCGAATTTCCTTCCAAAATTTCAAACCTGTGCTTACAATACATGCCATTCTGTCCTGCTGGGCAAGTGCATAATGCAGTCAGATTACTACGATTCCTCTCGATAATAACTTCATATGGATCTTGCTGAGAACCCTGTACTTGAAAAACTAATCTCAATATCAAGCCACATAGATTCGCATCATCTGTTGGGTGCGCTATGCGCACTATTAATAATCAGCTTGCATTTGCATATCGGTGCACACTGTACACCCTACAACGAACCAGCAAATAAATCAGCATTCCTTTAAATTTGAGATCCCAGCAATTCCTTTAATTTTTCTTCATCTATAATTTTAATTTTTAACTCTTCAGCATTAGCATATTTACTACCAGGATTATCTCCTGCAATAACAAAGTCTGTTCTTTTAGATACGCTCCCAGTTACTTTCGCGCCTAACTCTATTAATTTTGCTTTTAATTCACTTCGACTAAATGACCCGAGTGTACCCGTAATCACAATAGTTTTTCCTGTAAACGGAGAAATTATATTCTTGTCGCTTTTCCTATACTTAATCTTAATACATTTTAATAGCTCATCAATTACTTCATTGTTATGTGATTCTTTAAAATAATTGATTATAGAAGCTGCTATCTCTGGCCCCACCCCCTCAATTTTTGTAACAATCTTATTCTCAAGATCGTCAGGTGTTGCCTTTTTAAGAATTGCTAAATCAGCAAATTTCTCCCCTATATAACCTGCTAGTTGTTTATTAATCCCGCTGACTCTCAACCTTATTAAGCAATCTTTGAGTTCCTCATTTTCTTCACAATCTGCATATGGGTTATTACGCAAGAAATTAACAATCATTTTTGCTTTCTTTGCACCAATCCCTTTAATTCCCATTTTCACAATATAATCAGCTTTTTTTGATTTTCTCAGGTCATCAATAGTTCTAAACTTCTCAGATAAAACTCTTGCCAATTCCTCGCCAACACCAGGTATACCCAGGGAATAAATAAAATTAGAAAAATTTACCTTCCTACTATTGTCAATTGCTTGTTTAATATTCTTAGCAGCTTTTTCTGCTATCAAGTCTAATGACATCAGCGTTTCTATATCTAGATAATATAATTCTGCTGGATTCTTAACAATATTACGATCTACAAGTTGCTCAATCAGTTTTCCCCCAACTCCATCTATATCGATCGCTTTACGAGATACGAAGTGCTTCAATGCTTCAACTCGTTGCGCTCTACATACAAGATGACCTGTACATTTCGAAATTGATTCCCCTTCTAATCGAACAACCGCAGATTTGCATACAGGGCATATTTTTGGGAAAGAATAAGGCTTAGAGTTTTTTTTCCGCTTCTCTTTTACAACGCGCACGACTTCGGGTATGACATCACCCGCGCGCCGGACGATCACCGCATCGCCGACACGGACGTCCTTGCGCCGGATTTCATCCTCGTTGTGCAGGGTTGCATTGGTGACAGTCACTCCGCCGACGAACACCGGCTCGAGCCGGGCTACCGGCGTCAGCGCGCCGGTACGGCCCACCTGGACGTCGATACCCACGACCGTCGTCTCGCGCTCCTGCGCGGGGAACTTGCGCGCGATCGCCCAGCGCGGCGCCCGCGCTACCGTGCCCAGCGCCTCCTGCTGATCCAGGCTGTTGACCTTGAACACCACCCCGTCGATCTCGAACGGCAACTCGTCGCGCAGCCGCTCGTAGCGCGCATAGTAGTCCCGGCACCCCTCGAGGCCGGTCACCCGCTGCACATCGCCATAGACCCGCAGATGCCAGGCACCCAGCCGGGCGAGGATCTCCGTGTGTGTCGCGGGCAGTGTGCCCCCGGACGCCCGGCCGACGCCGTAACAGAAGATTTCCAGGGGCCGGGCGGCCGTCACCGCCGGATCGAGCTGGCGCAGGCTGCCGGCGGCGGCATTGCGCGGATTGACGAACGGCTTCTGCCCGCGTTCCTCGGCCTGCCGGTTCAGCTCCCGGAATCCCGCATGCGAGAGATAGACTTCGCCCCGTACTTCCATGATCTCCGGAATGCCGCTGCCGGCCAGCCTCAGGGGCACGGTATCGATCGTGCGTACGTTGGCAGTCACGTCCTCGCCGGTCTCGCCGTCGCCCCGGGTGGCCGCGCGCACCAGCCTTGCGTCCCGGTACAGCAGGCTCACCGCGAGTCCGTCCAGTTTCGGCTCCGCGGCGTACTCGACCTCCTGCTCGCCGAGACCCTCGCGCACCCGCCGGTCGAAATCCTTCAGTTCGTCATCGGAGAAGGCATTGTCGAGCGACAGCATGCGCATCTCGTGACGGACCTCGCCAAATGCCTTGAGCGGGGCCGCGCCCACGCGCCGGGTGGGGGAATCAGGGGTTATCAGTTCAGGGTAGTGCGCCTCGATGTCCTGCAGCTCACGCAGCAGCAGGTCATATTCCGCATCGGAGATCAGCGGATCGTCCAGCACATAATAGCGGTAGTTGTGTTCATGCAATTGCGTGTGCAGTTCCCGGGCGCGGCGGCGCACCGGGGGCGGGACCTTCATGATGTGCTGTTTGCCACCCGCTGCTGCAGCTGGCAGGCAATCACCTCTTCACGTATGTGGCTGATGGTCTGTTTTGTCAGCACGCTGTGAGTGGCATCGCGCACCGTGGCATCCAGACTGTCCGCCAGCTTGCGCGCCGTCTCTACCATGACATCGAATGCCCTGACGGCGTCCGCAGGCCCCGGCACCTGCAGGAACAGGACGATGCCATCGGTTGTGAAGTCATCCATGGCTGCCGGATCAAACGTCCCCGGTTCGCGGATGTTGGCGACGGAAAACAGGACCTGCTCCCGGCCCTCGCGGGCTTCAATGAAGTGGAAGATGTGCATCTCCCCGTATTCAAGCCCCGCGTCCTCCAGTGCATCCCGCAGCCGCGCCCCCCGGAACGGCACACCCGCAGGCGCCCGCACATACAGGGCGAAGACCCTGTCCGTCGCAGCCGGTTCCGGCGACCGTCCGCCGGCTTCGTGTGCGGGTTGTTTTCGGGATACGGTCACATCGTCCGCGATCGTCCTGCCGAGTTCCTGCAGTTCCTCGTCTACATCAGCGGCGCTCGCCGGTCCATCATCTTCCATTGCGCTATCGCCCGCGTCCAGCGACTGCAGCCCGCTGCGACGCCTCGGCGCCTTACGACGTCCCTGCAGCTGGCTCAGCACATAGATGCCGAGAACGACACCCAGCCCTACCAGCAGGATAATCCAGCGCATCATGTCCATCAGACCGCCACCATCTCGAATGCCGCATCCACATCCACGGCCACCAGGCGGGACACCCCGGGCTCATGCATGGTGACACCGGTCAACTGGTTCGCCATTTCCATGGTGATCTTGTTATGGGTGATAAACACAAACTGCACCTGTTCGGACATCTTCTTCACCATGTCACAGTAACGCCCGACGTTGGCGTCATCCAGCGGTGCATCCACCTCGTCCAGCATGCAGAACGGCGACGGATTCAGCCGGAATATGGCGAACACCAGCGCAATCGCCGTCAGCGCCTTCTCGCCGCCCGACAACAGGTGGATAGTGCTGTTGCGCTTGCCGGGGGGACGCGCCATCACGGTGACGCCCGTGTCCAGCAGGTCGTTCCCGGTCAGTTCGAGATAGGCATGGCCGCCTCCGAACAGTGTCGGAAAATTCTCCTGCAGTCCCGTGTTCACCTGTTCGAACGTGTCCTTGAAGCGACTGCGCGTTTCCCGGTCGATCTTGCCGATGGCGTTCTCCAGGGTCTGCAGTGCCTCGATCAGGTCGGCGAGCTGCGCATCCAGATAAACCTTGCGCTTCGATTCCTCCTCGTACTCTTCAATCGCAGCCAGGTTGATCGGGCCCAGTCGCTGGATGCGCTGTTCGAGTTTTTCCGCCCGTTGCGCCCATGCCTCGATACCGGCTTCCCCGGGCATCGCCTCCAGCAGCTGGCGGTGGTCAAAGCCCGCTGCGTTGATCTGCTCCAGCAGGGTATCGCTGCGCACCTTGATTTCCTGCCAGTTCATGCGCTCCTGTTCGATGTGTTCGCGCTGGCCGCCCACCGACCGTTCCTTCTGTACCCGCGCAGTGTCGTGCCCGCGTATGCTGTGCTCGATATCCTCCACCCGCTTGCGGGCCGTGGAAAGCTCCTCCTCGACCGCCAGCCGGCTACCGAGCAGCGTTTCCAGCTGCTGCTTCAGTTCCTGCAGCGGGGTATCGTCCTGCCCGAGGACCGCGGTGAGCTGATCGCGCCGGCCCTGCAACTGGCGCGATTGTTCGCGCATCCGTTCCAGTCCCTGTGCGGTCGTCTCGCTTGCCGTGCGCATCGACTCCGCGCGCAGTGCGAGTTCGTGCGCGGCCTGCTGGTCGGCGCGTGAACGTATCCGCGCCTCGTCCAGCACGCCGCTCAGGTACTGCTGCTGGCCGGTACGCTCCTCGCGCTCCCGGGACAGCGCCTCGATGGCCGCCAGTGCCTCCTCCAGGCGCCGCTGTGCGTCGGCCCTCTCCTGCGCCTCGCCGGCCATCTGGCTGCGCAGCTCCTGCGATTCCTGCTGCACATTCTCGGAACGCTTGTGTTGCTGCTCCAGCCTGGACTGCCCCGCCGACAGTCCGGCCTGCAGTTCACTGGCCAGCCGGTGTGCCTGGTTGAATTCATCCTGCAGCCGGTCACGCGCCTCCTCGGCGACGCCCAGCGCCCGGCGTGCCCGCTCGATTGCCTCGCGCAGGCCGTCGATGCCGGCGGACTGCGCCTCGACCTCATCGGACAGCCTGGTGATCGTGCGCTCGCGTTCCAGCACGCCGGCCTTTTCATCCGTATCACGCGCCACCCGTAGCCAGCCCCGGCCGAGCCAGATGCCGTCCCGGGTAATGACGGATTCATGCGTTTGCAGCGCGGCGCGCAGCGACAGGGCTTCGCCCAGGGTCTCCGCCGCGTAGACACCATCGAGGAGGCTGGCCATGGACCAGGGAGCGCTGACCTTGTCGGCGAGCGGTGTGCCGCGATTGCCGGCCGGCGCACCGGCGTCCGCGGAAGCCAGGGTATCGAACAGGGAAACGGCCCCCTGCTCGAAACCCGCCAGCATTTCCCCGGCATTATCCAGCCCCGCCACGCAAACGGCCTCCAGGTAAAAACCCAGCGCGGTCTCGACGGCATGCTCCCAGCCCTGCTCGACGCGGATCTCCTGCGCCAGCCGCGGCGCCGCCTGCAGTCCCTGCGACTCGAGCCAGCCGGACACCTGTTCCGATCCCTGTCCCAGCGCGGCGTGCTGCAGTGTTTCGAGCGATGCCAGCTGCCCGCGCGTATCGTGATGCACGCTCTGCAGCGCCGCCAGCTCCTGCTCCTGCTCACCGAGCCCGCCGCGGATATCGCCGATTTGGCGCATCGCGGCATCCAGCCGTACCCGGATATCCGCCACGCTCTGCTCCTGGGCCTCGGCGTCGTGCGCAAGTCGCTCGATCTCGCCTTCCAGGGACAGGCTGCCGAGTGACTGCTGTTCCTGGTCCATGCGCTGCAGGCGGCCGTCCAGCTGCTGCATGTGGCGATCCAGGTGATCGAGACGGGTACGCTCCACCTGGGCGGACTGCGAGCGTTCCGCCGCCAGGCGATTGAACTCCTCCCAGTCCCGCTGCCAGTCCCGCATGGCCTGCTCGGCTTCCTGCAATGCCGCTGTCGACTGTTCGGCCCGCTGCCGGGCGGCTTCCAGTTCAGGCTCGACGGCCGCGATACCCTGTGCCAGTTCCTCCAGGCGAGCTGCGTCGATCCGGATGTGCTCCTCGACGTCACCGAGGGTCTGTTCGGCGCGGGAAAGCTCCTGCTCCTGCTGCTGCCTGGATTGTCTGTTGTGCTGGATCGCCTGTTCCACGCGCGCGACATCCGCACCCAGCTTGTAGTAGTTTCCCTGGACCGTATTGAATGCCTCGTTCGCCCCGACCAGGCTGTCCCGCAGCTGTTCCAGTTCCGCTTCGATCCGGCGCTGTTCGGCAAGCTCTGCCTGCATCGCCAGTTCATGCTCATGCAGACGCTGTTCGCGTTCGCTGCATTCCGAATTCATCGCATGGTAGCGCAGAGACAGCAGTTCCGCCTTGACCTGGCGCTCCTCTTCCCTGAGTTCCTTATAGCGCTCGGCCGCGCGCGACTGTCGTTTCAGCTTGTCGAGCTGCTTTTCGATCTCCTCGAGCAGGTCGTTCAGCCGGTCGAGGTTTTCCCGCGTATGCCGGATGCGATTCTCGGTTTCACGCCGGCGTTCCTTATACTTTGAGATCCCGGCCGCCTCTTCCAGAAAGGCCCGCAGGTCATCCGGCTTGGCCTCGATCAGGCGCGATATGGTGCCCTGCTCGATAATGGAATAACTGCGCGGCCCCAGGCCGGTCCCCAGGAAAACATCCGTAATATCGCGGCGCCGGCAGCGGGCATTGTTCAGGAAATAGCTGGAGGTGCCGTCGCGCGAGACCTGGCGGCGAATGGAGATTTCATTGTAGCCGGCATATTGTCCGCCGATTTTGCCGTCGCTGTTATCGAACGCCAGTTCGATGCTGGCATGGCCGACCGGCTTGCGGGCATTGGAGCCATTGAAGATGACGTCCGCCATGGAGTCGCCGCGCAGATTCTTGGCCGAGCTTTCACCCATCACCCAGCGCACGGCATCGATAATATTCGACTTGCCGCAGCCGTTCGGGCCGACGATACCGACGAGGTTGCTGGGGACATGAATCGTGGTCGGATCCACGAAGGATTTGAATCCGGCCAGCTTGATCTTGGTCAACCGCATGGATTGCTAGATTACTCGATTAATCCCTAAAAATACAACTTTTTGATGTTTTCAAAACCTTGCACCCATCATCTTGTGTCTTGTATTGTTTGCCCATGAGTACGCAGCCGAGCAGGGACCTGGAAACGTTCCCCAGTCCGCACCCCAACCGGGATTATACCGTGCGCATCCGGGTGCCGGAATTCACCTGTCTGTGCCCGAAAACCGGACAGCCGGATTTCGCCACCCTGCACCTGGAATACATCCCCGACGAGCTGTGCGTGGAACTCAAGTCGCTGAAGCTGTACGTGTGGTCGTACCGGGATGCAGGCGCCTTCCACGAGGACGTCACCAACCGGATCCTCGATGACCTGGTCGCCGCCACCGCCCCGCGCTTCATGCGCCTGCGGGCGGAATTCAACGTTCGTGGCGGCATCTTTACCGATGTCGTGGTCGAATACCGGCAGCCGGGCTGGCAGCCGCAACCCGGCGTGAATCTGTAATCGGGGACAATTGATCTGTCAACTAATATCAATATGAATCTGAGCCTTACAATCCTTTCTTTACAAGATGCCTGAATAATTAGAATCCACTCATCTCACCGCAATGATGCCAGGGATGCAAAGACAAACAGCGGGCTTTGTCATCATGCGCCCGGCATGCCCGGCGCCTGCGCAGTCAATCTCCGGATAGGCAATCCCTGAGTCCGACAGGCTCCTAGCATGTCACTTTATCTTGGCATCGACATCGGGACCTCGGGCTGCCGCAGCTGCATCATCGATGCCGGCGCCGTCGTCCGGGCCGCCATTGCCGTTCCGCTGCCGGACCCGCGACGGGAAGGCCCCGTCGTTGAACAGGACCCGGAGTACTGGTGGGTGGCACTGGCGGATAACCTGGACCGACTGCAGGCGCGCCTGCCGCTGGACGCCATCGAGGCCATCACCGTCGCCGGCACGTCCGCTACCCTGCTCCTGTGCGATGCCGAAGGTACACCCCTGCTGCCGGCACTGATGTATAGCGACGCCCGCGCGGTGGCCGCGGCGCAGCGGGTCGCCACCGTCGCACCCCGGGATTGCGCCGCCCACGGCGCCAGTGCCAGCCTGGCCAAGTTGCTGTGGCTGCACGCCCACCCGGCAGGCGTGAAGGCGCGGTATGCCCTGCACCAGGCGGACTGGCTGCTTGGCCGCCTCAGCGGCCGGTTCGGCATCAGCGACGAAAACAATGCCCTGAAACTGGGCTATGACGCGGTCAACCGTCGCTGGCCCGACTGGCTGTCACGGCTGGAAGTTCCGCACGCGCTGCTACCGGCGGTGGTACCGGCGGGTCAGACCATCGGCCGGCTGGATGCCGAATGGCGCCGACGCTGGCATTTCCCGGCACGGACCCGTGTTGTCAGCGGCACGACCGACAGCACCGCCGGCTTCATCGCCACCGGCGCCGGAGCCGGCGAGGCCGTCACCTCGCTGGGCAGTACACTGGTGCTCAAGGTGCTCTCGGGGCAGCCGGTATTTTCCCCCGATGACGGGGTCTACAGCCATCGCCTCGGCGACCGCTGGCTGGTCGGCGGCGCCTCGAACAGCGGCGGCGCGGTGTTGCGGCACTTTTTCAGCCGGGAGGAAATCGAACACCTGAGTGCGCTGGTCAGGCCGAATCGGCCGACCGGCCTGGACTATTACCCGCTGCTTGCGCGGGGCGAACGGTTTCCGGTCAATGACCCGGAATATGCACCGCGCCTGCTGCCGCGCCCCGCCGACGATGCACTGTTTTTCCAGGGCCTGCTGGAAGGCATGGCCCGCATTGAGCGGCGGGGATACCGGCGGCTGGCGCAACTGGGCGCCCCCTGGCCGCAACGCGTACTGACGATCGGGGGTGGCGCCGGCAATGCCGCCTGGCAGCAAATCCGCGCCACGCAACTGGGACTGCCTGTTACAATCGCCCGACATCAGGAAGCCTGCTACGGTGCGGCGCTGCTGGCATTGCGGAGCAGTTAGTCGCGCTTCAATTTCTGTTGCGCTGACACGGCATTCCCGTATGAAATAGTTTTCACCGCACGGCAAACACCATGAAGAATCATTTCTCCGGCATTCATTACCTGTTCGAAGGACTGCGCCTGATCCGCCAGCCCGGCCTGCGGCGCTACGTAGCAGTCCCCCTGCTCATCAGCGTCGTCTTCTTCACCGGCGCCATCTTCGCCCTCGTCCACTGGCTGGAACTGCTGATCGACATGCTGCTGGGCTATCTGCCCGCCTGGCTGGACTGGCTGCGCTACCTGCTGTGGCCGCTGTTTGCGCTGGTCGCCGTGCTGGTGGTTTTCTACAGCTTCTCGCTGCTGACCAATCTCATCGCCGCCCCCTTCAACGGCATGCTGGCGGAAGCGGTGGAACAGCACCTCACCGGCCAGCCGATCGATACCGGCGGCTGGAAGGCACTGGTAAAAGACATCGTCCCGAGCCTGTTCTCCGAACTGCGCAAGCTGGTTTATTTTCTGCTGCGCGCCGCCCCCCTCGGAATACTGTTCCTGATTCCGGGTGTCAACCTCGCGGCGCCGTTTATCTGGGCAGTGTTCAGTGCCTGGATGCTGGCCATCGAATACATCGACTATCCCATGGCCAATCATCTGCTGCATTTTGCGGAACAGAAAAAGCGCCTGCGGCAGCGCCGCCTGCTGGCCTATGGCTTCGGCGGCGGATCACTGCTGCTGACCCTGATCCCGGTCGTCAACTTTCTCGCCATGCCGGTTTCCGTCGCCGGCGCGACGGCCCTGTGGGTGGGGGAATTCAGAAACGAAACGGCGTAACAGGTCGCGGTCAATCGCTTCGCGACCGGATTTGCGGTGCAATACGCTTCGCTATTGCATACGACAACGCAGTCCCGCAGGATGCAACAGATACAAGCCGTAATGCGCCGAACACAAGCATCCGTAGGGCGCAATAGGCATAGCCGTAATGCGCCGAACACAAGCATCCGTAGGGCGCAATAGGCATAGCCGTATTGCGCCGATCCAAATGGCTACAGGCTGCAGCCCCACGCAGCGGCGCTCAAATAGCCGACGGGCAACAGGGCTCCCTGAAAATTGTTTGCGACGGTACCGCCTGTGAGCGGTGCGCCTGCCCCGCCCGAAGGGAATGTCGCCGGCAGGTTGTCGCCGAGCGGGCTGGCCGTCATCGACATCGCGCCCGGCGCGGCCGGCACGCCCTTGCGGCCGCTCATGGTGAAACTGCTGCGCCCGGAGAATTGCCTGGCGCTGCAGCGCTCCCGCAGCAGTCCCGCCGCATCCTGGTAGTTCACGGGCAGTTCCACCAGGTTGCTGTCGACCTCCTCGTCCGGGGAAAGAATATTGACCGTCCCGTCAATCCCCAGCTCGGACGATGCATCCAGCACGCTGTCGGCCGAGCTGATGAAGTGATCCGCGATGATGGTGATGTTGCCGCCGTTGCCGCCAAAAGCATTGGCGAGAATCCGGCTGCTGGCGAGCACCACGAATTCGGGATCGATGGTCACGTTGCCGCCATTGCCCGCACCCGTCCCGACTGCCGCGGTCACCTCGCTGTCGTTCAGGTAAACCAGACTGTCCGCGGTGATCTTGACATTGCCGCCATCGGCAACGGCCGCCCGGGTGGTGATGGCACTGTCCTGCAGGGTGACGGTATCGACCGCCGCCACCCCGATATTTCCTGCATCACCCGTTCCGGTGCTGGCGGCACTGATCACACTGCCGTCGGCCAGGGTCACATCCTGCGCGCTCAGCTTCACCGAACCGCCCGCGCCGCCACCCTCGGCCCGGGTGGAAATCCCGCTGCCCGCACCACTCAGCTGCGCATCACCGGCAACGGTAATGTTCACGTTGCCGCCGTTACCGGCACCGAAGGCGCTGGAACTGACAGTCGCCCCCTGGGCCAACGCCAACCTGCCCGCGCTGATGACAATATCCCCGCCGTTGCCCGCGGCCGCATCCGAAGTCACCGAGGCTCCCTTCATTTCCAACCCGTTCGCCGCCGTGAGTGCGATACGACCGCCGTCGCCGGTGCCGGTGCTCTCGGTGGAAATCACGGCGGCATTCGTCAGCGACACGGTGGCCGCATCCAGGCTGACGGAACCGCCGGAGCCGCTGCCTGCCGCCTGGCTCAGCAGGCCGGTATCCTGGCCGTCCAGCTGTGCGCTGCCGGCAATCGTCAGCGCGACGTTACCGCCGTCGCCCGCACCGGAAGCGCTGGAACTGATTTGCGCACCATCGGCCATATCCAGTTCCGCGGCTGTCACACCGATGTTGCCGCCCTTGCCGGTGGCGGCCTCCGTGGTGATCGTGCCATCCTGCAGGTTCAGCGCGTTCTCCACGGTCACATTCACACTGCCGCCGTCGCCCGTGCCGGTGCTCCCGGCCGTGACAATGGCGCCATCCTGGATTGAAACGTCAGTGGCTGACAGCGTTACAGCACCGCCCTTGCCGCTACCCGTGGTCTGGCTGTAGATACCGGTACGAAACCCGCCATCGGCACGGCCCGCCATGACGGCATCACCCGCCACGGTCATTCGCAGCGGGCCGCCGCTGCCGGTACCGGATGCGCTGCTGCTGACTTGCGCGCCATGGTTCATGTCCAGGCGGTTCACGGCGATGTCGATACTGCCGCCGTCGCCGGACTGTGCCGACGATACATTCACCGCACCGCCGTCCATGGCGAACACACCGCCCCTGATGCTGATGCTGCCACCGGAGCCGGTACCCGACGCCGTACTGAAAATCCCGCTCTGGACACTGCCGGACGGACTGGTAATCTCGACCCCCTCGGCGGCATCGATGTTGATATCGCCGGCCTGCCCGGCATTTTCACTCTGGGTCGAGATCTGCGCCTTGCCGGACAGGGTCAGGTTGTCTGCATGGATGATGATCTCGCCGGCGCGGGTCGCGGCGGTCGCCGGGGGCAGGCCGGCCACTTCGCTGCTTTCCCCGACACCAGCCTGAATTTTCGCGCCATCCGTCAGTGTCAGTCGTGGCGTCGTAATCATGATGGCGCCGCCGTCACCGGTACTGAAGGCATTGCTGAAAATACCGCTGGGTCCCGCATCGCCCGATCCGGCGATTGCAATGTCATCCGCTGCCGTGATGGCGATGGAGCCGCCCTTGCCCGTACCGATGGTCTTGGAGGAGATATTCGCCCCACCCGTGATCTCCAGGCTGTTCACGTTCAGTTCGATGGAGCCGGCGTCACCGCTGCCCTGGGTATCCGCCTGGATCAGGCCGCCATCCATCAACACCACCTCTCCGGCATCGATGACCAGCGTCCCGCCGCTGCCGCCGCCGGCACCGGTATCGACCAGGATCTCGCCGCCCCCGGTCACGGTAAGCTCTGGTGTGTTGACGGAAATGCTGCCGCCGTCACCGGTGTCGGTGACGAATCCGAACAGGCCGCTGGCCTGATCGCCGAGCAACGGCAGCGACGGGTCACTGCGCCCGCCGATAACCACGGCATCCGATGCATTCAACTGGATATTGCCGGCCTGTCCCGTCGCGACGCTGATCGCCTGCAGGCGGCCACCGGATTCCAGCACCAGTGTGCCGGCGCTGACCCTGACAACCCCGCCCTGGCCGCTGTCGACGACATCGGCCGATATGGTCGAGCCACTGGACAGCCGCATTTCATCATCGATCGCGATATCGATCAGGGCACCGCTGCCGGTCGCCGTGTCAGCGAAGATCAGGATTCTGTCCACGTGCAGCTCGCCGGCGCGGATCGCGACGGTGCCGGCGCTGTCGCCGCTGACATCGACATTGCCGACCAGGCCGACGCCGGGTACGAAGCGGCTGAATACATCGCCGGTGTGCGTCATCTCGATGCTTCCGAGACGGTCGAATCCATCCGTTGCATAGTGCTCGGGATCAACACTAAGTTCCCCGGCCGAGGCGACGCTGGCGATTCCGATGCTGCCTTCGGGCGCATACAGGATGCTGTCCGCCATGCTCATGTCGCCCCCCGTCACCGTCAGCGCTGCGCCTGCCGGGACCTCGAGAAAACTGTCCTGGAAGTCCAGGCCCGCGGGCGCATCCAGGAAACCGAAGGCCGCCGGTGGTGCCGTGGTGAGTACCGAGTTGCCCGGTGTGCTCACATCGAAACGCCCGCCATCTGTCAGCGTCAGGTAGTCCGCCGTACTGACGTGAAAGGAACCGCCCACATTGAGCGAGGCATTCTCCCCGAAGACAACGCCACTCGGGTTCACCAGGTAGAGATTCGCGCCGGGAATGGTGGAATTGATGGCGCCGTCGATACTGGACACACTGCCGCCGGTGACCCGGCCGAGGATGTTGGCAACCGAATCCGGTCCGGAAAACGTGGCCGACTCCCCCGTGTCGATATTGAAGACCTGGAAGCTGTGGAACAGGTTGGAACCAACCTGGGTGCCCAGGTCGCTGGTGATGGCATAGTCCGGCCCGGTCAGTGAGGCGGCCGCGCCCAGGGAACCGTCCGTGGAAATCTCCGCCCGGGTATTATCCTGCAGCACACCCATCGCCATCAGCAAGACAATCACTTTGCAGGATTTCAGTTTCATTTCAATATTGCCATTGGCTTCCGGGTGCGGCTTGTGGCCATTACCCATGTATATATTATCGAACACATCTTCTTTTATCAGTGAGTTATTGATAGCACCTCATGTGAATATTCACAGCCAGTTCCCGATCAGCAGAAACGGCGACCAGTACACGGGGTGCCGGTAGCGCAAATCGTCGAGAAATTGCAGCTGCGCCTGCTGCAGGGCCTCGGCCTTGGTGAGGTCCGGATTCTTCAGTTCCCGGTAGAAATTCGCGACCAGCTCCGAGCTGGCCTTGTCATTGATCGACCACAGGGATGCCAGTGCACTGCGGGCACCGGCCTTGATCGCCACGCCGGCCAGCCCCAGTGCGGCCGTATCGTCACCCACAGCCGTTTCACAGGCGCTCAGGGTCAACAGCTCCACCGGCACATCCTGCCGGAACCAGCTGACCCCCACGAACTGCTCCAGGTCATCCATGCTCAGGCGGCCGTCGTAGGTCAGGATAAACGAATCCTTCACCTGCCCGGAAAACAGTCCGTGCGTGGCGAAGTGAACAATCGAGTACTCGTTCCCGGCCAACTCCTCCTGCAGCCGCTGTTTCCTGAATGCCTCGTTCTGCAAGCGCTTGCCGCCGTACAGCGCCTGGATCGACTCCAGCTCCGACTGCACGTACAGCAGCGGCGGGAAACCATCGACCGGCACCGTCAAGCCGTTCAGCAGCAGGTTCGCGTGCTGGCGTTCGATGGGCCGCGGATCGGTCAATCGCATGCTGGGGGTGGTCGCGATGGCGTAGCGGCGCACCAGGAAATCCTTGCCATCGTGCAGCGCCGCCAGCGGCACGGTACGCAGGGCCGCATCCGGCACCAGGACCAGGATGCGGATATGGTTGTCTTCCAGCTCCTGCTGCAGCGGACGGATCAGCCAGTCATACAACTGCCGTGCCGGCCGCAGGTACTGGCGCGTGGTGCGCTTGACCAGCAGCCGGCGAAACTCATGCACCACCCTGTCAAGCTGTTCCCGGCCAACCGGTACGCTGACGCGCGTGAGCCCCGAGGGCAGGCTCAGCAGCAGCTCGATGCGGTCCGCCAGCGCGATCGGATAGAGCACCGCCGTGCCGTCCGAGATCGTTTCATCGATATCCTTGATCCGGGCGCGCACCGCCGCGACGCAATCGTCCTGAAAATAATCCTGCAGCTCAGTGGTCTTCAGCTGCTCGACCGTATCGCGCGCCTCGACGAGGTAATGCTGGACCTGCTCGCGCTCGGACACCGGGGTGTCGTCCGCCGCCGCCAGCAGCAGGTCGGCCAGTTCCAGATAGACGGTGCCGGCATCGCGCCGGAAGGAGGCGGCGACGGTGTCGCTGCCGGTATCCAGCTCCGCGCGGATCGCCTGCAGGGAAGCGACGGCCCGGCGATAGGCATCGATGGCTTGCGTCCGATTGCCCTGCGCCTTCAGGATGCGGCCGGTCTGCCATTCCCAGCGGTAACGGATCTCCGGGGCATACAGGGACTGGATGGCGTAGATGGCCTGGTTGGTCAGCCGGAGCGCCTCGTCATGACGCTGCCGGTCTTCATACAGCTCCCCGAGGTAGCCCCGGGCGTAGGACAGGGCCCGCTGGTCACCGATGTCCTGTGCAATATCCCCAGCCCGGGTCAGTTGCTCATAGGTGCTGGTCAGCAGCGCCGTCTCGTGGTCCGGGAGTTGCCCGGCCAGCTGCTGCTGCAGGCGTGCAATGCGGATGAGCAGGTAGGCCTTGTCATGGGAATCATTCAGCAGCCCGGTTTCCGTTACCCCGGTTGCCAGATACGTTTCCGCCAGCGGGAACTGCGCCGTTTCAATGGCCATGGCAGCGGCATTGACTGCTGCCCTGGCCGCCAGCGCATGGTTGCCGAGTCGCCGGGCAATCTGCAGGCATGCTTCATAACTGTCCAGCGCCGCCCCGTACTGCTCACGGGCATTGTGCAGATTGCCGAAGTCGTTGAGGATGGCCGCCTCGGCGGCCGGTGCATTCAACCGGCGGGCCAGTGTCAGCCCCGCGTCGAGCGACTGTTCCGCCTTGTCCCAGGATCGCGTCGTTATATACGCAGCGCCCAGCGCGCCCTGCAGCGTCGCCTGCCAGGCATCCGGCGTTGCCCCCTGCATCAGGGCCTGCGCCCGCTCGAGTTGTTCGATGGCCAGCGCATGCAGGCCCAGGGCCTGGTCGGATTCGGCCGCGTGCGCCAGCGCCCGGCTTTGTGCCGCCGTATCGCCCGCGGCCTGGTAGGCCTCGGCCAGCGCCGTCCAGCGGGTCGCCGACGCCTCGAAGTCACCCTGAAGAAAGGCCTGCTGCGCGGCAGCCTGCCGGGCATCGAGGTCATCGTCAGCGGCCCTCGCCAATCCACATGAAAGACATGCAATAACAATCAGATAGTTAAGTTTTCTCATATCATCGTTAAGCGGCGATAATGCCTTTGCACCCGTGTACCGGCAGCAGGCCACCGGACCCTGGTCCGGAAAATACTCAGGGCCCGTTCAGAGCCTGCTGCAGGATCCAGAGCACGTCGGCGGTGTCGATCACGCCACTGGAAGTCCCTGTTGTCACCACGTCGCCGTGGGCTTTCGCCAGCGGGGTCTGGGTTTCCAGACCCAGCGCCATGCGCTGGGCCACAAGATAGTCGGCCGCGTTCACGATGCCGTCGTAGACGTTCAGCGGTGCCAGGTCCCCGTCCGCTGGCGGGTACGCCCCGTCGTCCACGGTGGGATCCGTCCCTGCACTGATCTCGACACCATCCCCGAAACCGTCACCGTCACTATCCCTTTTGTTGGGGTCGGTGTGGTGAGTGTTCACCTCCGGCCCGTCGTCGAGCCCATCCCCATCCGTATCCCGCAGGTCCGGATCGGTGCCGGTGTTGGTTGCATCGACATAGGTCCCGGTATTGGTCTCCACGACATCCGATAGTCCGTCGCCATCCCTGTCATTCACCGGCAGCACCACATTCGCCGTTGGCAATGTGCTCTGGCTGATTGGGGTCGGCTCCTCTGTGACACCAGTATCAAAGCCATATGCCTCCATTCCCGTCACCGTGAAGTCGTAGCCGGTACTGTCGATCGGGTACTTGGCAAAGTAGGTCTTCGTCTCCTGCTGATAATGCGGGTACGGATCTTCGCCCGCAGGCGGATCGACGGGATTGACCACGGTCGTCGGGGTACATGACGGTTGGGGCGTACAAGGCACATAGGCCGTCACCACACCATCATTCCCCAGTTCCACCGGGTTCAGCGCGTTGCCCGAGACCGTGACGAACACCCCGCCAGCCACGATGTTGGTATTGTCCGTGTCGAACTGCCAGACCGGGCTGAAGTCATGCCCCCCGAAGGCATCCACCGCCATCACCCGCCAGTAATAAGTTTTCTTGTCCAGCAATCCGGCAGAGGCGTCCACGAAGTAATAGCTGTGCGGGATCTCCTCGGCCTTGAAGTCCACCGTGTCAAAGGTAGGATCCAGCGAGATCTCCAGCGTGTAGGTGATCGGATCACCTTCCGGATCCGTGCTCGGCTCCCAGTCAAAAAACTCCGCCGTGGGGATGGTGGCACCATCTCCCGGCGAGACCAGCACCGGCGGCGACGGGTTAGCGTTGCCCGTGGTGTTCACATACACTACCGAGCGATGCACCGGCGAGACCACCCCGCTGATGTCCTCCACCAAATAATACACCTCGTTCTTGCCGGAAACGGCGTTCGCACTGAACTGGTCGTAATACCGGTACCAGCTGTTATAGGGCGGGTCCGGCGGGGGCGGCCCTGAAACCGGCGGATTGAGGGCCTTCTTGGTCAGCACCGGTTCGACCTGGATGCTGCTGCCACCGCTCGGGGTATAGGAAATTCCGGGACTGCGCACCTCGATCATGGCGGTGTTCACCTGGCCGCCGTTGTTCACCGCATCCAGGGTGATCGGCGCTACGCTCACTCCTGCCGGCAGGAACAGGGTATCGGTCACGCCGACAATGTCCGACTTAAATTCGGAGGCGTTGGTCACAACATTCGCCCCGACCCCCAGGTACAGGTCATCAGAATACTCGCCATCCGCCCCGACCGTGTCCGCCAGGGCGTTGTTCAGGGCCGGGTCCTGCGGATCGAAGGCGCCATTGTCTTCCAGCAGCGGGTGCTGGGCAGCCACGTCATTGAAGACCGGGTCAGGACCGGCGATGTCACTCTGGCGCGTGAACAACTCCGTCAGCTCGGTTGCGTACCGGAATGCCGCCGTCAGCGAGGCCCCGCGGCCGCCCTCCTTGATGAACTCTTCAATGAAGAACTCGCCCACCCGAACCCCGTCGTTCTCCTTCAGTCCCCGGAATGATTCCTCGCCGTCCGTCGCGCTGCTGATGACCACCCGTCTCACGAGCGGATTGTTCGAAACCGCCAGCATATTCATGAAACTGCCCGAGTAACACATCCCCAGCACTGCCACCGTCGGCTTGGTCTCCGCGCCGTTATTGAGCACTGCCGAGTCCTCCATGTTGTTCAACCAGCTGTTTAGGTCCGCAGGAGTAATCGTATCGGTATCCGTCAGCAGGAACTGGTTCGTGAAACCATGGTCGACCAGGAAGACGTAGCGCGGTCCCGGGTTGTTGCTGGAGATCGGCGCCAGTCCCTCGATGGCGTCCTGGACGTTGATGTGCCCGGTGATGGTCGGGCTCGCCACCAGGGTCGGCACCCCGTCGATGCCGTTCGGGGCCCCCGGGGCCGTCGGATGGGTCACCTCATTGTTGCAGCCGTCGGCATCCTCACAGTCCGCACCATCTTCTCCGGTTGGCGCACCTTCATCCGCCACACCGTCCAGGTTCGTGTCCGGGCTAAGGAACAGGATATCGTCCTTCAGGAAACCGCGCTTGATCAGGGTGTCGTAGATGCGCAGCGCCGTCTTGGTGTGCGAGGTCAGACCCTCGTCACCGCCGCCGGCCCGGCCCACGATGATGACTGCCGAACCCGCCGACTCGCCCACCAGCAGCGTCTGCTTTGCCGATTGTGCTGCCTGCCGGGTCAGCTCGCCATCATAGAAGGCCTGCAGCGTCCACGTTCCCTCGGTCGCGAAATCGATCAGGGTCCCGTCACCCAAATCCTGCACCGTTACATGCCCCCCGGCATCGACGGTTAACACCTGCAGGTCGGTGACATTGTCATTCGGATCGGTGATCTGTAGCGTGATCTCCCTGTTCGACAGGTCCGCCCCCAGGTTGCCCGGTTCCGTCAGCTTCAGTATCGCATCCAGTTCCCCCTTGCCGGCCGGATCGTCCCCCGTCACGTTCAGGATACTGTTCGAGGTCAGCGTCAGGCCCAGGGTCATGTAGGCCGGCTCGCCCGTGTAGTAAGTGAACTGGCTGCTGGCAACCGGGCTGACGTTGCCGACGGCATCGAAGGCGCGGACAAAGAGGTTGTAGGTACCGGCCTCGACAAAGGGATTGGTTGCCATATCCAGCGACCAGGACGTGGTGCCGGAGGCGGTATTCCATTTCCTCGCAGCGTTCATCCCGACAAAGACACCGCCGTTACCCAGTTCGATGTACTGGCCGCTGTCTGCATCCTGGATGGCCACCTGCACCAGGAAGAGACCGGATCCGCCGGTGTCGCTCGCCGTGCCGCTGATGTTCGATGCAGGCGGGAAGCTGTCGATGTTGTCGACTATCGCCGGATCCGGGTAACTAATGACAGGCAAATCGGGTGACGTGGTGTCAATGACGAAGTCCTCGGTCTTGATCGTCTCCCGGAGCACACCGTTGGCATCGAAAGTCGCGTATTTCAGCGTCTTCGTCACATCGATCGTAATGGGTCCGGTGTATTGCATGGAATTCCCACCACCGGGAGTCGGCTCGCTGCCGTCCAGGGTATACCAGATCTGCACGGGGAAATATCCGCAATTCCCGCAGGTCAGATAAACACTCTGCGCACTGCCATAAATACCCCCAGGCACAGTGGCGGATGTAAAGCGGGTATACACATACACGGCACCCGTATCAGACAGGCCCTGGTTGCCATCCTCGAAAGGAGCGCCGATTGCTACCGCACTGCCATTGACAGCGACGCTGTCTCCGTAACGATCTCCCGATTGCGCATCATCGGCAACCAGTACTTCTGTGAACGTGACAGCACCGGAATCATTCAGGCCATTAAGATCATAGGCAGGAACACCAACCAGGCTGCCTTCCCAGAATGCCACATCCAGACCGAATAACTCGCCATCCTGTTTGGAAGCACCCCAGCTATCTCGCAATTTTGTATCGGATATCGGCACTGTCCACGAGTTGGCTAAACGGTGGTACTTGAACACCTCGCCTGTTGTCACACCAAGCGGGACAGTCACGGATTCCGCATCCGGCGCACCGATCAACAGGTCGTCACCGCGCAGTGCGACAGCGCTGCCGTAATGCTCCGCGCCCGTGATTGTTTGCTTGGGTATCAGTATTTCATCGAAGGTCCAGCCGGTACTATTGACAAAGCTGTAGGCACAGCCATTACCGGCATCATAATTCGGCGCTCCGACTACGAGAATGTCGCCGTCTACTGACAATGACCACCCGAACTGCTCTCCCGGGTCGCCATAACCTCCATACAGTTTTTGTACCTGGTTCCAGCTGCTGCCATCAAATTCGAACAGATACACTGAACCGCTGTCAGGATTATCACTGATATCCTCATCTGCGTATGCGCCAACAGCTATGATGGAATCATCAATATCAACCGCAAAACCGAAATTATCATAGGCTATTTCTGCATCAGCAGAGCTGAGTCGCTGAGCCAGCGTCCAGGTGTTACTGGAACGTACCAATACAAAGACTGCCCCACTACTCGTGGCATCCGCGGAATCATGATACGCACCAACAACGGCGGTGTCGTTGTCAATGGAAACTGAAGAACCGAAATATGCACCACCAAGTGATCCAAAGGCGACAGCACCCACATCCAGACCGGTTATGTGCTGCTGCAAATCCCAGGCCGTACCATTCCGCTGGTAGAAATAAACTGCCCCACAGTCGTTGCAGCCTGCCTGGTCTTCGTATGGTGCACCGACGAGGATGGTGTCCCCGCTCATAGCGATATCTTCACCAAACCGCCCTTCTGTTACGAGCGGAACAAGTTTCGACGAAATACCGGTATCGACACTGGCAACCAGGACAAGTCCATGCTCCGTATTATCCCCGAATGCCATCCCGCCGGAGACGGCCGGTGCCCCTATAGCAAGCGTGTCTCCATCCAGTGCAACCGCAATACCGAATTCGATCTCCGCGGGTGACTGGGTAAGCACGGGATAACTGCGCTTCTGCTTCTGGTCCCAGACGCCGTTATCAAGCTGGAAAAGATACGTGGAGCCGGCCTGCGCAGCCTGCGCCTCCGCAGTCCTCGCATATGGCGCCCCGACTGCTATCGTCTCGTCCTGAATTGCAACGGACGTACCGAATTCCTCGAACCCAACGGCATCGGTTGCAAGCAGACGCTGCTGGAAATCCCAGTCATTCCCGTTGCGTTCATAGACATGTACCGCACCGGAATCCAGCCCGCCGTCAATATTGTATTGCGCCCCGACAACAATGTGATTACCGCTGATGTCAACCGTCCGACCGAACAGGTCTGCAATAGTCAGGATATTGTTAATGAGCTCCTGCTGCAGGTTCCAGGAACCGTTTTCCAGAACATAAACGTAGGCATATCCTTCCTGGATGCCGCCCGCTTCGCCGGGCGCACCGAGAACCAGTGTGCCGCCATCCAGCGCCAGTGAACTGCCCAGCCTGCTGTAAGTGCGCAGGTCATCAACCAGGGAAGTCTGCACATAACCACTGGCGGTACGGGAAAAGACATAGACCCTGCCGCCGCCCGGGTATCCGCCGTAATCTGCATTGGGCGCACCCACCACCAGAGTGCCGCCCTGCACATCGACAGCAAAGCCGAATTCATCACCCGGAGCGGAATCACTCGCGGCAAGTGTTTGCTGCTGTTCCCAGGCGCTGCCGTTCCAGCCGAATATAAAGGTCTTGCCCGAACCCGGCGCCCCGATCGCCAGTGTATTTCCATCAATTTTTACGGCGGCTCCAAAATAACCTGCCGCTTCAGGGACAACCGGCTCCAGAAAATCACTCATACCCCATACGCCGTTCTGACGTCGCCAGACATGCACAGCCCCGCTGTCACTCGCACCGTATTCAGGTATACCAACTGCAATAAAATTCCCATCCGCGGAAACCGAGGCACCCGCATGATCGTAATTGGTGGCAACAGACTCCAGCAGTATGCCGTCAACGGCAAACCCCTTGTCGTCATAATTGACTACCAGCGATTGCCTAGACAGGGAATTATCCCCCGTATAAGCATCCGCCTGGTTACCACCGACCGTAAACTGGGCGAGTATCGGTACCGACCCCGCAGGCAGGCCCAGGTCTATTGATATTTGTGCCATGGCACCGCCGGCAAGCAGCGGTATATAGCTGCAGATCGCCGTATTACTCTGACTGAAGTAGTTGCAATCCCAGTCAGGCAGCTCCGCGCCCGAAAAGCTGTTGAAAACCGCGTCACCCGGCAGTATCACCGTCAGGGTCACGCCGGTGGCATCAGACTGATCATAGTTGGTGACATTGGCCGTATAGCTCAGATCAGCGCCTGCAAGTACCAGATAAGCGGTTTCCTCTACCGCGATGGAAAGCCCGCCTACCACATCAATGCTGGCGGTGGCAGGTGCACCGTAGGTACCGCCTTCATCCCGTGCGGCCACCGTGACCTGGCGCGTTCCAGCCGGTGCCGATGCATCGGTTGAAAAAAAGATCTGCTTCAGCGTTTCCAGGTAATTCAGAATACTGGCCTGCCCCGTCAACAGCAGCTCGGTTGACGTCGATGCCGGATCAAGCTGGATACCGCCATACAGGGTCCCGGTCGCCAGGGCATCGTTGCCTTGCGGGTTTGTCAATCTCACCGTTAACGAACTCAACAGCGTACTGTCGCCATCGAGGATGGCCGCATCACTGTCCGCTATCAAAACACTCGACGAAGAGCCAACAACGAACCGGGTCTGATAATCTCCAGAGGACGCGCCTGAACTGCCATCCTGATCGAGGTCAACCACTGGTATGGTCAGCATCGGGTTGGCGAAACGGAAGATATCCCGCACTGTGTTCGTGTCATCGGTAACCAGGTTCGTGGCATCGGACTCATGAACGACGTACCTGCCATCATTGCTTATGGCCGGCTCAAGGCTCTGGCCATTACCCTGCGCACCACCGGCATCGACACTTGCCCTGAAGATAACGCCGGTCTGCATATCCTTGATGAATACATCCTTGGCGCTATTACTGTCTCCCGGGACCAGGTTGCTCGCAGCGGAATCAAAGACAACATACCGCCCGTCATCACTTACCTGCGCGACATTACTTCCGCCATTGGCCTGGTTGCCGTCGACATCGGTGCTGACACGGTCAGTCACACCAAGCGCCATATCCCGCAGAAAGACATCATCATGACCCGTATCACCGGTCACGAGGTTGCCGGCAGCTGAGTAAAAGACTACGTAACGTCCGTCACCGCTGATATGCGGCCGGAAACTCCAGCCACCTGTAGCCTGGTTGCCGTCACTGTCGACATTGGCGCGAACTGTCTCGTCCGTAACCAGGTTCTTGACGAATATATCCCTCGCACTGTTGTCATCGACTTCCGCCACCAGGTTAGTGGCATCGGAGGAAAAAACCACGTGGTTGCCATCCGCGCTGATGCGCGGTCTGGCGCTGCCGGCATCACTCTGCAGGTTTGCGAATGTTGTCGTGCTGGCACGTGTAATGGTGCCGCTCGTCCAGACAAAGATGTCTCCGCTGGCATTGGTATCGACTCCCGCACCGATGAGATTGCTCGCAGATGAGGCAAATGCCACTCTTGTACCGTCATCGCTGACACTTGCCCAGGTACTGCTGCCATTACCCTGGTTCACGCCGTCTATGCTGATGCGGATGGTGGAATCGGTATCGATATCCTTGAGATAGATGTCGCGAAGTCCGTTGGTATCGGCCGTGGCGGAATCCAGATTGGTGGCGTCGCTCTCGAACACGACATAGCGGCCATCACCACTTATGCGCGGGTAGGCGCTGGCGCCATCAGCCTGGGCGCCACCCGTGGCCGTGCTAACACGCAGAATTTCGCCGGTTGCGACATTCTTGCGGAAGACATCGGCTACCCCGTTGGTGTCGCCTGCCACCAGATCGTCCGCAGTCGATTCGAAAACGACGTAAGCACCGCCCCAACTGATCTCGGCATGCAGGTCCGTACCGCTATCCTCCTGGCTGGTGGCATTCGTACTCACGCGGGATGTAGTAAAGTTGACCGTACCCTCGATGGCGCAGGTGCTGCTGCAACCATCGCCATCGGCAGTATTGCCGTCGTCGCAGGACTCTCCTGCAGTGACATTCAGGACGGTGTCGCCGCATGAAGCAAACGTACAGCCGAAGTTGCAGGCAGCAGACTCGCCAATGTCGTCGCACTGCTCCGGTGCCTGCACGACCCCGTCGCCGCACTGGCAAAGATCGGCGGGATCCGCGGGGCAGATATCGCAGACATCGCCGATACCGTCCACATCCAGATCTTCCTGTAATGGATTGACATTGGCCGGACAATTATCCGAATAATCCGGGATCCCGTCACCGTCATTGTCTTCCAGGCTACAGATCGCGCTGCATCCATCACCATCGATATTGTTGCCATCGTCGCAGGCCTCACCCGCGGTCACATTGGTAACGCCGTCGCCACAGGTCGCCGCGGTGCAATCCGCATTACAGGTGGCCGATTCACCCGCATCGTCGCAGGCCTCGCCCGCGGTTACATTGACGATCCCGTCACCGCAGACCGCCGCGGTGCAATCCACATTACAGGTGGCCGATTCACCCGCATCGTCACAGGCCTCGCCCGCGGTCACATTGGTGACCCCGTCGCCACAGGCCACCGCGGTACAGTCCGCATCACAGGTGGCCGATTCGCCGGCATCGTCGCAGGCCTCGCCCGCGGTCGCATTGACGATCCCGTCGCCACAGGCCGCCG
>Ga0210096_1000079_pt1 | contig 45514 bp, 38 predicted proteins | sample China_Galinas_PW_4_FD_184864 | JGI IMG/M metagenome (GOLD analysis project Ga0210096, IMG submission 184864) | Wetland microbial communities from San Francisco Bay, California, USA, that impact long-term carbon sequestration - China_Galinas_PWA_D2... | ecosystem: Environmental > Aquatic > Marine...
ACGATACAATAAAATAGCTATATTATCAATATGTTAGGATATGTCCCCCGCGAGACATTTGGTGGTCGAATTCAAAAAACTCGATTCTACGTGTAGCGGCAAGTCCATGAAAAACCGTGCCAAAATGGATACCGCTCAAACACTATAACGACTGTTGCGATGACGTGAGGGTCAAGCGGGGGTTTGGGCTGAAACGATCGCGTAGCTGCCATCGCCCGTCTTGTACCGTCACCGAGACCGACCATGTCCTCGTCGCTCACCAAAGACGCCGCGATGTCCACGACTCCAATGGCACCGAGGGGATGGCAGCGTCTGGGCGGGGCGTCGAAGCCTTCCAGCCTTGCAATTCTTGTGTTGCACATGCAGAATACCTGGATACCTTGAATCTGTCGGAACCCCTTAAGTCTAATATGCGAATATTATCAAGGAGTTACTGTCGTGCGTCCGCGCGCCGACTTCCCCGGATCCATCTTCGGTCGAGTGTGAGCCGGCCGGGAGGTAAGTGTGGGCAGGTCGTTCGTAAACGCAGCCCTGTCCTATCACTGCCGACTCGGCACTGCTGTCCATGGGCGGTCCGCATGGAATCCCGCCACTGAACCCGCAGGACGCGGCCGACGCGGCTACGCTCCTGCTGTCAAAACCATTAAGATTCTAGGCAGTTACGGCCGCATCCTCCAGTGAGGTCAAAATACCGCTTCCTGGCCTCTCGGGCGGCACTTCAGCTCTTGTAAAAATTCGCATATAGTTAAAAGCTGTACATGGGCAAGATTCCGACTTCCCAGGAGGCGTGACTAATGTCTGAACAGGTAAGCCAGGCCGAAGCACTTATGCAACGGGCGCGTCGCTCACTTGCCGCCGCGGACGTGGCACTCAAGACCGCGATAAGGAGCCTTAGGGACAAGACGGTCGAGGGGAACCGCATATCGTCTGCGAAGCTGGACGAATTCCAGCTGGTGTCCTACGAGACGGCACTGTCGGCCGCCGAGGCCGCAGGAGCCTGGTTGGTGCTCGATTATGCGGACCGCGCTCGCGCGGGAGGCGACAGCTTGACGCTGGAGGATCGCTGCGCGCTGATCTTTGCCGCCGAGGCGATCGAGTCCATCCGCACCCGCCTGGAGCTTCGTCCCGAGGACTACGGTCTGAGCCGCGAAGACCTCGCCAAGACCCTCGACAGTGAAGCGCTGCAGCAGTTTTGCGCGGAACAGCTCGCCGCAAAACGGGTCGCCGAGCTGGGGAAGGAGATCGCCGCGATGGATGGCCGGACCGGGGCCTACATGCTCGACGAAGACCACGAGATGATGCGCGACACCTTCCGCAAGTTCGCCACGGACGTGGTGATGCCGCTGGCCGAGGAGATTCATCGACAGGACCTGCTCATACCGGAAGAGATTCTGGGCGGACTGACCGAGCTTGGTTGTTTCGGGCTCTCGATACCCGAACGTTACGAAGGTCTACAACCGGACGAGCGCGAGGATAACATGGGCATGATCGTGGTCACCGAGGAGCTTTCCCGGGGATCACTCGGTGCTGCGGGGAGCCTGATCACGCGTCCCGAGATTCTCGCCCGGGCGCTGCAGAAGGGCGGCACCGAAGAGCAGAGACAGAAATGGCTGCCGAAACTGGCGACGGCCAACCCGTTCTGTGCGGTCGCTGTCACCGAGCCTAACTACGGCTCCGACGTCGCTGGCATGCGCTGCAAAGCGGTGCGCACCGAAGGCGGCTGGCTGATCGACGGAGCCAAGACCTGGTGTACCTTCGGCGGTAAGGCAGGTGTGCTGCTGTTACTCGCCCGTACCGACCCTGATTTATCCAAAGGGCACCGGGGTCTCTCCATGTTTCTCGTCGAGAAGCCTTCCTCCGACGGGCACGCGTTCAGACACGAGCAGCAACAAGGCGGCGTCATCACCGGCAAGGCCATCGCCACCATAGGCTACCGGGGCATGCACTCCTACGACGTGTTTTTCGACAACTATTTCGTGCCGGACGAGAATCTGCTCGGCGGCCCCGAGGGCGAAGGGAAAGGTTTCTATTTCACCATGGCCGGCTTCGCCGGTGGACGCATTCAAACCGCGGCGCGGGCCGTGGGGCTCATGCAGGCCGCCTTCGAAAAGGCGGTTTCCTATGCCAACGAGCGAGTGGTGTTCGGTAAGCCCATCGCCCATTACCAGCTGACTCAGGTGAAGCTTGCCCGCATGGCTGCCTACGTGCTAGCAAGTCGACAGTTTACCTATACCGTTGCACGTCTCATGGATGAGGGCAAAGGTGACATGGAAGCCAGCATGGTCAAGTTTTTCACCTGCAAGACTGCGGAGTGGATCACGCGGGAGGCCCAGCAGATTCATGGCGGCATGGGCTACGCCGAGGAAACCGCCGTGAGCCGCTACTTTCTCGATGCCAGGGTGCTCTCGATCTTCGAGGGCGTGGAGGAGATCCTGGCCCTCAAGGTCATTGCACGCTCCCTCATCGAACAGGCCGGGGCAAGCTGATCAATCGCTACCTGAGCTTCCGTAATTTGCACGGTCCCATCCAGAATGTGAGGGGTTCTTACGATGAACAGTGACAGCAAAGCGGGCAGACGCGAGCGACCGTGGCTGATGCGCACGTACTCCGGTCACACGTCGGCCAGGGCATCGAATTCCTTGTATCGCACGAATCTGTCGAAGGGTCAGACAGGCCTGTCCGTCGCATTCGACCTGCCGACCCAGACCGGCTACGACGCGGACCATCCGCTGGCCCGAGGCGAGGTGGGTAAGGTGGGTGTACCGATCGGTCACATCGGAGACATGGAGACCCTGTTCGACCAGATCCCCCTGGGCAAGATGAACACCTCCATGACCATCAATGCCACGGCAGCCTGGCTGCTCTCGCTGTACATCGCAGCGGCGGAGAGGCAGGGTGTTGCGCCGGCCCAGCTTCAGGGGACGACCCAGAACGACATCATCAAGGAGTATCTCTCCCGGGGGACCTACATCTTCCCGCCAGGACCGTCGGTGCGCCTGACCACCGATGTGATAACTTACACGGTGCATCACATTCCCAAGTGGAACCCGATCAACATCTGCAGCTACCACCTACAGGAGGCGGGCGCCACTCCGACCCAGGAGCTGGCCTATGCCCTGTCAACGGCGATTGCGGTCCTCGACGCTATCCGTGATGCAGGCGGGATCGAGGGCGGCGCGTTAGCAAAGGTGGTGGGCCGCACGGCCTTTTTCGTCAACGCCGGTATCCGTTTCGTCGAGGAGTGCTGCAAGATGCGTGCATTCGTCGAGATGTGGAACCGCATCGCAAGGGAGAGGTACGGGGTGGAGGACCCGAAGCTTTGCCGCTTCCGCTACGGTGTGCAGGTCAACTCACTGGGCCTCACTGAATCCCAACCGGAAAACAACGTCCAGCGCATCGTCCTCGAAATGCTCGCGGTGACGCTGTCCAAGAAGGCCCGGGCCAGGGCGGTCCAGCTACCGGCGTGGAACGAAGCACTCGGCCTGCCAAGGCCCTGGGACCAGCAGTGGGCACTACGCATGCAGCAGGTGCTGGCACTGGAAACCGATCTGCTCGAGTACGGCGATATTCTCGATGGGTCCGCCATCATTGACGCCAAAGTCCGCGACCTGGCGCTGGGTGCTGAAGCGGAGATGCAGCGCGTGCAGGAGGAAGGCGGCATGGTGCACGCGGTAGAAACGGGATACGTCAAGCGTCAGCTGGTCGCCAGTCACACGGCCCGGATGCGTGCTATCGAAGCCGGCGATCTGAAGATCATTGGTGTCAACTGCTTCACCGAAACCGCTGAGTCACCCATGACCTCCGGTACCGACAGCGGCATCATGAAAGTCGATGCAGCGGCTGAACGCGACCAGATCGAACGCCTCAGGGCCTTCCGGGACAGCCGCAACCCGGCGGAGGTGACAGCGGCGTTGAGCCAGCTCCGCGAGGCGGCCAAAAACGGTGAAAACATCATGACCGCGTCCATCCATTGCGCCCATGCCGGGGTGACCACGGGCGAGTGGAGCAACGAGCTGCGCACGATATTCGGCGAGTACCGTGCCCCCACCGGCATCGACATCTCCGCCCACAGCCTGGGCCGTTCCGATGTTGTCGAGACGTTGCGACAGCGCACCCGTAAGACCGGGGAGGACGTGGGCAGGCCGCTGAAGATCCTGGTGGGTAAGCCCGGTCTCGATGGACACAGCAACGGCGCCGAGCAGATCGCAGTCAAGGCAAGGGACGTGGGGTTCGAGGTGGTGTATGAAGGCATTCGCCTCACCCCCGAGCAGATCGTCAAGGCCGCCGAAGAGGAGGGCGTGCACCTGATCGGTCTGTCGGTGCTCTCGGGAAGTCACCTGGAACTGGTCCAAGACGCCCTCGCAAGGCTTGCCGCCCTGGGCCTTTCGGAGGTGCCGGTGATCGTCGGCGGAATCGTGCCCTTGGAGGACGAGCAGGCTCTCAAGGCGCAGGGAGTTGCCGCAGTCTACACCCCGAAAGACAGCGATATGAACAGGATCATGGCGGACCTGGTGAACATCATCCGCGACTACAACGGCCTGAAGCGCTTCGATGACGCTGCCTGATGCCTGCGCTCCACGTGCTTCCGGACCCCGAGGCGCTGGCCGAGTCTGTCTTGGACCAGGACCGCTCGGCTGTGGCGAAGGCGCTCAACCTCCTCGACGACAAACGCCCGGAAGCCCGGCAGCGTGCCGCCCGTCTTCTTTCCGCGCTGCCGAAACAACGACTGTATAGCGGCGGGCACCTGATCGGTCTCACCGGTCCGCCGGGCGCTGGCAAGTCCTCCCTGACAGGCGCACTGGTCCGGGTATGGCGCAAACGCGGGCTGACCGTCGGAATTCTGGCGGTGGACCCCTCGAGTCCGATCAGCGGGGGTGCACTGCTGGGCGACCGTCTGCGCATGCTCGCTGGGGGTCTGGACGTCAGTGTGTTTATCCGGTCGCTGGCCTGCCGTGGCGAGTTCGGGGGTCTGAGTGCCGAAGTCTGGCCAATGAGCCTGGTAATGCTGGCGGCATTCGACACCGTGCTCGTAGAAACGGTTGGGGTCGGCCAGAAAGAGATCGATGTCTCGAAGCTGACCGATACCACCTGCTTCGTGGCCCAACCTGCCTCCGGAGACAGCATACAGTTTCTGAAGGCCGGCATCATGGAGGTGCCGCACGTTTTGGTCGTGAACAAAGCAGATGTGGGTATCGCTGCACGCAAAACCCTCTCAGAGCTGCGCGCCAGCCTGCATCCGCCCGCACACGCCGGAGACTGGCAGGTGCCCGCGCTTGCCGCGAGCGCCACCATCGGTACCGGCATCGAGGCACTGGCGGACAACATAGAGGCACACCGCGCCTGGCTGGTAAAAAAGGGTGTGCTCGCCCCCGTTCGCAGACGCTTCCAGGCAGAGTGGATCATCAAACGATTAGCCGAGGAGTTTGGCCGCTTCGGAATCGAGGCGCTGGGGGGCAGGTCAAGGCTGCTGAGCAGCCTGGCAGAGGCTCCGGGCTCGCCGTTCGAGCAGTATGATGCTCTGCGGCATCGGCTTCTCGCGCGCTGGCATAATGATTAGATGGGCAACAGAGGAGCGCGATCTTCGACAGAAAATTCAAGACTCACAGGCTTTTCAACTGATCGTTCGCTCGGCAAGACATGCAGGGCGTATACGCAGGTCGGTGGGTCTCGCGGACATTCTCGGCGGGCTCGCCATTGTATTCTCCAGCAATTGCTTGAAGAGGAGGGCACTCTAATGACAAAGGAGCTATATGACATCGGTGAGGTACCGCCGGTCGGGGAAGTTCCCCCCAAAATGCACGCTTGGCTGATCCGCGCAGAGCGGTTCGGAGAACCGAAGAATGCATTCCAGCAGGAGGTGGTCGACGTTCCTGCAATCGGCGACGACGAAGTCCTGGTATACGTAATGGCCGCCGGCGTCAACTACAACAACGTCTGGGCGGCGCAAGGCGTTCCCGTCAACGTCATCAAGGTACGCAACAAGCTGGGTGAGCCGGAAGAATTCCACATCGGGGGCAGCGATGCCTCCGGCATCGTCTACCAGGTGGGCAAGGACGTGACCAACGTCAAAGTAGGCGATGAGGTCGTCATGCACTGCGGCACCTGGGACAGAAACTGCCCCTGGGTCAAGGCGGGCAATGACCCGATGTATTCGCCGACCTTTCGCATCTGGGGCTATGAAACAAACTACGGAAGTTTCGCCCAGTTCACCAAGGTACAGGCGCACCAGTGCATGCCCAAGCCCAGACACATGACCTGGGAGGCCGCGGCGGCCTATGTCCTGGTGGGAGCCACCGCCTATCGCATGCTGCACGGCTGGAAGGAGCACGCCGTCAGGAAGGACGACGTGGTGCTGGTCTGGGGGGGTGCCGGGGGCCTGGGCTCCATGGCTATCCAGATCTGCAAAGCGGCAGGCGCCACCTCTGTGGCCGTTATCTCCAGCGACGACAAGATCGATTACTGCAAGAGCCTAGGAGCCAAAGGCTGCATCAACCGACGCAATTTCGACCATTGGGGGATGCTTCCCCACTGGAAGGACCAAGTGGGCTACGGCAACTGGCTGAAGGGCGTACGGGCATTCGGCGGCGCTTTCTGGGAGGTGCTGGGAGAGAAGCGCAGCCCGAGGCTCGTGTTCGAGCACCCCGGCGAATCCACCATACCTACCTCTATGTTCGTGTGCGACACGGGCGGCATGGTGGTCATTTGCGCAGGCACCAGCGGCTATAACGCCACCGTGGACCTGCGCTACGTGTGGATGCGCCAGAAACGGGTGCAGGGATCCCACTTCGCCAACGACAGTCAAGCCTACGCGATGAATCAGTTGGCGGTGGAAGGGCATCTCAACCCGTGTCTGTCGCGGACGTTCTCCTGCGATGAGCTGCCGCTGGCCCATCAGTTGATGCTCGAAAACAAACACCCCCATGGCAATATGTCGATATTGATCGGAGCAAAGGAGCTCGGAACGGGCGCCACGGAGAAAGAACCAATTCCAGCTCCGGCCATGAGCCTTCCTAAGTGGGATCTCCACATCAGTCCCCATCCTTACCCCAGCTCCGTGCCGCTGCCCGGTATTGCCCCCAGCCCCGTAGAAAGCCTCGGGCCTGTCATGATCGACGACGGCAGCAAGGTCAGGGACCTGATGTTCTATGGGCTGGTCGCCTGCAAACCCGAGGACGACCTGGAGACGGTGGCGCGCGTCATGATTGAGAACGACGTGCACGCAGTGGTGATCCAGGAGGCCGAGCAGGCCGTCGGCGTGGTTTCGCAGACTGACCTGGTGCTCGCCCGCCAGGTGCGGACAGCGGACAAAGCACGCAAGACCGCAGCCCGGGAGATCATGAGCGAGGGTTGCGCGACCTGCGACCTGGAAACCTCGCTCTCTGAGGCCGTCACGGCCATGACGCGGATGGGTATCCACCGCCTCGTGGTCACGAAGCCCGTGGAAGATCGCAACGTACCGATTGGGGTGATCTCAATGACCGACGTGGTGCGAAAGCTCATCGTCGACTGACACAGGGCGAGCGGCGGATGGGAGGAGCCGCGAGCGGCCTGCATGGATGACGGGGCCGGGGTTGCCAAATGCCGCCGGAGTTCGCCAAGGATGGCGGGTACAGCATGTTCTTGGCCGCAACAGCATTGCCGAAGCATCACGACGCAGCGGAAGCGGTGCTAAGAAAAGCCCTCCCCGGCTTGGTGGCCGGGGAGGGCTTTTCGTTTCAACGAGCGCAAGCCTTTGCCGATCGACAGACAACTATCAGGTCTGCTCCGCCGGCTTCGGGAAGAAGATCCGGACCTTCGAAGATGAAATCAACTTGCCGCTCTGCGTCGTGTTGGCATTCAGGCCCAGGCTCACCGCCCTAGAGCTCTCACGCAGCTCGTCGATTGAGACCCGGGACTCCAAGACGCCCAGCTTAAGGGGCCTTAGATACTTCGTCTCCTCGCTCTGATAGATCGAGCCCATAGCGGGCAGCAGGGTCCCCAGCACCGCCGAACGAAACGCGTCGTCGACACAGGAAAGAAGGAATTCGGCGCTGCCCGACAATTCGTCGGTCAGATGCAGTCTTCCTTCCATGTGGCCAACACCGGCCAAGGAGTAGAGATGATTCTTCCTCAGATCCGGTTGCATCCTCGCCCACTGTCCCGTCTTAAAAAAGTCATAGGAAAAATGGTTGGGTATGCCGGGTTCCACAAAGGTGGTCTCCAGCGCCGGGTCTGCCCTTGCCATTTCCGCCAGAATCTCCGTCTCCCGCAAGTCCTCCCCGATGCTGAATATTGCCGAGGGCATATATGTGCTCTTGGTCTTCAGAACGATCTTGTCATAGTCATTGCTCAAAACGGACAAACCTATCGTGGTCACCAAGTGGTTCTGTCGGTCCACATCGACTACGATCTCGTAGAAGTCCAGCACTGAAGACTCGACATAGACCGGCGCAGTAAATGTCCTTTCCTGCTGCGCTAAGACGAAATTCGATCCGGGCAGTATCCTTCTTCCCAGCAGCCTCTGCTTGAACACGGCTATCTGCCCATGGGCAATGATTTCCCGGAACGGCGACTCTTTCGCGAATTCCGGACTGAGGTGGACCCTGTTCCGGTCGCCACAGGACGCGTAAAGCAACACATCGTTGTGGGCGATATGGCGACCCTTTACCACTGTCCAGTGACCGGGCGCGATCTCGTCGATTCGGCGCAACGTCGATTCATTGGGATTCACGGAACCCAGAAAGTATTCATCGTCCAGTGCCTTTCTCTTCAGAAAGCTCAGTTTCGTCTTTTCGTCTACCCTGATGTAGTCGTCTACGTTTATCTCTTGCATCTTCTCCAATCTCCAATGTTCGTGTTTACCAATCTGGCCGGCAGAGCCGTCGGACGTCGTTGGCCCTACAAGGCCTCGGCCAGTTCCGGAAGCGCTGTGAATAGGTCTGCGACCAGTCCGTAGTCGGCGACTTGAAATATGGGGGCGTCTTCGTCCTTGTTTATGGCCACGATCACCTTGCTCTCTTTCATTCCGGCCAGGTGCTGAATTGCCCCGGATATCCCCACGGCAACATAGAGCTCCGGTGCCACGATCTTACCGGTCTGTCCGACCTGATAATCATTGGGCACGAATCCGGCATCCACTGCCGCCCTGGAGGCGCCGATGGCAGCGTTGAGCTTGTCGGCTACCGCCTCGATCAATCGGAAGTTCTCACCGTTCCCCATGCCCCGACCCCCGGATATCACCACCCTGGCGCCGGTCAGCTCCGGTCTTTCCGAGACCGTGAGCTCCTGTCCGACAAAGGAAGACCTTCCGAAGGTTTCGGATGCTGGGACTGTCTCTATCTTGGCATTGCCACCTTCGGCACTCACCGCGTCGAAGGCCGTGCTTCTCACAGTCACGACCTTGATCGGATCTTTGCTCTGTACCGTCGCCATGGCGTTGCCGGCATATATCGGCCGCACGAAAGTGTCAGCGGATTCCACACTGACTGCATCCGAGATCTGAGCCACATCGAGCCGCGCGGCGACCCGGGGCATGAAATTCTTGCCGAAGGTGGTGGCGGGTGCCAGCACGTGGGTGTAACCCTCCGCCAACCCCGCCACCAGCAGAGAGAGCTCCTCGGCTAGCCCGTGCTCATAGTGCGCATCATCCACCAGCAGTACCCTGCCGATGCCTTGCACTTTCGCCGCCGTGTTGGCGGCCTGAGCACAACCATGCCCGGCCACCAACAGATCAATGTCCCCGCCCAAGTTGGCCGCAGCCGCAACCGTGTTCAGCGTGGAACGCTTGAGCTGAGAATTGTCGTGCTCAGCAATTACTAGAATGGCCATCAGATCACCTTCGCTTCGTTGCGCAGCTTGTCGACGAGATCGGCTACACTGCCGACCCGGATGCCGGCCTTCCGCGAGGACGGCTCGCTCACCTTCAGGTTCACAAGGCGCGGCGTGAGGTCCACCCCGGTGCTGGCGGCATCGATCACGTCCAATGGCTTCTTCTTGGCCTTCATAATATTGGGCAGTTTTGCGTACCTTGGCTCGTTGAGGCGCAGGTCTGTGGTTACCACCGCCGGCAACTTCAATTTAACCGTCTCCAGGCCGCCATCGATTTCACGCGTGACTTGCATCTCGCCATCGCCCAGCTCCACTTTCGATGCAAAGGTCCCCTGGGGCCAGCCCAGCAGCGCCGCCAGCATCTGCCCTGTCTGGTTGCAATCGTCATCGATCGCCTGCTTGCCGAGAATGATCAGATCCGGATTCTCGCGCTCCGCCACGGTGTTCAACAGCTTGGCCGCCGCCAGCGGCTCCAGCTCCTGGTCCGTCTGCACGAGGATGCCGCGATCCGCTCCCAGCGCGATGGCGTAGCGGATGGTCTCCTGGCAGGATGCGGCACCAAGGGAGACCGCCACGATCTCTGTTGCTCTGCCGGTCTCTTTGAGCCGGACCGCCTCCTCGACCGCGATCTCGTCGAACGGGTTCATGGCCATCTTGACATTGGTCAACTCCACCCCGGTTTGGTCGGGCTTGACCCGGATCTTGACGTTGTAGTCCACAACGCGCTTAACTGCGACCAGTACTTTCATCGCTCACCCTATGGTTAATCTTTGTGTCGGGGCCACGGGGAAAATGCCGACAGACACTGCGCGATGGCCCGTACGCCCGACCTGGTTCGATGGCGTTGGATGCCGTCGAGGCCCGGGCCGGTCCCAGCGCGCCATTATAACGAGTCTGGCGATGAAACGCGATCCTATGGCGCCCGTTCCAGCCTCCTCTCATGCAGATACCACAGCTTGGGACCGACGCCGTTCGTCGTTCATCTCTAACACCCGAGCTGATTCGCTTCTCCGAGCTCGTTGAGACCCACCGCACCGGGGAGGCACCACTGACCACAGGGGCCTCTCTCCAGACTGCGACTCCCGTTGCCTGAGAGAGGTCCCTCGTGCTACAACTTCGGTGTAGAATACAACAATCTGGGATCTGAAGGCAGCGTCTCCGAAACGGCAGAGCGGCCAATAGGTCACACGGGGCGGGGAGCCGCTGGCGCTTTGGGTCGCGACCGCCCCCCAAGGCCAGACCGTACCGATTTATATTATACTTAATGTCTACCACTCAGGCATGCGAGAACAAGAGCGCCCCTGACAGATGTTGCTAATGCACGGATTATGCCAATTCGTTTTCGGCGACAGGCTGTACACTCTTTTCCGGCATGCCTGCACGCGGATGTCCTTGCCAGCTTGGTGCGTATGGGGCTACAGAGCAAGTGTACTGCCCATCAGACCCTGGCCGAGTCTTATTTATTATCAAAGATTTCTATCCATTCATGTCTTCTGAAAGAAAATTCCTATCCACCGTCGTCTACATGCCGGCCTGCTCTTGGAGAAAATAGCGATGGAAGCGGAAGTTATGAGATACGACGTCGTTGTAGTCGGTGGTGGGCCTGCCGGCCTGACGACAGCGATTCGGCTGATGCAATTGGCCGCGGAGAAGTCTCCGGAGTTCACCGTCTGTGTACTGGAGAAGGCTGGGGAGATCGGCGGCCATATCCTCTCCGGGGCGGTCCTCGAGTCCCGGACCCTGGATGAACTGCTTCCGGACTGGAAAGAAAGAGGGGCGCCCTTGAACACGGAGGTAACCGCCGACGAGGTCTATCTGTTCACGGGACCACAGAAGTCGGTACGGATACCCAATGCATTCGTGCCGCGTGCCATGCACAACGAAGGGAACTACGTCGCTAGCCTGGGCAATCTTTGTCGTTGGCTCGGCCAGCAAGCGGAAGAACTCGGAGTGGAGATCTTTCCGGGTTTTCCGGCGGCGAAGCTACGCTTCGACGAAGACGGACGGGTCCGAGGTGTCGTTACGGGTGACATGGGCGTCAATCGGAACGGGGAGCCCAAGGACGGATTCGAGCCGGGTATGGAGCTGCACGGGAAATACACAATTTTCGCGGAAGGTTCCCGAGGTCATCTCGGCAAGCAGCTGATAGAACGGTTCAATCTGGCTGAACAAGCCACCACCCAACACTATGCCATCGGCCTAAAAGAGCTTTGGGACGGCGCCCCTGACAGGCACCGCCCGGGCCTGGTAATGCACGGTGCAGGCTGGCCACTCGGCCGCAACGGTGCAGGCGGCTCTTTTCTCTATCACCTGGAGAATAATCAGATTGCGGTAGGGCTGATCGTGGATCTGAACTACTCCAACCCCTACCTGAGTCCTTTTGAGGAATTTCAAAGGTTCAAGCACCACCCGCTGGTTCGACAGTACCTGGAAGGTGGCAGGAGGGTCTGCTACGGCGCCCGCTCCATAACCAAAGGAGGCCTCAATTCTCTGCCGAAAATGACCTTTCCCGGCGGGCTGCTTGTCGGATGCGATGCGGGTACTCTGAACTTTGCGAAGATCAAGGGGACTCATACGGCCATGAAGTCGGGGATGCTCGCCGCCGAGACCGTCTTTGCGCAGCTCAGCGGCGACGATGAGGGTGGCAAAGATCTGAAAGAGTTCGACCAGGCCTTCAAAGAGTCTTGGCTATTCCGCGAGCTGCACGAATCCCGCAACTTCGGCCCGGCTCTGCACAAGCTCGGGACAGCTCTGGGCGGTTTCTTCAATCTCGTCGACCAGAATATTTTTCGCGGAAAGCTACCCATCACGTTGAAAGACAAGGTGGAAGATCACACAGCCCTCAAACCTGCGGCGCAATGCACGGAAATCGACTATCCGAAACCCGACGGGGTAATCAGCTTCGACAGGCTTTCATCGGTCTATCTGTCAAATACCGCCCACGAGGAAGACCAGCCCGTACACCTGCAGCTAGCAGACAAAGATATAGCTATTCAGGTCAATTTGGCGACCTATGCCGCCCCCGAGCAGCGCTACTGTCCGGCCGGTGTGTACGAGATCGTAAGAGAGGGCGAGGGTGCATCCTATCTGCAGATAAATGCTGCAAACTGCCTGCACTGCAAGACCTGCGACATCAAGGATCCCACGCAAAACATCGTCTGGGTGACGCCTGAAGGGGGTGGAGGACCGAACTACCCAAACATGTGACATGTCTGAATGGTGTCCCTTTTCGTCGGCCAACTCCCTTGCTGCGCTCAGGTCGTTCACAGCGTTGCTTGCGGGGCAAGGTTCATGCGCTCGCCGGTGCTCCAAAGCCGTGTCGCCTTGCTCAGGTGCGAACGAGGCTTGCTATATCACCATCAAAGTATTGAGGTAGTCAATGAACTCAACATCAACCAAACCCATCCTCGATGGTATGCGAGTGGTGGAAGGATCCGCGTTTGTAGCTATGCCGCTCGGTGGCATGACACTGGCGCAGATGGGCGCCGATGTGATCCGCTTTGACCCTATAGGGGGTGGACTGGACTACAAGCGCTGGCCAGTAACCGCGGATGGCAAACGCAGCCTGTTCTGGGCAGGCCTCAATAAGGGCAAGCGGTCTATTGCCGTTGATATTCGCAACCCTCGCGGCCAGGAGCTTCTTACCCAGCTTATCTGTTCGCCGGGCGAGAACGCCGGCCTGTTTGTGACCAACTTTCCCGCCCGTGGCTGGTTGGAATATGAAACGCTAAAGGCCCACCGGGATGACCTGATCATGGTCAATCTGTTGGGACGGCGGGACGGCGGGTCCGAGGTCGACTACACTGTCAATCCCCAAGTGGGCTTTCCACTGATGACCGGACCCGAGCTCTGGCCTCAACCGGTAAACCATCTGTTACCGGCTTGGGATTGCATCGCAGGCCAGATGGCCGCGCTGGTGTTGCTGGCAGCTGAGCGGCACCGGCGGTTAACCGGTGAGGGGCAAATGGTCAAGTACGCATTGAAGGATGCCGCATTGGCCATGCTAGGCAATCTGGGCTTCATCGCTGACCTGACACTCAACGGCAACAACCGCTTCAAGGATGGCAATTATCTTTATGGCGCGTTCGGCCGCGATTTCTCCACCTTGGACGATAAGCGAGTAATGGTGGTGGGGCTCACGCCTACGCAGTGGTCCAGTCTGCGCAAAGCGACCCAACTCGGCGACGAGCTGGACGAGCTGGGCAAGAGACTGGGCCTCGACTTGACTCAGGAAGGCGATCGCTTCCGGGCACGTCGGCAGATTGCACAAGTGCTGGAACCCTGGTTCAGCACCCGCAATCTGGGGGAAGTCCGTAAGGCACTGGATGAAAATCGCGTCACCTGGGCCGAGTACCGCAACCTCCGCCAGGTCATCGAAGAGGACGATGACTGCTCAGAGCTGAGTCCGATGTTCAGTATGGTGGATGATCCGGGCATTGGCTCATATCTAGCGCCGGGATCCCCTTTTGACTTTGGCGAAGCTGCCCGCCAACCCGTGACACGCGCGCCGGTCGTTGGAGAACACACTGACGAGATTCTTCTCGACATTCTCGCGTTGAGCGAAGGCGAAGTCGGCAGGCTGCACGATGATGGCATCGTGAGCGGCTCGCCCCAAGCGGATCCGGCGTAAGACTTCCATTGGGGGCGGGGATGGTTCCGGCCACCGCCGCTTCGCCAGACAGCATCCGGCGCAGGGTGCTCTTTGATCGGTTACACATTCAGGTGCTACGACATGGCAAATATTGACCTTCAAGATTGGGTGGGCAAGACGGAGGAAATTCAAGATCGTATCTATACGACACCTGCCAGTGCACTGGCCCTGACTCTCAACTATAAGGATTTTCCAGTAAAGGAAGGCGACCCACTACCTGAGATCTGGTACTGGCTGTATTTCCTACCCATCGTTCCCATGTCGGAAGTCGGCCCGGATGGTCATCCTAAACGCGGGGGGTTTTTGCCACCGATTACCCTGGAAAGGAGGATGTGGGCGAGCGGCAAATTGACGTTTTATCAGGACTTGATCATCGGCGAGCAAATACTTAAGACCTCTGAGATCGTCAAAATATCGGAAAAAGAAGGCAAAGCCGGTAAACTGGTGTTCGTCACCGTGAAGCACCTGATTCAATCGGCAAGGGGAGTCGCCGTGGAAGAAGAACAGAATATTGTCTATCTCCACATGCCCAAGTCATTTGTCGAACCTAAGTCCAATCCCATACCCGACGATCTGGCGTGGAAGGAAACATACCCCATTGATCCAGTCTTACTATTCAGGTTCTCGGCCCTCACCTTCAATGGACACAAGATCCACTATGATTGGAGATATGCCACTGAGGTCGAGAAATATCCAGGCGTCGTGGTCCAGGGACCGCTGCAGGCTCTGTTACTGTTGGAATCTGCCAAGAATCACAATCCCGGAAAGAAGCCAGCCAGTTTCAGCTTCAGGGCCGTGCGACCTATATTTGAATTCGACAAGGTATACATCTGCGGAAAATCCAATCCCGACGGCAGTCATGATATCTATACCGCTAACACCGATAGCAACATCGGAATGCAGGCGGCTATAACCTGGAGATAGACATGCTTGAGAGATTAGAGCGCACGGTCTTGCTGGCGCCGGCATCCAACTGGAAAATGCTGCAAAAAGCCGCTGCTGCGCAGGCCGACGCGGTCTGTATAGATCTGGAAGATGCCGTGGCAGTGGAAGAGAAGGAGGCTAGCAGACAAAATATCATCCGTGCCTATACAGAGCTGGAGTTCGGTAGCAAACTGAAGATGTATCGAATGAATGGTCTCGATACGGGGTTTGCGTACCGCGATGTCGTTGAGATCGTCGAGGCAGCCGGCAAAAATATAGACCTCATCGTGGTGCCCAAGGTGAACTGCCCGGAGGATATATATTTTGTCGAAACTCTGTTAAGGCAGATCGAAAGCCATAAGAACATCAAACGCCCAATCGGAATAGAGGCCCTGATTGAGACAGCAGCAGGCTGTATCAATATCAGAGAGATTGCGGCGTCGTCTGATCGATTAGAGGCTTTTATCTATGGATCAGGTGATTACGCGGCCTCCGTGCAGATGCCAATGGAGTCCATCGGTGAATTGGACGAGAATGATAGCGTCTATCCAGGGCACCGCTGGCATTATGTGATGCACGCGATGGTAAGCGCGGCCAGAGCCTATCAAAAACGAGTGATCGACGGTCCGTTTGCCGGAATAAAGAATCCCGAAGGATTGAAGCAGGCCTGTAACGTCGCCCGTGCTATGGGATTTGACGGTAAGTGGTGTATTCACCCGAGTCAGATCGAAACAGCCAATGAAATTTTTGTTCCTTCAGACAAGGACATCGAGTGGGCGCAGACAGTCTTGAGCGCGTATGAGACAGCACTGAAGGAAGGTAGAGGAGCGATCAGTGTCAAGGGTAAGATGATTGATGTGGCTTCGCTTAAGATGTGTAATACGATTGTAAGCCGGGCTAGACTGGCTGGGTTATTGGGATGATGGCACGCATGGTGTGGACAACCCGGTCCACCTAACCTCCCCCGGCGAGTCATTTGTCAGCTCGCGACGGCCGAATGCTGAAAGTGTGAGTGGTTCCACGCCGAGCCTATCTCCGGGGTGGTCCTGCCCAGGGGATCGCAGGCGGGGCGAGGGGCAACTCGCGTGCTTTCCCCGGGGCAGGGGGAAGGCGAGGATGTGGGTGGACCGTCTGATTTCGAGTCCCAACCCCAATCGCGGCCTTCACCTCCTTATGTGGCGGAGGGAGACGGAAATCCCGTGCCCTCCGCGAACGTCGCCGAGGCGACATGGGGATGGGACGCCCATGGCTGCTTCCGAAGTCTTTTTCTATCAGCCACTCTTGCCATCAAATCCTTTACGCTGCGGGTCCGGGCGTGCCGTCCTGCGCCCGATCGCCGGCCGGGATGAAGCTCCGTGTACGTCCTTCCAGGCGTCGTGGCGAGCGGCATTTCCGGCGCGTGGTGGGGCGGTAACAGTCACTGTTTCCAAAGGTCTGTGCGCCCTGGGCCGAGGCAATCGCCGGTCTGGACGAAGCCACTGCGTTCCACAACAGATATCGTTCCGAGATGGCTTCGTATGCCCCCGCAGGGGTTGTCCCAAGAGCTGGAAACGACAGAGGATGGACAGATGAATCTAGAACTGACTGAAGAGCACAAAATGATTCGGGAAACGGCCCGCGATTTCGCCCAAAAAGAGATCGCTCCGATTGCCGCCGAACTTGACGAGCGGGGAGACTTTCCTTACGAGACCATCAAGAAGATGGGGCAGCTCGGCTTTATGGGGATCGAGGTGCCGGAACGTTATGGGGGGGCCGGTATGGATACGATCGCCTATGTGCTCGCCATGGAGGAGATCAACAAGGTTGACGCGTCCCACGGCACAATTATGTCGGTCAATAACTCCCTCTTTTGCCACGGGATCTTGGCCTACGGAACGGAGGAGCAGAAGCAGAAGTTCGTTTTTCCAATCGCAACGGGGGAGAAAATTGGAGCTTACTCTTTGACGGAACCGATGTCCGGCTCCGACGCGGCGACCATGCGTAGCCGAGCGGTGCGGGACGGTGACCACTATGTCATCAACGGCACCAAGAGCTGGGTGACCAGCGGCCCGGCCGCCAGCTATATCGTCCTCTTCACCATGACCGATCCCGAAGCCGGTCATCGGGGCATTACCGCGTTTCTGAGCGAAACCGACAAACCCGGATTCAGACCTGGTCGCAAAGAGGACAAGCTCGGCATTCGCGCCAGCGCCACCTGCGAGTGCGACTATGAGGATTATCGTTGTCCGGTGGAGAATCGACTCGGCGAAGAGGGAGAGGGCTTTAAGATTGCCATGACGGTGCTCGATGCCGGCCGCATAGGCATCGCTGCCCAGTCCCTTGGAATTGCCGAAGGGGCCTATGAGGCGAGCTTGCGCTACGCTAATGAACGTGAGGCCTTCGGCGGGCCAATCTCTCAATTCCAGGGTATCCAATTCAAGATCGCCGATATGAAAACCAGGATTGAGGCCAGCCGGATGCTAATCTACCAGGCCGCGATGGCCAAGAAAGCCAAGAAGGCGACCGGCGAACGGTATACAACCGAAGCCTCGATCGCAAAACTGTTCGCCAGTGAAACGGCGATGTTCTGCACCCATCAGGCAGTCCAGATCCACGGGGGGATGGGTTACAGCAAGGAGATGCCCCTCGAGCGTTTCTTCCGCGACGCAAAGATCACCGAGATCTATGAGGGAACCAGCGAAATCCAGCGGATAGTCATCGCCCGCAACGAGCTTGGTCGCCTCTAAAGGGCAGGAAGAAGACGAACCGGAACGAAAGCAAGGCCGAAAGCATTTGCGGGTCTTCTGGAATCTTAGGTGGAGACAAACCATGAGTGAAACATTTAGGGCGTTGGTGGTGGATCAGCAGGATGAGCGGACGACGGCAGCCGTGCAGAATCTTGGCTTAGAGGCCTTACCCGAAGGCGATGTGTTGCTGTCGGTCGCTTACTCAAGCCTGAACTATAAGGATGGACTCGCAATTACCGGTAAGTCGAAAGTGCTGCGCAGCTATCCTATGGTGCCGGGTGTCGATATGGCTGGTACCGTGCTCGAGTCCGGGTCCCCCGATTTTCATGCCGGAGATCGGGTAATCCTGACCGGCTTTCAACACGGTGAGAAGTATTGGGGCGGCTTCACCGAGCGCAATCGGGTAAGCTCTGCCGGAATGATACACTTGCCGCCAGGCCTGACTCTGCGCCAATCGATGGCTATAGGCACCGGTGGCCTCACCGCCATGTTATCGGTGATGGCCCTGGAGGCGCACGGCCTGACCCCAGAGGATCGAAGGGAGGTTGTGGTGACCGGCGCCGCCGGCGGGGTTGGCAGTATGGCCGTGGCGATTCTGGCCGGCCTTGGCTACAACGTCGTGGCCTCGAGTGGCCGCGAATCGGCCCACGAGTACTTGCGTCAACTTGGAGCCGGCAGTTTTATCGGTCGCGAGGTGCTGACTGCCGTCTCAAAACGTCTCTTGGAATCGGAACGCTGGGCCGCCGCGGTCGATGCCGTTGGCGGAGATACTTTGGCCGGCTTGCTACGAGCAATGGTACGGGGTGGCAGTATTGCTCTTAGTGGCAACGCCGGCGGGGTAACCTTCAGCTCAAATGTATTGCCCTTTATCCTGCGGGGGGTCAACCTGCTCGGCATCGACTCGAACCTAGGCCCGGTTTCGTTGCGTCGTATTGCCTGGGAAAGATTGGCCAAAGAGATCCCTCTGGATAAGCTTGACCTGATGACGGAGGAGGCCGAGCTGGAAGATCTGCCCACCCTAGGCCCGAAGATCCTCAAGGGCAATATTCGGGGCCGAACCGTCATTCGAGCCGCCGGGGATTGAGGCGATTACCCCGGTGTCGCGGCTGGTGGCGGTCTCGCAATTCCCGTTGAAACCCGGGCCGAGCATGGTACCTGAACCGAGCCGGCATGATCCGGGAGATGCCATGGATTCCGCAACCGCTTCATCCAGCCTGATCGGTACCAACGCCTTCTGCCGGCTGGTTGAGACACAAGACAAGCCCCAACATGTAGAGCGGGCTTCTGTATAGGCACCCCACTCCAATCACGAGTCCGAACGGTTCGCTCACGGGTTCAGAGCGCTGAGCGTTTCTCGATAGCGGCGAGCATTCGCGACATAGATCTCAGCGCTGCGCCTCAGCCGGGCGATCTCCTCTTCTTCTAGCGCGCGCACGATCTTGCCTGGCGATCCGATCACGACGGAGCCGTCCGGGATCTCTTTTCCCTCGGTGATGAGCGCGTTAGCGCCGATCAGGCACTGACGCCCGACGACGGCCCGATTCAAGATGACGCTGTTGATTCCGATGAGGCTGCCATCACCGATCGTGCAACCATGCAGCATCACCTGGTGCCCAACAGTCACATCGCGGCCAATGGTAAGCGGAATCCCCGGATCGGTATGGAGGATGCATCCATCCTGCACATTGGCATTCTCACCAATGGTAATCGTCTCGTTATCGCCGCGAACCACGACGTTGAACCAGATACTGGCGTTGCGCTTGATCACCACAGAGCCGATCACGATCGCGTTAGGCGCGATGAAGTGATCTGGGCCGGTGATCGGTGTGCGCCCGGCGAGCGAGTAGAGCATCACCTGTTCTCCCTTGTCATCGTTGTTCTCGTCGTCGCGATTTGCGCACAGCGAACTCGGACCGCCAATACAGACAAATATGCGCCGATAGGACAGAGCTTAAAATGGTTCTCGTTTTATACCGGTCATTCGTATTCGGTTGCGCCTATGCACGGTTGTTGGTTTCTCCACAAATCGGCGAGTCGGCGTCGTTGCACCTTGCCATTCGCCGTGCGCGGAAGCTCGGTGGCGAAAATCACTTCCCGAGGCCGTTTGTAGGCCGCCAGCTGGTCCGCTGCAAAGGCTAAGATGGGCTGGGCATCGGCCTCGTGAGGGTCTTTCGGCACCACGAACGCTGCGATGATCTTCACCCCCTCGCGCACCGCTAGCTCCGTCACCGCAACCTCAGCTATTGCCGGATGACGGGCCAGAGCTGCCTCTACTTCGCCGGGGGAGACCCGATAACCCATGGCATTCATGACGTCGTCGTTGCGACCGTGATGCCACACGTAACCCTCGTCATCGATACTTGCGAGATCCCCGCCCGCGAACCATTCGCCACGATACACCTGCGCTTGTTCATCGGGTCGATTCCAGTAGCCGAGCATCAATCCGGGGTCGCTACGGTGTACTGCCAATAAACCAAGTACACCCGGCTCGAGCGGCGTATCCGGCCCATCGATCGGAAGGATACCGACGCTGCGCCCAGGCTGCGGTCGACCGGGGCTACCGGGCTTTGGCGGCACTGTCGGGGAGCTCGAGATATAGGTGGAGCATTCGCTCATACCGAGGGCCTCGTAGAGCAGCGTCCCGGTCGCCTGGTGCCATTGCTCGGCCAGCGCTGGGGACAAGGCCTCGCCCGCGGTCAGACCGTGACGCAAGCAGGACAGATCGTGCCGCGCCAAGTCGCAGTATTTCAGGATGCGCCGGTATAGGCCGGGAACCGTAGCGAAGATGGTAGCCCCATATCTTTCCATCAGGAGCGGCCACACGGTCACGTCGCGTGGGCCATTGTAGAGCACGGCGGTCGCGCCGTTGGCCCAGGGGTCGGTGAGGCCGACCCCCAGCGTATAGGTCCAGTTGAATGCCCCTGCGTGGAGGATGACGTCGGAGGGCCGAATGCCATACCAGCCTTGATACATCGGACGTCGGCCCCAGGCACTGCGATGAGCGTGCAAGACCCCCTTCGGCGTGCCACCCGTGCCCGACGTATAGACGAGGAAGGCGGGCGCGTCTGCCGCTGTGTCAGAGTAATCCGCCCGCTCGGGGGTCGCCTTGAGGCGGGCTATCTCCGCGCCTCCCAGAACCTCAACCTCGCTGGTCGCACGTAGCCGAAGCTCGTCGGATACGGTCAGCACCGCAGCCTTTGAATCCGACAGCAGGAGGGCTGCCTCGCCCGGAGTAAGCTGTGACGAGGACGGCAAAGCCACCAAGCCCGCCGCAATAGCGCCGAAGAACATCAGCGCATAGTCGCTGGTGTTCTCCATGCGAATGACGATCCGCGTCTCGGCCGGCAGGCCCAGACGCTTCAACCCGGCGGCAACTCGGCGCACAGCATCGTCGATCTGCGCGTAGCTCCAGCGCTCGGGCGGTGCCTCGGGATCCGAGATCACCAATAAGGCAGTCTTGTCGGGATGTACAGCGGCCGCGGCCCCGATGCAGTACCGCGCCATGTTGAACCGCTGCGGTGGACGCTCGCCGGTGTAAGCGTACATGCTGACGTTAGCGGTGCAGCGCCGGGTAGCAGGGTGTCCTAAGCGACTCGGTCTGCGCTCGGAACAGACGCCGGCCGTGCGCTCGCGGTACCGCGAAGGCTAGAGGGGCACTACCGCCATGGTAAGCTGGGCTCTTCCACATTCCGGATTGCACGGGGCCGACGATAAGATTGAGCTGCACTAGACCTCACGCCAAAGTCAAGTCCGAACAAACCTTGCCTGTCGTCCGGCGCGCGCGGATCCATGCCCGGCGAGTATACCGGCGTCGTGGAGGGTTGGTAACCCGTCTGCGACGTACGGCACGCCAGCGGGCGCTGGCAGGAGGAAGCATGTCGAAAGGCGTTGGCAGAGCTGGGCCTTGCGTGATCGCGATGCCTAAGTCGGTTGGGATGAGACGGCGCGCCGGGCGAATCTACCTCGGGTGGTCGCCAACAGTCGCTTTCTTATCCTGCCCGGTGTACGTTTTGCCGAGGTGGTGCTGCAATCACCCAAAAACAGCACGCTGCCCCCGGTCCCCCTCTGGGCCGAGCATCTGCACGAACAGCCACAATCGATTACGCAGCGATGAGTGTTGAACGCAACGCTCCGCGTTGGATTCGAATACTCAAGAAACACGGCTATATCGGCGCTTGAGCCAGGCGCAGGAAATCCCCGAAGCCCGGACCCCATGAGTTCCCGAGACAAGTCAGCTCATCTCAGGTTATTCTCACTCGCTTCAACGGCTTTGTCCGGCCATCTGGACCCGCGCGGTTGGCCTGCTGCCAAACCGGAGGCTACCGCCTCATGGATGGCACCTTGATAAAGGGCTGGCACAGGTCCCAAGCACCATCGGATGGCCTATCCGTCGCGCCGGCAGGGGAGGCGACCATGCACATCATCGTGATCAATTGCGGGAGCTCATCGATCAAGGCGGCGATGTTCGACCACAAGAGCGGTAAGGAACTGGCGAGCCTGCGCGTCGAGCGTATCGGCGAGGACCGGCCGAGCCTGCGTATTGGCGCCGAGCAGCGCGCGTTGCCCGCCGCGCGAGACCACGCCGCCGCGCTTGAGGCTGTGCTGCCCGAGCTCAACGCCGTGCTGCCCGCCGGCGCCGGGGTCGACGCGGTCGGCCACCGCGTAGTGCACGGCGGCGAGCGCTTCGAAGCGCCGGTGCGCATAGACGACGAGACGCTCGGCGCAATCACCGAGCTCGCGCCGCTCGCGCCGCTGCACCAGCCCGCCAACGTCGCCGGCATCCTCGCCGCGCGCGCGCTGTTGCCCGAGGCGCTCCACGTTGCCGTCTTCGACACCGCTTTCCACACGACGATGCCGCGGCGCGCCCGCACCTATGCGCTGCCGCTCGAACTCGCCGAGAAGCACGGCGTACGGCGCTACGGATTCCACGGGCCGAGCCACGCCTTTGTCGCTGCCCGTGCCGCCGAGTGGCTCGACAGCGATCCGCGCAACGTGCGCTTGATCACCTGCCACCTCGGCAACGGCGCCTCGGTCGCCGCGGTCGAGTACGGCCGCTCGGTGGAGACGAGTATGGGCATGACACCGCTCGAGGGCCTGGTGATGGGTAGTCGCAGCGGCGACGTCGACGCCGGCGCGCTGCTCGTCCTCATGCGCGGCGAGAACCTCGACGCCGACGGGCTCGACCAGCTGCTGAACCGGCGCTCTGGCCTCACCGGCCTCTCCGGCGTCGGGCGCGACATGCGCGACATCGAAGTCCGCGCTGGCGAGGGCGACGAGCGCTGCCGCATGGCGATCCAGGTCTTCACTCACCGAGTACGCAAGTACATCGGCGCCTACGCCGCGGTAATGGGCGGCGTCGACGCGATCGTCTTCACCGGGGGCATCGGCGAGAACAGCGCGCTTATCCGCCACCGAGTCGCGCAGCGGCTCGACTTCCTCGGCGCGCGGCTCGACGAGGACAGGAACCGCGACGCGCACGTCGACGGCGAGCGGCGCGTCGCGCCGATCTCGCCGCCGAACTGCCGCTGTCATCTGCTCGTCGTCGCCACCGACGAGCAGCGCGCCATCGCCGAGGAGACCGCGCGCCTCGCCAGGGAACGCGACGTGCTCGCCGAGCCCGCCGCGCGGCGCGCGATCCCAGTCGCGATCTCGGCGCGGCACGTGCACCTCACCGAGGAGGTTATCGAGAAGCTCTTCGGTGCGGGCCACCAGCTCCGGGAGCTCAAGCCGCTCTCGCAGCCCGGGCAGTTCGCCGCCGAGGAGGCCGTCACACTCGTCGGCCCCAAGCGCACCATCACGGACGTGCGCGTGCTCGGCCCGGCACGCTCGAAGTGCCAGGTCGAGATCTCGCGCACCGACGAGTTTCACCTGGGCATCGACGCGCCGGTACGCGGCTCGGGCGACGTCGCCAACTCGCCGGGCATCACGCTGGTCGGCCCCGCCGGCAAGGTCGAGCTGGCGCAGGGCGTGATCTGCGCTTGGCGCCACATCCACATGACGCCCGAAGACGCCGAGCACTTCGGTGTCGCCGACCGCGACACCGTCGACGTCGCCATCGAGAACGAAGAGCGGCCGCTCGTCTTCGGCAACGTGCTCGTGCGCGTATCGCCCACGTACAAGCTCGAGATGCACATCGATACCGACGAAGGCAACGCCGCCGAGCTGTCGCGCGGCGCTACGGGCGTCCTCGTCCAGAGCGGCCGCGACGCGCACCTGACCCGCCGCGGCACGCGCTACGACCACGAGCTCGGCGCCTGATCGCTGCGACTCGATAGCGAATCCGTTGTCGTCGCTCGCCACGCGCAAGCCGCGCTGGCATAGGCGCGCGAGGTCCGCCTCGGCGCACAAGTCGCCGGGCCGCAAGCGCGCCGCAGCCGTAAGGCTGGCGCAGGCCCCGTGCAGTCGCGCCTTTCGTCCGTCCTTGTGCTGGGTGCGCGGATTGCCGAATCCCTCGCTCGCCTTGTGCAGGCAGAGGCGGTGAGAGCCGCCTGTCGCCGGTAGAGTGCGCGAGTCGACTTTGCAGTGAGTCTGCGTATGGCCTGCGACGAGATTGAATCCATGATCCTAGACACCGCAGTTGGACGGCCGGCAGGGTGCGTGCGGCGTGGTGTCTGGCAAGGTGAGAGCGGACCTGTCGATCCAGTGAATCGACGCGACCGCTCGAACACGAGGCGGTCGACTGCGGTTTCTAGGTTGGATAGCCCCGCGCAGGGCACTCTGAGCTCCCGAGGCACTATCGGGAGCGCCTAGCCCTCGCAGGTGTGAGCCCCAGCGTCAAATCGGCCAAGGACCGCACCATCACCTGCTCGGCCCTTGTTTGTGGAGACGAACGGGAACCCAAGAAGGGGGGCCACCAAAGGCTATCTCGACTTGACCATGAGTGACGCCGCTCAAGGTATACTGTTGACGTGCGGCTACGCGCCCGTGGGCGATGGCATTGTATGCAATCCGTAGATTCAAGCGTCAGAGTTCTGGTCGAATCCCTCGACGTGGAGCACATTTTGCCCCTGGATTATGCCGCCTATCGGCCCCTGCTGCTTGACGGTCTGTGCTTTTTCCTCGATCGCTTACCGAAACGCCGTCTGGCGGAGATCGTATCAAAACAGCTTGCTTTGCCTCCGGAGACCGGCTTTGAGAGTCGGCTCCTCAACCTCCTCCACCAGTGCCCTACGCTGCACAAGCTGGGTCAGATCGTCTCCCGCGATCGCAGGCTTGCCCACGGGCTTAGACGTTGCCTGCAGGACCTGGAATCTGTAAGGCCCCGGACAAAGCTCGACGACATTTCGCAAGAGATCGGCGACCAGTTGCGAAAAAGAGAGGGTATAGAGCTGAACCCTTACCCCCTGGCCGAAGCGAGCGTGTCGGTCATCCTGCCGTTTACCTGGCAGGACGGAAGATCGAACCAGATTCGCCAAGGCGTGTTCAAGGTACTCAGGCCTGGCGTGAAGGCACGCCTATACGAGGAGCTTGAGATCTGGGCGGAACTCGGTGTCTTTCTCGAGGAGCGTTGCGAATACCACGGCCTGCCGCTTCTGGATTACCGGGAGACACTGGATACCGTCCGTCGGCTACTGAAAGAGGAGGTTCGATTCGATAAGGAGCAGCAACACCTGGTCGAAGCCGCAGCTTTCTATGAAGACGAACCGGACGTTGTCATCCCACGGCTGTTGCCGTTCTGCTCCGAGCGGGTCACGGCGATGGAACGAGTGGAAGGCGGAAAGGTTACGGACGCAGCCATATCCAGCAGCCGGAGAGAGAGACTCGCGGATACCCTGATCCAAGCCTTGATCGCCAAACCGTTCTGGGAACCGGAAGAGGTGACCCCCTTTCATGCTGACCCCCATGCCGGCAACCTGTTCTGCACCCCCGACGAAAGTCTCGCGATACTCGACTGGGCTCTAGTGGGGCGTCTGGATAAGGGGCAGCGTATCGATCTCATGCAGATGGTCTTGGGCGGCATAACTCACGACGCATCGCGCATCTGCCAGGCGGTGGAAGGTCTCGGTCGCACGCAGCCGGAGGAGTCGCGCCTTCGCGCCTGTGTGACCGACTCGTTGAGGGAAATCCGTATGGGCTGTTTTCCCGGATTCGGATGGTCGCAGCGGTTGCTGGACCGCGTTGCCGTCTCGACCGGCATGGGATTCCCGGAGAACCTGGTGCTGTTTCGCAAGGCGCTGCTCACTCTCTCGTCGGTGGTAGCGGATACATCCGCGAGCGCCTCGGTAGACCGCATCATAGTCACCGCCGGCCTGCAGAGATTCTACGGAGAGCTACAACACCGCGTCCTCGCCCCGCCGGACTCGAGATCGTTCGGCACCCACGTCTCCAATGCGGATCTCCTCGGGCTGATGGGCTCCTGGCCAGGTGCAGCCGCCAGCTGCTGGCTTGGTGTCTGGCAAGACTGCCTGGAGCTGTTGCATGCTGGATCGAGCCCGCGGAATCTTCATTAGCTGGCTGGATACCGGCGCCAACGTGCGCATCCACGGCAAGACCCATCAGCGCCCGCTCGATCGCTTCGCCGAGGAGCGGACCCTGCTGCATCCGCTGCCCGCCGCACCCTTCGATGCGGGCACCGTGCGCGCGGTGCACGCCTCCACCACGTGCACAAGATCCTCGCCCTGAGCGAGATCTACGGCGCCGAGTCGGTGGCTCGGGCTCTGGACGACGCCTTCGCCTTCCAGGCGTTCAGCTGCCAGTACATCGCCAATGTGCTGGAGAGCCGTCAGCGCCTGCGCCCCGAGCCCGCCCCCTTTCAGCTGACCCGCCGCCAGGATCTGCTCGAGCTGGAGCTGCCCGAGCCGAATCTGGCGGTCTATGACGCGGGCATCGGCCAGCCCGATGTCGGCACCGATCCGCAGCACTCGATATGAGCGCCTCTCATCCCTCGGCTGCCCCGCGCACCGACACCTTGGGCGGCGTCGGCCTGGGCAAGTCCCGCCTGGCCACCGCCCTGGGCTATGCCGCCTGCCAGCGCGGCCACTGGGCGCTGTTTGCCCCCGCCGTGGACCTGCTGATCAATACCTGGGCGGCGGCCCAGCGCGCCGGGCGGCTCAAGCCGGCGCTGGAGCGTTACATCAAGCCCACCCCGCTGATCCTCGACGAGCGCGGCTGCCTGCCCATCGACAAGGGCGGCGCCGACCCGCAGTTCCAGATCATCTGCCGCCGCTGCGAGCGCGGCGCCCTCGTCATCACCTCCAACAGGGTGTTCAGGAAGTGGGCCGAGATCTTCAACAACGATGCCACCCTGCTCGACCGCCTGCTCCATCATGCCGAGACGGTGCTCATTGAAGCGAAGAGCTACCGCATGAACGATCAGATCGACACCTGAGCCACACCCGCTGCCTCCCCCTACACCGACTTGCACCCTTGCCCCGACACTCCATTCTCAAACCGGCCGTTTTGGTCCATTTTGGGGCCGGCGCTCACGTCAAAATGGCTCCCGTCCCTGGCTTCACTCGCAAGGCGATTGCCGAGTGGGCCCTAGCCGACCTCAGCCCCGGATGCATGGTGTATTCCAATGGCATCGATCGCAATGCCCCAGGAGTGCTTGAACCATCGGGCGCCGCCACGCATCCTGCGCACGTTCAGCCAACCGCCCCAGCGATCCAACCGCAGCTCACGGACCCGATCCGGCCCCTAGTGATCGAGTACCCGCTGAAGGACCCGCTTCAGACTATCATGGACCTTCTCGTGGCAGGAAAAAGCGCTGATCGACTTGTTCAGATTCTCCACCGGACGGTGGCGTTAGGGCAGTTCGATGCGTACCTGGTGCTCACCGACCGCCTCGTAGAAGGCGAGCAGCCCCGCCTCGTCCTGACGCGGCCAACCCAGCGGTTTGCATCTAGGGGGACATGCTCGCGCCACGGATGGGGCATCTCACCGTGCTGGCGCAGATAGGCGAGGCTCTCGAACGCATAGTCGGTTTGCGCGCTCCAGTAGCCGTGGATCGGCCCGACCTCGATGGCCTTTTCCCGACAAAGCAACTGCACGTAAGCAACTGCCTAGCGGTCGTTGGACCAACCATCCCCGCCTGGCGGCGAGGCGCCTCCGCGCCTGGCCAGCGCCTGAGCCACGACAGCAAAGGTCTTCTCACCAAGCCGCCCGTCGACCGAGCCCGGCTGAAGGCCCTCGTCCCTCAGGACTTCCCGCAGCAGCCAGGGCGCTCGAACCCCGCGGTACAGCGCTATCGGTTCCACATTTGCACCGCGGGAAAAGAACTCCCCCTTTCTTGCATTTCTCTGGTTGACAAAGAGCGCTTTCGATCATTCACGCGGAGTTACTCTGCGAAACGCCCTGAGAGTCAGTGTCGCAATAATGCTCCAGTCGTCTGATGTATGTGGTCCAAGGGTCGTGTCGCTCCATGAGCAAGATGACATCGTAGGCGTAGTCTCCGCGGATAAGGGGGGTCCATACCACCTTCGTTTCTCTTGACTCCGACCTGGCCATCAGAGCCGCAACCGTGTTGCCAGGGCGAATCTGATATGGACCCAGTGTCGCTTGAACTTGTGCAGCTATCGGTTGCATGCATTCGTTTATGGCGTCGACAAATTCTTCCGTAAATTCCAGCGATTTCGAGTTCAGGAAACATTTTCCCTGTCTTCTCCTTATAGCAACACCGAGAAGTCCAGGGCGCCCATCGAGCAAATTTAACAGACCCGCCTGAAAGCTATCGGAAATGTCGGCGGGAGGAGTAGGCGCTGTGGTTTCGCCAACCTTACGCGATCGACCCTGTAGTGGGGTCGGCTTGCCCACGTCCGTCGATTTGTCAGCCGGTGGACTAGTAAAGTCATTCGACCGCAACGAGTTTGGAAAAAAAGACTGGAACCCGCGTCGCTTGGGTAGCGCTGTCGACATGGGACGATGAAGATCTTGGTCAGCAGCAAGCATCTCCGCGAACGTGGCTGCTTCATCTTCGGGGATACGTCGGAGCTTTTCAAAAAACCGAGAAATTCCACCGCGTTGCCCGCAGCCCTCGCAGATCCACTCTCGCTTATCGGGGTTTACCACGAAGCCTTGATAGCTATGGGCTCTGTTGTGGCAAAATGGACAATATCCGCGTATTGAGTTCTGTTCCCTGGAAAGAGGAACATAGGTTCCGATAATGGCAACGAACACATTGGGTTGGATGGTCTTGTCTATGCGACGGTTATGAGTGTCTGCCATCACGGCTATACCCCTGAAATAAGCCAGTGTCACGGTAGGAAGTTTGGCATCGCGCCTCATGTACTGTTCTTATTAAACATGATTTTAGCATGGTTTCAATAGAACATGTGCTTTCGCGACGTGGGGTTTTGCGATTTGCTTAGCATCTAATGAAATAAGAAAGTTGTTATATTATCGAGAACCTGGTCTGTCGGAGTGGCACGATAGCCAGGATTCTCGCTCGCTTGCCATAGCATTTCCACTTGGTCGGCAATACGCTTTAACGTCTTGACCTTACAGCATCCCTCGGAGAAGCGAGCGCAGGCGGCGGCAACCCTGGGGCTGGTCAGTAGGCGCTCAAGAGCGGCGCGCGCGGCATCAGGTCTGTAGTTTCTAGGAGCGATGGACTCGGCCACGCCTAGGCGCAGCAACCGTCGGGCATTGGAAGACTCATCACCCACGTCGCGACAGATCAGTTGGGGAGCACCGGCTTCGAGCCCGGCCGCGAGTGAGCCGGTGCCGCCGTGGTGCACTACTGCCGCCGAGCGGGGCAGCAACCGCCAATGGGACACGAAGCCCATGTGCACTATGCCCGGTGGAAGCTTCGCGGGCACTTGGTCCAGGTTGGGTGTGAGCAGGATGGCGCGGCGCCCGAGCGATTCGGCGGCGACCACGGAATTCTGGAAGAAATCGGCAGCACCTCCCGAGCGATACGCGCTCAAGATCCAGCCCAAGGAGATCACCACCGTCTCCCCGGGCACAGCACCGGACAGAATCAACCTCTCCACGGGGGCTACCAGAGATAAGGAGTGATCCGCCCAGTTTCTGACCCCCGCCTGCCCGCTCCAGTCCCGGGCCATGAAAGCCCGAGACTCGTCGGCAGTGCACAAGGGCTCAAAGCTGAATGTCGCTTGCACCACGTTCTGGTTAGTTCAACAATCGCGTGAGCATGGCCGTGAACCGCTGCGCCACATCTGCTGCGTGATTGCGGGCCCGAGCGGTTGCCGAGTATGCGAGAGCGGGATCTCGCAATGCTTCAAGCGCGTTCAGCACCGCCGCCTCTCTCTTTTTTCGGTCGGAAAACGACGACACGTCGAAGTAGAAATCCGATGCGTCGTACATCTCCAAAAGTATCTTCTTCTTGAAATCGCCTATCGATTCCGACAAAAGGCTCTTTTCGGCTGTGTCGTAGCAGATGACCGGCGTCCCGGCCCGAATGGCGTTGACACAGAGGTGGTAGGTGTCGGTGATTATCAGCCTGTATTTCTTTATGGCCTTGAAAAGGTCTCCCGACTTGTAGCCGTATCCTCGTGGCGAGAACCGGTCCATTCGCCTACGCACGACGCGGGCTTGGAGTTTTGCGAGCTTCCCTAGTCCGAATTCGAGCGGAGGATCGACGAGCCACTCGTGTAGCGGGAACCAAGGGAACCACTCCACCTCGCAGCCGAGATGCGTCGCGATCGCCCTGACGAAATCCCTGTGCCCCAGCGGAGGGCGGGAGCGAGCTCCAAAGAAGACGCCTATCTTGTCGCCATCCGAAAGCTCGCTCGACCAACCCCCGGTAGGGAGAAAATCGAGATCTTGGTCTTGCAGGAGAAACGCCGCGTCGCAGCCTAGATGAACCGCCTGGAAATCGCCGCGTAGGTGTGCCGCCTTTGTGGCGGATATGGGCTCCCGGAAAAGGGCGCCCGCGCAGTTTTGAAGCAGCTTTTTTAGAGCGCCCGTGTAACGGGTGTCCAGGTAGTCAGCGCCTCGGTTGAATAAAATCGTGCTGCCGAAGATAATCGCCTTTTCCTGTACCTCGTCCGGAGCCCCCTCCAAGAGCAGAATTTTGAGGAGTAGATCGTAGCTCTCCTTCTCGTCCATGTCCCTGTATCTCTTCAGGCCATGGGCTGCGTCTTCCAGGAAGTACTGCCTGGCCTGGAGAAAGTCGCCCCAGAAGACGATCGCGTCGTGCTCCCGCAGGAACTCGTGCTTGTCCACCAGTGAGTGGTGCTTGAACGGCAGGGCGTCGGGGTCGACAGAGGAATGGATCTTTCCCGTGGTCTCTGGCGGGTGCAGAGTGAACCAGTTGACCTCGCAGTCCGGCGCCACTCGCTTTAACAAAGAGTGCGCAGCCAGGTCCACCGAAAGCATGCCGGTGTTGGTGTATCCCACGTTGGCTGCGGCGACCACGGCAATCTTTTTCGTCATGGCATAATGACCTCTTCTGTATGGTTTTTCCCTGTTGATCTCCTACGCCAATTCATTCGATTGCGCAGGCCAACTCTCCTGTCCGGCTGGGTTTGCGGGTAGACGCAGGAGACGTGCGGCCGAAAGGTAGATGCGGGCAAGTGAATGACGAGGCGAGGGAAAATAGGCCGTTCGGGCCTATTTCCGACTGCGGGCGTTCTGCCGCATTGAAGGTTGCGATACCGAGTATGACGCCAGTCCACATTCTTACAATATACCATTCCTTCCCGATCGTGGATTGCGTAACGGGATAGAAGTAGGTATTAACGCGGAATTAACGCGAGCACCCGAGTGACCTTCCTCCGCTCCCGCTGACGTTAAGATCGACGCAAGGCACATGTTCCGATGACGAAGGGGTAGGATGGCTAGACGACGCATTGGCTGAACCGGCGAACGATCTCACCGCGCTCGGAGCCTCTTCGTGGACAGTGTGGACACCCGCCAGCGCTGTCCCGCCCCCCCGCGCTACTCCTGGTCGCGGCCCGCTTGGTGGGCCTGTACGTCGGACGCCGGGGCAGCGGGCAGTCGGTCCCGCATCAACGACTGCTCAACGACTGGGAGACAACGACTGCAACGACTGGACAGGCATCAATCAGAGCACTTCTCGACGACAGCGCGGTGCTTGCCTGCCTCGCCTACGTGGACCTCAACCCCGTGCGCGCCGCCATCGCGGAGACGTCCGAGGACTCCGACTACACCTCCATCCAGCGACGCATTCCGACCTTGCAAGGTGCTTCCGAGTCGTCGGCTGAGGGCGAGAACGCCGAGCCAGGCATCGCACCGGCTCCCACGTAGCCACCCGAGCCGCACCCCTGCGTGGGCGGTGTCCGCGACGGCGAGCCCGAGGGGCGGCCCTTCCACCTCGCCGACTACCTGGACCTAATCAACTGGACCGCCCGGGAGGTGCGCGACGACAAGCGCGGGGCCATCGCCGAGGGGTCTCGGTCTTGGGGATTGGCTCCGTACGAGCGCACGCCCGAGCAGATTCTGCACCCCGACCCATCTCCCGAGACCGCGCGACCGCGTCCACCTGCGCTATCGCCAATACCGCGACGGTGGGCACAAGACCCTGGTGTTGCGGGCCCCGAAGCTGGTGCGCCGCTTCCTGCTGCACGCGCTGCCCAAGGGCCTGATGCGGGAGCGCCACTACGGACTGCTGGACAATCGCTGCCGGGTACAGCGCTTGACGCAGATCCGCAAGATCCTGGCCGCGCCGCCGCCTAAGTCGGAACCGGAGCCCGTCCAAGGCAGCGAGCCCGAGCCCGGCTGGTTCTGTCCGGTATGCCGGCGTGGACGCATGCCCTCGGTGCGCGACATCCCGCGGCGCCGCGCTCGAACAAACGCTGGATCTTGGCTACAATCGGGGTGACCCGGTACCCGATTGGAGGCTAGACGGAGCTTCATAAAGCCGCAGCCAGCCAGCACGCCCCCATCACTGGCCGATTCGGCCGGCGCCAAGCTGTCCCGATCACGGAGCCCGCGATGCGTTTCCTTCTCAATTGCGGTGTCGGGCTTCGGAGTGTGGAAGCGGCTTAGCTCAACAGACATTTTTACGCCATGGGCTTCGCAGCTTTTCCTGCGAGACCACGGTGCGCGGCGTAGAAATGCTCATCTGTTTAGGAGGGAAAATGAAAGTATGTAACTACCCGGGTACCGCCTTTTCAATACATAAGGATTACGCAACGAAGCAGGTCCACAACAGCCCAAAACTGCTGACTTAGCCGACCTCGTAATCACAGTATATAGCGATTGAGGTGCCAAGATCCCCTATAGGTTGTACCTGGGCAGTTACGAAAGTACTTCAAGTTGCAAGATGAAACATTGCACAATGAGAAATAGAAGCAAGAATTCTCCGCCAATAAAGATCTCTGAAGCCATTTTACGTGTGGCAGAACCATTGATAAGGAAATACCGTAAACGTGAGCGAATTGCCGTAATAATCGACTTGGCTATTTTTTCTTGGAATGCATCACTAACATCTGAGGTGGAAAGAGAAGACATAGAGAATAGATTTATCGACAAGATGCCAGGTGAGTTTGATGCGGCAGATATTGCTACTATAATAGAACAAACGGATATCTTGATTGAGAGAAAGAAAAAGCTTTATCCTGATATAAAATATCTAATAGTAAGTCGCAATCTATTAATTGGGGATAACGGGCAAGTCACATTAGACGTTAACACAATAAGGCAACCGGAGTGACCAACATTGTGTGAACGCCGGCGCTAACAAAAAGACCTCTCGCGGGCGATACCTTTATGCAATTCCTCCTCAGGAATTGACATCACACCCCCAATGTTTGGGCCTCGAGTTGATGAACAGCCGCAGTATTGGTGGCGAAGCGGTGGCGCTGCGGCAGGTGAAGTTGGATGAGAAGCTCCAGGCGCTGGGTTTCAGTCGCAAACAATGCAGTACCGCGATCGGCAATATCATTGGCCGTATGGTTCAGCCCGGCAGTGAGTTGTCCACGCATCAGGGGCTGCAAGAAATAACGCGCTGGGCGAGTTGCTTGGGTGTGATTATGGACAGCAGGGCCTATCGGCCCTTTATCGTGCATCGGATCTACTCTGGACGCATCACGATGCCATCGAGCAATAGCTGTATCGTCAGCACTGTGCGCTGTTCGATGTCGAGGAAACCATTACTCTGTTCGATCTGACCAATACCTTTTTCGAGGGCACCGGCCGATACAATGACCACGTGGCCTTCGGTCATCGCAAAGAGAAACGCAACGATTGCCCCCTGGTCACGCTGGTGCTGGTACTGGATGGCAGTGGCTTTTCCCGGCGCCGCCGGATCTTTCCGGGCAATGTCAGCGAACCCGGTACCCTGCAGCGGACGCTCGAGCAGTTGCGTGCGCCTGAAGACCCTGCACCCCAAGCGGCAGAAAAAGATCATCCATCTGTTCCCACCCAGCAGGTGCTGAAGTTGCGTTCCGTGCCCACCGCTGTGACGGATGCCGGCATTGCTACGCAAGCGAATGTCACGCGGCTACACGAGCAAGGCTACCCCTATGTCGTGGTCAGTCGCAAACGGCACCTGGAATTCGATGAAAACAAGGCGGTCCTCGTCAAGGGAGATATTAAGAAGCCGTGTGCGCCATGCGAGTCGAGCGTGAGGATGAAGAGATTGAGTTGTACTGCCAATCCAAGGGAAAGGAGGCCACGGAGACTGCGATCACACAACGCGTTTCGACACGCTTGGAGCAGGCGCTCCAAGACCTGGCCGATGGACTGGACAAGCCCCGCCGACTCAAGAATGCCAAGAAGGTCTGTGAGACGATCGGCGGCTTGAGGCAGAACTATTCCCGAGCCTCCAAACATTACGAGATTGAAGTCGAGCACGAGGAAAGCGCAGGATATCCACGACAGTTGGGAGAGCGTTCGCACTACCCTGAATAGGCAGATGCGAACGACCGTCAGCATTCGTGCCGAAAACGGCGAACAAATCCACATCCGCAAGAGCAGTTACCGCGATGCTTCACAACAGGCCCTGTTACGCGCCCTGGGCTTGGCTTGGATTCCTGGCGTGACGGAAAGGACAGTTATGGTACCGAAAACGTAAATGCTGTGCCATAACGAAAGACGGATTGACATTTCTATCTGTTTTTGTTGGAGTTTTTTATTTGGCCTGACAAAGATTAAGTCAAGATCGCAGCCGCACCCGCCACAACCTTGCACCAGGGAGCTACAACACGCCACGCCGGCTCCCTGCCGACTTCCTCAGGCGCCATCCCGAATCGCAGAGCGTCAAACAACAGCGCTTCCAGGCCGCTCCCAACGATGATTTCGTTACCAATACCGTGTCTCGACAGTGAGTATCGCTTGGTTGCCTCGAGGGCCCCCCCTGTGCTTGAATGCCGGACGTTCAATGCGGGATACCCCGCCACCGTCGTATTGCGGAGCGGCTACCCGCCCAGCGCTGCTGCTGAGGCCGGGGTTCCGGATATCGCAGCGGTTACCTCACTCGGCAACCGGCGCGGCAGTCTTTATTCACGATGAGAGGGCAACGATGTACAAACGGATTTTGGCCGCCGTAGACGGCAGCGAGATCTCCCAATCCGCATTGACAGAAGCTGTTCGATTGGCCGGCGCGCTCGGCGCCCGGCTGTGCCTGGCCTACGGGGTGGACGCCGTGACCACTAACGCCTACAACCGGGCTGACCTCGAGCAGTTTCTCGCCCCCCAAGTGGAGGCGGGCCGGGCCATTTTGGCTAAGGCCGCGGCTGTGGCGGAGGCCGCCGGAGTGCTCCAGGAGGAGCGGCTGCTGGAGATCGACGCGATCGGCCGAGGGCGGCTGCCCGAGGCCCTAACTCGGGAAGCCGAGGCTTGGCAGGCGGACTTGATGGTAGTGGGCACCCACGGGCGCCGGGGCGTAAGTCACCTGCTGCTCGGTAGTGTGGCCGAGGGCGTGGTGCATATCGCCCCCACTCCAGTGCTCGTGGTACCCCCCGAGGCCGCGGCGACGGAGGCGGGCGCCGCGAGGCCGCTGACCAACCTGCTCGTGGCGGTGGACGGAACGAGGGTTTCGGAGTATGCCCTGGAGGAGGCGATCCGCGTTGCGGAGAACCTCAAGATGACGCTGCGGGTGGTTTCCGTGGCCGATACCCAGGCGAATACCGCCGCCGGCTCCCAGGCAGAAGCGGTGCTCAGCGCCGCGCGGGCTCGGGCCGAGACTGCCGGGGTTGTGGTCGAGACTCGCACATTGGAGGGCCCGGGGCAGCCGAGCGCGGTGGCCCAGGCAGTGACCTCGGAGGCGGTCGCTTGGCCGGCGCACCTGATGGTGCTCGGCACCCACGGGCGCCAGGGCCTGGAGCGTCTGCGCCTCGGCAGCGTGGCCGAGGCGATCCTGCGCCAAGCCCCGGCTCCGGTGCTGCTGGTGCGCACCTCCGGAACTGCAGCCGCCGCAGCCTAGCCCCCGAAACCCGCTGAGCCGTCCGCATCCGCTTGCGCGAGACGCGCAGATCGCAATTCGCGCACCACCGGAACAGCCGGTGCCACCCCTTCTCGGTCAAGCATAGAGCAACGTGCGGGGAATGATGAGCTGGTAGAGAGGCGGACTGCGCACCTGAGAAGGTCGTGTACGGTAATCGATCCGGAGGTTCGCCGGGCTCCTTGACTTCGTGGTCAGCGCGTGGGAAGAGCACGGATATGCAGTTACCGTTGAACCTAGAATCCTCAGTAGCCCTTGCCCGGCCACAATCGTCAGCATGTTGAACCCGATTATTTCCCCCATGATTGTCATCAAGGGGGGAGTAGCAGTGCTTGCGGTGGGCCCTGCCCCATGAACAACTTGAACAACTGAACCACTGTGTGAACAACTGGACAGGCGTCAATCAGAGCGCTGCTCGACGAGAGCGCGGTACTTGCCTGCCTCGCCGACCTGAACCTCAACCCCGAGCGCGCCGCCATCGCCGAGACGCCGGAGAACTCCGACTACACCTCGATCCAGCGGCGCATTCGGACCTTGCAAGCCGCTTCCGCGTTTTGCACTGATGGCGAGAACGCCGAGCTAGACATCGCAACGGCTCCCACCGAGGCGCCCGAGCTGTACCCCTTCGTGGGCGGCGTACGCGAAGGCATGCCCCAAGGCTTACCGGATTACCTGGCCAACTACCTGGACCTGGTCAGCTGGACAGGGCGCGCGGTGCGCGACGACAAGCGCGGGGCCATCGCCGAGGATCTGCCGCCGATTTCGGAGCGCATCGGCATCACCCGAGCGGCCTGGCTGCAGCTGGCCAAGGACTGCGAGAACACCTTCTGCAGCTGGATCGGTCAAGCCGAGCATGTCGAGCGGGTTTGCGAGCGAGGGGGTCAGCGCTGGGCGCGCGGCATCCGCGCCTGCCGGCGGCTGTTTCCCAGCTGAGCGCACTCAGCTCTCTCCCTGAACTCCCGTAACCGCATCCGATAGAGCATCGGGGCCAGCCCTCGGCCGGCTTCCGGTCCAACCCTCTCGATCTTGCCGATTGGCGCGCTTTGGTGGCCATTTCTGCGAGTTGAAGTCGCTCAAAGTCCCAGCTAGGGGCACGAGCGCGCGCGTGCGGCCCCGCTTTCCGGAGGCTCTCAAACAGTGGATGTCCTATTTTTTCCCTGCAGCTGCTCGACCCGCTCGGGACGAGCAAGTGTCTGCAGTGCATGCCGGACGGCTTCCGCGTCCATTGAGTCGGGTTGTTCCGCGATTTCGAACGAATCAGAGGCGGGGATTGTGCCACCCAGCCATCGCCCTGCGTAACCTTTCCGTGCCGCATCTGTATAAGGGATAGCCGATACGGGGAAGGACGTGGACATCGAGGCGATCATCGACAGAATCCGAGCGGGTGACCGGGCGGCCTTCTCCGCGGTGGTCACGCGCTATCAGGGTCCACTCTTCTCCTTTCTCGGTCGTATGGGTCTCACACAGGGCCAGGGCGAAGACGTGGCGCAGGAGGTGTTTCTGCGTGCCTGGCGCAATCTCGGCGAGTTCGATCTGTGGCGGGCCGCTTTCTCGACCTGGCTGTTCACCCTGGCCCGCAACCTCGCCCTGAACGAGCTGAAGCGCCCGGTCCATCGCCGGGAGCTGGCTGCCGGCGATGGGCTCCCGGAGGTGGCCTGCGTCCGCCCGCAGCCTTTGACCGGGCTGATGCGGGAGGAGCGAGCGCGACTGCTCCACGCTGCGTTGCAGCGGTTGCCGCCGAACGACCGCAGCGTTCTGGCGCTAGCCTATGTCGACGAGCTGGACCAAGCGGCCATTGCCCGTATCGAGGGATGCAGCATCGGGGCGCTCAAGACCCGTCTGCATCGGGTCAAGCGCAGGCCACGCGAAATGCTGGAGGTGACCGATGGATGAAGAGATCGAGACCTTGCTGAGGCGCGACCTGCTTCGGGTGCCGGCCGATTTCCACGACACGGTGATGGCACGCATCGCCGAGCTTCCGCCCCCCGAATTCGCCCCGGTGGCGGCGCTGGTGGCCCTCTATCTGCCGAGCGCTCTGACGGTGCCGGCGCTGGCCCTGGGCCTGGTCGCTACCCTGGGGATCTGGCTCTACGGCATGGTCGACGCCTGGCGGGGTGCGCGGCGCCGAGTCGACTATCGGGTCGCTCCCTGGCAGACCAGCGGCCTCTATGCGCTGGTCTTCGTCCTGTGCAGCGGCGTGGTCCTGCCCCTGACCATCGGCTACGTGCGCGCGCACCAGGTGGAGAGCTTTCGCATCCCCAGCGCCAGCATGACACCGGGCATACGCCGGGGGGATTTTCTCTTCGCCGACAAGCGCTACAACTGCCCGAGCTGCCGCCTGTCCGTTCGACGCGGCGACGTGGCGATCTTCACTTACCCGAACGATCGCACCCTCTACTACATCAAGCGGATCATCGGCCTGCCCGGCGATCGGGTGCGCATCAGCGGCCACGACCTACAGGTAAACGGCGTGATCCTGACCCGGCGACAGGACCCGGAAGTCGACGGGCTGGTCACCGAGGGCGCCGGTGACCGCAGCTGGCAGGTGACCTGGGGGACAAGCGCCGAGGCACCGATTGATGTGACCGTTCCCCCCGGACAGGTCTTCGTCCTCGGCGACAACCGTGGACACGCCGTCGACTCGCGCCGTTTCGGGGCCGTGCCCCTCCAGGATGTCGTGGGCCGGGCGCGCCAGGTCTGGTTCTCCTATGGCGACGGCGCCGTGCGTTGGGAGCGATTGGGGGAGGTGGTGCACTGAGGGCTCAGGGCCTGGCAACGAGAGGCACCTACCTGGTCTGTCACCCTTGCCGATCGACAATACGATAACCCATCGCCCGGTACCCCCGCTGGCGCTTGTCCCACATGCGGGCGAGCTGGGGCTGATCCGGCTCGACGTAATCGTAGATGCGCAGGTCTTGCTTGTCCGTGTGCTCTCGGTGCAGGCGCCCCGCGTATTGCTGAAGCGTTCCCTTCCATGAGATAGGCATGGCCAGGACCAGGGTGTCCAGGGGGGCGTGATCGAAGCCTTCGCCAACCAGTTTGCCGGTGGCGATGAGGACTCGGGGGGCAGAGTCTTCCAGCTCGGCGAGCCGGTCATGGACAGCGGAGCGCTGTTTTCTGGACAGGCGGCCGTGCAGAACCAAGCAGTTCTCGATCTGTCTGCACAGCGTTTCGTGCAGCGATTCGACATGTTGGGTCCTCTCGGTCAGAACGAGGATCTTTCGTCCGCTGGAGTAGGCTTCCAACACGTCCTGGGCGATGCGTCGTGTGCGGTCCGGGTCGTTAGCGAGCCGGCGAAACACCTCTTGTATTCCGACGTCTGGCGGAACCTCGGGTGTGGGAAGGAAACGGGGGTGTACCTCCAGTTCTTTCGGTGCCGAGTCTGGCAACGGGGCACTGTGCCGGACGGGTCCACACTGCATGAAGATGATCGGATGGTGCCCGTCGCGACGGATAGGCGTCGCTGTCAGGCCGACTACATACTTGCTCTTGCCCTTCTTCAGAATTGCTTCAAACGAAACGGCGGAAATGTGGTGGCACTCATCAACAATGATCTGCCCGTACCCGTAGAGGAGTTGGGCCAGGTCGTCGCGTTTCGACAGGGACTGCATCACCGCGATGTCGATTCTGCCCGTCGGTTTGTGCTTACCGCCGCCGATTGCGCCGAGAGAGGCTCTTGGGAGCTCGAGAAAGGTGGTCAGACGCTCTGTCCACTGCCGAAGCAGCTCGGTGCGGTGGACCAACACCAGGGTGCTGACCTTGCGCCGCGCAATGATCGCGGCGGCGGTGACGGTCTTGCCGAAGGCGGTCGGTGCGCATAGCACTCCGACCTCGTGCTTGAGCATCTGCCTGACAGCCTCCTGCTGATCCTTTCGCAGGCTCCCGGAAAATCTGGCCGAGATCCTTTCGCCGGACAGCCGCTCGTCCTGTATCTCGGATCGGATACCGTTGCTGTGGAGAAGGTTCAGGGCGGCGTCCAGGCATCCCCGGGGCAGACCGACGTATTTCCCGAAATTCTCGGCACAGCCGATGACGCGAGGCTTGTCCCATACTGGCATGCGCATGGCCTGCGCCTTGTAGAACTCCGGATTCTGGAAGGCAGCCATACGGATCAGGCGGTTGGCCAGCGGCTGGGGCAGTTCCGCCTTGGCGATGAAGATCTGATTGGCCAGAACCAGTGTCAATGACTCCGGCAACGGACCCGGTATCGGACTCGACAGGGGTGCCGAACGTTGCCACGGCTTGTCCTCATGCTCGTCGCTGGCGAAGGCGACATCGAGAGGGTGGTGGCCGTTGCTGGCTCGAATGATCGCGTCCTCGAGATCCGACCGGGACAAGGAAATGACCGATGCAAGGAAGGACCACTGGTCGGGGTAGGGGACGAGGTGCTCGTCGACGAACACACTGCGCCCCAGCTCTCGGGGTGCGCGTTGAAGGGGAAGGGCGATCAGGTTTCCGAAACCGCCTTTGGGCAGGGTGTCCTGATTGGGAAACAGCCGGTCGTAGCTGGTCAGCGCCAGCTGGCGGGCGCGGTTGCAGGTATGGCTGATCAGGGCGGTGCCCAGCTGTCTGGCCTCCCGAGCAGGGACCGGCTCGGAGAAGAAGATCCAGACATGGGCCCCGTTTCCGGATCGCGAGATCTCCGTTGCAGCGGATACCTTCAGCTCGCGGCAGGATGCGGCGAGCGCACGGACATCGTCGCGCCAGTCGGTCTTGTCGAAATCGACGGCCAGGAATCGGCAGGTGTCGTCGGTCAGCAGAGGATAGACGCCCGCCGTGTGCCTTCCCGCCAGATGGTCGTAGATCACTTGGTCGGTGACCGGCAGCAGGAGTCTCTGCGTGCAGTCCCTGCATTTGATCGTCGGCTTCCGGCAGATGCCCGCCTTCCACTCGTTTCCACAGGCCGGGGAATATCCGGATCTGCCCTTGGACGATTCCCAGCGTAGCGGAAAGACATCCGTGCGGCCCTGGAACAGCCGACGGAAGAGGGCGATCTTGTCGCTGGTGCCGAGCGCGGTCGGCGAGGGTCGGGGCACTGGCGGCTCGGGAGGTGCCTCGTCAACACGTGGCTCATCCCAGGGGATACCGTGGCGGGACAACAGCGCCTTGAGTCGGGCGTTCTCTACTCGGAGTGCTTGGATCTCGCCAAGGTCTTCGGTGGGTGAGCTTTTCCTTCGACATGCTTCCCGCTGTTCATGGACGAGGCGGCTGGTCACCCCTGCTCACGCTGCCTGGTTTCCCAGCGCGCTGAGCTTATCCAAGGTATCGGGGAACTTTCTGACCATTAAGATCAACGCGGCTGCCTGTGGATTGGGGCGTGCCCGACCTTGCTCCCAGTTTTCGAGGGTGCGTGTCGATACCCGGAGACGACGGGCGAATACCGCTCGCGAAACGTGCATCTGCTCACGGGTATCTCGGATGAGATCCGCATCTATTTCAAGAGGCGGAAGTTCTTCGATTTCATGAGAACGCAGGGTAATCTTGCCCTTGCGCTGCTGCCGCATGGCATCGAGACCTTCCATCAGCTCATCGAGCAACTTGCGCTTCTGTTTCATGATTTTCTTCCCCTGGCCGCGAGCGCAGCCTGGATAGCCTCCTTCAAGATCTTCTTCTCTTCCGCCGTCAGGTAGTCGCCGAGAAGGCGGGTGAACAACGGAGTCTCCAAGAAAACGAGCTTCATCAACCTAGTATACGCAGATTGCGTATAATATCAAACTGCGGGGGTTTACTGGTGGGGCTGACTGATCGCCCGGTAATCGAATCAATGTGTTGTAAGCGTGGTGGGACGGGTGTTCTTCTCGGAGCATTCGACTTGTGCGCGAATCCGCGGTTTGGGTCGTGTCGGATGGATTCCGGTCTGAGACCGGCGCCAGGTGGCCTACCTGCCCAGCAGCTCTGTGCCCCGATTCTTGATCTCGATTTGGGCGGCGTAGCTGAACAGCCTGTTGCGTTTCTGGGCGGTGAGCTGTTCCACGATACCGAGTCGCTCCAGGTGCGCGAGCGCCTTGTTGACGGTGGCCGGCGAGCGGCCCGTTTTCTCGACCAGCCAGCAGGAGGTGGCGATGGGATGCTCCATGAGCGCCGGGTGGACTTGCAAAGCGGATGCTGCCGCCCGTCCCAGGCCAGCGATCTTGTCCCGGTCCCGGCTCGAAAGGTCCAGAAGCTGCTGTGCGGTCTCCACCGCTTGGGTGGCGGTGGCGATAATCGCCCTCGAACAGCAGCAGGTCGGAAAGCGACGACTGGGTGCCCTCGATCATGGAGGAGAGCACCGCCTCCTTGCGCACATATATGTCGAGCAAGAGCGAGGTGTCCGGCAGCAGGGTGGAGACGCTGTCGAGCCGCCCGAGCGCCAACAGGGCCTGGTCGAATTTTGTGCGAAGCTCCGGCGTCCAGTCGATGGGCGGCCGCGGCGGAAGCGGCGCGGGGACGAAGGCTTGGGCCTGCTCTCCGACCGTCGATATGGTCACGTATCTGCCCTGGAGCTTGCGCTTCATCTTGTTCGCGTCGAGCCTAAATTACTATCTATCATTATTTTAGAATAATCGCGAACCAGACTCTCACCCACCTAAGGGCGACGAGCCGGTCCCTGGGTCTCAGCTTCAAGGCCTTGCGTAGCGCAGCCGGGATCACCACCCGACCCTGCGCGCCGTCCCTGGCAGCCCGTTCGGCCGGCAAGAGCGTCACTGGCGCTCTTGCTTTTCGGCCTCACCCATGGGGGCTTGGCTGCGGCTCGTGGGCGCTGCGCAGTCCTGCTGCGCTGGCGATCCAGGATTTGCCTTCCCCGCTAAACCCGTTCGGCGCGAGGAATGTCCACCGGACATTCCTCAGTGACGTCTCACCCCGGGGCGCAAACGTTCTCGGGCAAAGGTGGAACAACCTTGTTCGCTGTTCCGACCGTCCTCGATCAGGGCTTTTTCAATGTCTTTCATCCTGCGCCCGGGAATATCGACTGGGGTCAGGCGGTGGATTTGGTTCCAGCGAACGACTGCGCTCGTCTGGCTGCGGGGCTGATCCACGCCCGTATCGATTACCGGCCGGAGCACTGAGTTGCCGTCTCGACCTTCGCCCGACCGCCCCTGGACTCGGCGGAGATCGCTCGCCTCCGGGACCTGCATCTGGGTTGCCTTCGCGATCCGTCAGGTCAGGCGGGATTCGGTGCGGGTTGCTGAGTCCGCGATCCGAGCCCATCCTATTTCTATGAACGACCACGCCCCCGCCGCCCCCTTCCGCGTTTTGGGTGAGATGCTCCTCGAAACACCGGATACGGTGGTCGCCGGAGTCTTGTCCGGCCGGCTCGCCCTGGGTACCCAACAGCGTGCGGAGCCGGAAGACATCGTTGCCGACCTGCTAGCCCATCCGGTTTGGCAGGAACAACGTGACGTATTGTCGGATCGGCTCGACCGGGCGCTGCTCACGTGGATCGAGGAGCGGGCTGTCTGGACTCTCAAGCGCATTGCGGGCTATGGCACCCGTGCCTATGCCGCCGAGCTCTCCGACGCCTTGGCCATCGCCTCGCGACTCCCGCTTCCGCGCACGGCTAGAGAGTTTGTGGAGCACCAGCCCGTGTGGGACAACCGTCTGGGTACACTCCGTTGGCCGGGAGAGATCGACCTGCTCCGGCAGCTCGACATGGTTCTGGTCAGCCACCAGGCAGAGACCCGTTTCGCTCCTCGCTGGTTTGCCTCTTGCGACCGTGCCGCCTGGGGAGGCCCCATTGGCGGTCGGACTTGGCGACCGGGCTCTTGGGCCTGCGCAAGCTCCCCCATCCGCCCGGGTCGCGTCCCGAGCAAGCGGTTGCCGCCGCGCTCGCCCGGTTCGCCGCCTTCGCGCCTCGACGCGGCTTGGGGGAACTCCGAGCTCAAACGGCCTTCCAGCGGAGGGCCGCCGCCCTGCGGGTCCTCTATCCGCGTCGGGACGAGCACTGGCACCTTTTGTGGGACGAGGTCCTGAAGGATCTGGCCAAGTCGCAGCGGGACGCAGCCGGAGTCATCGAGACCCGCTGGCTCCCGCCGGTCCTACCAGGTGCGGAGTCCGCCGCTGAGCAACCGTCCGTTCGCAGTCGAGCCGCAAGGAACAAGGGGCCTGCACATACCGTGCTTCCGAGCAAGCAGGAGCTAGACGTAGTAATCGGCAAGCTGAGTAGAGCAGGTCTCGCAGAAGGCCTGTGGCTCCAGGTGCGAAGGTTAATGCGGCGCCATTTCGAGTTCGCGGAGCTTTCCGGCGATTCCTATTTCGCCGTTCGTACTCTGCACAACCTTGGCTATCGGCTGCTTCGCCTCGCCCCCGACCAGGGTCAGATCCAGGAGCTGCACAGCTGGACGCTACGCTCCATCGAGCTCGAGCCCCACAATCCCTATGTTTGGGGGCTTTGGGCGCGAGTCCTAACCGCGTCGGGACAGCCGGAAACCGCCCTTGCGGTGCGCTGGGAGACGATCCGCCGATTCCCGACAGATGCGGTCCTCCGCAATGAGCTGGCGGAGGAGCTGCGGGGCAACGGCCAATCGGCCATCGCCGAGCACCTGCTGCGTCAGACCATGCGCGACTTCCCGCGCGACAAGGTCTGCCGAGTTGCTCTGGCCGGGCTGTGGCGTGAGTCCGGGCGCATCGACAAGGCCGAGGCACTGCTGCGCGAGACGGATCGAAGCCGTTTATCCGGGGCTTGATCCGGAGACCGACATCGTTGCTGTCGATTCGGAGGCCCTAGGCCGACTGCTCGAGGATATGGCCTTCGCCGAGGCCGCGCCGGCTGTGGCAAGCGTTGCGATCTCTTGACGAAGCCATTGAGGTCCTGCGAGTCATGCCACCCGGAGACCAACCACGAATGCAGTCCGTCAGGCTTTGGAGCGCGGAAAGCTGTCCGCTGTCACCGCAGCCTTCGGAGGCCTTTCTCGGACAGACGATACTTCTGCAACCGGCTGTTGGGCTTGTCGGGTCTGGTCATTTCGATCAGGCCTTCAGCCAGGGCGGGCTTCAACCTAGAAACCGCAGTTGGACGGCCGCCAGGGTGCGTGCGGCGTGGTGCCTGGCAAGGCACAACGAGGCGGAATAGTTCATCTATTCCAACGAGTTGTAACGCCGCCAGGGTAAATATTCGGTCAG
>Ga0210096_1000080_pt1 | contig 44838 bp, 40 predicted proteins | sample China_Galinas_PW_4_FD_184864 | JGI IMG/M metagenome (GOLD analysis project Ga0210096, IMG submission 184864) | Wetland microbial communities from San Francisco Bay, California, USA, that impact long-term carbon sequestration - China_Galinas_PWA_D2... | ecosystem: Environmental > Aquatic > Marine...
TCGACCCGCCGAAACACGATCCCGGTATCGGGTGCGCCAGGGCGTAAGGTCAAATAGACCTTTTCGCCCGTGTGCAGACCGACCCCTGTGGCCCGGATAACGTTCTTCAGCGTGCGCTGGCGTATCATATATTGTTATCTCGTCCCGATGAAGATCCGCGGCCGACCATAAACCGCGGCGGATGGTAGCATAAGCGACAACTGCTTACCACTCGACTCGGTCGCTCTCATCCTCCTCCTGCGTGAGCAAATCTCGCGCCAGATCCGGATCAGTCCGCCTGCCGACGCAGAAAGGCGGGTATGTCCAGATAGTCCATATCCCCTTCTTTGGTGGAGGAGAGATAGGACTTCTCACGCTTCGGGCTCTTGCGGGTTACGGTGGGGATGTCCATATCCCGGTAGTCCACGACCCCGGGCGCAACTATGTCTGAGTTGACCAGGCGAACCGGCTTGACCTTGGGCTCCTCCGCCGGGGCCTGGCGCATGGGCAGCAGCTCACCCAGGCCGGTGGCCACCACGGTCACCCGCAGGTCCTCCTGCATCTCCGGGTCGATGACGGTCCCGACCACCACCGTGGCGTCCTCGCAAGCAAATTCCTTCACCGTGTTACCCACCTCGTCGAACTCCCCGATGGACATGTCCAGGCCAGCGGTGATGTTGACCAGTATCCCCTTGGCGCCCGACAGATTGATATCCTCCAGCAGCGGGCTGTGGATCGCCTGCTCAGCCGCCTCCCGGGCCCGATTCTCGCCAGTGGCACGACCCGAGCCCATCATGGCCACCCCCATCTCCGACATCACGGTACGCACGTCGGCGAAGTCCACGTTGATCAGGCCGGGGCGGGTGATCAGCTCCGCGATCCCCTGAACGGCGTTGAACAGGACGTCGTTGGCGGACTTGAATGCCTCGAGCAGCGTGGTCCCCTTGCCCAGCACCTGCAGGAGCTTCTCGTTGGGGATGGTGATCAGCGAGTCGACCTGCTGGCCCAGCTCGGCGATGCCCCGCTCGGCGACCTGCATCCGCTTGTTCCCTTCGAAGGGGAAGGGCTTGGTCACCACCGCCACCGTGAGAATGCCAAGCTCCTTGGCCACCTGGGCCACGATCGGAGCCGCGCCCGTACCCGTGCCACCGCCCATACCGGCGGTAATGAATACCATATCGGAGCCGTCCAGGGCCTCCAGGATGCGGTCCTTGTCCTCGGCCGCCGCGGTGCGCCCGATCTCGGGATTGGCCCCGGCCCCCAGTCCCTTGGTGATGTTGGCCCCCAGCTGCAGGACCGTCTTGGCGGGGCTGCTCTTCAGGGCCTGCGCATCGGTGTTGGCGCAGATGAAGTCTACGCCTTCGATGTTGGCGTTGAGCATGTGGTTGACGGCGTTGTTGCCGCCGCCGCCCACACCGACCACTTTGATCACAGCACTCTGGCTGTAAGCATCCATCAGTTCGAACATGTCTCGATCCTCCCGGTTAGCTCGGCCCGGCCACCCGACCCGGCACCGAATATCTGTTGCCACTCAGGTCTCAGAAATTGCCCTGAAACCAGCTCTTCATTCGCTCCCACACCCCTTTCAGGCTGCGTCCCGTCTGCAGCTCCCGGACCCCCGCCGCGCGGTTCCGACACCCGAACAACAGGAGACCCACCCCGGTTGCATAGATGGGGTTGCGCACCACCTCGATCAGGCCCGAGACGTACTGCGGAACCCCAAGGCGCACGGGCATGTGAAACACCTCTTCGGCCAGCTCGACCAACCCCTCCATCTTGGAGCTACCCCCGGTGACCACCACCCCGCCGGCGATTAGGGCCTCAAAGCCACTGCGCCGCAGCTCTCCCTGGACCAGGGTCAGCAGCTCCTCGTAGCGCGGCTCCACAACCTCGGCCAGAGTCTGGCGGCTGAGTCGACGGGCCGGCCGGTCACCGATACTAGGAACCTCGATGGTTTCCTCCCCGGAGGCCAGCTGGGTCAGGGCACAGGCGTACTTGATCTTGATCTCTTCGGCATGCTGAGTCGGAGTGCGTAAGGCCACGGCGATATCGTTGGTCACCTGGTCTCCCGCGATGGGAATCACCGCGGTATGCCGAATCGACCCGTCGGTGAAGACCGCGATATCGGTGGTCCCCCCGCCTATGTCCACCAGACACACCCCCAGCTCTTTCTCGTCGTCCGAGAGCGCCGAATAGCTGGAGGCGATCTGCTCCAGGATCAGATCGTCCACTTCGAGTCCGCAGCGGCGCACACACTTGACAATGTTCTGGGCGGCGCTCACCGCGCCCGTCACCATGTGCACCCGGGCCTCCAGGCGGACCCCGGACATGCCCACCGGCTCGCGGATACCGTCCTGGTGATCGATGATGAATTCCTGGGGCAGGATATGCAGGATCTTCTGGTCCGCAGGGATGGCCACCGCCCGGGCCGCATCGATCACCCGATCCACATCCCCCGCAGTGACCTCGCGATCCTTGATCGCGACGATCCCATGGGAGTTGAGGCTGCGGATGTGGCTGCCAGCGATTCCGGCATGCACCGAATGGATCTGGCAACCGGCCATCAGCTCCGCCTCCTCCACCGCCCGCTGGATCGACTGGACCGTGGACTCGATGTTCACCACCACACCCTTCTTCAGGCCGCGAGACGGGTGGGACCCGATGCCGACGATCTCGATCTCGCCATCGGGCTCGATCTCACCGACGATCGCCACCACCTTCGAGGTGCCAATGTCGAGTCCGACGATCAGATTCTTTTCGCTCTTCTTGGTCATCTCGGGCCTTTTCCGCTGCCTCGGGCCTCCAGTCATCCGGTTGGGACGTCGTGCCGATTGCCGCCGGCAACGCCCTCGACCGCGTCGGGTCGCTTGCTCTGCACCGACAGGCCATTGGCGTAGCGCAGGTCGATGCGCTCGACCACGCCCTGCTCCCGGCCCTGCAGCCCCGGATAGGCCCTCAAAAGGGTCTCGAGCCGGGATGCCAGATGGTGAGTGCCGAACAATACCCAGGGTCCGTCGGTCAGCTGTGCCGACCAGGCCTCGCGCTCGGTCAGGCTCAGACGACTCAGACCCAGCCCGCTGGAGGCGAGCCGGGCCTTGATCGCACGATAGGTATCGACCACCCGCTCGGCGCTTCCCTCTGGGCCTTCGAGCAGCGGCAGATCCTCGGGAAGGGTGTCGCCCGGGGCCAGCGTGAACACCTCGCCGCGCAGGCTCACCAGCCGATCCCCGTTCCAGCGACCCAGGGGCCGGCGCTCCTCCACCATCAGCTGCAGAGTATCCGGCCAGATCCTGCGAACCCGAACCGACTCCACCCAGGGCAAGGACTCGGCGGCGGCACGCACCGCGCGCAGATCCACCGTGAAGAAGCCGCCACGGGCCACGTCCGCCACCGCCCGCTCCAGATCGCCCGGACCCAGGTGGCGAAGCGCTCCGGTGACCCGCACCAGGCGCAGAGGAAAATGGCGCCCGTCGATCAGCCACTCGACGCCGCGGGTGGCGGCGAACATCCCGCCGGCCAGGATCGAGAAGCCGAGCAGGACCGACAGCACCAGACCGGCTCTGGGCCGACCTTGCCGAGGGTTGTTCCGCTGGCCCACAAAGCGGGTCATGAGGCCGCCGCCCCCGGGGTTTGCTCGAGGATGCGCCAGACCAGCTCGTCGAAGTCGATGCCCCGCGCGCGAGCGGCCATGGGCACCAAGCTGTGGTCGGTCATCCCGGGCGTCGTATTGATCTCGATCAGCCAAGGCTCGTCCTGGCCGTCAAGCATCAGGTCGACCCGCCCCCACCCGCTGGCACCGACCGCGTCGAAGGCCTGGAGCGCCAAGTCCTGGACACGGCGCTCCAACGCCGGGGCGAGGCCACAGGGACAGTGGTAACGAGTGGAATCCGAGCCATATTTGGCCTCGTAGTCGTAAAAGGTGCGCGGGGTCTCCAGGCGTATCAAAGGCAGGGCCTCCCCCGCCAGCACGGCGCAAGTCAGCTCGGTGCCCGTGATCCAGCGCTCGGCGAGCACATCCGCGTCATAGCGCCTGGCCAGCGCCCATGCCTCGCCCAAGGTCTCGGGGCCGTCCACCTTGGTCATTCCGATGCTCGAGCCCTCATGGGCGGGCTTGATTATCAAGGGGAAACCCAGGGTCTGCGCGGCACCGAGATCCGCCTCGGCGCGCAACATCGCGAACTCCGGGGTGGACAGCCCGAGACCACGCCAAATGAGCTTGCTGCGAAACTTGTCCATGCCGATGGCCGAGGCCGTCACCCCACTGCCGGTATAGGGCAGCCCGAGCAGGTCCAGCAGTCCCTGGATGGTGCCGTCCTCCCCACCCCGCCCGTGCAGGATGAGAAAGGCCCGATCGTAATCCGCGCCCAGCAGCCGGCTGAGCACCTGCTCGTCCACGTCGAACGCCTCGGCGCTCACACCGCGGCGGCGCAGCGCCTCCAGGACGGCCCTGCCGCTCTTGAGCGACACCGCGCGCTCGGCGGAGAGCCCCCCCATCAGCACTGCCACCCTGCCGAATGCCTCTGCCTTGACGCCCATGACCTCAGGCCGCCTCGCCAACGATGTGCACCTCGGCCTCCAGCCGTATACCGGTGGCCTGAGCCACCCGCTCCCTCACCCTCTCGATCAGCCGCTCGATATCCGCCGCCGTGGCATCGCCCCGGTTGACAATGAAATTGGCATGCTTGTCCGACACGCAGGCCCCGCCAATGCAATGTCCCTTGAGGCCGGCCGCCTCGATCAGTCGGGCCGCGTGCTCGCCAGGCGGATTGCGAAACACCGAGCCGCAGCTGGGCCGGCCGGTGGGCTGGGTGCGGGCGCGCTGCTCCAGCAGATCCCGGATTCTGACCTGGGACGCCCCCACATCGCCCGGCGCGAGCTTCAGATGCGCGGCCACGAACCACTCCCCGTCGAAGCCCCTCACCCGGCGGTAGCCCACCTGGAAGTCGGCGGGAGGACGGTCGTGAAGACGTCCCCGGCGATCGATGGTCACCACCATTACCACCCGATCCCAGGTCTCCCCGCCGAAGGCCCCCGCGTTCATTGCCAGCGCCCCACCCATGGTCCCGGGGATACCCGCGAGGAACTCCACCCCGCCCAGCCCCTGTCGGGCGGCGAAGCGCGCCGCCTTGGCGCAGGCCACCCCGGCTTGCACGAACACGGAGGTGTCGTCGAGCCGCTGCAAGGCATCCAGGCGTCCCAGGGTGGCGATCACTGTGCCGCGAAAGCCCCCGTCTCGCACCAGCAGATTGCTGCCCAGCCCCAGCCACAGCAGCGGCTGCGCATGCTCCAGCCCGCCAAGAAAGGAGGCCAGATCCTGCAGATCCGCGGGCCGATAGAAACGCGTCGCCGGGCCGCCCACCCGCCAGCTGGTGTGCAGGGCCATGGGCTCCTGCTCGCGCAGCTCGCCGCGCAGCCCGGCAATGCGAGCGAGGCTCACCACGGATTGCGCCCTTCCCGACGCCCCGAGGGTTTGACACGGGGGGGACTGGCCGGCACCGCTTGGCTACTAGGCGGCGGTCCACCCGGTCGCACTGGCCGCGCCAAGGCACTGCACTTGAGCGATTCCCCACACCCCATCAGCAAACGCCGCCTCATGTCAGAGCCTCCTCTTGATCGACACCCGAGCACAGCAACCGGGGCAGACGTGCCGCCACCGCACCTATGTCACCCGCGCCCGCGGTGAGCAATATGTCCTCCGGCCGCACCAGGCCGTCGAGGACCTCGGGCAGGTCGGCGAGCGGGTCCACCAGGACCGGCTCGACCTGCCCCCGAGCCCGGATCGCCCGGGCCAGATCCCGGCCCTCCGCCCCGGCGACCAGGGGTTCGCCGGCCGGATAGACCTCGGTCAGCACCAGGGCGTCGGCCCCGGAGAGTACCTTGACGAAGTCGTCGAACTGTTCCTGGGTCCGCGAGTAGCGATGGGGCTGGAACACCATCAGCAGTCGACGCCCCGGCCAACCCTCGCGAATCGCTTTCATGGTGGCCGCCAGCTCACGCGGGTGATGGGCGTAGTCGTCCACCAGCATCACCGAGCCTCCGGGACGGGCGCACTCCACCGCGTGGAAGCGCCGCCCTATCCCCTGAAAACCCTGAAGGGCGCGGCCCACCGCCTCGTCATCGACCCCCAGCTCCCGGGCCACCGCCACCGCCGCCGTGGCATTGAGCACGTTGTGCCGCCCGGGCATGCTCAACAGCAGGTCCAGGGAGCTCCGCTCCTTCTGGTGAATGCGAAAGCGGGTCTGAAGCCCCGTCTGGCCCAGCAGCTCGGCGCGCACATCGGCCGCCTGGTCCATGCCGTAGGTCAGCACCGGACGGGTGACCTCGGGCAGCAACCGCCGCACCACGGGATCCTCGGTGCAAAGCACCGCCAGACCGTAGAAGGGAAGATGGTGAAGGAACTCCACAAAGGTGGCCCGCAGCCGCTTGAGGTCCCCGCCGTAGGTGGCCATGTGGTCAGCGTCCACATTGGTCACCACCGCCACCATCGGCTGCAGGATGAGAAAGGAAGCGTCGCTCTCGTCGGCCTCGGCCACCAGGTAATCGCTCTCGCCCAGCCGGGCGTTGCTGCCGGCGCTGTTGAGCCGACCGCCGATCACGAAGGTTGGGTCCAGGCCACCCTCGGCGAGCACCGAGGCGACCAGACTGGTGGTCGTCGTCTTTCCGTGTGTGCCGGCCACTGCAATGCCGAAGCGGAACCGCATCAGCTCGGCGAGCATCTCCGCCCGCGGGACCACAGGCACCCGCAGCCGTCGGGCCGCCGCAACCTCCGGGTTGTCCGGACCCACGGCACTGGAAACCACCACCACATCCGCGTCGGCCACATGCTCGCCGCTGTGGCCGATCAGCACCCGGGCACCCAGCTCCGCGAGCCGCCGGGTCGTCGCACTCTCCTTGAGATCCGATCCAGACACGCGATAGCCCAGATTGATCAGCACCTCGGCGACGCCGCTCATCCCCGCACCGCCAATTCCGACGAAATGGATACGCCGCACCCGCCCCATGGAGCGCACCCCCACACGGCCGTTCAGGGTCGAGGCCGGAGTCATTCCAACAGCTCCAGGCAGGCACGGGCGACCTCTTCGGCGGCCTGGGGTCTGGCCAGGGAGCGGGCAGAGCAGGCCATGGCCAGACGCCGCTCCGGACTGGCAAGGAGCTCTCCCAGGGTCTCGGCGAGCCTGTCCGGGGACAGATTCGTCTGGGCTATCAGCTCGGCGGCTCCGGCCGCAACCAGGAGCGCGGCGTTACGGGTCTGATGATCGTCCGCCGCGTGGGGATAGGGCACCAGCACGGCCCCCAGGCCCGCGGCCGCCAGCTCGGCGATGGTCAGGGCCCCGGCACGGCACACCACCAGGTCGGCCCAGGCGTAGGCCTCCGTCATGTCATCGACGAAGGCACTGACCCGGGCCTCGACACCGAGCGTCCGATAGACCTCTTCCGTGGTCTCGGCCTTGTCCTTCCCGGCCTGGTGTCGCACCAGGGGTCGGGCCTCGGCGGGTAGACGCGCCACGGCGGCCGGGACCACCTGGTTGAGCGCCTGGGCCCCCAAGGAGCCTCCGAGCACCAGTAGACGCGCCGGTCCCGGGCGTCCGGCCAGTCGCCGAGCCGGCTCGGCCAGGGCCGCGATCTGGCCGCGTACCGGATTGCCCGTCTGCTGGGCGCCGATGGGCGCCGGGAAGCTCCCGGGAAAGGCCTCCAGGACCCGGCTGGCCACGCGGGACAGCCAACGGTTGGTCAGACCAGGCATTGCATTCTGCTCGTGGATCACCAAGGGCAGACCCATCAGGCGCGCCGCCAGCCCCCCAGGGCCACTGGCGAAGCCGCCCATCCCCAAGGCCAACTGGGGCCGACGGCGACGCACCACCGAGGCGACCTGGATCATGGCGCGAGCCAGGCGCAGGGGAGCAGCCAACCATCCCATCAGGCCCTTACCTCGCAGGCCCTGGACCTCTATCCACTCCATGTCGAAGCCGGCGGCGGGCACCAGAGAGGCCTCGAGGCCCCGGCGCGTGCCCAGCCAGAGCACCTCGGCCCCCAGCTCCCGCAAGCGCCCGGCCACGGCCAGGGCCGGGAACACATGACCTCCTGTCCCGCCAGCCATCACCATCACACGCGGGCCCATCGACCGGCCTCCTTGAAATTGTCCGACAGCCAGATTCGGGTCTCGTGGTCGATGCGCAACAGCACCGCCACGACCAGGCAGACCACGATGAGGCTGTTGCTGCCATAGCTCATGAACGGCAGGGTCAGCCCTTTGGTGGGGAGCATGCCGAGATTGACACCGATGTTGATGAGCGCCTGAAGACCTATCCCCAGGCCGAGGCCAAAGGCGGTGAAGGCGGCGAAGGGACTGCCCCGCCCTTCCGCCGCAGCCCCGATGGCGAACGCGCGCCAGATGATCACCAGGAACAAACCGATGACCACCAGGGTGCCGATCAGGCCGAGCTCTTCGCCGACCACGGCCATCAGGAAATCCGTGTGGGCCTCCGGCAGAAAGAACTGCTTCTGGATGCCGTTGCCCAGACCCACACCTGACCAGTGGCCGCGACCGAAGGCGATCAAGGCCTGGGAGAGCTGATAGCCGGAGTTCTGCGCGTCCGCCCAGGGATCCAAGAACGAGGTGACGCGGGACATGCGCTCGGGATTGAGCAACACCTGAACGCCGAGGGCGATCCCCGCCAACGAGAGGAGCACCAGAAACTGCCAGAAGGGGACCCCGCCGAGAAACAACATGCCCAGAGCGGTGGCCGCCAGCACCGCCGTGGTACCGAAATCCGGCTCCAGAAGGATCAGCAGGCAGGCCACGGCGATCAGCCCCATGGGCTTGAGAAAGCCCCAGATGCTGTGTGCGAGTTCCTCTCGGCGGCGCTCCAGATAGCCGGCGATGTAGACCACCAGGATCAGCTTCATCAGCTCCGAGCCCTGGAAATTCAGGGAGCCGACGGGTATCCAGCGGGTCGCCCCGTTGGCCTCGCGACCGACCCCGGGCAAGAGCACCAGGACCAGAAACCCCAGCCCGAGGACAAGGAGCAGTGTGCCGGAGCGACGCCAGACGGCCATGGGGATGCGATAGACGACCAAGACGCCCAGCAGCCCCAGACCCATGGCCAGCAGGTGGCGCCGCACGTAGAAGAAGGGGGCGTCTTCGATCTTGTGCAGCGAGGCCGAGGCCACCATCACCAGCCCGAGGCCTGCCAGGGCCATCGCCGCTCCCAGCAGCATATAGTCGATGTGGGGCATGCGCGGACCGCGCAGCCCCAGCGTGGCTTGGGAGCGTGCCATCTCGCTCATCGCGCGACTCCCCGCACCGCCTGGGCGAAGACCTCACCCCGGTGCTCGTAGTTGCGGAACATGTCGAAGCTGGCGCAGGCCGGCGACAGCAGCACCAGATCGCCTGGGCGAGCCTGGTCAGCGGCCAGTCCAACCGCGGCCTCCAGGCTCTTTGCGTGCCAGAAAGGACGGGTCCCGACCAGCTGCGCCTCCAGGAGCCGGGCATCCCGACCAATCAGAATAACCGCCCGGCAGGTTCGGGCCACAACTGGTCCCAGCTCAGAGAAATCCGCACCCTTGGCGTCGCCCCCGGCGATCAGCAGGATGCGCGGCTCTCCGGACGGGTCCGCAAGTCCCTCCATGGCGGCGATACTGGCCCCCGGATTGGTACCCTTGGAGTCGTTGTACCAGCGCACACCCTGGTGCTCGGCCACCAGCTGAGTGCGATGCGGTAGACCGGCGAAGCAACGCAGTGCCTCCAGCATGGGCGCCATCTCCAGTCCAAGGGCGGTGCCAATCGCCAGAGCCGCCAGGGCATTGGCGAGATTGTGACGGCCCTGGATACGCAGGTCCGAAGCGGCCAGCAAGGGCTCGGCCCCCCGGCAGAGCCAGGGCTCGCCGTCCGGTCGGCACAGCCCGAATTCGCCCTCCGCGGGCTCCCCCAGCGTGAAGTGGATGACATCGCCGGGGCCGGGATTCATGGCCAGGACCCGCGGATCATCCCGGTTGAGAACCGCCGCAGCCGCCCGGTTGAAGATGCCGGCCTTGGCCAGGGCATAAGCTTCCACCGAGTCATAACGATCCAGATGATCGGCGCTGACGTTCAGCACGGTAGCCACCCGGGGAGCGAGCGAGCGGGTCGTCTCCAGCTGAAAGCTGGAGAGTTCCAGCACATAGAGGTCCGCCGCGTCGTCCAGCAGATCCAGCACGGGCTCGCCCAGGTTGCCGCCCACCGCGGTCCTCAGCCCGGCTTGACGCGCCATCTGCCCGAGCAGGCTGGTCACCGTGCTCTTGCCGTTGGACCCGGTGATCGCCGCCACAGGCGCCCGGGCCTGGGCCGCGAACAGCTCGACGTCGCCGACCACGGGCACGCCCCGGGCCTGGGCCAAACGCACCAGGGGCTCGCTCAAAGGAACACCCGGGCTGACCACCAGACGCTCCGCCGCCTCGAAAATGGCCGGCTCGAAGCTGCCCAGGAACACCGCTGCGTCCAGCAACTCCTGCTGCAGCGCCTCGAGGCCCGGCGGACGCTCCCGGCTGTCGGCCACCGCCAGCGTGATCCCCTGGCGAGCAAGAAAACGGGCACAGGACAGACCGGTCTTGCCCAGCCCCACGATCAGGGTCCGGGGTCCGTGGGTCCAATGGCGTCGATTCAGGGGCTGCATCAGCGGATCTTCAGACTCGACAGCCCGATCAGCACGAGAATCACCGTGATGATCCAGAAACGAACGATCACGCGCGGCTCGGGCCAACCCTTGAGCTCGAAGTGATGGTGCAAGGGTGCCATGCGAAAGATGCGCCGGCCGGTGAGCTTGAACGAGACCACCTGGAGCACCACCGAGACGGTCTCCATGACGAAGACCCCGCCCATAATGAACAGCACCAGCTCCTGGCACACCATCACCGCAACCACACCGAGGGCGGCGCCCAGGGCCAGCGCACCGATGTCGCCCATGAAGACCTGGGCCGGGTAGGCATTGAACCACAGAAACCCCAGGCCGGCTCCGGCCATAGCCCCGCAAAAGATCGCCAGCTCCCCGACGCCAGGTAGGCTGGGGATCAGCAGATAGCCGGCGAAGGCGGCATGGCCCGAGGTGTACGCGAAGACCCCCAGAGCACCGGCCACCAGCACCGTGGGCATAACCGCCAAGCCGTCCAGCCCGTCGGTGAGGTTCACCGCATTGCTAGAGCCCACGATGACCAGATAGCCGAGCAGGATGAAGGTCCAACCCATATCCAGGGCGAACTCCTTTAAGAAAGGAATGATCAGCTGGGTTTCGGCCGGACTCACCGCGGTGGCATAGAGCAACGACGCCGCTCCCAGGCCCACCACGGACTGCCAGAAATACTTGTGCCGGGCGGCCAGGCCGCGCGGGTCTTTGAGCACCAGCTTCTTGTAGTCGTCGACGAAGCCGATGGCACCGAACAGCAGGGTAGTGGCCAGGGCGACCCACACATAGCGATTGCCGAGATCCGCCCACAGCAGAGTGCTCACGGCTATGGCCACCAGGACCAAGGCCCCGCCCATGGTGGGCGTGCCGCTCTTGGCGAGATGGGAATGGGGGCCGTCGTCACGCACCGTCTGGCCGATCTGGTGCACAGTTAGCCCGCGAATCATCACGGGCCCGACGATGAAGGAGATCACCAGGGCGGTCAGGGTGCCCAGGATCGCCCGCAGGGTGATGTACTGGAACACAGCAAAGCCGCGCTCGAAGTGCATCAGATACTCGGCCAGATAGAGCATCATCTCAGTCGTCTCCCTGACTGGCCAGGGCTTCGGCGATCTTGTCCATCGCCGAGGCCCGCGAGCCCTTGATGAGCAGGAAATCGTCCGCCCCAGCGTCGCGCAGCAGCGCATCGATCAGACGCGGCTGATCCTCCAGCCAGCAGCCGCCCGGGCCGAAACGCTCCACCGCGGACCGACTCATGGGCCCGACCGCATAGAGATGATCCAGCCCCGCTGCTCGGGCCACCTCGCCCAGGCGGGCGTGCTGGGCCGCGGCGTCGGTACCCAGCTCCGCCAGATCCCCGAGGACCAGAAAGCGACGCCCCGGCGCACTGGCCAGAACCTGGATGGCGGCGGCCACCGAATCCGGATTGGCGTTGTAGCTGTCATCGATCAGATGCATCCCCTGTTGCCCCGGTCGAGGCTGCAGGCGCCCGCGCACGGGCGCGAGCCCACGGAGACCCGCGCGAATCGCCCGGGTATCCGCACCCATGACTTGACAGGCAGCCAGAGCCGCCAAGGCGTTCATTCGGTTATGGCGCCCTCCCAGCCGCAGCTCGACCTCGAAGTCCCCGTCGGGGGTGGACACGGGAAACCGATTGAAGAAGCCCCCATCGCGCCAATGGGTTTCCAGCTCTGCTTCGGGGCTGTGGACGTCCGCCTCTTCAGTCATCCCGAAGGTTCGGGTAGCGCGCGGACCGGCCACTGATCGCCAGTGCGGGGCCTGGGCATCGTCGGCGTTGAACACGAGCACGCCGCCCTCGCGCAGGCCCTCCAGAATCTCCGCCTTCGCCCTGGCCACACCCTCAATATTGCCGAAGCCCTCCAGGTGGGCCGCCCCGGCGTTGTTGAGCAGGGCTACGTCCGGCACCGCGATGCGGCTGAGGGTCCCGATCTCCCCGGGGTGATTCGCTCCCAGCTCGACCACCGCGAAGGACTCTGCCTGCAGCCTCAAGAGGGTCAGAGGAAGGCCGATGTCATTGTTCAGATTGCTCCGGGTGGCCAGGGTCGGTGCACAGCGACTCAGGATGGCCGTCGCCATCTCCTTGACCGTGGTCTTGCCGTTGCTGCCCGTGATGGCCAGCAGCAGAGGACCGGCCTGGACGCGCCACGCCCGGGCCAGGTCGGCCAGCCCGGCGCGGGTATCGCGCACCACTAGCAGGGGAAGCCCGGCGCTCAGGGTACGGCCCACCATGGCGCCCACTGCGCCACGGGAGCGGGCCTCGGCGAGGTGATCGTGACCGTCGAAGCGAGGGCCCTGCAAGGCCACGAACAGGGCACCCGGGTCCAGGGAACGGGTATCGGTGCTCACCTGCGAGAAATCCACGTCCATGCCCAGGTGTCTTGCCCCGATGCGCCCCGCGGCCTCGGAAAATCTCATCTGCATCACGGGGCCGCCTCCGCCAATGCCAGATCCACCTGCTCGGCATCGCTGAACGCAAGCCGTTGAGCACCCATCAGCTGGTAGTCCTCATGGCCCTTGCCGCAGACCGCCACCAAGTCGCCCTTGCGCGCCTCGGCGACCGCGACACGGATGGCCTCCGCGCGGTCGCGCCGCACCAGCGCACGCTCGCGATGGTCGAGCCCGCCCAAGATATCGGCCAGGATGCGGCCCGGATCCTCTCCGCGGGAGTTGTCGTCGGTCAGGACCAGACGGTCGGCCAGCCGTTCCGCAATCGCGCCCATCTGGGGCCGTTTGCCTCTGTCCCTATTCCCCCCACAGCCGAACACGCAGGTCAGACGCCCGGAACAGTGATCGCGCAGGGCGATAAGAACCTGCTCCAAGGCATCCGGGGTATGGGCATAGTCGACCACCACGAGGGGCCGCTCGCCACCTCCGTGCAGCTCCATGCGCCCCGGAACCGCATGCACCTCACTGAGGCGCTGCACCGCGCTCTTGAAGCTCATCCCGTGCACCACCAAGACCGCGAGCGCGCCGAGCAGATTGCTGGCATTGAAGCGACCCAGGACGGCCACGAACAGCTCGGCATTGCCCCAGCTGGTGTGCAGGCGCAGCTCCAGCCCGGAGCGGCTGGGCAGCACCGCCTCGGCCCAGAGGAAATGGTCGGCGCGGCTGTCGGCGCCCAAGGAGCGTCCCCCGATGCCGTAGACCAGGGCGCGGGTAGCCTGGGGCAGAGACGCCAGCACCGCCCGCCCGAAGGGATCGTCGAGATTGATCACCGCGTTGCGCAGGCCTGGAGTGTTGAACAGACGCAGCTTCGAGGCCGCGTACCGGTCCATGGTTCCGTGATAGTCGAGGTGATCTCGGCTGAGATTGGTCAGCACCGCAGTCTCGAAGGCGATCGCTACCGCGCGATTCTGATCCAGGGCATGAGAGGAGACTTCCATGGCCACCGAGGTCGCGCCCTGGTCGCGCAGTCGCGCCAGCTGGGCCTGGAGCTCCACGGGATCGGGCGTGGTGTAGCGCCCGGGCACGAGCGCCCCGGGCATACCCGCACCCAGAGTACCGATCAGCCCGCAAGGCTCGGTCTGCCCGATCGCCTCGGCGAGGTAATGGGTACAACTGGTCTTGCCGTTGGTGCCGGTCACGCCGATGACTCGCAGAGACCGGCTGGGCGCGCCGTAAAAGCGCGAGGCCAGCCGGCTGACCTGTCTGCCCAGCGCCTCCACCGCGAGCACCGGTACGCCGTGGGTCGCGGCCTGAGCGACGATTCGCTCACTGGGCCAACCGCCGCCGGGCTCACCGACAATGGCCACCGCACCTCGCTGGACCGCCACACCCGCATGGTCCATACCGTGACCGGTCGTGCCCCGGCAGGCGAGGAACAGCTCGCCCGGCGCAACCTCCCGACTGTCCAGCGTAAGCCCCGAGATCTCAGGGTCTCGCTCGATCGGGCCGTCCAGCACGCCCTGGAGCAGCCCGGAGAGGCGAAGACGGGCTGGAGCCATCGACTCGGCCATCATGGGCTCACCTGCGCTCCTGCAACCCGCAGGCCCGGGCCGGGCCGATCATCCGGCGCCACGTTCATGAGGCGCAACCCACCGGCCATGACTTTGGCGAACAGGGGCGCAGCGACCTGGCCTCCGTAATAGCTACCGTCACTCGGCTCATCGATTACCACCACCGCGACCAGCCGTGGCTCACTCGCCGGCGCCATGCCGGCGAACAGGGCCCGATAGCGTGGCTTGCCGGAGGCTCCCCGCGAGTCGGTCTTCTTGGCGGTACCCGTCTTTCCGGCGACCCGATAGCCATCGATCGCTGCGGCGGGGGCCGTGCCATCGGTCGAGACCACGCCTTCGAGCATCTTTCGAACCGCCCGAGCGGTCTCCCGGCGCATCACCTGCCTGCCCTCCTGCGGCTCCACCACAGGTAGCAGGGAGACCGGACGAAACAGCCCGTCGGTGGCCAGGACGGCATAGGCCTGGGCCAATTGGACAGGTGTGGCGGAGATCCCGTAGCCGAACGCGAGAGAGGCCTGATCGATACGCGCCCACTGTTGGGGCGGACGCAGGACCCCCGTAGCCTCCGCGGGAAATCCGGTGGTGGTGACAATGCCGAAGCCCAGGGCCCTGAGCATCTGCCAATAGGCTTCCTTGGGCAAGGACAGGGCGATTTTGGCGGCTCCCACATTGCTGGACTTGCGGATCACCCCGGACACATCCAACAGACCATAGTCGCGATGATCCCGGATGGTTTCGCCCTGCACCGACATCACTCCCGGGCTGGTATCCACCTGGGTGTCGGGGCTGAACAGGCCCAGCTCCAGGGCCGTAGCCGCCGCAAAGGGCTTCATGGTCGAGCCCGGCTCGATCCGATCGAGCAATCCGCGATTGCGCGCCGCCTTACGCAGATCCTCCCTGTCGCCGTTCGGGTTGTAGCCGGGTTGACTCGCCATGGCCAGTATCTCGCCCGTCTTCGCATCCAGGATGACCACCGACCCACCCTTGGCCTTGTGCTGCTGCACGGTGGACTTGAGCTCGAGATAGGCCAGGAACTGGAGCCGACGGTCCAAACTGATCCTGAGGTCCTTGCCGGGTCTGGGCTCGCTGATGCTCTCCACATCGGCGATGACCCGCTTCTTGCCGTCGCGCAGCACTCGCTTGCGGCCTGGGGTCCCGCGCAGCCACGTGTCATAGGACAGCTCGAGGCCTTCTCGTCCGACGTCGTCGATGTCGGTGATACCGACGATATGGGCCATCACCTCACCGCTCGGATAGAAGCGACGGTATTCCTTGATGATCTCCACCCCCGGCAGACCCAGCTTCCTGACCCGGGCGGCCATCTGGGGGGGCACGCGACGCTTCAGGTAGACGAAGTGCCTGTCGCTGTGCTCGGCCAGCAGGTCGCGCAGGGCCTTGGCGTCCAGCTGCAGGGCCTTCGCCAGAGGGGCGAGGGCGGGCAGGTCCGAGGACACCTCGCGCGGATCGCCGGCGACGGTATCCATGGGCGTGCTGATGGCGAGCGGCTCACCCCGTCGATCCAGGATCATCCCGCGGTGGGCCGGCATTCCCAACACCCGCAGGTAGCGATTGGCGCCCTCTTGCTGTAGGAACTTCGTCTCGACGACATGGCGCACCACAGCGCCCCAGGACAGCGCCACCCCGCTGAGCCCCAGGAGACCGAGCATGATCCAACGGCGCAGGCGATAGCTGGGCGGGGCCGCCGTCTCCTGGACCTTTGATCGCTTTTTGCGCTCGCTCACCATCTCGCTTACGGCCGAAGGAGCCGTACCTCCTCGGGGCGGGGCTGACGCAGGTGCAGGTCGTCGCGGGCAATCCGCTCCACCCGGGCGTGCGCGGCCAGGGTGCTGCGCTCGAGCAGCAGCCGACCCCACTCCACCTCTTCGGCGACCACCTGTCCGCGCAGCCCTTCCAGCTCGACGAACAGCTTGCGGCTGGCGAACTTGGCATAGACCACACCCATCGCCGAGACGAGCACAAGGAGCGCGAGTCCCAGCAGCATGAGTGCCTGGGCCCGGCTCACGACAGCGCCTCCGCGGTGCGCATGACCGCGCTGCGCGCTCGGGGATTCATACACACCTCCGCCTCCGACGGGCGAATCGCCTTTCCCACCAGGCGCATCCTCGGGCGGCTCTGGCTTGCGGTGATAGGAACCCCCTTGGGTAGGGCCTCACCGCGGGCCTGATCACGCATGAAGCGCTTCACCATGCGATCCTCCAGCGAATGGAAGCTGATGACCACGAGGCGCCCGCCGGCGGCGAGCAGGTCCAGCGACTGGGCCAGGGCATCGCGCAGATCGTCCAGCTCCCGGTTGATATGGATGCGAATCGCCTGGAAGCTCCGGGTGGCGGGGTGCTTGTCCTTCTCCCAGGCGGGGTTGGCCGTCGCCACTATCTCGGCCAGACGGGCGGTGGTCGTGATCGGGCGCTCCGCTCGGGCCCGTACCAGGGCCCGGGCGATACGCCGGGCGAAGCGCTCTTCTCCCAGCTGGCGCAATACCGTCTCCAGCTCTCGCTCACTCGCCTGCGCCAGCCATTGGGCCGCGCTGGGTGCTCGGCTCGGGTCCATGCGCATGTCCAGAGGCCCGTCCTTGAGGAAGCTGAAGCCTCGATCCGGTGCATCCAGCTGGGGCGAGGAGACCCCCAGGTCGAGCAGTATCCCCTGCACCCGGCCCAGCCATCCCTGCTCCTCGGCCAATTCGTTCATGGTGGCAAAGGAGCCCTGCTCGAAGCGAACGCGCTCATCGCCCGCGAGCGACTGCCGACCATGGGCGACAGCCTCCGGATCCTTGTCGATGGCGAGCAGACGGCCGCGCGGCCCGAGCGCCGCCAGAATGGCCTGGCTGTGCCCTCCTCGCCCGAAGGTGCCGTCGATGTAGCAACCGGACTCGCTAATATTCAATTGCTCGACCGCCTCTTGAAGAAGGACCGACCGATGGGTGCTGCCCAGAACCATCAAATCAATAAGTGAGATTCTTGAAATCGGGCGAATCACCGAGCGCCCCGAAATCCGTCTCCGCCAGCCAGCGCTCCCGCTGCTCGTACCACTGCGACTCGTTCCAGAGCTCGAATTTGTTCATTTGGCCCATGAGCACCACCTGGGACTCCAGCGCCGCAAAATGGCGCAAGGGGGGCGCGATCAGGATGCGCCCCTGGCGGTCCATCTCCACGTTCTGGGCGTGGCCGACCAGCAGCCTCTGAAGATTTCGGGCCGCCGGATTCAGGCTCGGCAGCTCCAGCAGCCTCTCCTCCACCTGCTTCCATTCGTTGTGGGGGTAGATCAGGAGACAGCGGCTCGGATCGATAGTGACCACCAATTGCGAGGCACAGCACTCCTCCAGCCCGGCCCGGTAACGGGTAGGGATCGCCAGGCGGCCCTTGGTATCCAGGGCGAGATTGTGGACCCCGCTGAGCAAGACCGAATTCCCCCTTGGGAAATCCTCCTCCAGAATTTCCCACATTCCCCCACTTCATTCCATCTTAGAGACCGATTCGTCACCTTGTCAAGGAAGCCTCATCGAAAACTGTTTGCTGACAGGAACTTATAGCCGCAAGCTGACGTGGAGACGAGAGCAAAGGAACGCTCCATGAAAAACAAAGCCATGGCGCTCTTTTCTAAAGTGTTACTTGAGGGGTTGCGATGCGCAGGACGCCCATCGGTCGACCCAGGGAAGAAAGTGGGGGAGCCGGCCTGTAAGCCGGGTTCTGTCGAGAACGGCCATTCATCTTGGGCGTACGTCGCCGCACGCCTCCAGCGACCTACCCGGGGACCCTCGCGGACCACGAGGTGCGGCCGAGGCCGCGCGCCCCCCTATTTGGTCTTGCTCCGGGTGGGGTTTACCCTGCCGTCCCTGTTGCCAGGGACGCGGTGCGCTCTTACCGCACCTTTTCACCCTTGCCGGCCCCCTCTCGGGGACTTGGGCGGTATGTTTTCTGTGGCACTTTCCGTAGGCTCTCGCCCCCCAGGCGTTACCTGGCACCCTGTCCTGCGGAGCCCGGACTTTCCTCCACCCCGGCGATCCGAGGCAGCGGCCGTTCGGCCGGCTCCCGCCCGCAAGATAGTCCCTCGCGGCCCTTAGCGCAACTCCGGCTCCTGGGACAGGTCAAGGCATGTCCGCGGACTCTGTGCGACCGGGCGGCCCGAAATGCCGCGGCCGACCTCCCGCGAGGAAGAAGGCCGCGAAATAGCCCAGGGCGGCGAGGCCGATCAGCTCGACCAGTCGCAGGACGCGGGTCCCGCTCTCCCAGGCCAGCCACTGCGCCAGGTCGGGCGAGCCACACATCAGGACAGCCCCGATGGCTGCTAAACCCAGGCCGCTACGCGCCAGCAGCCCCGCCCAGCCAGCTCCGGGCCGATAGCAGCCCGCGCGCCACAGCCCCCGCAGCAGCAATCCTGCATTGAGACAGCCGGCCAGACCGGTCGCCAAGGCTAGGCCCGCGTGGGCCAGCGGCCAGACCAGGATCAGGTTGAGCGACATATTGACCAGCAAGGCGACCACTCCGAAGCGAACCGGTGTGTGGGTGTCCTGGCGGGCAAAAAAGCCGGGCGCCAGAACCTTCACCCCCATGAAGCCGACCAGCCCCAGGGCATAGGCCCAAAGGCTGCGCTGGGCCATGGCCACATCGGTCGCGTCGAACGCCCCGGACTGAAACAGGGTCGCAATCACCGGCCCGGCGAGCATCGCCAGCCCCAGCGCCGATGGCAGGCCGAACAGGACCAGCCAGCGCAGTCCCCAGTCCAGGGTTGCGGAAAAGGCCTCGCCGGCCGCCTCGACATGGCGCCGGGACAGACTCGGTAGGATCACCGTTCCGAGGGCCACGCCCAGCATGCCCATGGGGAGCTCGACCAACCGATCGGAGTAGTAGAGCCAAGAGACGGAGCCCCCCGTGAGAAAGGAGGCCAGCAGGGTGTCCAGCATCAGATTCAGCTGGGTGACCGAGACCCCGAACAGGGCAGGCCCCATGAGTGCCAGCACCCGGCGTACCCCCGGATCATGGAGCACCGGGCGGAATCGCGGCAGCAAGTCCAGGCGGCTGAGAAACGGCAGCTGAAAGCCCAGCTGGACCATACCCGCGATCACCACTCCCCAGGCGAGTGCGGTGATCGGCTCCTGCATCCGCGGCGCCAGCCAGAGGGCCGAGGCGATCATGCACAGATTCAGCAGCACGGGCGTGAAGGCCGGAACTGCGAAGCGGTTGTGGGCATTGAGGATGCTGCCGGCCAGGGCCGTCAGAGCGATGAACAGGAGGTAGGTGAACGTCAGGCTGAGCATGGCCGAGGCCAGCCAGAAGGTCTCGACCTGCCCTCGTATGAGGAATCCCGCCCCGAACAGAGAAACCAGCAGAGGCGACCCCAGAGACCCGACCACAGTCACCAGGAACAGCACCAGCCCCAGGCTGCCCGCGATCCGGTCGACGAACAGCTTCAGATCCGGGAAGGAGCGCTTGACCCGGAACTCGGAGAGCACGGGCACGAGAGCGCTGGCAAAGGCTCCCTCGCCGAAGAGACGACGCAGAAAATTCGGGATCTTGAAGGCAACGAAGAAGGCATCGGTGGCGGCATCGGCACCGAACAGCCGGGCGAGCACCAGATCGCGCACGAACCCGAGCACCCGCGACAGGAAGGTGTAGCCCCCCACCGAGGCGATGGACCTGACCAGCGAGGAAGCCACGGCGCCGCCCTTGAGGATCGAAGACTTACAGGCCAAGGAGCCCGCAAAAAGGTGCCACTATAGGGCAAACAATGGCTTGGCGAACATCTGCACGGAGAAATAGCGCCAGGAGAAGCTCACGGCACGGGGAAAGGGGACGGCCGATGCGGCTGCCACAACTAGGTCAGATCGAGGCAACTTCCTCCACATCGCCGAGACCATCGAGGCGCAGGGCCGCCACGCGGCAACTGGCGGGCGGCTGGCCCCGCCAAGGAACGAAGTTTCCACTAGGCAGCCGCAAGTTCTTGTACTAATGAACTGACCTAAAGTCCCAACGAATAGCCTGTGCGAGCCCGCCACCCTGGACATCACGGCCACCTCGGCCAACCATGCCCCGGACCTGCTGCCTCCGGGCGATTGCGACATCCTGGCCGGGTTGTTGCGCTTCAAGAGCCCCCTGTGCGCCGTCGACCCGGACTGCGATCCCCTGACCTTCTCCCCGGTAACCGGAGCGCATCCAGACGGCTCCTTCGACTACACGCCAACAGTGCCGGCCTACTCGGGCGTCTGCACGGTGGCCTCGGTCATCGACGTCGACCTCTCGCTCGCCTACCCCATACCTTGGATTTGGCCATGCGTCCGATTTTGCGGTGACGACCTTCGCGTGGGCGAGTCGCTCACACGCCAAGGCAAGAGTGATTTGCATGGCAGAGCAAGACCTTAAACTAAGACCGTCCGATGATTCGAATCATTCTTGTCCATGCCGCGCCGCGCACATCAACTCCGCGCTGGCCGCAAGCTCCCCGTCCACCCTGACCCTGGCCGCGAGCCGCCACACCTGTCTGATGGCGCTCAGAAACCGCACCTCTATGTCCAGCCGGTCACCGGGAAGCATGTCCCGATGAATGCGCGCTTGATCGACGCCGGCCAGGTAAAGCGACAAGCCCTTTGAGCTGGCGTTCTCGCTGAGAAAGGCAAGCAGGCCCGCCGCCTGGGCCATGGCCTCGATCACCAGCGTCCCGGGCATCATGGGGCGGCCCGGGAAATGGCCCTCGACCCAGGGCTCGTTGGCGGTGAGCTGCTTCATGGCCGTGATCGACTTTCCAGGCTCGCAATGGACCACCCGGTCCACGAGCAGGAAGGGATACCTGTGCGGCAGGAGATTCAGAATTTGGGTGATGCCCTTCAGATGCATTGCTCCAACCTCGCATGTGATCGCCGAGCGCGTGCCCGCCAGCAAATCAAGAAGCTTTCAGAATCGTCACGATCATCAACTCGATTCGACTCTGTATCCGCACAAACGGGATATTTCGTGTTTTTCCCGTTCCAGTGTCAACCGCTGTGCCAATCGATCATTCCACCCTGGAACTGCAGCGTCACTCGGACAGATTGGAGCCGATCGCGATCGCACTGGCCGACCGGGGTTGGTGCGTCGCCGACGACTTCCTCCCGACGCTGCTCGTTTCGCAGCTGGGTCGAGAAGCCAGGGCTATGTGGGACGCGGGTGAGCTACGCGACGCAGGGATCGGACGAGGAGAGAGCCTCCATTTCCGCCCAGAAGTGCGGACCGATCGCGTCCGGTGGCTGGACCCTGGGGGCTCCACCGGCGCGCAGAAGCTGTACTTCGCCGCCCTCGAAGAGCTACGCCTGACACTCAACCGGACTCTCTTCCTAGGCCTGTTCGAGTACGAAGGGCATTTGGCTGTCTACCCGCCGGGAAGCCGCTACAGGCGACATCTGGACCAGTTCGTCGGCGTAGACCAGCGCCTGGTCACCTGCATCCTATATCTCAACCGGCATTGGCGCGAGTCCGATGGCGGACAGCTGCGCCTCTACACCTACCCCGAGAACGCGCGTCGTTATGAGGAGATAGAGCCGATTGGCGGTCGCCTGGTCACCTTCCTGAGCGCCCGCTTCCTGCACGAAGCGATGCCGGCCCGACGAGAGAGGCTCAGCATCTCCGGCTGGCTCAAAAAGCGGGGTGAGCTGTCCGGATGAGCCACCCGGGCGCGATGGTCTCGGCCTCGATGTGGCCCCGGGGGACCGAGCGACGGGCCACCTACGGGCTCAGCGGCTACGCCCGATAAAGGCCCCCATGATGCCCCGGATGATCTGGCGCCCCAATTGGCTGCCGATGGCCCGCGCAGCGCTCTTGACCATCGCCTCCATGGGGGTCTGGCGCCCTCGGGTCGTCGAAGCACTGCGACGCGCAGCGGGTGGCGGCACGGCCTCGGTCTCGCGAGCCTGGGCACGCTGTTTGAGGATCTCGTAAGCGGATTCCCGGTCCACCACCTTGTCGAAGACACCGTGAAGCACCGAGGCACGGATCAGCGCCTGACGCTCTTCGCCGCTCAATGGACCTATCCGACTCTGGGGAGGACGGACCAGCACCCTGTCCACGATCGAGGGTCGCCCCTGCGCGTTCAGGGTGGAGACCAGTGCCTCGCCCACGCCCAGCTCGGTGATCGCCCGCTCGGTGTCCAGCTCCGGATTGGGCCGAAAGGTCTGGGCGGCGACCCTCACTGCCTTCTGATCCCGGGGCGTGAAAGCGCGGAGTGCATGCTGGATCCGGTTGCCCAGCTGGCCCAGTACGTCCTCGGGAATGTCCTGGGGATTCTGGGTGACGAAATAGACACCGACCCCCTTGGACCGGATCAACCGCACCACCTGCTCGACCTTCTCCAGCAGCACCGGTGGCGCCCCGTCGAACAGCAGATGGGCCTCGTCGAAGAAGAAGACCAGCCGGGGCCGGTCACGGTCGCCCACCTCAGGCAGCACCTCGAACAGCTCGGCGAGCAACCACAGCAACAGGGCGGCGTAGAGCTGGGGCGAGCGTACCAGCTTGTCGGCAGCGAGGATGTTGACCATACCCCGTCCCCGATCATCGGTCTGGAGAAGATCCTCCAGATTGATTGCCGGCTCGCCGAACAGATGCTCGCCCCCCTGATCTTCCAGGGCGATCAACCGCCTCTGGATGGCACCGACGGAGGCCGCGGAGATGTTGCCGTAGTCGATGCGGTACTCCCTGGCGTTGTCGCCGACGAACTGTACCATGGACCTAAGATCCTTGAAATCGAGCAGCAGCAGCCCGCTGTCGTCGGCGATGCGAAACACCAGGTTGAGCACGCCCGCCTGGGTGTCGTTGAGCCGCAGCAGGCGCTCGAGCAGCAGGGGGCCCATCTCCGATACCGTGGTGCGAAGTGGGTGGCCCTGCTCGCCATAGACGTCCCAGAAAGTGACAGGGACGCCTTCGAAGCGGAAATCGGGGATGTCCATCAGCGAAAGGCGCTCGGCCACCTTGGGATGCTCGCGCCCGGGGCTGGCAATACCCGACAGGTCTCCCTTGACGTCGGCCATGACCACCGGGACACCGAGACGGCTGAAGGATTCGGCCAGTACCTGCAAGCTCACCGTCTTGCCCGTGCCCGTCGCCCCGGCGATCAGCCCGTGGCGATTGGCCATGCGGGCCGACAGATACACGCTCGGTCCACCCTTGCCGATCAGGATCATCGAATGGTCCACCGCTGCCTCCTCTATACCGTCCGGCTGGCCAGCGATCATCGGCCACAACGCCCGAGCTGTCCACCGGCGCGTCGAGCTGGACGCTAACCGCTAACCGCTAACCGCTAACCGCTAACCGCTAATAGCGAATCCCCCATGTATCTTTCCTGCAAAGCGGATATCCTTTGGCCCATGCTGCCCCATATTGAGGAAGGAGCGAGCCCATGACCGATAGTCTGATGCTGCTGCCTTGCCGGGAGTTTCAGAACATGCGCCTGGTGCGCATCCCGCGAGATTTCGAGGCGCACGAGGCATTCCGTTATGCCACCGGGCTGATCGCCCAGGCGGAGGAGGAAGATCCCGGCTGCGGCTGGGAAGAGATCTCCGAGCTGCTGGAGTCCCGCGGCTTCGAGCCGGTGGATTTCGTGCTTGGGCCCGAGCTGGGCGTCGAGAAAGTCTCTTGACGGATCGTCGCCTCTGTCGGCGATACCCTTACCGCGATCGCGCGTCGTCTCCCACTGCGGCACAACCCGATCGGCATGGACACACTGCTCGGGATCCGGGAGGCCGGGCGCCCGGTCGCCCGGTCGAGCCGCGTGGCCACCTCGCAGCCTCCTGGCCTTATCCCGCCGATCTGGTCAACGGCGCCGTCGGACCGACAGGCGCCGCAGGCTTGCACGCAAGAATGTCCTAGGATTCATGAGTCAGACAGAGAAAAATAAGCCCATGAGCTCTCCAACAGCTTTCGGAATGAGGCGAGACGAGCGGGGTCGGCCAAAATGTCACCGAGCAACGCGCAATACCGGGTGATCTTCAGCGGCGAGGTCCAGCCGAGCGAGGACGTCGAAAACGTCGCCAAACGGCTGGCCGTTCTCCTGAAGATGAGCCCCGCGACCGCCCGTGGTCTGATCTCGCGCCGGCCCCGGCCAGTTCCCAAGGCCTTGGACCTGGCTACGGCGGAGAAGCTCAAGCACCTGATCGTCAAGGCAGGCGCCGATTGCTACATCGAGCAGATCGAGGAACCTCTGCCCCGCTCCATCAATCGCGGTGAGGCCCCCGAGGGACCGCGTCCCAGGCCCAGGTCGTTGCGCCCCCATTCCCAGCCCATAGGACCCGCATCGGAGGAGTTAGCGCCCCGGGGTTGGGGACTCGAGCCGGTGGTCTATACCCCACCTTCCAAATCGGAAAAGCCGGAATCCCAGTCCCCGAGGGAGCCCGAGCTATCGCTCGGGGGTCTTGCCTTGGCGGAGATCGAAGAGCTGCCCGCGGAGCCGGACCCTTTCAAGAAGCCCGACATCATCGTCTGCCCCAAGTGCGGCCATGAGCAGCCGCCCGCCGAGGAGTGCCGAGCCTGCGGGATCATCTTTCACAAGTACCAGCCCCGCGAGAATCAGGCTTCGGAGACACCGCCAGCCACGCCCAAACCCGCCGCGCGGCCCCGCCAGTCCCGGACCAGGATCGACCCCGGGGTCCAGGCAATCCAGGATCTGGAGCTGTTCCTCGGGACCAACGTCCAGACCTACATGGACAGATTCGACAACTTCCGTGACGGTACCGGCGAGCGCTTCGCCCTGACCTGGCATTGGCCCGCCCTGTTCGTTCCCTTTTTCTGGGCCATCTATCGCAAGCTCTGGCTGTGGGCGCTGCTGATCTTCATCAGCGGAGTCTTCCTACCCCTGATCAGCAACGTCGGCTGGGCGCTGACCGCGAACTACATCTATTTCCGCCACGCCCGGGGCAGCATCAAGCGCGTGCGTCGGCTGTTCGGCAAGGCCGATCCCGAGACCCGCATCGCCCAGGCCGGCGGGACCAGCGCGGGCGCCGTCTGGGCGTCCGTCATCCTGATCGTCTTGCTCAACTACCTGGTCTTCAAAGTCATCCTTTCGCCTTTCCTGGACCTCGCAGGGGATATGAGCGACGCCATGGTCACGCCACACCAGGCCCAAAACCAGCTGGGTCCCGATCTGGCCGACGACCCGAATGCGGTAAGCACCCTGACCTCTCTGGGCTTCACGGGCGTGGTGGTCAAGATTTGGCTCATGGGACCCGGTAAGGGACGCAGCCCCGACGAGGTGACCTGGAGCGACATGAACCTGGCCGACAAGCAGCCGGTCGACGCCTGGAACAATCCGATCCGCTACCAGGGCTACCCGGACAGCTTCGAGCTGCGATCCGCCGGGCCTGACGGCCAGTTTGACAGCAGCGACGACATTACCCGCACGATGCTGGTGCACTGAGCCCCGGGCCACACCCTCAAGCCGCTCCCTGGCGGGACATCCCCGCCAGCCAGCGGCCGAGCTGGACAAAATCGGTCACCGTTGCATCTGCCGGAGCCAGGTTGCCGGGCCACAGGGCTCCACCCCGATTCACCCACACGGTGCCCATGCCCAGCACGCGCGCCGCCTCCACGTCCAGGTAGGGATCATCTCCCACATGCACTGATCGCTCGGGTCCGACCCCGGCGTGACGCATTGCCGCCTCGAAGATGTCGGGCGCGGGCTTGGAGGCGCCCACCTGAGCGGCGGTCAGGGCCAGATCGAAGTAGCCTGCCAGGGGGGTTCGGGCCAGATCGGCGTTGCCGTTGGTGACAGAGACCAGACAATAGTCCTGCCCCAATCGCCCCAGGACGGGTGCCACATCCTCGAAGGGCTCCACGCGGCTACGCTCGCCCAGGAAGACCTCCATCGCCTCGTCGGCCCAGCCCCGCGGATAGCCGTAGGCGTCCATCAGCTGGCCCAGTGCCTCCAAGCGCAAAGCGGTCACATCGTGGACCAGGTCGGGGCGAGCGTACCCCAGGGCCATTCGCTCGGCCTTCAGACTCTCGATGTCACGGCGCTCGGCAACGCGCGGGGCCCGATCGGCCAGCCAGGCATAGAGGCGAGCCTCTGCCCGGCGGATCACGGGCATGCAAGGCCAGACTGTCTCATCCAGGTCCACCGTCAGCAGCCGTCGCTCACCCCCCATCCGCAGGCTCCCGGGCCAGCCGCGCCTTAAGGCGATCGCGGACCAGACCGATGTGAATGCGCATCTCGTAGACGGCATCGGCAAAAGACAGGGGCACATTGAGCTTGACCACCTCGCTCTCCAGCCGGTCCAGCTCTCGGATACAGGCAGCGATCGACCCCTCCCCGCCCGTCTCGCGACACCGTCGCTCGACCACGCCGATCTCCCGGTACCAGCGGTAGATACGCGCGTGCATTCGCCAGCGGTAGAGCGGCGGCATGATCTTGACCAACGGCAGCATCAGTGCCAGCAGGGGCAGCAGCATCACCTTCATCCGATCGACAAAGATAGCCGCCCAAAAGGGCAGATAGCGCTGCAGCAGGGGGGCTCCATGCTCGAAGTGGCGCCGGGCCTCCGGGTGTAGCGGAAAGGCCAGCTCGCTCGAGGCAGGGAAGGTCCCGGCAGCGTTCAGGAGACTCTGACCCCCATGGATCCGGTCGGATGCCTGCATCAGCAGCTCGATCAGGGCCGGGTGGAGGTCCTGGCGGACCACCAGATTGGCAGTCGCGGCGATCAGATGTATGTCCTTCGGGGGAAGATCCCGGGCCAGGTCCAGGGCCCCGCGGGGCAGGATCAGGCTGGACAGATACCCGAGGCGGCGCGAGTAGGCCTCCGCCCGACTCAGATTCATCAGGGTGAGGTCTTGTGCATCCACCAGTCTCGTCAGAAGAGGCGCTGTCGGCGATGCCACGAAGATAGCGGCGCGAATCCGACCGTCGAGCATGGCCTGAGCCGCCTCGTCATCACCCAGATCGACCGTTCGGACCGCATCGGCCTGGCCAGACTCCCGGAGTAGTCGCAGCGCCAGGGCGCGGGCGCCACTGCCCGGCTCTCCCACCGCTACCGACTCTCCCGCCAAAGCCGCGAAGATGCCATCCTCCAGGGGCGGGCCCCGATAGAAGACCCAGACGGGCTCATAGAAAAGACTGCCCAGAGACCGCAGCTCGTCGAATACCTGGGTCCCGGAGAGCCCGCTCTGCCCGAAGGCCGCATCCACCTCTCCCGCAGCCAGGCGCTGCAGGTTCTCCTCGGTGCCGGCCGTCGCCACCAGATCAACCTCCACCCCATAGTCCTTCAGCAGATCCCGGTATCGCTCCCCGAAGCGGTAGTACGCCCCCGCAGGGGTCCCGGTTGCCAGCACCAGCCGATCCGGTGGCGCCGGCTCGACGAACTGGTAGGCAAGCACGAAACCGACAAGCGCCAACAGGAGGCCCGGGGCGATGAACTTGAGCGCATCCGCCCGGGAGCCGTGCTCCACTTGCTTTTTTTGATCCGCGCTCATGCTGACATCGACCTATGCAAAGACAGCTGTCCGGATGGAAAAACCCCACCCACAACGGGCTGACAGGCTGGGCCCTTCCCAACTAATTTATCAGAGACACCAGTGAAACTAGAAACGGCGAGCGACACTACGCAATTCGGAGACCGACACCCATGTTCTGGACCCACAAGAAGACCACCCTGCCGACCTCTGAGGAGGCACTGTCGGGTCGTGACAGACCTATGTCCGTGCCGGCGACCCACCATGTGAACGGGCACCCGCTCGCCCCTCCCTTCCCCCCGCAGATGCGCCGAGCCATGTTCGGCATGGGCTGCTTCTGGGGTGCCGAGCGCCGGTTCTGGGAGACCCCGGGCGTCTATACGACAGCGGTGGGCTACGCGGGCGGCCTCACCCCCAATCCCAAGTACGACGAGGTCTGTACCGGCCTGACCGGGCACAACGAAGTGGTGCTGGTGGTCTACGATCCCGACCAGGTCAGCTATGGAGAGCTGCTCAAGCTGTTCTGGGAGTCCCACAACCCGACCCAGGGGATGCGCCAGGGCAATGACCGAGGCACCCAGTACCGTTCCGGCATCTACACCTTCGACCGCGAGCAACGCGACCAGGCCGAGGTCTCCCGCCAGGCCTTCGAGCGAGCGCTGGAGGAAAAGGGGCTTGGACCCATCACCACCGAGATCCTCGACGCCCCGACCTTCTACTACGCCGAGAGCTACCACCAGCAGTACCTGGCCAAGAATCCCCAGGGCTACTGCGGGCTGGGCGGAACCGGGGTGAAGCTGCCGGGTGAGGATGCGCGCCTCGGGTCGGCGATCCCAATCCGCTGATCCCCCGGCCCTAACTTTCCTCGAAGTCGATGCTCACGCGTCCTCCCGCGTGGGGCCGGAAGCGGGTGTCGGCGTAGTCTTGATGGTCCGGGTGGTCCCGATAGCTGTCGATCACGGAGGCATCGGCGAATCGAACCACCCAACAGTGTCGGTACGGGGCGCTATCCTGGACTGCGTGGCCGGCGAAGATGCGGCGCACCCCGGGTATGGGCCCGAGCACGCTCCTGCCTTCGGCGATCGTTTCTTCGATGCCCGTGGCATCCAGTCCCTCGGTGTTGTAAAGGATCACGTGCTCGACGGGCTTGCGGCGTCGGCAACGTTCGAGCAGCTCCTTGGCCCGGCCAGCACTGCCCCAGAGATGGATGCAGCGCTCGGCTTCCTGCTGTATCGCTTCCGGCACGCCCTTCGCCTGGGCGGTATAGCCGGCGGTTCCGCTGGCTTTTACGTTGGCGCGGACGCACTCGGCGGCAGCGTCCGACAAGGCGGTGTAGTAGTTGATCTTGGACACACCCTTCGCGATGAGCCGACGGAACTGCGTGTCGCTCAACCCCGTTCCCCCGTGGATCACCAAAGGAATGCCCAAAGCCTGGTTGATCTCGCCCAAGCGATCGAAGTCCAGCCGGGGCTCGCCTTTCATCCGCCCGTGTATGGTGCCGATGGAGACCGCCAAGGAGTCGACGCCCGTGGCCCGCGTATAGCGCACCGCTTCGTCGACCCTGGTGTAGACCAACTTGCCTGGATGGCGCTCGGCGTCCTCGCCTTCCACGCCGGGCACATAGCCCAGCTCGCCCTCAACAGGCACCCCGCAGGCATGGGCCATATTCACCACCGCCCGGGTGCGGGCGATGTTCTCTTCCAGGGGAAAGCTGGAGGCGTCGACCATTACGCCGGTGCAGCCCAGATTGATGGCCCGCACGGCCGACTCCAGGGATTCGCCGTGATCCAGATGGACGGCCACGGGTACGCTCGCGCGCTCGGCCGCGCGCTCCACCGCGGCCATGATCAGGTCGAAGTCGAAATAGACGAAATGGGATTCCGCCAGGCTGATGATCACGGGCGCCTGCTGGCTCTCCGCCGCGGCCATCACGCCGGTGACGAAGTCCAGGCTCACTACGTCGAAAGCGCCCACCGCATAGCGGTTCTCGTAAGCATGGCGAAGCATGTCGCCCATGTGGACCAACGCCATGATCCGATCTCCTCGTACCCGTCACATTGAACCTAGAAACGGCAGTTGGACGGCCGCCCGCTCGCGCGGGAGGCCGCCCGGAAAAGAGAGTATCCCTGGAGCGAAGAAATAAGTGAAATACCAAATTGTTTCTATTTAGATAAATAATAATTTATGTTTTTGGAGGATGCCCCAGCGCACCAAGTGCGCTCCGAGTCACCCGTTGGTCTTGCTTGGCCTGGGCCACTTTGCCGCTTGACAGCCTTGTCCTGCGGGGCCAGACTCGCCTCATATATACGGACCGGTCTGTTTTATGCGAGCACCCTCTGCAAAGGCTCTGGCAACGCGCGAGAAGATCCTGCGCGCGGCCAACGATCTCTTCTACCTCCATGGCTACAACGCCACAGGGGTGGACCGTATCATCTCGGCGGCGGCGGTTACCAAGGGCAACTTCTTCTATCACTTCAAAAACAAGGAGGAGCTGGCTGTGGCAGTTCTGGACTGGCATCGGGACCTGGCCTTCGCAGAGATCGGGCTGGATCGGATACTGGCCGAGGGCTCACCCCGCACCGCGCTTCTCAAGCTGGTACGTGCCATGGCAGGGCGCATGACCTGCGAGGAGGCAAGCTGTCGAATCCGCGGCTGCTTCTTCGGCAATTTCGCCTTGGAGCTATCCGCGGGGAGCGAGGCGGTCCGCCAGAAGGTCAGGCACATCTTCGACGGCTTCCGAGACCTGATCCAAAGCCTTCTGGAAAAGGCTCGCGCAGCGGGTGAGCTGCGACCGGACCTCGACGCCCGGGCCATTGCGGGGATGATCCTGGCGCTCATGGAAGGCGCCGTGCTGCTGGACAAGACGACCCAGACGACCACGGAGACGGATCATGCCGTCGAATTCCTGCGCAGCTATCTCGGAGCCTGAGGACGACCAAGCCTGTCCGTCGGCGTGCGAGCCGAGCGCGCCCGGATAACACGCGTCAAACAGAATTTTTTTCTCTAAAAACAAACAGACTTATCTGTTTATACAGGAGACTGCCCATGCAAAAGGTACTAGTCACGGGGGCGAACGGCTTTGTCGGCCGCCACACCCTGGAGGCCCTGACGAGGACGGACGCCAGGGTCATCGCGATGGTGCGTGACCCGCGCCGACTCCCCGATGGGTTCACGGGAGACGTGCGGATTGGAGACATACGCGATGAGTCCTTCGCCGGCAAGGCCTTGCAAGGGGTGGACGCAGTCTGTCACTGCGCCGCCTGGACCTCCGCCTGGGCCCATGCCGAGGAGTCGCGTCGCTACTACCTGGAGCCGACCCTGGCATTTCTGACTGCCGCCGCAGGCGCGGGCGTCGAGCGGATGGTGCTCCCCAGCAGTACCACCGCCCGAGTGCTCGACGCCCTGCCCCCGAGTAGGCTTCGCGGCGCCCCTGACGGCCTCTGGCCCCACATGGCCAATGTGCTGCGCATGGAGCGTCACATGGAGAGGCTGGCCGCTCGGGGCAGCACCCAGGTGGCGCTGCGCCTCGGCCTGTTCGCCGGACGTGGCTACGGCCTGGGCATGTTGGCACTGCTGCTGCCGAGGCTAAGGACTCACCTGGTGCCCTGGGCCGGCAAAGGGCGGACTACCCTGCCCCTGATCGACGGCGCCGATGTAGGACAGGCCATGGCCCTGGCCGCCACGGCGTCCGGGCTACAGGGCTATCTCAACCCCGACGTGGTCGGCCCTGAGATCCCCAGCACCCGCGAGGTGTTGGGCTTCCTGCACGACACCTACGGTTATCCGCGGCCCCACTTCGGCGTGTCCTTTCCCCAAGCCTATGCCTTTGCCCGCCTGATGGAAGGCCTCGCCCGCCTCACCCGGACCCCGCCGTTCATCACCCGCAGCATTGTCTTGCTTCTGGAGGAGACCGCTGCCGACAACACCGAGGCCGAGCGCCTGCTCCGATACCACCCGCGGGTTCACTGGAAAGACGCCATCCGCGCCCAGCTCGCGGAGATGCAGCGTGATCGGGTCAAGGGACTGTCGATGGCCAGGCCACTGCCCGCCCCGCTGGCCAAGGCCGATCCATGAGGCTCGGGGCCGGGGACATAGCGAGGGCTTTCTGCCGGGTCGCATGGATGGCGACTGGGCGATGATCCCGGCCGATTTCCTGATCGGGCCGGACTTTCGGATCGCCGAGGCCTTCTACGGCCGCCACATAGGCGACCACCTTCCCCTGGAGCGCATCGAGGCCTTTCTCGAACGTGCGCTCTCGTAGAGGAGCAAACCATGCAAGCCGAACAGCCGACCCGCATCGACGTGACCCCGCCCGCGAGCGCGACCGAGCAGGTGGAGCAACTGATCGCCCCCTATGCCCAGATCCTGGGCCGAACCCCTGGTGGGCTGAACATGCTGGGGGTGAGCCCGCCCGTGCTAGAGCACTACCTGGGCACTCTGGACTACTACATGCAACACCCAACTCTGGGTCAGCCCCTGCTCACCTTCATCCGCTACCTGGTCTCCTGGCGCGGCCACTGCGACTATTGCGTGGATCTGAACGAGGCCTTCCTCATGGGAGCGGGGCTGGAGCTGGAGGCCATTCGCGCAGCCAGAGAGGCCCCCGAGCAAGCCCCGCTGGAGCCGAGGGACAAGGCCATGCTGCTGCTCGCTCTGGATGCGGTCGACCACCCCGAGCGGATCACCGCCGAGCGCACCGAGACCCTGCGCGCAGCCGGCTGGACCGACCGGGATATGTTCGACGCAGTCTGGCACGCCACTGGCAATCGCGCCTTCGGACGCACCGCCGACGCCTTCGGCCTGACCCCGGACGGCTAATCGGGGAGGCGCTACTCGTAGCGTAGTGCCTCGATCGGATTGAGCCGGGCGGCCTTGCGGGCAGGGAAGTAGCCGAAGATCACGCCCACGGCGGCAGAGAAGAGAAACGCCAGCAGAATGATGCCCCCGTCCAGAATGAAGGGGACCCCAAGCAGGCGCGCCAGGGCGAAGGAGCCGGCGAGGGCGATTCCGATGCCCAGCAGACCCCCGAGTGACGAGAGCGCCACCGCCTCGACCAGGAACTGGAGAAGGACCTCGCGCTCCAGGGCACCTATAGCGAGGCGGATTCCGATTTCGCGAGTGCGCTCGGTCACCGACACCAGCATGATGTTCATGATGCCGATGCCGCCCACCAGCAGGCTGACCGCAGCCACGGCACCCAGCAGGGCCGTGAGTATGTGGGTGGTGCCGGCCAGGGTCTGGGCAATCTCGGTCATGTCGCGCACGCTGAAGTCGTCTTCTTCCCCCGCGGAGATGTGGCGGCGCTCGCGCATCAGCAGCTCTAAATCCTTCTTCACCTTGGTGGTCGCATGGCTCTGGGTGGCCGAGACCTGGATCTGGTGCACGTCCTGATTGCCCGCAATGCGCCGCCAGAAGGTGCGCAGGGGCACCAGCACCAGATCGTCCCGGTCCATGCCCATCGCCGACTGACCCTTGCTCTCCAGGACGCCGATCGCCTGGCAGGCCAGCTTCTTGGTGCGCAGCTTGCTGCCGATCGGGTCCTGGGCACCGAACAGCTGCTTGCGCACCGTCTGGCCGAGCAGGCAGACCGCCGCCCCGGAGCGCAGCTCGCTCACCGTGAACGCCCGTCCCGCGGCGAGGCTCCAGTTGCCAACCGCCAGGAATCCGTTGTCCGTGCCTGTCAGAGTAGTGGACCAGTTCTCGTTGCCGTAGACGACTGTGGTCCCTTGCGTCGACAGGGGGGCGACCGCGGAGATGGATCCGATCTGATGACGGATTGCCTCGACGTCATCCAGCGTCAGGGCCCTGGCGGAGGAACGCAGCCCCATTCCCAGGTGCTGTCCGGGACGCACCATGAGCAGATTGCTGCCGAGGCTCTCGATCTGGGCAGTGACCTGGGCGGTGGCACCGCCGCCGATGGTGACCATGACGATCACCGCAGCCACGCCTATGACTATGCCCAGCATGGTCAGGGCGGAGCGCAGCAGGTTGCGACGAATCTCGCGCAGGGCCAGCAAGAAGCTGCTCCAGAGCATCAGGCAGCCTCCCAGCGGGCGCTGTCGCTCTCCACCAGCCCGTCGAGGAAGTGCACGCTACGCCTGGCGAAGGCGGCCATATCCGCCTCATGGGTCACCAGCACCACCGTGATGCCTCGCTCCTGGTTCAGTGAAGAGATCAGCCCCATCACCTCACGTCCCCGGGCGGTATCCAGGTTTCCGGTTGGCTCGTCGGCCAGCAAAATGGTCGGCTCGGTGACGATGGCACGAGCGATGGCAACGCGCTGCTGCTGTCCCCCCGAGAGCTCGGCCGGGGTGTGATTCTCGCGCCCGCTTAGCCCGACTATGGCCAGCGCTCGCCGTGCCCGGGCGTGGCGCTCCGCGGCCGGCGTTCCGCGGTAGAGCAGGGGCAGCTCCACGTTCTCCAGGGCGGTGGTACGCGCCAGAAGGTTGAATCCCTGAAAGACGAAGCCGATGAAGTGGCGACGCAACAACGCCCGCTGATTGTGGCTCAGGCCGACGACCTCCGTCCCCTTGAAGCGATAGCCGCCCGCTGTGGGTGAATCGAGGAGTCCCAGGATGTTCATGCAGGTAGACTTGCCCGACCCGCTGGGCCCCATCATGGCCAGGAACTCGCCTTCGCGCAGATGCAGATTTATGCTCCGCAGCGCCTGCACCTCGGCGGAGCCCCGCCCATAGGTCTTGGTCACCCCGGTAAGCTGGATCACGGGGGGACGCCCACCCGGCGCCGTGTCGACCACGCTCATCGCCCGGTCGGCGCCACGTCCACCAGCATGGGCATGCCAGGTGTGACAGCTCCGCCGACCAGCTGGGTGACCAGTCCGTCGGTGGGACCGATTTCGACCGGAAGCGCCACTGGATCGCCCTGCTCGAGGGTCCAAACGCGGTGGCCGTGCTCGGCGCCACTGGTGCCCTTCTCCGTGCGCGGAGAGCGAGGACGAGGCAGCAGGCGACTGAACAGGCTGCCCCTCGCCCGGCCGGCCGGCTTCTCGGAGGCAGGCGGCGAGAATCTCAGCGCCGCATTCGGCACCACCAGCACATCCGACAGCTTCTGGGAGACGATCTCCGCCGTCGCGGTCATGCCGGGACGCAGGGCGAGATCCGCGTTGTCCACCGACATCACTGCTCCATAGGTCACCACCCCCTCCACCGTCTCGGGCGCAAAACGCACCTGGGTAATCACCGCGTCAAAAGTGCGATTGGGGTAGGCATCGACGGTGAAGGTAGCGTGCTGGCCTTCCGCCACTTGGCCCACATCGGCCTCGTCCACCGCCACATGCAGCTCCATCTGGGCGAGGTTCTCGGCCAACTGGAAGAGCACGGGCGTCTGCAGGGTGGCCGCCACGGTCTGGCCCGGCTCGATCTCTCGCTTGAGCACGATACCGCCGATGGCCGCACGAATCACCGCCTTGCCGAGATCCGTCTGCTGGGCGTCCAGAGTGGCCTGGGCCACTGAAATCTGGGCTCGGGCGCTGGCCTCGGCCGCCCGAGCCCGGGCGTAGGCCGCCTCGGCAGTATCCACGTCCTCCTGGGAGCACAGCTGCTGTTTGGCCAGCTTGGCACAGCGCGCCGCCCGGACGCGGGTCTCCGAGACGGTGGCCTGGGCCTCTCGCAGCTTGGCATTGGCCGACTCCAGCGAGGCCCGGGCCTGGACGACCAGCGCCCGAAGCCGATCCGTGTTGAGCCTGGCCAGCACGTCACCCGCGCTCACCCGTTGGTTGTAGTCCACCTCCACAGACTCGATGGTGCCGGAGATCTCGGTACCCACGTCTACTTGGTTGACCGGCTGCAGGGTGCCAGTGGCGGTGACCTTGACGGTGAGATCCCCCCGAGAGGCCTCGGTAGTCTCGAAGCGCATCACTGCGTTGCGATCGGAGCGCAGCAGCAGGGCCAGGGCCCCACCGCCGACCACCAGCAATGCCACCAGGAGCCAGAGCAAGCGCCGTCTGCGCCCCTGGGGCGCCCCCTCGGCGGCCAGGAGGCGCTCGACCTCGTCCGTGCTGTCCACCGACCTTGCACTCATCATCTGCTGCTCAGCAATCGCCCAGCTCCACCCCGTCCGACCCAGTTGTGACCGTCTATCCGCGAAATCGTTCGCATTGATCCTATACCCATGCCGCCGACACCCATACCGTGCCTTCCCATTGCGCCGATTTCGCCTAAGCTATATCCATCCCCGTCGCACCCGGGACTTTCGGTCGAGACCGACGTCTCTCGGACCCGACCGATGTTTTTCTCGACAAGGGACCCCGAATGATCGCGATAAATCCCAACACCAGGCCTGCCCGGCTCTTCGTCATGGCCGCCTTTCTGCTGACGAGCGCCACGACGGCGGGCGCGTCCACCCCTCTCGCCGGCTGCCATCCCGTCAGCCTCGAAAAGGGCGAGACGCTCGATCTCACCACCTATCGGGGGCACCTGCTCTACCTCGACTTCTGGGCATCCTGGTGCCCCCCTTGCCGTCAGTCGTTTCCGTTCATGAACAGCCTGCACAAGCAGCTGACGGCCGACGGCTTGGCCATCCTCGCCGTCAGCCTGGACGAGAATCCCACCGATGCCCGGGCCTTTCTCGAGCAGGTCCCTGCGGGCTTCCCGATCGCGATCGACACCAGCGGCAAGTGCCCGGAGCTGTTTGGCGTCGAGGGAATGCCCACCTCCTATCTGATCGGACGTGACGGCTCGATCCTTTACCGGCATACTGGCTTCAAGCCCTCCGATGCCGCAGAGCTTCGCGAGCGGATCGTCAAGACCCTGGACCACCCCGAATGACAAGAACTCACCCTAGCATCCGCTCGCTTGTGCTGGCGGCTCTGCTCCTCTTGCCCCTGTCCGCCTGCCAGCGGCAGGAGGTGCGCCCGTGGGAACGGGGCAACCTGGCAAAACCGGTTATGGTGCGCGATCCTGGCGCCCAGTACAACGCGTTGGTGGAGCATTTCCATGCGTCCAAAGAGACTACATCGGGAGGGTATGGCTTGGGAGCGGGCGGCTGTGGGTGCGACTAGAGCGCCGAGTAGCAAGGCCACGGCCATGCTCTCGGCGGCCTTGGCGCTGCCGGGCATGTCGGCCACGGCGGCGGAGACGAGTTACCGATCCGAAGCACCGTCGCTGAGCTACAACCGGGCCGACTACACAGAATCCGGCGAGCGGATGGAGGTCAAGGTCGATCAGCTCTCCGCGAGCGCCCCCATCGGCGAGCGGCTCGAGGCCAGGATCAACCTGATCCGCGACGTTATGAGCGGGGCTTCACCCGTGTTCAACGCCAGCCGACTGATGGGCACGCCTTTCCAGTTCCTGCAGAGCGGAGCCTCCATTCGCGACACCCGGGAGGCCATAGACGCCAGCCTGGGATACTACGGCGACTCCCACTATGTGGCGGTCCGAGGGGGACGTTCCAGCGAAGACGACTATGAGTCCAACTTCGCCAGCCTGGATTTCCGCCGCTATTTCAATCAGAAGAACACCACCCTGACCGCCAGTGCGGCCTACGACGACGACCACCTCTGGAACAGCGCCGAAGGCGATGGTCTGCTTACCGGACCGGCTGACGTCGAGCATCGCACCAAGGCGGAGCTGCTCTTGGGCGTGGGTCAGCTGCTGGACAAGAACAGCCTGATCGAGCTCGATCTCACCTTCTCCCACAGCGCCGGGTATCTGTCCGACCCTTACAAAAAGGTCTACGTCGCGAGCCGAGATCCGCTCGGGCTGGTACCCCTGCTCGGCAGCGGCCTGGGCGGAGGTAGTCTCGGCGGAATCGCCCCCGTGGAGCTGGCGGGAATCCGGCCCGGCCTGCTCAATCTGGTGGGGATCTACGAAGACAACAGGCCGGACGAGCGTGACCAATGGATACTGCTGGGGCGCTACAGCCGCTACTTGGAAGGCACGGATTCGGCGGTGCACCTCGACTATCGCCTGGCACTCGACGAGTGGGGAGCGGACTCTCACACCCTGGAACTCAAGTGGAACAAAGGTCTGGGGGACGGCTGGATCTTCTCCTCCGGGCTGCGCTACTACACCCAGCGCAGCGCCGACTTTTACCGGGTAAGCTACACCAACCTGCCGGGAGACCGAATCATGTCGTCGGACTACCGCCTGGCCGGATTCGGGGCCGTCTCCGGCGATCTGGGGCTGGCCAAGAGCCTGTTGGACGGGCACCTGACCTTGCGCATAGACTACCAGCGCTACGAGCATCGCAAGGCCTGGGAGCTGACCCACAGCAGGGGCGACAAGCTGGACGATTTCGACACCGACCTCTTCAGTCTGACCCTGGAAAGTGTGTTCTGACAGAGTCTCCCTGGACCCCAGCACTTTCAGGTTCCGCGCCATGGGCTCGCCCTGCGAGATTCGCCTGCTCGCACCCGATGCGGCCACCGCTGCAAAGGCGATGGCCGCCGCGACGGCCGAAATCGACCGATTGGAGAGGCGCTACTCCCGGTACCGCACCGACAGTCTGCTCCATCGGGTGAACCAGGCCGCCGCTGCGGGGGGCAGCATCTTCGTGGATGAAGAGCTGGCATCGTTGCTGAACTATGCCGACACCCTCTATCGCACCAGTGACGGCCTGTTCGACATCACCTCGGGCGTACTGCGTGAGGCCTGGGACTTCGGCAGCGACCGACTGCCCGATCATGGGCGGATCGACGCCTTGCGCCGCCGGGTGGGCTGGCAGCATCTGCGCAGAGACGGAGCCCGCTTGTACTTCGAACGAAAAGGCATGGAGATCGACTTCGGAGGCATCGTCAAGGAATACGCCGCCGACCGGGCTGCCAACATCCTGGTGGAGCAGGGAATAGGTCACGGGCTGGTCGACCTCGGCGGGGACATCAAAGCGGTCGGCCCTCTGCCCGGGGGGGAGCCCTGGCTGGTGGACATTCGGCACCCCCGCGAGCCCGGCGCGGTGATCGCCCGCGTAGAGCTGACCCGCGGGGCCCTGGCCAGCAGCGGCGACTATGAGCGATGCCTGATGATCCATGGCGAGCGCTACTGCCACATCCTGTCCCCGAAGACCGGCTGGCCCGTGCGAGGGCTTGCCACTGTCTCCGTGCTCGCCGAGCAGTGCCTGGTCGCCGGCAGCAGCTGCACCATCGCCATGCTCAAGGCCTGTCTAGGAGCCGCCTGGCTCGAAGAGCTGGGCCTGACCCACCTCTGGATGGATGTGAACGGACGACACGGCGGCAGTGATGATCCCGATAGCCTAGGCATTCGTTGGCTCATCCCCTGACGTGCGCACCTCGGACAGCCCCTCGGCATCATCCGAGGGCCTGCCGCTCGCATCCGGTTGGGTAGGAGTACTCTGCGCCGGCTGTCGCCGCGGCCGCCGATCCGGCCTGGTGTTTGCGCAGAGTGGCCTCGACGCGGACAATGGCTACCCCATGAACCTAGGTTGAACCTGGCAATCCGACCATGACCTCCGCGCAGCCGCCGTCAAACCGAGATCGGGTCCTTGCCTACCATGTCCTCAGCAAGCACGCCCCGCTGGACTACGCCCCAGGGCCGGATCACCTGGACTGGGCGAACCAGCCTTCCCCCTTTCGCGATTTCGAGGACGCACCGCGGCTGCAGCTGATCCCGGCTGCGAACGCCTTGCACGCAGCCTTCTCCGCCCTGCACCAGCCAGGCGCCCTCTCTCCCAGCCCGGTCGATATGCCCCACATCGGATTGCTGCTGGAGATCAGCCTGGGGTTGTCGGCCTGGAAGAGCCAAGGGATTCAGCGCTGGGCCCTGCGCTGCAACCCATCCAGCGGAAACCTGCACCCCACCGAGGCCTATCTCGCCTGCCCCGCGCTAGAGGGGCTGGACGCCGGGGTCTACCACTACCACAGCCGAGACCACCTGTTGGAGCGACGGGCCCGGGTTACGCGGGAAGGATGGGATGGGGCGCTGGGCGGCAACCTGCTGATCGGTCTGAGCTCCATCCATTGGCGCGAGGCCTGGAAGTACGGTGCGAGGGCCTACCGCTACTGCCAGCACGACGTCGGCCATGCCATGGCCGCGCTGCGCTACGCCGCCGCGGCTCTGGGCTGGCGCGCACAGCTGATCCAGGCCCCGAAGGACTCCGAGATATCGCACCTGCTCGGACTCGACCGAAACCAGGACTTCTTCGGCGCCGAGCCGGAGCAGCCGGATCTGCTCCTGTGCGCGGGCCCCGCGCCCGAGCGCGTGGACACCAGTAGCCTGCTGGATCTGCTGCACGGGGCCGAGTGGAGCGGCCAAGCGAGCCAGCTCAGCACCGCACACCGGGAATGGACGGCCATCCACGAGGTCGCCCAAGCCACCCGCAAATCCTGGACCATTTCGGCCCGGGTGGAAATCCCGACCCTGCCGGCCTTGTCCTTGCCCGCCGCCGATATAGCGGCAGCCACCCTGTTTCGCCAAAGACGCAGCGCCCTGGCTTTCGATGCCCACACCACCATGCCGGAGGCCAGCTTCTTCGGTCTACTCGACGCCCTGCTGCCCCGCGCGGGCGTCCCGCCCTGGGACGCCCTACCCTGGGAGCCGAAGGTGCACGCGATCCTGTTCGTACATCGGGTGGCTGGCCTGGAGCCCGGGCTCTACCTAGTGGCCCGCTCCAACGCCGCCGAATCGCGGCTGCGCGACGCACTGGGGGAGGACTGGGAGTGGCACCGCCCCGGGCCCACGCCTGAGCACCTTCGCCTCTGGCGTCTGGCCCGGGCCGATCTGCGCCGGCAGGCCAGACTGAGCGCCTGCCACCAGGACATAGCCGCCGATTCGGCCTTCGCACTGGCGATGCTGGCCGACTTCGACCAGGGGATGGCCGAGGGCGCCTTCTGGTATCGACGACTGCTCTGGGAGTGCGGCACGCTCGGCCAGGCACTTTACTTGCACGCTGAGGCCAGGGGCTTCAGGGCCACGGGAATCGGCTGCTATTTCGATGACACTGTCCACGAGATGCTCGGTATCACGGACACGACCTGGCAAGACCTCTACCATTTCACGGTCGGAACGCCGATCGAGGACCCCCGTCTAGAGACACACCCGCCTTACAGCCACCTGGGCTAAGGCGACTGCCGGAACAAGATATACCGAATTGGGCAGGGTGAGCTGCGCGGCACATCCATGCACCGCGGGAAGCGCCAGTCAAATCAGCGCTTCGCTAGGTGTTGTAATCCGTCTCGTAGCTCTCCAGAACCTTGATGTAGTTGGCGCGCTCGAAGGCGCTGGGATCGGCGACATTCAGTTGGCTCATGATGCCGCGCGCCTGCCCTACCGATTCGTAGCCCTTCTCCGCCATCAGACGTTCCAGGCCAGTGACCAGCTCACCCAGAAAATCGATGCCGTTGCGAAGCAGTGCGGAGGTGGTCATCACCGCGTCGGCCCCGGCCAGAATGTACTTGAGAACCTCGGCGGCGCTGTGCACGCCGCGTGTGGCCCCCAGAGATGCCTGGATGCGCTTGTAAAGAATGGCGGTCCACAGCAGCGGCAGACGAATCTCGCTGGGAGAGCTGAGGCTCAGGTTGGGCTTGACCTCCAGGTGGTCCAAGTCGAAGTCCGGCTGGTAGAAGCGGTTGAACAGCACCAGGGCATCGGCGCCGGCTTGGTCCAGCTCCCGGGCCATGTGGCCGATCGAGCTGAAGAAGGGACTGAGCTTGAGTGCCACCGGCACGCTCACCGCCGACTTCACCGATTTGACGACGTCTAGATAGCCCTGCTCGACCTCACGCCCGGCGACGTCCAGGTCGGCAGGGATATAGTAGACGTTCAGCTCTATGCCCTTGGCGCCGGCCTCTTGCATCATCTTGGCCATGTCTCCCCACCCTTCGCTGGTGGTGCCGTTCAGGCTGCCGATAATCGGAATATCGGTGGCCTCGGAGGCGCGGCGCAGCAAATCCAGATAGCTCTTCGGGCCGACGTGGTAATCGTCCATTGCGGGGAAATAGCTCAAGGATTCCGCGAAGCTGTTGACGCCCGCGCTCATGAAATGCTCGATGGCGGCATTCTCGTGGCGAATCTGCTCCTCGAACAGAGAGAACATCACTACGGCGGACGCACCGGCGTCCTCCATTCGCTTGATGTTGTCCAGCTTTTCGGACAGGGGAGAGGCCGAGGCAATAATGGGGTGCTTCAGCTCCAGGCCCATGTAGGTGGTACGCAGGTCCATGGTGGGATCCTCTGGTAGTAATCTGGATCAGACGCCCGGCACGCTACCGTCTAAGGGGAAGGCTCCGCCCGGCTGCATGGCCATCTCCTCGTAGACCGCCCACTTCTGATAGATGTTGCGCTGCGCGGCCTCCATCAGGCGCTCGGCCTCCTCGGGGTGCGAGCGGGTCAGCATCTTGTAACGCAGCTCATTGTAGGCATAGTCCTTGAGCTTGATCTTGGGCCGTTGGGAATCCAGCACGAAGGGATTCTCCGCCGACTGCCTGACCGCCGGATTGTAACGGATCAAAGGCCAGTGGCCGCTCTCCACCGCGAGGTGCTGCTGAGTAAGGCCGTGCTGCATGTTGATGCCGTGGGCGATGCAGTGGCTGTAGGCCAGGATCATGGATGGCCCCGGATAGGCCTCCGCCTCGCGGAAGGCCAACAGGGTCTGCTGTGGGTTGGCGCCCATCGCCACCCGTGCTACGTACACGTTGCCGTAGGCGATGGCCTGCAGGGCCAGATCCTTCTTGGGCACTGTCTTGCCGGCCGCGGCGAACTTGGCCACCGCGGCCAGGGGCGTGGACTTGGACATCTGCCCGCCCGTGTTCGAATAGACCTCGGTGTCCAGCACCAGCACGTTGACATCGCGCCCGCTGGCCAGCACGTGGTCCAGGCCGGAGGAGCCGATGTCGTAGGCCCAGCCGTCGCCACCCATGATCCAGATACTGCGCCGCAGCAGATAGTCGGCTACAGACAGCAGATGTTTGGCCGCTTCGCCGGACAGTCCCCGCAGCTTCTCCTTGAGAGCGGCGACCCGCACGCGCTGGGCACGCAGCTCCGAATGGCGGATCTGCGGCGCCGTGAGCAGGCCATTGACCAGATCCTCACCGATCTGCGGGGCCAGATCTCTGAGCAGCTGTTCGGCCAGGGCATGGTGCTTGTCGGCGGTCAGACGGAAGCCGAAGCCGAACTCGGCGTTATCCTCGAACAGCGAGTTGGACCATGCGGGGCCACGCCCCTCGGCGTTCTGGGCCCAAGGCGTGGTGGGCAGGTTTCCGCCGTAGATGGACGAGCAGCCGGTGGCGTTGGCCATCACCATCCGGGCACCGAACAGCTGCGACAGCAGCTTGACGTAAGGGGTCTCGCCACAGCCGGCGCAGGAGCCCGGAAACTCGAACAACGGCTGCAGGTACTGCACGCCCCGCACGGTAGAGAAGTCCACGCGCGCCCCGTCGGGATAGGGGATGCCCTCGAAGAACGCGATGTTGGCTCGCTCCCGCTCCAGCTCCGGCTTGGGCTTCATGTTGATCGCCTTGACGCCGCTCTCGGTGCGACTCCTGGCCGGGCAGGCCTCCACACACAGACCGCAGCCGGTGCAGTCCTCCGCCATCACCTGCAGGGTGTAACGGGTATCCGGCAAACCGCGGGCGTCGATCGGGGCGGACTTGAAGGCCGCCGGCGCGCCCTCCAGAGTGGACTCGCCATAGAACTTGGCCCGGATCACGCTGTGCGGGCAGACGAAGCTGCAATTGCCGCACTGGATGCACAGCTCCGGCTCCCACACCGGCACGAACTGCGAGATGTTGCGTTTCTCCCAGCGGGTCGTGCCGGTGGGATAGGTGCCGTCCGCCGGCAGCATGCTGACCGGCAACTGGTCGCCCTGGCCGGCCATCATCATGGCAGTGACCTTCTGCACGAACTCCGGCGCTTGAGGCGGCACGGTGGGCGGGCGCAGGCGGTTGCTGGTAGGCTTGGCGCGCACCTCTACCTGATGCAGGTTGGCCAGGCTGTTGTCCACCGCCTGGAAGTTCATGCGCACGACCTCCTCGCCCTTCTTTCCGTAAGTCTTCTTGATCGCCCGCTTGATCTTGTCGATGGCGGCGTCGCGCGGCAGCACCCCGGAGATGGCGAAGAAGCAGGTCTGCATCACCGTGTTGATGCGGTTGCCCATGCCGTTGTCACGCGCCACCTGGTAGGCATCGATGACATACAGGCTCATGCTCTTGTCGATAAGCTGCTCCTGCATGTGACGCGGCAGGGAATCCCACACCGTGTCGGGACCCTCCGTGGTGTTGAGCAGGACGGTGGCGCCCGGCGCTGCCTGGGCCAGCATGTCGGTGGTATCCAGGAACTGGGCCTGGTGGCAGCCGACGAAGTTGGCCGACTGCACGAGATAGCTGGAGCGTATCGGGTCCGGGCCGAAGCGCAGGTGCGACACTGTCTGGGAGCCGGACTTCTTGGAGTCGTACACAAAATATCCCTGGGCGTAGAACTCGGGACCCTCACCGATGATCTTGATACTGTTCTTGTTGGCGCCCACCGTGCCGTCCGCGCCCAGCCCGTAGAACATGGCACGCACCACGTTGTCCGGCTCGATGATGAACGACGGGTCGAAGTCCAGGCTGGTGTGGCTCACGTCGTCATGGATGCCCACGGTGAAGTGGTTCTTGGGTCTGTCCTTGGCCAGCTCGTCGAACACCGCCTTGACCATGGCCGGCGTGAACTCCTTGGAGGACAAGCCGTAGCGCCCGCCGATCACCTTGGGTAGGCCGGCCCCGGGCAGGCCGCCCTCTGCATGCGCCTCCAGCAGGGCCGTGCTCACATCCGTGTACAAGGGCTCACCGGCGGAGCCCGGCTCCTTGGTGCGGTCCAACGCCGCGATCGCGCGGGTGCCGGCGGGCAGGGCCCCGAGAAG
>Ga0210096_1000081_pt1 | contig 44780 bp, 32 predicted proteins | sample China_Galinas_PW_4_FD_184864 | JGI IMG/M metagenome (GOLD analysis project Ga0210096, IMG submission 184864) | Wetland microbial communities from San Francisco Bay, California, USA, that impact long-term carbon sequestration - China_Galinas_PWA_D2... | ecosystem: Environmental > Aquatic > Marine...
CGCAGCGGCGAGTGGAGCGACTGCGCGAACTCTACGGCGATACGCTGGTGATCGGCGGCTCGGGCGTGGATCTCGCCTTGCGCCTGCCCCCGGAGATCGAAGAGCGCCCGGCGGACTACACGCTCTACCCGGAGCTGCAGGACAGGGCCATGGGCTTCCTGACCCGCGGCTGCCCTCTGCGCTGCCCCTTCTGTCTGGTCCCTCGGAAAGAAGGCGGCGTGCGACTTGCCGAGGACCTCGACAGCCTGCTGCAGGGCCGCCGCAAGTTGATCCTGCTCGATGACAACATCCTGGCTCACCCCCGGGCCGGCGACCTGCTGGAGCAAATGGCGCAGAGAGATCTGGCGGTCAATTTCACCCAGACTCTGGATCTGCGGATGCTGGACGCCGAGACGACGGCCATCCTCAAGCGCGTCGCCTGCTCCAACACCCGGTTCACGCGCCGCGTCTTTCACTTCAGTCTGAACGGCGTCTCGGGCCTGTCGCGGCTGAGGAAGAACTACGCCCGGTTCGGGTTCGGTCCGGCGGACAACGTCGAGCTCGTCTGCATGTACGGGTTCGACACCACGCTGCGGCAGGATGTGGAGCGTTTTCGCTTCATCCGGTCCTTGCCGGGGGCCTATGTGTTCGTTCAGGAGTACCAGCCGGTGCTCGACGCCGGCCCGCCGCCGCGGGTCGAGCTCTTCGACGACCAGGCCGACGAGCTCATCGATCAGCTGCTTCAGATCACCTACACCCAGAACATGAAGAGCATGGAGCGTTACTACGGCTGGCTGAGCAGGGCCTATGCCCGCCAGTTCGGACGACTCCACCAAGCGCTGGTGAACACGCTGTTTCGATACAACCACCGGGACAAGAAGGGGCACTACATGGCGACGCTGGCGGGGACGCGGCCCTCGTCATGACGGCCGGCGTCCCACCCCCATGAACAGTGACGACTTGATGGCCAGGCGGACACCCGGCACCGAGGCCCGGGTCCGGGAGATCGCCGAGAGCACCGACCTCGGCATTTGCCGCATCAAGCGGGCCAAGATCGTCCTCGGTGCCTGGGCCGGCACGCCGGTCGACCGCCTGGTGCTCGATGTTCGCGTCCCTCCCGAATCGGTCGCGCTTTGCCTGAGCGAGTTCGCCGCCAAGGGACTGGCCTATTTCGACACGCCGGCGCGACAGCCCACGGCCCGGGAGGCGCGCGTCGAGCAGATCCTCGCGCTACTCGACTCACCGCCTCCCCCGCGATCGAGCCGCTGGCGCCAGCCGACCGTGCGCTATATCGGGAGTGACTTCAGCGCCAGGGACATCCAACGGCTGCGCCGATTCGTCGCAGAGCACCCTGATGCCTGCCGGGCCGAGCTCGCGCGGGGCCTGTGCGACCTGTTCGGCCTCCACCATCGCGATGGGAAAAGAAAGCAATCGACAGCCCTGGACATCCTCAAACGTATGGACATGGACAACCTCGTTCGACTGCCCGATATACCGAACATCGTGCGCCGTCCCATCCCCCTGGAGCCCACCATCGAGGTACCGCCCGGACTCGTCCGCCTGCGTCGGGACGACATCCCGGCTCTCGAATTCCGGCTCGTGGAGACCCCCGAGTGCTCTGCCCGGTGGAGGGAAATGATCCAGCGCTTCCACTACGTCAAGACGGCTCGCCTGTTCGGCCCCCAGCTGCGCTATCTGGTCTACGGAGGAAGGCCCGAAGAGCCACCGAGCTGCCGACGGCTGTTGGCCGCTCTGGCCTTCGGCCCGGGTGCCTGGAGCCTGGCCAGCCGTGACGACTACATCGGATGGTCGCACGCGACGCGCACGGCCAATCTCCATCTGATCATCAACAACATGCGCTTCCTGATCCTGCCCTGGATCCACTCCAAGAACCTCGCGTCCCGTATCCTGGGCGGCGTGACCCGCCGAGTCGCGCTCGACTGGGAGCGACGCTATCGATACCGGCCTCTGCTCCTCGAGACCTTCGTACAGCTCGATCGCCACCCCGGCACCAGCTATCGCGCCGCGAACTGGATCCATGTGGGAACCACCGACGGCTACAGCCTCTACTCCGCCAAGAAGGCCGAGGTGCCGAAGAAGGCCGTCTTCCTGTATCCCTTGCACCCGAACTTCCGGGAAAGGCTCAAGTTCCCGCGACTAGGCGGAGAGTAGAAGGAGCAGCCGGGGGATGCAGGTCTCTCCTCAGCAATGGCGGCGCCGCTTCCTGCGTGACTGCAGGCCCGTCGCTCTGGCGTACAATGTCCCGCCGCCGAGCCTCGAGCCCTGGCGGTATGCTTCCACATCCGCGAGACCGACCAGCCTTGGCGCTGCCTCGGCAAGGCGTTTGCAGCCGAGCCAGGGCAACGGGGAAGCGTCTCCCCGGGGGCTACAGAGACGGCGAGGCCAGGGCCCGCCTCAGCACTGGAGGTAAAGATGTTGGATCTGCCGATCCTGATAAAGGCCCTCATCCTCGGGGTGGTGGAAGGGCTGACAGAGTTCCTGCCGATCTCGTCGACCGGCCACCTGATCATCACGGGGAGCCTGCTCGACTTTACGGACGAGCGCAGCAAGATCTTCGAGGTGGTCATACAGCTGGGCGCCATTCTGGCGGTGTGCTGGGAGTATCGGGTACGCATCGGCCAGGCGGTCATGGGGCTGACCTCGGAGCCTGTCCAGCAGCGCTTTGCGGCCCATATCCTGGTCGCCTTCATGCCCGCCGTGGTCTTGGGGCTGCTGCTGCACGATGTGATCAAGGCCTATCTGTTCAACCCCATCACGGTGGCGGGGGCCTTGGTGGTCGGCGGGCTGGTCATCCTCTACGTCGAGCGCCGTCCCTATCGGCCGAGCTTCGACAGCGTCGAGACGATCACCTGGCGGGAAGCCTTGAAGATCGGCTTTGCCCAGACCCTGGCGATGTTTCCGGGGGTGTCCCGCTCCGGCGCCACGATCATCGGCGGCATGATCTTCGGCCTGTCCCGCAAGGCGGCCACCGAGTTCTCCTTCTTCCTCGCCATCCCGACCATGCTGGCGGCCACGGTGTACGACGCCTACAAGGGGCGCGACCTGCTCCAGGCGGCCGACCTGCCTGCCTTCGCGGTGGGCTTCGTTGTCTCCTTCATCGCTGCCATGATTGCCGTGCGAGCCCTGCTGAGGTTCATCTCCAGCCACAGCTTCGAGGTGTTCGCCTGGTATCGGATCGTCTTCGGGCTGGTGGTGCTGGCCACCGCCTACACGGGTCTGGTGGCCTGGTAGTCGGAGGTCGCGCGGCGGTCTTGTAAGGTCGGGGCGTCGGATCTCACTGGGAGCCGGCCTACATAGGCTCCCAGCTGCCCACCGCAACACCTGGTTTATCGACGGCTGGTGGCTTCGAGCGCCGGGTGTCGCCTCAGGTGCTGATTGACACCTACATGGCAGGTTGAGGCCGGTCGAAGCCGCTCCCAACAGGGGCCTTGCTATCCTGCGGTCGAGCACCCGGAACCTTGCCCATGGCACTCAAGACCCAGTCCGAATACGACTTCGATGCCAAGTACCCCGATATCGTGGCCCTGTGCGGGGAGCCGCGCTTCTCGATGACCGCCGACGGCGTGATCTGCATCCAAGAAATGGACAGGATGCCGACGCACAGGAGCACCAGCACGGGCTTGCTCCGGACAAGCCTGGTCTCCCGTCGAGCAAACCCCAGTAATCGGAATCGAAACGCACGCCGTCCCACGGCCAGGTGCAAACCCAACACACCACCAGCCACGTCGAGCCCGCGACGAGCCAGTACCAGAGCAACGGCGGGGAAAAGAGGCCCGAGTACTTCTTATTCGGTGTGATCTCGCTACCTTCGTGATCGTCTGGGCTTGACATCGTTCTTGTGGTTCCTCAGCCACGCCCTGACAGCCCGCAGACGCCCTTGGAGCGGGCCCCGGACAGCCCTCTACGGGCGGATCAAAACGCTGAGCCCATGGCAATGGGGCTGAAGGGGCAGCCCCTTCAAATATTGCCCGGGCTCGTTCGACCGGGAAAGCTGAGGCGGGCTCCCCGGTCAAGCAGTCGGGACTTGTGGCCCGCCTTGCGAGACGCGAAATGCCACCTTATGGTAGAGGTCCCTCAGGACCAGAACGCAACCGATGGACGGCAAGCCGATCGTGTCTTCGTCTTCGGCATACTCGACCAGCAACCACCCACCATCCGCCTGTCTGGAAAACAGCTCCGCTCGCGGCTTGTCCTGAGACACCAGGGCGTATTCCCTGAGGCTCGGCAGACGCCGGTAGAGCGTGAACTTCTCTCCCCGGTCATAGGCTTCGGTGGAGGCCGAGAGGACTTCGACGATCAGCGACGGATTCAACAGGACGTCCCGGCGCTCATCGAAGAGCTCGGCATCGCCGCACAGGGCCGCCAGATCCGGATACGTGCAGGCGCCGGGTTTGTCGATGCGCACTTTCATGTCGTTGGCGAAGACCAGACAGGGGCGGTCTTTGAGCTGGGCGACGAGCGCGGCCGTGATGTTCGCCACGATGATATTGTGCTCGGCGGAGGCGCCGACCATGGCGAATACCTGGCCATCCGCGTACTCGTGTCGGACTTCGGCCCGACGCTCGGCGGTCAGGTAGTCTTCGAACGCATATCGTGGTTGGGTTTGAAGCGCCATCGAGTCTCTCTCGGGCGGTGCCGTGATGAGTATAGCCTGATCCCTGCAGGCGCTGTTCGGACTCAGACCGGGATCTCCCCAGGCGTGCGCACCCCCATCGCCCGTAGTCGTCGCCTCGCTATAATTTGGCAGCCGAAGCTGATAAATCCTTGGAGCGCCGGCTGAAGCGGTGTGACTCCGGTGTGGAGACCGAATCATGATCGTCGGCTTGACCGTCAAGAACTTCAAAGCCATCCGCGAGGTGGCCAATCTGCCGCTGGGGCCCTTCCATGTGCTGGTGGGTCCGAACGGGGTCGGCAAGACCACCTTCCTGGACGCCATCGATTTCGTTCGCGATTGTCTTGCCCAAGGGCCCGCCGCGGCGGTCGAGACTCGGCACATTGCTGACTTCGATGATCTGACCTGGCTGCGGCACGGCGGTGTCGTCGAGATCGAGCTTTGGATCGATCTGTCGTATCAGAGACCGGGCCTGGCGGAGAACTTGATCAGCTACAGGCTCGCCATCCGACAGGACGCCAAGCTGGGTGTCTGTGTCGAGGACGAGCAGCTTCGCCAGTACTCCAAGAGCTGGCTGCCCAGCGGCGCGAAGCTGGAGTTCAGTCCCAAGGTCAAGCCAAAACGCCTGCTTGGCAAGACTGCCAAGGGCACAGACTACTACGCGCGAGAGAAGGGCACCTATCAGGATTCCTTCAATTTCGGCCTGGACAAGCTCGCCCTGGCCCTCACTCCACCCGACGAGGAGCGCTATCCGACCGCCAACGCGGTGCGCCGGCCGCTCATGCAGGGGGTGCGCTATATACAGCTCAACAGCCCCGCCATGCGGCTGCCATGTCCGGCCACGCGTCCGACGGACCTGGATCTCGATGGCGCCAATATCGCCCGGGTGGTCGGAAGGCTGCTCGGTGCCAATGGCGGCCTCGGGCCCCACTGGGCGGAGCCGGATTCCCCCATCGCACGCTGGACCGACCATCTGCGCTACGCGCTGCCGGACCTGCTTGATATCGGCTGGGCAAGGCGCCAAGCGGACAATGCGGAGTACCTGATGCTGCGCTACGAGAACGGCCTCGAGGCGCCGAGTTGGGTGCTCTCGGACGGTACCCTGCGCATGATGGCGCTGACCATCCCCGCTTTCTTGCCGCCCGAGCCAGCTATTTACATGGTCGAGGAGCCGGAAAACGGCGTCCACCCGAAGGCACTTGAGATCATCCTTCGCTCCCTCTCGTCCATCCCCGGGGCGCAGATGTTGCTCGCGACCCATTCGCCGTTCGTGGTCCAGCAGTGCGGGATTGGGCCGCTGCTGTGCTTCAGCAGGGACGAAAACGGCGCTCACGTCACGCCGGGTCCCGAGCACCCGATGCTGAAGGACTGGGATGGAACGCCCGATCTGGGCATCGTCTTCGCGGCCGGGATCCTCGAATGAAGGATCTGTTGGTCCTGGTGGCCGACGCAGATGCCCTGGCCTTTCTCAGAGCCGTACTGCTGAGATCCGAGGCATTGGGCATTCGCGCCATTACCTTCGATATCGACCGCCACCCGCTGCGTGACGCGGGAATGGTCCAGACGGGCGCTGAGTTGGCGAGAATGAGGAAGGGTCGATACGAGAAGCTGTTGCTGGTGTGGGACCACCACGGCTCGGGGAAAGAGCGGCGGAAGACACCTGGCGAGGCTGCCGCAGAGATGCAGGCAAAGCTCGACGACTTCACCTGGCGGGACAACAGCGCCGTGACAGTCCTGGTGCCCGAGCTGGAGCAGTGGCTCTGGTACTGCGAGAACGCCCTCGCATCCCATTGCGAGCTCTCTGTCGGCCAGCTCCATGAGCGAGCCCAGCAGAAGGCGGATCGGTTGGGGATATCGGTGGACGAGGCCTGCCCTAACTGGCCGGTACAGAAGACGGAGGACTATCGCCTTACAGAGGCATCGCAAAGTGGAGCACCTCCGGAACAAATCGCTACGCTCGCATCCCGAATCTTGCGCAATAAGAGCGCCCTCGAAGCATTCAAAGACTGGCTCGGCGAGACAAGGGTCCACAAGCGATTCACCGACAATGTCGAACGGTTCCGATCCGATGTCCGAAGCACGCTCGACACCTGGCTGCGCGACCACCCCGAATTCCACCACCAAGCCGAGTTCCAGGCGCGCAGCCATAGGGACCCGAAAAAGTATCTGCACGACCTACACCAGGCGACGGCGCACATCGATATCCGCGGTCTCGCGGTGGGTAGCGGCAAGCCCCATCGCTTTCCCATCGGGGAGCTGTACATCGAGCTGGACAGCATTGTGGCCGGGGAGGGCAGGCAAGGAGGCGCTGGAGGTCGATCGCTGAGCGATTCCCTGGCCTCGAAACGCCTGGTGGTCATCGGCGATCCGGGCTCGGGCAAGACCACCTTCCTTCGCTGGGTCGCCCACACTCTGGCTTCGGACAGGCTCGGCCGCACCGAGCACGGGGCCGGCGAGCGCCTTGGGCTGGAAAAGCCTTATCTACCGATTCTGGTCTCTATTGCCGACTGGCTGGTCCATTGCGAGAAGGCCGGGGAGAACGGGCCCTGCCCGACGACTCCGAAGGACCCCGTCTGGCTGACCCATTTGCTGGAGACCCGGGCGACATCCAGCGAGCAGGGGCTGGATGCCCAGTGGTTCCGATCCCGGCTCAAGGACGGAGAAGTGATGCTCATGCTGGATGGCCTCGACGAGGCGCCCGACCGCCGGAGTCGCGAGCGGGCCGTGGAGCTGATCCAGGCGGTCGCCGCCGCTTGGCCGGCCAGCAAGATGGTCGTCAGCTCTCGCCCCGTGGCCTATCAGGACCGCTCGGTGCTACCGGGCTTCGACACGGCTCGCATACAGCCCCTTTCGGATACGGCGGTGGAGATCCTGGAGCGCTGGAGCCAGGCCCTTCATCCTGACGACGAGCAGGCTGTCGCCGAGCATTGCCGGGAGCTGACCCAGGCCCTCGGTGCCCGCCCCAACATCCGCCGGCTGGCCCGCAACACGGTCATGCTCACCGCCCTGGCGGTGGTGCATTGGAACGAGAAGCGCCTGCCGGAGCAGCGTGCGGAGCTCTACGAATCCATCCTCACCTGGCTGGCCCGCTTCCGCGAGCAGCGGCCCGGTCGCTCCGGGCCCGAAAGGAGCCTGGAAGTGCTGCGCGCTCTGGCTCTGGCCATGCACGATCATCCCGATGGATGCCAAGTGCAGATCGCCCGGCGAGAGGCCGCAGAGAGGGTCGCGGATCTCTTCGAGGGCAGGGTCGATCAGGCCGAGCGATTTCTGGAAGAGGAGGAGCTGGACAGCGGCATCCTGGTGCGCCGAGGAAACGAAGCTCGCTTCTGGCACCTCACCTTCCAGGAGTATTTGGCCGCTCGGGCCGTGGCGGGATTGGACGAGGCTGGGCAACGCAGGCTGCTCTTCGGAAAGCCGCCGCGCTTTTATAACCCTGAGTGGAGAGAGGTGGTGCTGCTGCTGGGCGGTGTTCTCTACGAGCAGGGGCGCACCAAGGTGGATGGGTTGGTCGGGGCGGTGCTCGACGACCTGGTCGCCCATACGGCAGCAGACTTGCCGACCCAGTCCCACGCATTCGGCCTGCTCGGTGGACTGGTGCGGGATCTCACCCCTTTCGACTACCGACCGCAGGATACCCGCTACCTGCAGGTCGGGGACGAGGTGATGCAGATCTTCGACCCGGACAAGGCGCACAGCGTCCCGGTCGAGATCCGTATCGAGGCGGCCGAGGCCCTGGGTCAGGCGGGCGATCCCCGGCTGGACGACGAGTTCTTCCGTTGGGTGCAGGTCCCCGGTGGGTCTTTTCTTATGGGGGCCCAGAAGCGGAGCAAGTCCGAGCCCGCTTTCGACCCGTCGGCCGACGACGAGACGCTCCATCCGGTCGACTTGGACGGGTTCTCTTTGGGTCGTTGGCCGGTGACGGTGCAGGAGTACAGCCGGTTTCTGGAAGATGACGGCTATAAGAATGAGGGCTGGTGGGAGCACGGAGGCTTCGGGAAATGGTCCGAGCCTGACCATTGGGGAGAGCAATCGTCTCACCGCAATCGACCGGTCACGGGCGTGTCCTGGTGGGAGGCCATGGCCTATTGCAGCTGGCGGACCCAGGTTGAGGCCCGTGCGGGCCGCCTTGAAGACGGTCGCATCGTTCGCCTGCCCACCGAGGCCGAGTGGGAGTACGCCGCACGCCGGGCCACTGGGCGGCGTTATCCCTGGGGTAACGGAGAGCCTGATTCAGAACGAATGAACTACGGCGGTAATGTCGGACATCCGACCCCGGTTGGCGTCTATCCGGCTGGGAGCACCGATGACGGCATAGTGGATCTCGCGGGCAATGTCTGGGAGTGGTGTCTGGATTGGTATTCGGAAGCTATCTACCGAAAAGTGGATAAAGACCAGCCTGTGAAGAATCCGAGTGGCCCCGCCAAAGGAGAACGGCGCGTGGTGCGGGGCGGGTCCTGGATCTTCAGTCCGGAGTACGCCCGCTCGGCCGTCCGTGACGGGCTTCTTCCGCTCGTCCGCGGCAACCTTCTGGGTTTTCGGGTGTTGTGCGCTGCCCCCATTCGCTCGGAACACTGATGCACTGCTCTCTGAGGCGCTGCGAAGCGGCGCTCGCCCACGAAGTGGGGTAAAGTACCCGAGCCGGCTCGCCGGCAGGGTGCCCCGGCATCTGGCGCGTGGTGCGGGGCGCTCTCGTTCCCACGGTCCCCCGTGGGAATGCGAACGGCAGCTGGTCCAGGATCGCTCGGACCTTCCTCTCGGACAGCCAGGCGATCAAGGCCTTTGCGGTGAACGACTTGAACCGGGCCGTGCTGCTCGCCAGGTCGGGGCTTCGCGCGACCATGTGGAAATGGTTCTCGAGAATTATATAAGCGTAGATCTCCAGGCTGTCTTTCTCGGACAGGTAGTGGAGGGAATCGAGGAGTATCTGGACGGATTCGGGGCGGGTGAAGACCGGTATCCAGTGCAGCACCGTGTAGGGGAGGAAATGGGGCTGGTCGGGTGCGGCGAAGTGGGAGCGGTTTCTCCCCAGGGGGTAGGTCCCGGGTTGGGGTTACCGGTTGCCTGGAGAGTAGAGCAGCGGTCGGGGTCCGGTATGCGTTCCCACGGGGGACCGTGGGAACGAGGGGTCCCGCCGCTTCGCGGCGGTTGAAAGAGCAGTGCATCAGTGTCCAGCGATCAGCAGCTCAGTGTTCGGAGAGAATGGGGCAGCACACAACACCCGAAAACCCAGCATGACGTAGTCACGGGGTGCGGAAGATATGCGGAACGGAACGTCGAGCGCGCGGCCACCGGATCGTAGGCCCAGGATCCGCCCCGCGCCACGCGCTCGTTACCACTGCTGTCGACCTGGGTGATGGCGATAGTTGTTCGCGCACCACTCCCAGACGTTTCCGGCCAGATCCAAGGCTCCCTCCTCGGAGCGGCCCTGGGGGAACAGACCGACAGGGGTGGTGCGTTTGAGGTCGTTCGCGCCGTGCGCGCCAACGTGTCTGGCGACATTAGCCTTGCTCCCGTCGAATCTGCCTTTCCACGGATATTGCCGCCCGTCCGTATGGCGCGCCGCTCGCTCCCATTCCTCGTCCGTGGACTCGCCGATGACAGCCTGATCGTATCTTTGAGCACCGAGATCGCGCTCATGGCCGCGGATTTCGCACTCGCGCACAAGCTCGCCTTCACCGATGCGGTGATCTACGCCGGCGCGCCTTCGAGCCCCCAGCGCCGGACCAGGACTGGCTGCTCGACATGCGCCTCCACGGCGTGCGGAGCTGGTGGACTATCTGACGGGCTCCGGCTAAACGGGTCCAGGAACGAGGCATGAGTCGGCGCCAACGGTGAATGAATCCAAGGGCGAGTCCCGGGTTCCATATCCCCGAGTACGGCCTCTCCCTCTCCGATGCATTCCCACTCCGTATTACATCGGCCCACGGCGATTGATCAGGCCGATCGGAGAGGCGCTCATCGAGTCGATGGCCCCGGTCGCAACTGTCCGTGATCGGAAAAGGGCGGGCGCCCCAATGGACGCGCCAGGCACTTGCTGGAGCGCTTCCTTCGAGAATCTGGGCAGGGTGTCGCTCCGCCGTTCGCTTCGTTGACCCAGGTCATGGATTCCTGCGATTCGAGGGGCCCGGGTGTGCTCCTGCCGTCCGCAGAGCTCGCCGCTCAGCGACTCTGTAGTAGCAATTCCATCGTCCTGACGGCGAAACAGTCCCCCAAACCGCGCCGGCGGTTGCGGTCTACTGCCGTCGTGGCTTGTCTGGGATGAGGAGGTGGTTATGAGTCGAGCAATCCTTTCCCTGTGGGCGGCATGTCTGTTTGCCACCTCCGCTCCCGGAGCAGCGATCGCCTTCGATCTTCCCCTGAGAGTCGGCTGGGCGGTCGACAACGTCGTCGGCGAGGCGGGTGAGACGAGTGCCGCGATCCTGCATACCCAAACCGGGGATCGTTGGTGGACCGCGGAATTGGAACCATCCATGTGGTCCGGCTTCCAAGCATTCGATGTCAGCGCGAGGGCCATCTACCATGTGCGCCTCCGGGACGGGGCGCCTGCCGAGGTGCGCGAGTTCACAATCCAGCACCGGGGTATGTGTACGGAGGGCTGACATGCGTGGATGATCGAGCGGCGCTCGCAGTGGGGTTCAGGGGCGTCACGCTGGACGCGTCGGAGCCCGGGGGGGTCATAGTCTCGACCCGCGACGGAGGAGACAGCTGGGCGAGTACCTTGGACCGGGCTTTCTTGTGGAAGACCTCTGTCGTGGGGGCTCGGCGCTAGAGTATTGCAGCCGATAGGGGGAGCGATGCACATCCAAACACGCGTCTTCACCTCGGTCCTAGTGCTCGTGGGGCTTATCGTGCTTGCCATGGGGCTGCGTCGACTCGGGCTGGTGAAGGAGGCGCATGGGCCGCTGTTTGCGACCCTGGTGACCCATGTGACCCTTCCCGCTCTGATCTTTGTCTCCCTGGCGCGGTCGATCCTGCACTGGGAGTACGCCGTGCTCGCGCTGGTGATGCTGGCAGCCGAGGTGGCTTCGCTTGCGCTCGCATGGCTGGCCGGGCGGCGACTGGCTCTTGCACCGCCACAGCTGGGTGCCGTGATGCTGGTGGCGGGATTCGGAAGCTCGTCGCTGCTCGGCTATGCGCTCATCACCGAGGTGTACGGGGCCGACAGTCAGGCGATTGCCGAGGCCGTGATCATCTCCGAGCTGGGCGTCGGGCCGGCCCTGTTCACCCTGGGGACCATGATCGCCCTCTACTACGGCAGCAACGCAAGGGACGCGGATGCCCGTATGGTCGAGGCCCTGAAGTTCTTCCGCTCTCCCATTTTCGTTGCAGTGGTGCTCGGGTGTTCTGGTCCGTCCTGCGGCTGCCCACGAACGGCTCTTATCTCGGCCCCTTATTCCAGGCGATCGGGCTGTTGGGGTCGGCCAATACCTTCGTGGTCGCGATGAGCCGCTGTGGTAGGCCGCGGTGGTGGATGCGCGCCGGCCCACGTTAAATCAAAGGGCGCCCCACCGGACCCAGATGCCTGGCTTCTTCATCTGGTGGTCGGCCATGGTCAGCTTTCGGAGGTTTGGGCTGTCCGGGTTGTTGCACCAGCCCATACTCTGGGTGACCACCTGGGCCCTGTCCTCCGAGACCATGCGCATGCCGCCCCAGAACTGGCAGGTGGCGCAGACGTTCTCGGCGGTGGCGTCAAGGACCAGCCTTGCCGCGGAGCCGCCATGGGCGTGCTCCTGCTCCTCCATCGCGTGTGCACCGAGCGAGCCGAGTGCGAAGGTGCCAACGAGCAGTTTCCCGGAGGCGGTGAGGAAGTTTCGGCGAGATTCGAATGACATGGGACACCTCTTGTTTCGGGTTGCAACGCGCCGACCCCCGGGTTAGGTCTCAAGCTCGTACGAGCCTGGGAGTGATGGTTGGAGGCAAGCTTTTAGGCCGCTCCAAAGCGCGTTCGGGGCGAGCTTATGGGCGCCTGTAAGAGGTGTATACACTGGATAGCGTCAGGGATTCAGTGACGGATCTCAATGCACTCGCCGATCTTTTGAGCAGCTTCTGCCCAGGTCTCGCCGGGCCGGCGAGCGCACGTAGCTGCCGGGTTTGTGAGGCGTGGGGAAAGGGGGGGCGTTTGCCTATCCCGGCAAAGGGTCAGGGTGTCTCCGGCCCCGCTCTCTCGCGAGAGGGCGGGGTCGGTCGGTCTTACCTGAGGATCAGGCCGCGAGGTTGGCGGCCACGAAGTCCCAGTTGATGATCTTCCAGAAGGCCTCCAGGTACTTGGGTCGGGCGTTGCGGTAGTCGATGTAGTAGGCGTGCTCCCAGACGTCCACGGTAAGCAGGGCGGTCTTGCCGGCGGTCATCGGGGTGCCGGCGTTGGAGGTGTTGTAGATCTCCAGGCTGCCGTCGGCGTTCTTGACCAGCCACGTCCAGCCGGAGCCGAAGTTACCGGCACCGGATTTGGCGAACTGCTGCTTGAAGGCGTCGAAGGAGCCGAAGGCCTTGTCGATGGCCTCGGCTAGGGCGCCGCTGGGGGCGTTGTCGTCGGACGGGGCGCGCAGGCAGGTCCAGTAGAATGTATGGTTCCAGATCTGGGCGGCGTTATTGAACACCCCGCCCTGGGATTTCATGATGATGTCTTCCAGGGACATGTTCTCGAATTCGGTCCCGGGGATCAAATTGTTCAGGTTGGTGACGTAGGTCTGGTGGTGCTTGCCGTAGTGGAAGTCGAGGGTCTCGGCGGAGATCACCGGCTCGAGGGCGTTCTTATCATAAGGCAGAGCGGGCAGTTGGTGGGCCATGGATTGTCTCCTTAGTTGTGTCGGCCTGTGCGGGTCGGTCGCCGGGCTGGCGCGCTGGGCACTCCCGGGACTTTTGTTTTCGGCCATTAACTGGGGATGACTGTCCGCAACGCAAGGGGGTGAGGGTGAATCCGGTTGAGCTGAGTATCTTCGGCAGCCGCCTGGAGGCGGTCTGCGACGAGATGGGCGCGGTGCTGCGCAATGCGGCCTTCTCGCCCAACATCCGGGATCGCCTGGATTTTTCCTGCGCGGTGTTCGACGCCGAGGGTGAGCTTTGCGCCCAGGCGGCGCATATCCCGGTGCATCTGGGGAGCATGGCCTTTGCCATGCGGGGGATCGTCTCGCGGCTGGAGTGGCGCGAGGGAGATATGGTGATCCTGAACGATCCCTTTCTGGGCGGGACCCATCTCCCCGATGTCACGGTGATCGCTCCCGTGCTGGTGGGAGGTGAGCGCATCGCCTTCGTGGTCAACCGCGCGCACCATGCGGACATCGGCGCCGAATCGCCCGGCTCCATGCCCGTATCGTCGAGCCTGAACGAGGAGGGGCGGGTGATCGAGCCAGTGCACCTGGTGCGCGAGGGCGTGCTGGATCGGGGGCTGCTCGACGAGGTGGCCGCGGGCACCCGAAGCCCCGAGGAATGCTACGGCGACTTCTCCGCCCAGCTCAGCGCCAATCGGGCCGGGGTGCGGCGCCTGCTGGCCCTGGTCCAGGGCTGGGGACTGGGGGCCTATCGTCGAGGGCTGGCGGCGCTGAACGATTACGCCGAGCGGCTCGCTCTGGACGCCCTGAGCGCCATCCCGGACGGGGCCTACCTGTTCTCCGACGTCATGGACGACGACGGCCAGGGCACACTGGATGTGCCCATCCGGGTGCGGGTGAGCCTGAGCCAAGGGCGGGTCCAGGTGGACTTTTCGGGCACATCGCCGCAGGTGCCGGGCAACATCAATTGTCCGCTCTCGGTGGCGGCCGCGGCGGTCTACTACGTGTTTCGCTGTCTGATGCCGCCCCAGACCCCGGCCTGCGCCGGGGCCTTCAGGCCGCTCAGCCTGTCCGCGCCCGAAGGTTGCCTGCTCAACGGCCGCCGACCGGCCGGGGTGGCTGCGGGCAACGTGGAGACCAGCACCCGGGTGGTGGACGTGGTGATGGGCGCACTGGCCCAGGCGGTGCCCGAGCTGATCCCCGCTGCCAGCCACGGCAGCATGAACAACCTGGCGATGGGTGCGGATGGCCCGGGTCCGCGCTGGGACTACTACGAGACCCTGGGCGGCGGCATGGGCGCAGGGCGGGCCGGCGGCGGATTATCCGGGGTCCAGACCCACATGACCAACACCCGCAACACCCCCATCGAGGTGCTGGAGAGCCGCTTTCCGCTGCGGGTGGTCCGCTACGGCCTGCGTCGCGGCTCTGGGGGTGCCGGTCGGCGCCGGGGCGGTGATGGGCTGTTGCGCGAGCTGGAATTCCTCTCGCCGGCCCGGGTGTCCCTGCTCACCGAGCGCCGGCGCCACGCCCCCTGGGGTGCCCAGGGCGGCGGTCCGGGACTGGCCGGGTGCAACCTGCTCAACGGCGTGGAGCTGCCGCCGAAGACCGAGATCCAGGTCAACGCGGGGGACAGGCTGAGAATCGAGACCGCGGGGGGCGGCGGCTGGGGGAATGAGGGAGCGGAATGAGTGCGGTGCCCGGCATCGCCCGGAGGCGACGCCGGAGTGCAGGTGGTCTAGGCGGCTATATGCTCGGAGCCGACGACAGTGACCGCGCTGGCCTGGGGCCCGTCGTCACCCATCTCTTCGACATAGCGCACCGGCATGCCGGTCTGCAGGTGCTCGAAGCCCTGGTTCAGCACGCTGTTGCGGTGGAAGTAGATCTCGCGTCCGTCGGGCGTGGTGATGCGACCGTAGTTCTCGCCGGGGAACAGGGCCAGGATGCGCCCGTAAGGAGGCTCCTCGTGAGACTTGACCGCCCCGCGGCGGACCCGCGTGTAGTCTTCGAGCTGGCGTTGTATCGCCTTGAAGGCGTCGCGCAGGGCCACATAGACGTCTTCGCTCTCATGGTGATCAGGCTTGCTGCGATCTGCGACCAGCTCGCCGTTGGGCACGGTCGCCAGTACGCGTACCCGGTAGAGATTGCCCTTGTTGTGATGCTTGTGCGGAATTTCCACCACGACCCGGCAGCTCATGATGTGGTCGCTGAACCTGTCCAGCTTGGCCGCCTTCTCCCGGATACGGGCCTCCAAGGCCTCGGACGGGGACATGTCGCGAAAGGTGACTTCCAAGGGTAACCGCATGGGATAGTCCCTCCAGTGTGTTGGGGCGCCTTGGCGCCCTGTAAGAGCGGTCCGGCGCGGGACCGCGGTGTAGGCTCGCCGGGCCTTGGCAGGCCGGCGGCTCAATACTCCAATGCTCAGTGCGCGCGGTCGCCGCGCTTGTGCTGGTGCGCAGCGTGAGCAGCTCCGATCTCGAAGCGACGTCGGTGACGGTGCGACGCTCGTGAGAGGCTGTGGTGCCGAATGCTGTTTGATTGTGCTGAGGTCGTGGACACGACCGGGTGGGGACGGACGAAGGGGGGAAGCCGACAAGCCAGGATCATGGATGGCGCACCTCGCAGGAATCTATTTCTATTTCCCTTTAATACCTAGGATACATGATCGGGACCGCGCTGTCCGGATTCAATGTCCCGCCGCCAAGATCGAGGTTACCATGGGGCTGGGACAATAGGGGGCAAGGCGTGCATGTGCGGTATCTGTGGTGAGCTGAGGCTCGACGGCCGGCCGGCCGATCTGGAGGCGATCGCCCGCATGACGGCACGCCTGGAGCGTCGGGGACCCGACCATGGGGGCAGCTACAGTGACGGGCCCCTGGGCTTCGGACACAGGCGCCTGTCCATCATCGACCTGTCCGAGCGATCCAACCAGCCGATGGTGGACCAGGAGCTGGGCCTGGCCCTGGTGTTCAACGGCACCATCTACAACTACCCGGAGCTGCGCGAGCAGCTCGCCCTGCGCGGCTACCACTTCTTCTCCGACGGCGACAGCGAGGTGATCCTCAAGGCTTGGCACGCCTGGGGAGAGGCCTGCGTGGAGCGGCTCCACGGCATGTTCGCCTTCGCCGTGTGGGACATGGCCCGCAAGCGACTGTTTCTGGCCCGCGACCGGCTGGGTATCAAGCCCCTCTACTACACGCTCGACGGGGGGCGCCTGCGCTTCGCGTCCAATCCGCAGGCACTGCTGGCCGCAGGGGGCGTGGACACCACGCTGGACTCGGCGGCCCTGCACCACCAGTTCACACTGCACGGGGTGGTGCCGGCACCTTTGACCGTCCTCAAGGGGGTGCGCAAGCTCGGGCCCGCCCACTGGCTGCGCATCGAGCCTACGGGCCGGTCCGAGACGCGCCGCTACTGGATACTGGAGGCCCGCCGTCCCGACGACGAGTTCACCGAGCAGGACTGGCTCACCGCCATCCACGAGGCGTTGCGCGCGGCCGTGCGAAAGCGCAACCAGGTGGCCGACGTGCCTGTCGGGGTGCTGCTCTCCGGCGGCCTGGACTCCAGTCTGTTGGTGGCCCTGTTGGCCGAGAGCGGGGTCAATGATCTGCGCACCTTCTCGGTGGGCTTCGAGGACCAGCCCGAGGAGAAGGGCAGCGAGTTCGAGTACTCCGACCAGGTGGTGGACTGGTACGCCACCGACCACCGCAAGCTTCGGATCCCCAACGACCAGGTGCTGCAGCGCCTGCCAGAGGCAGTGGATGCCATGGCCGAGCCCATGTTCGGTCAGGACGCAGTGGCCTTCTACCTGCTCTCCGAGCAGGTCTCCCGGGAGGTCAAGGTGGTGCAGTCCGGCCAGGGTGCAGACGAGGTGTTCGGCGGCTACTTCTGGTATCCGAGGATGATGGCCGAGACCCAGGGCAGCGCCCTGGAGCGCTTTGCCAAGCACTACTTCGACCGCGACCACCCGGAGCTGGTGCAGATGCTGGCGCCCGCCCATCGGGGCGAGGACCATACCGGGCGGTTGATCGAGTCCCTGCTGGACGAGCCGGGCGCCGAGACCTTCATGGATGCGGTGCTGCGCCTGGATGTGACTACCCTGATCGTGGACGACCCGGTCAAGCGGGTGGACAACATGACCATGGCCTGGGGGCTGGAGGCGCGGGTGCCCTTCCTGGATCACCAGCTGGTGGAGCTGGCGGCCCGTTGTCCTCCCGAGCTGAAGCTGCGCGAGGGTGGCAAGCATCCGCTCAAGGCCATGGCCCGGGGGATACTTCCCAACGCGGTGATCGACCGCCCGAAAGGCTATTTCCCCATGCCCGCGCTCAAATATGTGCGCGGTGCCTTCCTGGACTTCATGCGGGGCATCCTGGACTCGCGCGCCTGCCGCGAGCGCGGTCTCTACGACCGGGCCTACATAGAGCTGCTTCTGGCGGCGCCCGAGATGCACCACACCCGTATTCAGGGCAGCAAGCTGTGGCACTGCGCCCTGCTCGAATACTGGCTCCAGCGCCATGTGGACCCCTCTGTCGGGGCGTGAGCCGCCGCTCCCGGAACATCTTCTGGGGTGCTCAAGATACCTCCATTGTATCAATTGGTTATGGCGCCTGTTCCGGCCTGCGAAGCAGCCAGATTGGGACTAAAATTAAAGATGGAAAGAGGTGTATCGGCGGCCCATGCCAGGGTTGCCGGTGAATCGGTATTCAGGAGGTGTGTCATGACCAGGAAACACGGCAATGTCGATACCGCCGTCAAGGGCAGGGAAGTCGAGGTCACCAGGACCGAGGAGAAGGAAGAGTTCGGGGATTTCCGCAGACACGAGATAAGCCACGGTGAGTTTCACCGCACCATCGCCCTGCCGGAGACCGTGGATGCCGATCGGGCCAAGGCCAAGTTCGAGAACGGGATGCTCGAAGTGATCGCGCCTAAGACGGAGCCCGCGAAACGCCGTACGGTGAAGGTCGAGTGACGTCATCGGCGGCACGCTGAGCCAATCGGCGAAGAGAGGGAAGCCGCGCAGAGCCACTGCGCGGTTTCCATGAGCGGAGATGGGTTGAATCTGTCTCCTCGGCTCAATGCCCGGATCCCCAGCGCTCTTTATTCGGAATCGCAGAGGGTGGGGCTTGATTTATCGTGGAGCGAGCCGCATACAGCCATTCCAACAGCGGTCAACGCAAGAGAGGTCAGCCGATGGACACTTTGGATCGAATTCGGGAGCAGGTCGAGGGCAACCCCGTGGTCCTCTACATGAAGGGCACCCCTCAGTTCCCCATGTGCGGCTTCTCGGCCCGGGCTGTGGAGGCGCTGAAGGCGTGCGGCGAGCCCTTCGCCTATGTCAACGTGCTGGTGGACGCGGACATCATGCAGAACCTCCCGCGCTACGCCGACTGGCCGACCTTCCCCCAGCTCTACATCAGCGGCGATCTGGTCGGGGGCTGCGACATCACCCTGGAGCTGCACGCCAGCGGTGACCTCCAGAAGATGGTCAAGGAGGCAGTAGCCGTCAAAGCCGAAGGCGGTACCGAATAGCCCGTCGGGGCGAATAGGATACCGCTTCCGCCGCATCCAGCAGACTCGCTTCCCGCCGGACCCTCTGGGCTCGGACCACCGATTCGATCCTTTCGACCCAGCTTGGCATTGTCACTCAAGGGTCTGGGACAGGGCCCTATTCCCGCTCTGGCTCCGAAATCTCCCAAGGCCGCTCCGGAGTAATCTCGGCCCAGAGATTGACGATGGTGCAGAACAGCTCCGCCGTGCGCTCGGCATCATAGATGGCCGAATGGGCGGCGCCCGAGTCCCAGCGCATGCCCGACGCCTCGGCGGCCTTGGCGAGCACCGTCTGGCCATAGGCCAGGCCTGCCAGGCTGACGGTGTCGAAGGTGCTGAACGGATGAAAGGGGTTGCGTTTGCTGCCGACCCGCGCCACGGCGGCATTCAAGAAGCCGAGATCGAAAAAGGCGTTGTGTCCCACCAGGATGGCCCGCTTACAGCCGCTCTGCTTGACCGCTCGGCGGACCACGGAAAATACCTTCTGAAGGGCTTCCCCCTCGGGCAGGGCCATCCGAAAGGGGTGGCCGGGGTCGATGCCGTTGAAGGCCAGGGCCTTTGGGTCCACGTTCGCCCCTGTGAAGGCCTCGACGTGAGCGGCCACCGTCTCGCCCGGGTGAAGCACCCCGGCCTCATCCATCCGCAGGGTTACGGCGGCGATCTCCAGAAGTGCGTCGGTCCTGGCCTCGAAGCCGCCGGTCTCCACATCCACCACTACAGGCAGGTAGCCGCGAAAGCGATGGGCGATCCGGGGGCTGTACTCGGCGGTGCTCATAGTCGGACAGCATAAGGGACAGGCCCCTCTGTAGGAAGTCGGTGCTCGTCCACGCCCTGGCCTTGTAGGACCTTTCCGGCGGGCGGCCAGCGAGCAGGCCCAGTCGATGGGTCGTCGCCCGGAGGTGACGAAGAAGGCCTTCGATCGGGTCCAGCGGGAGAAGTGTCCCTTCTGGCCCTGAGTTGGGCTACCATCGAGCCGTCGGTCCGCGTTTTCGGCCACCGGCTCGGTGGGCTCGCGTCGCCGATGAGGTGCCCGCTGCCGGATGCTCGGGTGGGGGCTTGGCCCGATCCGCAGGCCATGCGGCCGCTGCGCTGGACCGGGCGACGGGTGGGTTGCGCCATGAAGCTGACGGTGTTGCTGCAGGCGTTTTTCAAGTGGCTGCTGCTGCTCGGCCTGCTGGGTATGGCGCTGGGCCTGATCTACAAGGACCGGCTCCCAGAGCCCGATTTCTTCGATCGCGACCTGCTGAGCGACGATCCGCTACAGCAGCCAACCGACCGAAAGCCGTTCTCCACCGAGGTGAGCGGCCATGCCTACGAGATCATTCCGCGCTACGACTATGAGCTCAACGGCGTGGTCGTCAGCTACCACAATGCGGATGCCCTGGACGATATCTGGCACCATCAGCGCTGGAAGGACTTCCTGAACCTGAGGGACATCTGCGTGGTTTGGGGCGACAACCTTTCCTCCCGATTCTACCTGGACGCCGAGTTCGAGAACGACAGCTGGACCTGCTGGGCCTTCTGGCCCGATCGGGAGACCGGATCACGCCTCAACGCGGCACAGCTGTCCAACAACCACCTGCTCTCGGACGATCCCCGGCTCGACGAGCGGATCATGACGGCGGAGATCGGCGACCAGATCCGTTTCAAAGGCATCCTGGCCGACTATCGCAACCCGGCCCTGAGCGGCGGCTATCGACGCACCAGTACCAAGCGCACCGACACCGGAAACGGCGCCTGCGAGACAGTCTATGTCACCGGCTTCGAGGTGACGCGAAAGGCCAACGCCGGCTGGCGTCGGCTCTATCGTGCGTCGAAGGTCGTCTCCCTGCTGTCCGGCCTCGGGTTCCTGATCATGCTGTTCGTCGCCCCTGTGACCAAAGGGCTGCGCTGAGGGGCACGCGAACCGAGAGACTCCCCGACGGATCAGGCGCCATGATGACGACGCCTCATGCCGGGCCTTGCTGATGATGCTCTCTACCAGACGGCTGTCGCGGGAGCCAGCGCGCGGGGAAACCTTTGAGCCGCGCATGGGCGCTCTCGTGGAAGGACAGCAGTGCGGGCACCAGCATCAGCACCAGCAGCGTGGAGAAGGCAAGGCCGAAGGCGATCGAGGTGGCCATGGGGATGAGGAACTGGGCCTGCAGGGAGGTCTCGAACAGCAGGGGCGTGAGGCCGGCAATGGTGGTGAGCGAGGTCAGCAGAACGGCGCGCAGGCGCTGGCAGGCGGCCTCCACCAAGGCCTCATTGACGCCCAGGCCGCTTGCTCGCAGGTGCTTATAAAAGGTGACCAGGATGATGGAGTCGTTGATCACTATGCCGGCCAAGCCGAACAGCCCGAACAGCGACAGTATGGTCAGGTCCAGGCCGAGGGCCCAGTGGCCGAACAGGGCGCCGATGAGCCCGAAGGGGATGATGGACATGACCACCAGGGGCCAGCCGTAGGAGCCGAACACCCAGGCGAGCACCAGGTAGACGAGCGCCAGGCCCAGCACCACGCCTGTCTTCATGTCGCCGAGGGTCTCGCGTTGATCGGCGGAGCGGCCTTCGAACGAGTAGTCGATGCCGTAGCGCCGTGTAAGGTCGGGAAGTACATCCCGCGCCAGGGCGGCGAGCACCTGGTTCTCGTTGTTGAGCGTCCGGTCCACGTCGGCGGTGATCTCCACCGCGAGCCGCCCGTCGGAGTGGCGCAGCACCTCGAAGCCCTGTCGGGCGCGCCAGTGCGCGACGGTCATCAGGGGGACGAAGTCACCGCCGGGGGTGCGGATGTTGAGCCGTTGCAAGCTGCTGAGGCGCGCGCGCTCGGCTTCGGGCAGCTGGACCCTGACCTCCACCTCGTCGCGACCATCCTGGAAGATCTGCACCAGGCGTCCGTCGAAGGCGCTGCGCAGCTGCCGGCCCAGCTCCTCCACGGTGAGCCCTAGGGCTTCCCCGGCAGGGGTCAGGGAGTAGATCAGCTGCTCGCGCCCGAAGGGCATGTCGTCCAGGGTCTCGGAGACCCCGGTCATCCCTTTGAGCGCCTCCTCGAGCTCCAGGGCCGCTTGTTTGTTGGACCCGGCATCTGTGCCTATCAGTCGCACGGTGACGTCCCGTCCGGGCGGGCCGGCCCTGCGGGACGTGATGGTGAAGCTCTCCATGCCCGCGGGAATCCGGATATGCTTGCGCCAGGCACGAATGAAGGCCTCGTTGCGGACCGACCGCCGATCCGGCACCACCAGCTCCACCATCATCGAGCCCAGGTGGTCGCCCCTGGCCTGGTCCCCGAGTCCGTCGCCCGATTGGCCGCCGTGGCGAGCAATGGCCAGCTCCACCAGCCGGCCTTTGCCCAGCTCGCGCTCGGTCTGATGGAGCGATGTCTGCAGGTCATCGAGGAAGGCGTCCACCGTCCGGCGAGAGGTGCCGGCCACGAAGCTGGCGTTGGCGTAGATCACCTCCGACTCGGGTGATGGGAAGAAGGAGAAGCTCAGTCGCCCCCCGGCGAGCAGGCCAATGGCGACGATCATCAGGGCGAGTGCCAAGCTCGCGGTGGTGCCGCGCCAGGCCAGGGCCAAGCGGATGAGGGGTCGGAAGCGATAGTCGCGAAGACGCTGAAAACCGCGGTCCAGGCTGGCCCTGAGCGAGTCCGGGGGGAGACGGTGCATGTGCAGGAACGAGTGGCGCAGGTGCCCGGGCAGCACCAGAAAGCTCTCCACCAGCGAGGCCAGCAGCACGCAGACGATCACCAAGGGGATATCGAACAGGATGTTGCCGATGATGCCGCCGACCATCATCAGGGGCAGGAAAGCCGCGATGGTGGTCAGCGAGGATGCCATCACCGGGGCGAGCATGCGCCTGGCGCCCCCTTCGGCCGCCAGCAGGGGGTCCTCGCCCATCTGGTGGTGGGCCAGGGCGTCCTCGCCCACCACGATGGCGTCGTCCACGATGATGCCCAGCGCCATGATCAGAGCGAACAGGCTGATCATGTTGATGCTGCCGCCCGCCAGCCAGAGCACGAACAGGGCGGCCATGAAGGAGACCGGGATGCCCAGGGCCACCCACCAGGCGACCCGTCCGGTGAGAAACAGATACAGGATGATGACCACCAACACCAGGCCGCCGGCGCCGTTCTTCAGGAGCAGCAGGGTACGCTCCTCGATAAGGTGCCAGGACTCGTCGTAGACCTGCAGCCGGATATCGGGCGGCAGAGTGGGGCGGGTGTCTTCCAGCCACTGGGCCAGGACCCCGGCGGCTTCGAAGCTGTCGCCGGCTTCGGCGCGCTTGAGTTCCAGGGCCACCGCGGGCCTGCCGTCGACGCTGAGGGTGACCTCGCCGTCTCGGGCGCGTCGCCGGATTTGTGCCACTGAGCCCAGCTCGATCCGGCTGTTGCCTTCGGTGACGATCGGAAGCCGGGCATAGCCCCAGGGGTCACGCCGCTGGTCGAGACTGCGAAGCTCCCGCGAGCCGTGGTCTTCGCCCAGAACGCCGGCCGGCTGATCCTTGCTCAGCGCGCCGACCCGCTGACCCACCTGGTCCAGGCTCAGGCGCAGCTGCTCGAGCTGGGCACTGTCGATCTCTATGGCTATCTCCTGTGCCGGCAACCCGCCTATGTCCACCCGGTCTATGCCTCGCTGCAGCAGCTGGGTTTCGAAGCTGTGGGCCAGCTCGCGTAGCTCGTCCGCGTCCTGCGGCCCGGTCACCAGCAGCCGTGCGACCGGCTCGTAGCGCACGACCTGGGCGATCTGTGGCTTCTCCGCGTCCAGGGGCAGATTGCGGAACTCGTCCACCAGCCGGCGGGTCTCCTCCAGGGCCAGCAAGCGGTCCGTGCCCTCCTCGAACTCGAGGGTGATGGACGAGACGCCCAGGGTGGATGTGGAGGTCATCTTGTGGAGGTTGTCGGCGTTGCGCAGCCGTTGCTCCAGAGGGATGGTGATGCCGTCCTCGATGTCGTCGGGGCTGGCCCCGGTCCAGGGGACCCGAACGGTGACGAACTCGAGCTGGAAGCTGGGGAAGAACTGCACGTTCATGCGGTCCAGCGCCAGGGAGCCGCCCAGCAGCATCACGATCATCAGCAGGTTCGCCGCGACCGGGTGGTGGGCGAAGATGCCGAGCAGATCGGCCTTGTGCTTCACGGAGCGGCGACCTCGGCCCGCAGGCCCGTCACCGCGTTGGGCAGGTGGGTGGTGACGATCAGGTCCCCGGCCCGTATCGCTGCGCTGCGGATCAGCAGGCGTTCGGCGCCGTCCGGGCCGAGCCAGCTGCCGAGCGGCTCTATCTGGACGGCCTTCATCCGTCCGTCTTCGAGCAGATAGGCCCGGTCGGCCCCGTACAGGGCCTGATAGGGCAGCGCGATGGCGTCCGCGCGCGCCGTGCGCTGCAGGGCGAATTGCACAGTGTCGCCCGGGCGCAGCCATTGCCGACCCTGGTCGATGTGAAACAAGGCATCCACCCCCTGGGGGCTCGCCGCTCCGCTGATCCGGTCCAGGGTCAGCAACAGAGACCCGCCGCCGACCCGCCCCCGTCCCGTGACCGGAGCCCGGGCCTGGAGCGCCTCGACCAGCTCGTCTCGATAGGGGGCCGGAATCCGGGCACGGATCTCCAAGGTCCCGGGATCGTAGAGCTCGAGCAGGACGTCGCCCCTCTTGGCCCGATCACCCTCGCTGACCGCGACCCGGGAGATCAGGGCGGAGAAGGGGGCGGTGACGCGACTGCGCTCCAGCTCCAGCTGGACCTCGCTCACCCGGGCCTCGGCGCGCTGCAGTCCCGCCCGGAGCCGGGCGAGGCGGGCGTCGTGGTCGCGGATGTCGTTCTCTCGGCTGATCACCGCGAGGGCCTGGCGGGCCTGCGCTTGGCGGGCCTCGTCGACCGCCGAGTCCGAGCCGAGCTTGCGCTCCTTCAGCCGCCTGGCCCGTTCCACTTCGGCGCCGGCCAGCGCGAGCATGCGCTTCTCCTCGTCCAGCGCCGTCAGGTTGGTGCGATGTCGGTTCTGCTCGCTCTGAATCTGGGCCTCCAGCTCTGCAACGTCGGCCTGGACCTGGTCCAGCCTCGGCCGAAAATCGCGCTCGTCCAGCCGAAGCAGCGGCTGGCCTGGTCTGACCCGGTCGCCGTCCTTCACCGAGACTGTCTCGACCAGTGCATCGGCCGGTGCAGCCGCCTTGAGCAAGTTGGGCGTCTCCACCTCCCCGTAGAGCGCAAGGGTGGGTGAGAGGGTAGCCGGCTCCGCCTCCTGCACCTCGACCCGCCAGATCCGCTCTTTGGCCTCCACCGGGGGCTGGACCGTCCGGGTCAGGCTCAGCGCCATGAGCACTGCCAGGGCAGAGGCCAGAATGAGGATGGGTAGTAGGATCTTCTTGCTCAAAGGCGGGGGTCTGGTTGTCTGCGAGGACACGGATCACGAGGAGCAACCGGGAGGCCTGGCCATGGCTCATTTCCCGGGACGGCCATCATAGCGGAGAAGTCCCAGAAATATGCGCGGGCCGCAAAAAGCTACGACATCACCACACAACACGAGCAGAGCGGTAGAACGGCCATCGCCCTAACCTATCGCCGGATCGAGCGGGCGCAAGATCCGGGGGCTCACCCCGGCGTCTACTGCCTGCGCAGTAACCGGGCCGAATGGGGTGAAGAACGTCTGTGGCGCACCTAAGAGAGCGCTCGTCATCGGGCTTGGAAGTTCGGGCTGCCAGCCCGCCGAGTCCAGCCGCCGCCGTTATGCTTCTGGTCGTCGGCGGCTCGACAGAGCCATTCGCGCGCCCTGGGAAGCAGACAGCAGTAAGTGAGATGTCACGAATATGGCTCCCTTCGTTCTGAGAGCCTCGTCGAAAGATCGCTCGATCAAGGTGGACATCCCAGATCCCGCGAGCAGTCGAAGCCCCGAGACTGCCGAACGGGCTCCCCCCTGCCCTGCCGAGCGATTCCCTGCTACTGTCCTCTCTGAGACAACACCTCTGCTCAACGCACGGAAGATTCGCCGGCAGTGGCCAAGAAGAGGATTGATTTCAAGGTCGTCCCACGTTACCTATCGTTACATCCTGGAGGTACCGGTTTGCTCCCGGGCCGACCGCTCGTCGTATGGTAGCGGTGTGACTGGCCTCCTCCGGCCCGGAGTACTCATGATTGCCTTGCGTCTTTTTTCCTTGGGCTACTTGCTTGTGATGGGCTTCCTCGCAACACAGCTGCAGGCCGCAGACACCAGCAAGCCGCCCGGGACTGCTGTCGTCGTCTCGACGGCGCGGCTTGCGCAGTTTGCGGACCGCATCGAAGCCTTGGGAACCCTCCGGGCCAACGAGTCGGTGGCGCTGACCGCGTCGGTCGCCGAGATCGTGAGTGCCATCCACTTCGACGACGGCGACCGGGTGGAGAAGGACCAGGTGTTGGTCGAGATGACCAGCGACGAGGAGCACGCGCTGCTCGAGGAGGCACACGCCTCGTCGCGTGAAGCCTATCGGCAGTACAAGCGTGTCATGTCGCTCGAGACCCAGGGCACCGCAGCCAAGTCGTTGCTCGACGAGCGCAGACGCGAGTGGGAGACCGCCCGAGCGCGGCTGGCAGCCATCGAATCGCGGCTTGCAGACCGGCTGATCAAGGCGCCCTTCGCTGGGGTGCTCGGCCTGCGGGACCTCAGTGTCGGCGCCCTGGTGGAGCCCGGCGATCTGATCACGACCCTGGACGACGACTCGGTCATGAAGCTGGAGCTCCAGGTACCCGCCACCTACATCGAGGCGCTGCGTCCCGGGCTCGGAGTCGTCGCCGGGGCTCGCGCCTACCAAGGCCGCCGTTTCGAGGGGGAGGTCAAGGCGATCGACAGCCGGGTGGACGAGGCCACCCGCGCCATCCGGGTGCGTGCGTTGCTGCCCAACCCGAACCGCATCCTCAAGCCGGGGATGCTGATGCAGGTCGAGCTGCTGAAGGAGCCGCGCGAGACCCTCATCATCCCTGAGGAGGCCCTGATGCCGCTGGGCGATCGGCAGTACGTGCTGGTGGTGGACCCGGCCGACGGCAATCGGGTGGCGCGCCGCGAGGTGATGACCGGGGGACGGCGCCCGGGTGAAGTGGAGATCATGGCGGGCCTGAAGCCAGGCGAGCAGGTGATCACCCAGGGCACCTTGAAGGCACGCCCCGGCGAACAGGTGGTCGTCGCGGCCGTTGACGACGGCACCCGCCCGCTCGACGAGCTGCTGGAGTCCCTCTCCGGTCCCGACCAATGATACTTTCCGACCTGTCCGTTACCCGGCCTGTCTTCGCCTCGGTCCTCTCGCTGCTGCTCATCGCCTTCGGACTGCTGGCCTTCGACCGCCTGCCCCTGCGGGAGTACCCGGACATAGATCCTCCAGTGGTGTCGGTGGAGACCACCTATTCGGGCGCCGCGGCCAACGTGGTGGAAAGCCGCATCACCGAGCTGATCGAGGACCGAGTTTCCGGGGTCGAGGGTATCCGCTTCATCGAGTCCACCAGCGAGGACGGCCGCTCGGTGATCACCATCGAGCTCGCCGTCGATCGCGACATCGACGCCGCCGCCAACGACATCCGGGACCGGGTTTCGAGCATCCTCGACGACCTGCCCGACGAGGCCGACCCGCCCGAGATCCAGAAGGTGGACAGCAACGAGGACGTCATCATGTGGCTGAACCTCGCGGGTGAGCGCATGAGCGTCCCCGAGCTGACCGATTACGCGAGGCGTTACCTGGTTGACCGCTTCTCGGTGCTGGACGGCGTGGCACGGGTGCGCGTGGGCGGCGGCCAGGTCTACGCCATGCGCATCTGGCTGGACCGCCGTGAGCTGGCAGCACGCAATCTCACCGTCTCGGACGTCGAGGACGCGCTACGCGCCGAAAACCTGGAATTGCCGGCCGGCAGCATCGATTCCGAGACACGCCAGTTCACGGTACGCACCGAGCGCAGCTTCCACACAGCGGCGGACTTCTCCCGCCTGGTGCTGGCCCGGGGCGGGGACGGCTATTTGGTGCGCCTCGGGGACGTGGCCCGCGTGGAGCGCGGCACCGCCGAAGATCGCCTCTTCTTCCGTGGCAACGGCGTTCCCATGGTGGGCATAGGCATCATCAAGCAGTCTACCGCCAATACCCTGGCCGTGGCCCAGGCGGCCAAGGCGGAGATGACACGCATCAACGCCAGCCTTCCAGAAGGTCTGGCCCTGAAGCAGAGCTACGACAGCTCGGTATTCGTGCAAGGCGCCATCCGCGAGGTTTACAAGACCCTGTTCATCGCCATCGGCATGGTCGTCGGCGTGATCTATCTGTTCCTCGGCAGCGCCCGCGCCACCCTGGTGCCCGCGGTCACCGTGCCCGTCTCTCTGGTCGCCAGCTTCTTGGTGCTGCTGGCGCTGGACTTCTCCATCAACATCCTCACCCTGCTCGCACTGGTGCTGGCCATCGGCCTGGTGGTCGACGACGCCATCGTGGTCATAGAGAACATCCATCGGCGCATGGAGAAATACGGTGAGTCGCGGCTGGTCGCGGCCTACCGCGGCACCCGTCAGGTGGGTTTCGCGGTGATCGCCACCACCGTGGCGCTGATTGCAGTGTTCGTCCCCATCGCCTTCTTGCAGGGCAACATCGGGCGCCTGTTTTCCGAGTTCGCGCTAACGATGGCGGCAGCCGTGGCTTTCTCCAGCTTCGTCGCACTCTCGCTCTCGCCCATGCTCGCGTCCAAGGTCTTACCGCAGAACGGGGGGCAGGCGCGGCTGTCCCACGCCGTCGATCGGGTGTTCGACGGGGTGCGCTACGGCTACCACGCCACGCTCCAGGCGGCATTGCGCCACGCCTGGGCCGTGGGTCTCGTCTTTGCCGGGCTGCTGGGCGGGTCCCTGTGGCTGCTCGAGCAGATACCGGACGAGTACGCGCCCAAGGAGGACCGAGGGGTGTTCTACCTCATGGTCACGAGCCCGGAGGGCTCCTCCTACCAGTACATCGCCGCCTACATGACCGAGATCGAGAAACGCATGATGCCGCTGGTGGAAGACGGCGAGATCAACCGCCTGCTGGTGCGCGCCCCTCGCGCCTTCGGCAACTTCGATATCTTCAACACAGGGATCGTCATTAACGTGCTCAACGACTGGTCGGCCCGACGTTCGGCCTGGGAGATCATGGACGACGTCCGTCGCCGGTTGAAGGACCTGCCCGGAGTCCGGGTGTTCCCCGTGATGCGCCAGGGATTCGGGGCAAGGATCCAGAAGCCCGTACAGTTCGTCATCGGCGGTGGAACCTATGAGGAGCTGGCCCAGTGGCGCGACACCCTGGTCGGGAAAATCAATGCCGACAACCCGGGACTGGTCGGCCTGGACTGGGACTACAAGGAGACCAAGCCTCAGCTTCGGGTGGTCATCGACTATGACCGCGCGGCGGAGCTCGGCGTGACCCTGGGGACCATCGGCCGAACGCTCGAGACCATGCTCGGATCACGGCGAGTGACCACTTACATCGATGCGGGCCAGGAATACGACGTCATCCTGGAAGGCGAGCGCAGCACCCAGCGCACCCCCACCAACATGGAGAACATCTATGTGCGCTCCGCGCGCAGCGGCAAGCTGATTCCCTTGTCGAACCTGGTTCGCCTGGAGGAGTTCGCCGACTCGCTCAAGCTCAACCGATACAACCGGGTCCGGGCGATCACCCTGGAGGCCAACCTGGCCGACGGCGTGGCACTCGGCGACGCGCTAGCCAGCCTGGAGCGCATGGTCCGGGAAAACCTGCCGGGGAGCGCGATCATCGACTACAAGGGCCAGTCCCGCGACTACAAGTTCGCAGGCGCCTCCATCCTGTTCGTTTTCGTGCTTGGCATCGCCGTGGTCTTCCTGGTATTGGCCGCCCAGTTCGAGAGCTGGCTACACCCGCTGGTCATCATGTTCACCGTGCCCCTGGCCATGGCCGGCGCTCTGTTCGGTCTCTACATCACCGGGCAGACGCTCAACCTGTACAGCCAGATCGGGCTGATCATGCTGGTGGGCCTGGCGGCCAAGAACGGCATCCTGATCGTCGAGTTCGCCAACCAACTGCGCGATGCCGGCCGCCCCTTCCGGGAGGCGCTGGTGGAGGCCGCCGACGTGCGTCTGCGTCCCATCGTGATGACCGGCATCACCACCGCCGCGGGCTCCCTGCCGCTGCTGCTCTCCCGCGGTGCAGGCACCGAGACACGCACCGTGATCGGCACGGTGATCCTTGCCGGGGTACTCTCGGCGACCTTGTTCACCCTGTTCGTCGTGCCCGTGGCCTATGATCGGCTGGCACGGCACACAGGCTCACCGCAGCGCGTCAAGCGGCAGCTCGACGCAGAGTTGGCGGCTCGCAAGGACTGACCCATGATTTTAGAGACGGAGGGGATGAGCAGGGATCGCAAGCGCGGTCGCATGGCCGCTCGCTGCTCTTTGCAAATTGTTCATGACGCCAGCCCTGCGCTTCGGAGCTTCTCCTGCTAGACCAGGGTGCGCGGCGTATAAATGCTTATCGGGTGGGCACCAGCAATAAACTGCCCCTCTCATAGGAGTACCACCACTACCATGCAAGTCGCTACAAGAACCGTTACTAACGGCAAGATCGTCCTCGAGGGTGCTCCAGTCCCCAAGGGCGCAGTCGTCACCGTGGTGACGCGCGGCGCTGACGAGAGCTTTACGCTCACCGAGGCTCAGGAAGATGAGCTGCTCGCGGCTATGGCCGAGATCGATCCTGGCGAGCTCGTCTCTCTCGAAGAGCTCATCAAGTCGTGCCTGCGCAAAACCGAAGCTGAGCACGGCGCTGCGGGTCAAGATCGCCTCCCGGGCAGCAAGCCAAGCTCGACAAGCTGCGGCATGGTGGGCGGAAAATCGTCCATCAGCGGCATCCCCCCGTGCCATAGTCAGCACCAACAAGAGGCAATACCCGACCTCGTGCGCCGACACCTCTGAGGCCCGAGACATTTTCAAACGAGGAGATCTCATGAACAGTGCGGGCATTGCGACGATAGTCCTTTTCACCTTGTTCCTGGGCGCTTCGCTGACACAGGCCGCGTCCGTACCTTCGGTCGAAGAATGCCCGCTTTACGAAAAACGCATTCATGAGCTGTCCGAGAAGCTCAGAGACGCGGCCACGGTGAAGCGCTACCACACGAATCGCAGATATGTCGATTTCGTCAACGAGCTCGCGGCTCTGGACGCCAATACCCAGCTGACCCTGTGTGCGGATCAGGACCGACAGGCGACCCTGAAATTCAACACCCCGGAAGAGCGCCGCAGAGACAACATCCTCAGCCTGTTGGGATGGGTCGATTGGTTCGGCTCCCAGATTGCGGACTTGGCGGGCGGCGCGGCAGAGGTGAGCGCGCACTTGCTGCGTACCAAGGACAGCCTGGGACACATCCAGCGATTGACGGACAAGGAGAAGACCAAGGGACTGACGCGCACCGGCAGGTTGGAAGACCTGATGGGCGAGTACGACCGTCTCACTTCTGTGATCCGAATGCCAGCGTCGTCTATTCGGGCTGCTCCATAACGCGCTGCCTGACCGCGGCCGAGCTGGCGGACGTCAAGCGAAAGAGACCCCACCTGACGGTCGAAGCCGTGGAAGGCAAATACAATCCCGGCTGCGACGCGGACAAGGGCTTCAAGCGAATGGAGTACTACAAGCACGGCAAATTCTGCGGAAAATGCCCCAAGGGCAAGCGTTATCACCGAGGCAGGGGCTGCTGCACGTGAGCTCCGCCCGACCGATGCCGATCAGTGGGTCGGGATGCGGATGTGCCGCGCGGGCCAACCTTTACCGCCGATTGAAACCAGCCATCCGATTTAGCCCTATCCGACCCAACTCATGACCCTTGCCCGAGAGGACTCTCGATGCGTCGCCCACTGGCCCTGCTCAAGCAAAGAAACCTGATCTGGAACCTGCCGCGCAAGAACGACATCTACAAGGCCAGCTATGCGGGCGAGCTGAGAGAGAAGTTCGATCTGACCTACCCGGACCGGCCCGATTACGATGCCAAACCCAAGGTTCTGCGCGTCCACGTCCAGGCTCAGATCAGCCACTCCGACCCCGGAAGCCTGCCGGTCCGCGCCGACAAGGCCGCCCGCATCATCGGCCACGACATCCTCAACTCCCTGGCCTTCGAGAAGAAGCGGCCCTGTGAGTACCGAGACACCAGCATGCTCACCGACGCCGACGCGGCGCGGATCTACGAGTTGGCCTGCCGCGAGAATTTCAAGCTGGACCTTGGAATGCCAGCGGAGCACACCCCTCAATCCATCGGACTCCGTGAAAGAAATGGACATCCATTTTTCGGTCCGTCGAAAACCGGGGTAAGAGAAGAATTACATAATTTTCATTTACTTCCATCAGCTTATTAGTCGAATTCAGACGGAGACACACTGATCGAATGTGGCTCCGCTGATCCGGAAGAGCCAAAATTTTCCCCCACTAAACTTTCTCGTTGAGGAGCGGCTATGAACACGTTCACTTCACTGCGTCTGCGTTACTTTGCATTTCCCGGCCGTGCCGAACCGATTCGCGACACGCTGCGGATAGGTCACATCGGTTTCGAAGACGAGCACCTGACGCCAGATCAGTTTCGCGATTGCCGCGCGGCAGGTGAGCTGCCCTTCGGCGGACTGCCGGTGCTGGTCGTCGAGACACGCGAGGATGGCCAATGCGTAGCGCAGAGCAACGCGATCCTGCGTTTTGCCGGGCGGCTAGCCGGCCTATACCCGGTGGATCTTCCACTGCAGGCCCTGAAGGTGGATGAGGCGCTGGATATGGGCGAGGACATCAATTGTCTTATCGGGCCCAGTCTTCACGAGATGGACAGTGAAAGGAAAACGGCAATGCGCAAGGAGCTGGCTGAGGAGATTTTGCCGTTTTGGCTAGGGTGTTTTGATCGGTTGCTCATAGCGAACGGCAGTACCGGCTTCATCGTCGGTAGCAGTCTGACCGTGGCCGACCTCAAGCTCTACTGGATTATTGACTGGCTGACGATGGGTGTTCTCGACGGTATTCCGACAAGCCTGGTGGATGATTTTGAAAACGTGATGACCTGGCGCAAGAACATATCTGAGGTGCGCAAGGCCCGCTTGGCTGAGACTACTGACAGTTGAAGCCGATCAAAGCGGTCACAGGATGGCGACAGAGGTGGAAAGTACCTGTCCGCTCTGTCTCTCAACACCGCACAAGAAGTCCCTGCTAGCTAGACGAGGCCATCGACGAGGACCTGGTCGCCAAGGTATCGAGGTCGCAGCGCAACAGTTTCCCAATGGGCAACCAGGTGCGCGTCGAGGCCAGTGACGCGGAGGATCGACGGCAGCTGGCTTGCCACATGATCGGGGCGCCCTGCTCTGTGGACAAGGCCGAGATCACCGACGCCGGGCTGTCCGCTTTTGTGATCGAGCGGGTGCTGCGTCACCTTGGGCTGTGGGACCTTCGCCCACCCAGCCAGACCGGCCGGAACACGACAGCTGGCCGGCGCACGCGTGCGCTGAGGAGAGCGAAAGCCACCGGTTGCGCTCACGCCGAGTTTGGTCTAGACTCCTAGTTACAAGTAATTCCTATTTAGGAATCATACGTGAAAGCCGAGGGGCACCAGGTCGAGCGGAGGCTTGGGCAATTCAAGTCGGTCGTCAAGACGGCAGGCATCAAGCTCACGCACCAGCGCCTAGAGATCTTTCGTGCCGTCGCTTCGAGCGTCGAGCACCCTAGTGCAGAAGCGGTCTACAGGGCGGTGCAGACGACCATGCCGACCGTCTCCTTAGATACGGTCTACCGCACGCTTTGGCTGCTCATGGATCTCGGGCTTATCACAACCCTGGGTCCTCGGCAGGATAGTGTCCGCTTCGACGCCAACCTGGAGCCTCACCACCACTACCTATGCGTGCGATGCGGCTTGGTTCGAGATTTCAAGAGTGACGAGCTCAATGCACTACGAATTCCCGACACCGTGAATCGTTTCGGCCAGGTGGTGAGCGCCCACGTCGAGGTCCGAGGTGTCTGCGCCAGATGCGCGCGCGAGTTGGCCGAGGCACCGGCCGCAGACAATCTCAGTCATCAAGAGGTACGAGAAAGCGCAGACGATGAGTGAGTTGAGCAAGCTGACGACCACAGCCGGTTGCCCTTTGGCGACAACCACATCGAAGACTATTACGGCCATGATTGGAGTGAAAGATGAGCGCAGAGACTGACACGAACGCGGGCCAGTGCCCGGTCATGCACACGAGCGCTGGAGTGAAGTCGAATCGGGACTGGTGGCCGAACCAGCTAAACCTGAAGCTTCTCCAGCAAAACTGCCCCCAGTCCAATCCCATGGGCGAGGGCTTCAACTACGCCGAGGCGTTCAAGAAGCTCGATTTCGAGGCCGTGAAGAAGGACCTTTACGCGCTGATGACCGACTCGCAGGATTGGTGGCCGGCCGACTACGGTCACTATGGGCCGCTTTTCATCCGGATGGCGTGGCACGGTGCGGGGACCTACCGCACCGGAGACGGCCGCGGCGGAGCAGGCTCGGGCCAGCAGCGCTTCGCGCCGCTCAACAGCTGGCCCGACAACGTGAACCTCGACAAGGCGCGCCGGCTGCTCTGGCCGATCAAGCAGAAGTACGGCAACAAGATCTCCTGGGCCGACCTCATGATCCTCACCGGCAACTCCGCCTTGGAGTCGATGGGCTTCAAGACCTTCGGCTTCGGCGGCGGGCGCGCGGACGTCTACGAGCCGGAAGAAGACACCTACTGGGGAGCTGAGACCGAGTGGCTCGACGACCAGCGCCACGCAGGTGAGCGGAACCTCGAGAATCCCCTCGCCGCGGTTCAGATGGGTCTGATCTACGTGAACCCGGAAGGACCGGGCGGCAAACCGGACCCGCTCGCATCCGGCCGGGACGTTCGGGAGACGTTCGCGCGTATGGCGATGAACGATTACGAGACCGTCGCGCTCACCGTCGGCGGCCACACCTTCGGCAAATGCCATGGCGCCGGCGATGCGGCGCTGGTCGGGCCTGCCCCAGAAGCCGCCCCCATTGAGGAGCAGGGCCTGGGCTGGAAGAGCAGCTTTGGCAGCGGAAAAGGGGGTGATCAGATCGGCAGCGGTCTGGAAGGCGGCTGGACGCCGACCCCCACGCAGTGGGACAACAGCTATCTGGACATGCTGTTCGGCAACGAATGGGAGCAGACGAAGAGCCCGGCGGGCGCTCACCAGTGGACGCCGAAGGTTGCAACGGACAAGAATATGGCGCCGGCGGCCGGCGATCCGTCGAAGCGGGTGCCGATCATCATGACCGACGCTGACATGGCGATGCGGATGGACCCGATCTATGAGCCGATTGCGCGGCATTTCCACGAGCACCCGGAAGAGCTCGCGGACGCCTTCGCCCGCGCCTGGTTCAAGCTGACTCACCGCGACATGGGCCCGCGCTCGCGCTATCTCGGCCCGGAGGTCCCGGAAGAAGACCTGATCTGGCAAGACCCCGTTCCGGCGGTCGATCACGAGCTGATCGACGCAGCCGACATCGCGGATCTCGAGGCTAAGGTCCTCGCCTCGGGGCTGACCATCTCCGAGCTGGTCTCGACTGCCTGGGCCTCGGCGGCCACCTTTCGCGGGTCTGACAAGCGCGGCGGGGCGAACGGGGCGCGCATCCGTCTCGCACCGCAGAGGGACTGGGAGGCCAACCAGCCTGCCCAGTTGGGGAAGGTGCTCGATACCCTTGAAGGGATCCAGAAGGCATTCAATGACGCACAGACCGGCGGCAGAAAGGTATCGCTCGCCGATCTGATCGTTCTTGGCGGCTGCGCCGCCATCGAGCAGGCGGCGAGGAACGACGGACAGCATGTGGAGGTGCCCTTCGCGCCGGGGCGCACGGATGCCACGCAGGAACAGACCGATGTGGACGCCTTCGCCGTGCTCGAGCCGGTCGCGGACGGGTTCCGCAATTACCAGAAGGCCAAGTACAGCGTGTCGGCTGAGGAGCTGCTGATCGACAAGGCGCAGCTCCTGACGCTGACTGCGTCCGAGATGACGGTGCTCGTCGGCGGCATGCGCGTGTTGAACGCCGATGTAGGACAGTCCCAGCACGGCGTGTTCACCAAACGTCCCGAGACACTCAGCAACGACTTCTTCGTCAACTTGCTCGATATGAGCACGGTGTGGAGAGCGACCTCGGAAGACGAGGATGAGTTCGAGGGACGCGACCGAGCAACAGGCGAGCTGAAGTGGACCGGCACCCGCGTCGACCTCATCTTCGGCTCGAATTCGCAGCTCCGCGCGATTGCAGAGGTCTACGCGCAGGACGATGCGCAAGAGAAGTTCGTGCAGGACTTCGTGGCGGCGTGGAACAAGGTCATGAACGCGGACCGCTTCGATCTTGGCTGATCCTGGCTGCACGGTTTTCCTTCAAGAACGACCAGAGCGCACAGCCTCGACCGGACATTGGGTTATCAGAAGCCGGTCGAGGCTGCAGTACTGGCCAGAACGAGCGGTGCTGGGCGCGATTGGAGCTATCGCGAATCCACCGGATCGCTCACCATGCACTCCGTCTGGCACACCTCCGCCGGAGGCACCGTCAATACCGGGCCGGGATGGCCTGACGCAACGGGGGATGGGTCAATGTGCCCAATCCAAGATCACGGCTCGATGTACGGGATCTGGTTGCTGTAGTCAGCGATAACGAACTCACCCGTATCGGCCGTATCGGCCGAGTCGCCACAGGGGGAGTAAGACGTCCAGTCCGGTGAAACGGTATCCCCTAATAGCTTGGTGACCTGGCCGGTATTGAGCAGGGTGCCGGTCTGGTCGTCGTAGACCAGGAACAGGAAGGACCGCTGGTCGGGCGGATAGTAGCATTTGTAGCCCCAGCTGGAATCCATCAAGCTCATTATACTTCCGGCGGAGCTATGGCCGTTGAAAAGGCTCGCTGGCTCGTCCGGCGTGGCTTCATGAATCGTAAGGGCCTGGGTGTACGTGCTCACCCCCGGATCGCGGAGGCTGAGCGAGACTTTGTAGCCGGGTTTGTGGAGAAACAGATACCCCTGGCCGTTCACGCCGGAGAAATCGGCGGTTTCCCTGGACAGGGCGTCGCCGAGGCTGGGTATTTGAGCCGGCCATCCGTAGGTGCGCAGCTCGGCCTTGGGTATGGCCACGGAGGTGTCCTCCGCGGCCAGCTGGGACAGCAGGGTCTGAAGGAAGGGGCGATCCATGCGCGCCTTGACGGCGTCGAACGCACCCTCGGCCGGGACGATCATCAGGAACGAGAGGTCGGCCCCGGACAAGGGTATCCGATAGGCCTGGTAGTCCTCTCCCTGGGCGGAGTCGAGGCGCCCGGTGAGCCGCACCATCTCTGCCCAGGTCTGCTCGCTGCCGGACAACGGTGCGAACCGGCCGGTGAAGGTCTCCAGTGCGTCCAGGGTGGACGGCCAGTAGCCGTCCAGGCGGCTTTCCTGGGCCAGCACCAGGCGGGTCATGGAGTTGATGTCAGAATAATAAGGTTCCTCGAACCAGTCGCGGACGGTATCCCGGGCAGTCCTGTAATCGCCCAGGAAATCGGCGCCCGACACTTGGGGGCCGAACCAGGTCTCCTGGGCTTCCAGGTAGCTTTTGGAAAACCTGTAGTCGATCTGCCCCCAGAGGCCGCTACGACGATCCATGCCCGGCTTGGCGGCGATGATCTGGTCCCAGGTGCCGAGCAGGGAAAGACCCGTCTCGTCCGGATAGGGGCAGGGCGCCGGCGTCGATGATCGCCGCCAGGGTGCCGCCTCTGGCGCCGATCGAGGTCATACCCAGGATCTGCTGTTCATCGAAGGGCGACGCGGCGAAGTTGTAGATGGTTGAAGAAGAGCCCGGTGGGCGGCTGTTGCGCTCCTTCAGCGCCGCCAACGCAGGCGGGCTTGCCAGCATCGACCCGGCCGAGGTCTCGGCCCTGCTCGGTGCGCTGATGGCCCAGGAGTGGGTGGTCTACACCAAGCTTTGCCTGCAGCGCACCGAGTCGGTGATCGGCTTTCTGGCCCGCTTCACGCATCGCATCGCCCTCGGCAATGCGCGCATCCCGAACCTGGACGGCAAGCAGGTGCTGCGGTGCCACCGCCAGAGCCGCAACCCGAGCCGGGCTGACCATGCCCGGTGCGTCGGCGCGAGTGCATGCGCCCATTGCGCCAGATCTCCCGGCGTCCCGCGGCGCTTGGCTGCGCGCCCCATCGTTGACGCGCTGACACCCCCGGGCTGAGTCGCGCGATCGACTGAGCCCGGACCCGGCGAGAGTCGAGCCGATGCCTGCCGGGCACCGCGGACCCGCTCGTGCAAAGCGTGAGATTTTCGCTACAATCGGCCTATCGATCACCGAAGCATTATTGTCTTCGATCAGGATTTCGGAGGCATCAACCGGCCGAACAAAAGGCTCAATCTGACCGCCAAACTCGCCGCTTCGCTCTGCTTTTAGCCACAGCTTAACCTGGCGTTGGCGGGACTAGCGGTCGATGTCACGCCATCGAACCACGGCCGACGCCGTGTGCGTATTGGGCGGCGACACGAGTCGCTCGGATTAAGGAAGTGGCTTTATGCTGCTGACAATTGCCAGCACACATCGCCCGGCGACAGAGCTGGGATATCTTCTCGCAAAGCACCCGGATAGGTGCCAGACGTTCGCGCTCGCCTATGGCAATGCTCATGTCTTCTATCCAGAGGCGACCGAGGAGCGATGCACGGCCGCTCTACTGCTCGACTTCGATCCGGTAGGCCTGGTTCGGGGTCGTCGCTGGGGGCAAGACTCCGAGGGAACCCTCGCGCACTACGTTAACGATCGACCCTACACCGCCTCGTCGTTCTTGAGCGTCGCCATCGCTCAGGTCTTCGGCTCTGCGATGAAGGGGGTCTCGAAGGGTCGGCAAGAGCTGGCCGACCTTTCGCTGCCACTCGATGTGCGTCTGTCCGCCGTGCCGAGTCGTGGAGGCGAGCACCTTCTCCGCGGGCTGTTTGAGCCGCTTGGGTACGAGGTTGAAGCCCAGCGCATTCCCCTCGATGAGGCCTTTCCCGAGTGGGGCCAAGGCAACTGCTTCGAGCTACGACTCCAAGCGAATGTTCGTCTTGCCGACCTGCTAACCCATCTCTACCTTCTCATTCCGGTGCTCGACAACCAGAAGCACTACTGGGTGGGCGACGATGAAGTCGACAAGCTACTTGAAAAAGGCGGTGAATGGCTACGAGCCCACCCCATGCGCGAGCAGATTACGCTCCGCTACCTGAAGCACAGGCGGAGCCTCTTTCGCGATGCGCTCGAGCGCCTGATGGCTGGCGACGATCCGGAACCTGAGGAGCACGAAGCCGAGAAGGAGCAGGAGGAAGAAGCCCTCGAACGCCCCATCAGCCTGAACGACCAACGGCTTGGCGCCGTCCTCGCGGTGCTGAAAGACGCAAGAGCCACCCACGTCTTGGATCTTGGCTGCGGCGAAGGGAAGCTCGTCGAGGCCCTTCTCAGGGAGCAATCCATCGCCAGAGTCGTGGGTGTCGATGTCTCCATGAGATCCCTGGAACGGGCTCGCGACCGCCTGAAGCTCGATCGCATGCCGGAGATGCGGCGCAGGAAGGTGGAGCTGTTTCAGGGGTCGCTCACCTATCGTGACAGCCGATTCTCGGACTGTGACGCCGCCTGTGTCATCGAGGTCATCGAGCACGTCGACGCATCTCGCCTCGGCGCCTTCGAACGGGTCTTGTTCGAGTTTGCGAAGCCACCGACCGTGGTGCTCACAACCCCGAACATCGAGTACAACGTTCACTTCGACTCTCTGCCGGCAGGTCGCCTCCGGCACAGGGACCACCGGTTCGAGTGGACGCGTCAGGAGTTTCAATTCTGGTGTACCGGGGTCGCCGATCGTCATGGCTACGGCGTGCGGTTCCTGCCGATCGGAGATGAAGACGCCGAGGTCGGTTCGCCGACGCAGATGGCGGTGTTTCGGCGATGAAGATCGAGCTGCCAGAGCTGTCGCTCGTTGCACTCATCGGAACGTCCGGGAGTGGGAAGTCGACGTTCGCGAAGACGCACTTCAAGCCGACCGAAGTGCTTTCATCCGACTACTTCCGCGGACTCGTCTCCGACGACGAAAACGATCAGAGCGCCGCCAAGGATGCATTCGACGCTCTGCACTACATCGCTGCAAAGCGTCTGGCGGCTGGGCGACTAACCGTCATCGACGCGACCAACGTTCAGGCAGAGGCACGCAAGCCCATCGTGAAGCTGGCACGCGAGCACGACGTGCTGCCGGTTGCGATTGTCTTGAACCTTCCGGCCAAGCTCTGCCACGAACGCAACCAGGACAGAGCCGATCGGCAGTTTGGTCCTCACGTCACCCGTCAACAATCGCAACAGCTGCGCCAGTCTCTCCGGTCGCTCAAACGTGAAGGCTTTCGCTATATCGCGGCGCTCGACTCGCCGGAGGAAGTGGCCGCGGCACAAGTTGTTCGCAAGCCGCTCTGGAACAACAAGCGCCACGAGACGGGTCCATTCGACATCATCGGCGACGTTCATGGTTGCTTTGACGAGATTCTCGCCCTTCTGCGCAAGCTCGGCTACGAGGTCCACGATGACGAAGCGGCCCCGATGGCGAAGCATCCAGAGGGACGACGCGCGTTCTTTGTGGGCGACCTCGTGGATCGCGGCCCCAAGTCCCCTGCGGTGCTGCGTCTGGTGATGGCAATGGTCAGAGAAGGAACGGCCCTCTGCGTCCCAGGCAACCACGACATCAAGCTGAAACGAAAGCTGGAAGGTCGAGACGTGCGGCTCGCTCACGGCCTCGCAGAGACCATCGAGCAGCTTCAGCGTGAGCCAGCCGAGCTCATCGAGCAGGTGAGGTCCTTCATCGACGGCCTCGTGAGCCACTACGTGCTCGACCACGGCAAGCTGGTGGTAGCGCACGCAGGGATGAAGGAGAATTTCCAGGGCCGGGCGTCGGCCCGGGTGCGGGAGTTTGCGCTCTACGGCGAGAGCACCGGAGAGACCGATGAGTACGGCCTCCCGGTACGCTACAGCTGGGCGGCCGACTACCGCGGTCGCGCACGCGTGGTTTACGGCCACACGCCCGCGCCAAGCGCCGAATGGCTCAACAAGACCATCTGCATCGACACGGGCTGCGTCTTCGGCGGAGCGCTGACCGCACTGCGCTATCCGGAAAACGAGTTGGTGTCGGTCGCTGCCGCGAAGATGTACTACAAGCCCGTCAGACCGCTCGAAGGGGCGTCGACCGAGGTGGCGGACCGGCCGTACAACGACGTGCTTGATATCGACGATGTCCAGGGCAAGCGAATCGTTTCCACCCGGATCCGCGGCACCGTAACGGTGCGCGAGGAGAACGCAGTCGCGGCACTGGAGGTCATGAGCCGTTTCGCTACCGATCCTCGCTGGCTTATCTACCTTCCGCCTACCATGTCGCCCTCCGACACGCGAAAAGATGGGCCAACGCTCGAGCATCCCGAGGAGAGCTTTCACTACTTCCGTGCGAATGGCGTCCCGAAGGTGGTGTGCCAGGAGAAGCACATGGGCTCGCGGGCGATCGCCGTCGTCTGCCGCGGCGAGGATGTAGCCGCCAAGCGCTTCGGTATCCGGGGGCACGGCATTGGAGCGCTATACACGCGCACGGGACGGCCCTTCTTCGATGATCCCGCACTGGAGTCTGCCTTCCTCGACCGACTCCGCGCTGCGCTGACGAACGCGGACTTCTGGAAGAAGCTCGAGTCGGATTGGCTTTGTCTCGACGCGGAGCTCATGCCGTGGTCTGCAAAGGCTCAGGAGTTGCTGCGGTCCCAGTACGCGCCTGTTGGGGCGGCGTCTCGTGCCAGCATGGCTGCGGCTCTCGCTGCTCTGCGGCTCGCGGCGTCCCGCGTCGCGGAGGTAGACGGGCTCGTGGAGCGCTATGCTGCTCGGCAAGAGTGCGTCGAGAAGTATACGGATGCGTATCGGCGCTACTGCTGGCCGGTCTCCAGCATCGAGGATCTCAAGTTTGCACCTTTTCACGTTCTCGCGTCCGAAGGGCGTGTGCATGCCGACCGCGATCACATATGGCACATGAAGACGCTCGCCGAGGTTTGCGACGGGGGTGGTCGCCTGCTCCACAAGACGGCTTTCAAGGTCGTCGACCTGACCAGTGCCGAGAGTCAAGCGGAGGGCATCGCATGGTGGGAAGCGCTCACCGAGAGGGGCGGCGAGGGGATGGTCGTCAAGCCGATCGAATGGCTGATGCGCGGAAAGAAGGGGCTGGTCCAGCCCGCGTTGAAGTGCCGCGGCAAAGAGTACCTGCGCATCATTTACGGGCCGGAGTACACGCTGGAGGAGCACATCGCGCGACTACGCGCGCGAGGGCTTGGGCCCAAGCGATCCTTGGCTCTTCGCGAATTCGCTCTCGGGCTGGAGGCCTTGCATCGCTTCGTCGAACGGGAACCGCTTTATCGGGTGCATGAATGTGTTTTCGGGGTCCTTGCATTGGAAAGCGAGCCCGTGGATCCGCGACTATGAGTACAGCCGCCGATCGGGAAAGGGAGCCGCTCGAGCGGCCCCCTCCCACAGCACCGTACGTACGGGTCGGTATACGGGGAACCACCTGTTTCGCGCGTAAGGTACCTTCTTTGACGAGACGACTCACCACGGTGTGGCTGACCTGAAGGTGTGTAGCGGCCTGGTCGAAGGCTACCTAGTCGGCTGGTTTGTCGTATTTGGGTAGCCGGTGATGGTGACGCAGGTTGACCACACGATGAGCATGCCACGATTGACCCTGTCCGCTCTTGATAACCCAACCGGTTGAGTATCGCGACGATCGCTTTGTCCTCTGCGACCTTCGAGAACTCTCGAACAAGCTCCACACATCGGCATCTGGAGAACGACTGTTCTTTCCGCGGCCATTGCGCGGCACACGCAGCTGCGTATGCACATGGCAGGAAGGCGGCCGTAGGTTAAGTCGGGGTCAGAACCGGATCCGGGAAATCCGGCCATCCGGGACCGTAGGGGGGCTGGCGGAAACGGAGGCTACGGTTGATGCTACACGGGCACGTACAGTGGAAACGCCGAAACAGCCAAGCTTCAGCCTAAGGTTGCGCGCGTCGCACTTCTATCCCGACCTGAAAACCGGAAACCTATGACCTCGATTAACCATTAAAAGCGTCGAAGCGATTTTAATTTGATCAAGCGCCGCAAAAAACGATGAGTCAACGATAATCGATAATTACTCGCAAGAGAAAAATACATATGGAATTTAGATGGCCGACTAACCCAGGAGGCAACCATTTGAAGCCCTTGGGCGATGGAGACGATACGCCCTGGTCTGGAGTAAAGATAACAGGGAGTTTGGCTTGCTTTTGATTATTATCTGGGCAGTCATCACATCCGGGTTGATCCTGGCTTATTTAGAAGACTCAAGGGATTTTACTGAAGCGCAATACCTGTTTGTAACCGTTCTTCTTAGTTCGATTATTTCCCTTTTGTTGATAACTGGTATTTTAATGCGTTACGGCAGTAGAGCGATCCTTATACTTGATTCTAACAAGGGTATACTGTGGAAATGTGCATTATTTACTGGAAAACCCCGCAAGGCCTACTCAACAAGGGAATTATTATTGCTAATCGAGCCCATGTATGACAATAACGAAGGTGGCTGAAAAATATCCGCCCCTTCCTGGAAGACTTTGGCAATGTCTTAAACCTGCGTGCTAAGCAATATCAAATGAAAAAAGGATATGGAGATCCAGAAAAGCGGTTGTTTGGATAAATTGCCGAAGAACTTGAGGAAGTCGGTTTAGCCACTAGTAACCCATGATGCCGAAGGCCGTCCGGACGGTATTGAATATAAGAAGATGGCAATCTACCTGAATCTAGCAAGCCCAACGTCTCGCCTCAAGCGCGTGGCGCAGCCGCGTCGCCTTGGAGGCGCTTGTTAGATTCCTTACTCAACATTGTCGTTAATACCTGAGCTAATTCTATCTGTTTCCGGGGAATACCAGATTGCAGTAACAATACCTTTAACATTTGATAGCTGTAGAAACCCCCAAAATCGACTGTCATTACTATTATCACGGTTATCGCCAAGTACAAATAGCGAATCTGGAGGCACAATTACTTCTTTCATATCGACGGAGTATGGTTCTTTTGTTACTTCATTTGATATATATGGTTCAGATATTGGAACGCCATCTATATATGTAATTGCGCCTTTTATTTCTACTCTTTCTCCTGGTAATCCAACAATGCGTTTTACATAAGTAATACTAGGATCTTTCGGATACCTAAAAGTAATTATTTGGCCCCTTTTATGGTTGAAGCCTATTAAGTAGCCACGTGTGTCTGTAGCAATAAGCTCGCCTGGCTTTAGTGTCGGAGCCATATTACTTGATACATTTCGGTGATTATCGAAACCGAAAACATATGATCGAAATGTCATTAAGATATTTAATGAAACAATGAGCACGACAAATAGACCAACGTATACATACCACCTGTTGTATTTTTTTAACTCATAATCTTTATGCCTTCGCGATTGAATTACACCATCTATAATCAACAATACAATAACTAATAAGTAGACACCTTGCGCAATATAAAAACCCCATAGTGTTTCAGCTGCTCCCATCCAGCCAAGTGCAGCTATAATCAAAATACCCGAAATGAGGATAACAAACCCTCTTTTAGGCATCCCCAAATAGATGTGCCCTAGTGGTGGTGCGATGAGGTTCGAAATTCCTGCAAATACTGCACTTCTTGGTTTGGCCACAAATTACTCCGTGTCCCGTGGTAGGAATCGCCGGGTAGGTCGGGGCCTCGCGGCCCCTTCCCCCCTCAGAACCGTACAAGCGACTTTCACCGCATACGGCTCAAGCATGACAAACGCCGTTATGACGCGACGACGCGGTTCGACTATCTGGCTCCTTGCGCTTGGATGGATGGCAGTCGGTGTGGTA
>Ga0210096_1000082_pt1 | contig 44749 bp, 44 predicted proteins | sample China_Galinas_PW_4_FD_184864 | JGI IMG/M metagenome (GOLD analysis project Ga0210096, IMG submission 184864) | Wetland microbial communities from San Francisco Bay, California, USA, that impact long-term carbon sequestration - China_Galinas_PWA_D2... | ecosystem: Environmental > Aquatic > Marine...
GATCGGGGCGGTGGTGGCGGCGCGGGTGCGCATGACCGCCATGCCGCAGCTGGTGGCCGCCCTGCACAGCTTCGTCGGCCTGGCCGCCGTCCTTGTGGCTATAGGCACCTACCTCAACCGTCGCACAGAGGGCAGCATCGATCTGGAGCTCATGGCGGAGCTGTCGGTGGGTATCGTCATCGGGGCGATCACCTTCACCGGGTCGGTCATCGCGTTTGCCAAGCTCCAGGAGCTGATGAGCGGCAGCCCGGTACTGTTCAAGGGCCAGCACCTGCTCAACGCGATCATGGGGGTCGCCGCGGTGGCCCTGGCCGTGCACTTCGGTATGACCGGTAGCCTGGTCTCCCTGGCGCTGATGACCTTGATCGCCTTCGTCATAGGGGTGACCCTGATCATTCCCATCGGCGGGGCGGACATGCCGGTAGTGATCTCCATGCTCAACAGCTACTCGGGCTGGGCCGCAGCGGCCACGGGTTTCACCCTGGGCAACAAGCTGCTGATCATCGTCGGGGCCCTGGTGGGCTGCTCGGGCGCCATTCTCTCCTACATCATGTGCAAGGCGATGAACCGCTCCATCTTCAACGTGGTGTTCGGCGGCTTCGGCACCGCCGGGGGAGAGGTCTCCGCTGCTGGCCAGGCCGCCCAGAAGGGCGTCAAGTCGGCCTCGGTCGAGGATGCGGTCTACTGGATGGAGGATGCGGGAAAGATCATCATCGTGCCCGGCTACGGAATGGCGGTGGCCCAGGCCCAGCACGCCATCAAGGAGTTCATGGTGCAGCTGGAGGCCCGCAACGTCGAGGTGATCTTCGCCATCCATCCGGTAGCCGGGCGCATGCCGGGCCACATGAACGTGCTGCTCGCCGAGGCGGACATCCCCTACGACAAGGTGCTGGAAATCGACGAGGTCAACCCCGAGTTCTCCACCGCGGATGTGGCGCTGGTAGTCGGTGCCAACGACGTGGTCAATCCCGCCGCCGAGAACGACCCGTCCAGTCCGATCTACGGCATGCCCATCCTCCAGGCCGCCAAGGCCCGTCAGGTCTACTTCCTCAAACGCTCCATGCGCCCCGGCTACTCCGGGGTGGACAACCTGCTCTTCTACCAGGATAACACCTCCCTGGTGTTCGGCGATGCCAAGGATACCATCGAGGGAATGGTCAATGCGCTCAAGGGCAGGGGACACTAGTCTCGGACCCGGTCATAGCGGACGGAGCACCGGCACACCCACTTCCGCGGGCCGCCAGTCGGGCCAGGGTGGCGTTGGCATCCTCTGACGATCAGGGCTTGATGCCCCCGGGCCCTTGGGCTATGTTCATCGGTACCCCAAGGTCTGCCAGGGATAGCAAGCGCACGCGCCGGCGCGGGTGGCCGCCGCCCGGGCCCCGGAAAAGCCCTTCGCATCTTCGAGCCCAATCCATGGCCTGGCTCTGTCGGATTTTTCGCATCGGACCGCTGCTTGCTGCAGCCTCTCTCCTCTGCTGCCACCCAGCCGCCTCCGCCGGAGAGGACGAGCCACAGCTGTCACCCTTCCTGGTGCGCACCGACCTGGGCTGGATCGACTGGCAACAAGGCCTGGTCTACGGCGTCGGGAAGGCGAGCCTGCCGGCCAACGGTGACTCCAAGCTCCGGGCCATGCGGGCGGCCACGGCCGCGGCCAGGGCGAGCATCGTCAAGCTCGCCTATGGCATCCAGCTCAACGACAAGGACCGAATCGAGACCTATGACGGCGGGCGTCTGGCGATCTCCGTCGAGGCCTTCATCAAGGACAGCGAGGTTGCCGGCGAGCTTGTCGAGACAGATACAGAGCCCCACTACAAGGTGACCCGCGTAGCCCCCCTGAGCGGCATCGATGGCCTGACGGGCGCAATACTGCCCCGTTTGGGGGCGGGAATTCCGCCGAGTGCCCTTTCCGAGGCCGACTCGGCGTGGGAGGACGAGGAGGACCGGCCGTGGCTGCTGCTCGATGCACGACACCTGAAGGGGGCCGGCCGTGTGACACCGGCGCTCTTTCCCAGGATACTCTCGGCATCCGGGGAGATCCTCTATCGGCTGAGCAGCACCGATCCCCGGGCGGTGCGGCGTCACGGCATGGCCCAATACGTGACGAGCGATGCCCGTCTCGGCCACGAGGGCCAACCTGGGGCCGCGCTCGGGGACCCCGGTGTGTGGATCGGGCGGCTTCTCGGGGTCGGCGAAACCCTGGCAGAGGACGGCGGACACAGAAAGAAGCGGCGCAAGTATGTGGTCCAAAAGGCGGAGGACGTGGAGGGGCTGACCAATACCAATCTGGTGGTGAGCGAGCAGGATGCGCAGCGCCTCAAGCAGGAGGACAGCTCGTCGGAGATCCTCAAGAAGTGCCGGGTGATTGTAGTGGTCTCGGGTGTCGTGGGCGGTGTCGAAGGCCGTCTGCCAGAAGGGTCGACACATCTCGTGCGCGTCGAGCGCTGACTGGGTTCCCGCCCTCGCCGAAGGTGACGTCCATTGCCGGGGGTGGCGTGTTGCCTGAGCCTTGGGGCGGCTCTGATGATGCCGGCATTGACGATCGGAGGTGCTAGTGCCAGGCTCCGCCGCGCGCAGCTTCCGGTTGCGCTGCTGGCCAGCTGCCTGGTCACGGGTGGGGGCTGGATGCTCCACCGACTGGGTCTGTTCCAGGCCAGCGATCACCTGATCTACGACCTGCGCCAGGTCTGGCGCGGTCCGCTCGAGCCTACCGGAGACCTGGTGCTGGTGCTGATGAACGAGGCCAGCTCGGTGGAGCTGCAGCGTCGCAAAGGCACCTGGTCCCGGGCGCAGCTGGCCCAGGCCCTGGATAATCTTTGCGTGGCCGGGGCGGAGATCATCGGTTTGGATCTCGTTTTCGCTGCCCCGGACCCCGACCCCCAAACCGATCTTCGCCTGGCCAAGGCGATGGAGGACTGCAACAACCTGGTGTTGGCCAGGGTCCTGTCCAACCCGGGGACCGGCGAGATAGAGCCGCTACCCCTGTTTCAGGATGTCATGATCGGCGACGGATTCATCGATATGCATCTGGACGACGACCAGGTGCTCCGCCGGATGCGCTTTCTCAGCGCGACGCCCTACGCGGGTGGCGGCGTCGAGCTGCTTCCCTCTTTCGCGCTGGAGCTGGCGCGCTCCTATCTCAACATAGAGTTCGACTTCGATCTCTCGCGCCCGGATGCCATGGTGATGGGCACGCAGGGTGGCCGCCAGCTGCGGCTGCCTTATCCTGAGCTGCTGATCGATTACGCCGGGAAGCAGGAGGTGTTTCGCCGTCTGTCCTATGCCGACGTGGTGAAGGGACGGTTCGAGCGACAGGTGGTACACGGAAAGCTGGTCCTCGTCGGAAGTAGCCTCTTTCTGCAAAAGGACTTCTTCGTGACCCCCCTGTCGCGCTTTCGTCGCGCCGAGCCCGTAGCCAGCGCCGGGCTGGGTGAGACTCTGGAGTCGGTGGATGTCCGCCGGGAGCCGGGCGTCGCGGTGCACGCCAATGCGGTCGACGCCATCCTTGCCCAGCGCTACATCCGGTCCTTGGGCAACGGCTTGTTGATCCTGCTCGCCGTCTTGACGGGTGCCGTGGGTCTGGTGTTCTACCTGCCACGCCTGGCGCTGATCTCCGCGGCCGGACTCCTGGTCGGCTTCCTGGGGGGTGCGCTGGCACTCTCTTATGGCGCGTTCCGTTATCTGAGCCTGTCCGTCGATATCACCCATGTCCTGGTCATCTTCTCCGGTCAGTTGGTGGCGGGGCTTGCCTTCCAGCGCCGGCTTGCCCGGCGAAAGGCGCGCCTGGTCCAAGAGCTGTTCGGCAAGTATGTCTCGCCGGAGGTCGTCAAGGGCTTGGTCGAAGACGGGGCGGGGATCTCGCTGGAAGGGGAGAGGTGCGAGCTGACAGTGTTGTTCAGCGACCTTCGGGGCTTTACCGCCCTATCGGAGCAGCTGGACCCCACAGAGACCGCCGCCCTGTTGAATCGGTATTTCGATACCATGATCCCTATCGTCTTCGATCACAGGGGTACGGTCGACAAGCTGATGGGGGATGCCATCATGGCCTTCTTCGGGGCGCCGATTCGGATGCAGGATCATGCGGTCAAGGCCGCGGAGACGGCGCTGGGGATGGTCGAGGCCATGGGCCCGTTACGGGAGAGCGGTATCCCCGGGGCCGAGCGTTTGCGTGTCGGAATCGGCATCAGCACCGGCAGCGTCATCCTGGGCAATCTGGGCAGCCGGCGCTTCATGGATTACACGGTGCTCGGCGATACGGTGAACCTGGGCTCTCGGCTGGAGGGGCTGAACAAGGTCTACGGTACCCGGATCATCGTCAGCGAGCCCTCGGCCCGTCAGCTGGACGACCGTTTTCTGTTGCGTGAGCTGGACCGGGTGCAGGTGAAGGGCAAGGAGACGGCAGTCGCCATCTATGAGCTGGTCGGTCTGCGCGCCGAGGTCGACGAGGCTTGCCGAGGGGCCATGGCCTTGTTCCACCAGGGACTTTGCGCCTACCGAAGGCGGGACTGGGAAGATGCGTCGGAACGCTTCGACCAAGCGTTGCAGCGGCTGCCCGCGGACGAGGCGTCCCAGCTATACCTGGAACGGATCGAGCAGTATCAGGAGGCCGGACTCCCCGAAGGATGGGCGGGGGTGACGGCATTCGACCACAAATGATTGTCGGAGAGAGCCGTTAGCTATTAGCCATTAGCTATTAGCCCGAGTGGATCAATCGCTAACCGCTAATCTCTCTACAAACCTTCTTACTCGTTCCCTTCTATCCCGTGATACTTGGCGGACCAACATTTTGAAGATTGTCGGCATAGATACGGGCGGTACCTTCACCGACTTCGTGCTCTTCGACGGGTTGGGGCTTCGGGTGCACAAGGTGCTGTCCACCCCGGATGCGCCTGAGCGGGCGATTATCCAGGGATTGGAGGAACTCGGCCTGACCTTCGAGGGTCTCACCGTTATTCATGGATCGACAGTGGCCACCAACGCGGTGCTGGAAGGCAAAGGAGTACGCACCGCCTATATCGGCAATCGAGGTCTGGGGGATCTCCTTACCATCGGCCGTCAAGCCCGATCTCAGCTCTACGCTCTGCAACCTGAGCCGCGCCCGGCGCCCGTTCCCGCTGAGCTGTGTCTGGAGACCGGCGGACGCCTGGGTGCCGATGGCCGTGTCGTAGAGCCCCTTACCGAGGCGGACCTGGAGGCACTGACCGCTCGTTTGGTCGAGCTGTCGCCCCGGGCCGTGGCGATCAACCTCTTGTTCTCCTATCTGGACAGCGAGGCGGAGCGGCGCATCGAGGCGGCGGTCCCGGCCGGGGTGTTCGTCTCCCGGTCCTCGGCGGTTCTGCCTGAGATCCGGGAGTATGAGAGAGGCATAGCGACCTGGCTGAACGCCTGGGTCGGCCCCCTGGTGGAAGGCTACCTGAAACGGCTCGCTGGCCGGCTTCCCGGGGCGAGGGTCTCGGTGATGCAGAGCTCCGGTGAGACCATCGCGACTGAGCAGGCGGGCGGTCACGCCGTGCGGATGCTGCTGTCGGGGCCGGCGGGCGGGCTGGTCGGCGCCCGTTTCGTGGGGGCGGAGGCGGGGCTGGATCGGTTGCTGTCGTTCGACATGGGCGGTACCTCGACCGACGTGGCCCTCATCGACGGCGAGCCGCGGCTGACTGGGGAGGGTCGAATCGGACCCTATCCCGTGGCTGTTCCCATGGTGGACATGCACACTATCGGTGCGGGCGGGGGCTCCATCGCTCGCATCGATGCGGGCGGCATGCTCCAGGTGGGCCCGGAATCGGCGGGCGCTGCGCCCGGACCCGCGTGCTACGGGGCAGGGGGGCAAGAGCCCACGGTGACCGATGCCAATCTGATTCTGGGCCGGCTTCGGGCGGACGCCTTCCTGGGCGGCCGGATGCGTTTGGACGAAGGCGCAGCTCGGGCCTCCCTCGCGCCCATGGCACGGCGTCTCGGCACGACCGAGGAGGAAGCGGCACTTGGTGTGATCCGGGTGGCCAACGAGCATATGGCCCGGGCGCTGCGGGTCATTTCCGTACAGCGCGGGATAGACCCCCGAGGCTTTGCCCTGGTCTCATTCGGCGGGGCCGGCGGCCTGCACGTGTGCTCTCTGGCCGAAGCCTTGGACATGAGCCGGGCGTTGGTGCCTGTGCATGCCGGGGTGCTTTCCGCCCTGGGGATGTTGGCGACGCGACCGGGTCGGCAGCTGTCGGTGACCCGTCTGGGTCTCCTCGCGAAGCTGACCCAGGAAGAAGTCCAGGGAGAGGTCGACCGGCTGATCGAGCGTGGGGCATTGAGCCTGGCTGAGGAAGGAGCGAGCCGAGAACAGTTGCACGCTGCGCCGTCTTTGGACTTGCGCTATCGCGGACAATCGTACACCCTAAACCTACCCTGGCGCGGTCTGGACGGGGTGGAGGAGGGGTTTGCCGCCGTGCATTTCGCACGCTACGGGCATCGCATGGAGGTGCCGGTTGAGCTGGTCAACATCCGGGTGGGGCTGGAGGGACCTGACCAGGAGCTGGTCCTGGGCTCGTTGGAGTCGTCGGGGCCGGCGTCCCCGATGAGCTGGTCCAGGATGTACGGAGTCGCGGGCGAAGTAGCGGTCTATGCGCGCCACCGGCTGGGCCAGGGTCAAGCGGTGGCCGGACCAGCGTTGGTGACCGAGGAGGTTGCCACAACCTGGATCTCCCCTGGGTGGGAGGCTCGGGTCCACTCGAGCGGTAGTCTGTTGCTGGTGAAGCAAGCTGCCTCTCAATCATCGGTATGAAGGTTTGAAATCCATGTTTGGAGAATTTCTATTGAACGGTCTATTGGATATTTCCTGGTGGCAGCTGGTATTGGTCGGGCTAGGATTGACCCATCTGACCATCGCGTCGGTCACCATCTTTCTGCATCGGGCCCAGGCCCATCGAGCCCTGGACCTGCACCCGGCGATTGCCCACGCGTTTCGCTTCTGGCTGTGGCTGACCACCGGGATGGTCACCCGAGAGTGGGTGGCGGTGCATCGCAAGCATCATGCTCGTTGTGAGACACCCGAGGACCCGCACAGCCCTCAGGTCCTGGGGCTGAGGAAGGTGCTCTGGGAAGGCGCAGAGCTGTATCGCGGGGCCGCCGCGGACCCGGAGCTGGTGGCACGTTTTGCCCACGGCACGCCTGACGATTGGCTCGAGCGCAGGCTCTACAGGCCCTACAATTTCTTGGGGGTTTCGATTCTGTTGGTAGCCGACACCCTGCTGTTCGGTATACCGGGTGTCGCCTTGTGGGCGGTGCAGATGATCTGGATCCCCTTCTGGGCGGCCGGCGTCATCAACGGGGTCGGACACTATTGGGGCTATCGCAGCTTCGAGTCGCCGGATGCGGCCACCAATATCTCGCCCCTGGGCTTGCTGATCGGTGGTGAAGAGCTGCACAACAACCACCACGCCTTTCCGAGCTCGGCCAGGCTTTCGGTCAGGGCCTGGGAGCTGGATATCGGCTGGCTCTACATCCGGACCCTCTCGGCGCTGGGCCTGGCGCGGGTGAAGAAGATCGCACCCCGGCCCGCGCTGGTGCAGGGAAAGGAGACGGTGGACATGGATACCCTGAGGGCGGTCATAGTCAACCGTATGCACGTGCTCGCTAGCTACGCCCGGGATGTGGTGGGGCCGGTATCGCGAAAGGAGCTGTGTGGGGCCGGCCAGTCCTGTCGGCGCATCAGTCGCCAGGCCCGTAAGCTCTTGCTGGCGGGAGAGAGGCGCTTGGATGCGCTCAAGCGGGATCGTCTGAGCCGGCTGCTGGAGGGGCATCAGGCGCTACGCACCGTCTACCAGTTCCGTCAGCGCCTCCAGTCGGTGTGGGAGCGCACAGCGACCAGCCAGGACGGGTTGCTGGAGTCGCTCCAGGAGTGGTGCGGTCAGGCCGAGGCCACGGGTATCCGCTCGTTGCAGGAGTTCGCGCGCCGTCTGCGCCAGTACTCCTTGCAGGCGGTCGGTTGAAGCAAAAGCAAACCCGCCATCGGCGGGTTTGCTTTGGAGCGTACGGGAAGGCGCCTTATTTGATCTTGCCTTCCTTGTACATCACGTGCTTGCGCACGACCGGGTCGAATTTCTTGATCTCCATCTTGCCCGGCTGATTACGCTTGTTCTTGGTGGTCGTGTAGAAGTGGCCGGTACCGGCGCTCGAGATGAGTCGGATCTTGTCGCGCATCGTCTGCTACCTCACACCTTTTCGCCGCGGGCACGCATCTCGGACAGCACGCTGTCTATGCCTTTCTTGTCGATGATGCGCATACCCTGGGAAGTGACACGCAGGCGAACCCAGCGGTTCTCGCTCTCGACCCAGAACCGATGATAGTGCAGGTTGGGCAGGAAGCGGCGCTTGGTCTTGTTGTGGGCGTGGGATACGTTGTTCCCCACTACCGGTCGCTTGCCGGTGACCTGACAGACTCTGGACATGGCAGGATTCTCTATGGACTTATGGACTGACGGGTTTGGCCCGCACCGGGGCAGTTTAGCCGGCATTGTGAGCGGCGGGCTGCCTGTTAAAGCAGGTTTTTATAGCAGAGAGCCCGACGCTGTGCAAGCCGTGTGGCACGTGCGAGCCTGCCCGGCCATCCGCGCTCCGACCGTTTGGGCGCCCTGGCAGCCGGATGCCGCGCGACCTGGCCGGCGGCAAGCTATGGTCCTGGATGAGTCCGTATTTCGCGGGCACCGACATGAGGCGGCCCATCGACCACCAAACCAGGTTCATCGCCTTCCTGAGGGGCGGGCTCGCCAGCTACTCGGACGAGCAGCTTCGGAAGGTGCGCAGTCACGCGGCCATAGACCGGGAGGCGTTCGAGGAGATGGTGGATCTGCTCACCGAGACTCTGGAAGGATTTCGACGTCTCCGACGAGGATGTGGCTATAGTCAGAGACGCTTTGGAGCGCGGGGCGCCCCTGGTGGTCATCCGCAGGCGACGCCGATGCCTCCTTAACCGCGCGCATTCCGATCATGAAGCCGGATCGTGCCCTGGAGCGGCTGGCCAAAGACCGTTCCTATGAGCTGATCAAGGACGACTTCGCGTTCACGCTTGGCGGCGCGGTTGAGATCAACGGCTTTGGCACGAAGGAGCCGTATCTTCTGGAGCGCGAGCTGGATCTGCGCTAGTACCGCAACTTCCGATCGCGGCAGTAGCCAGGCCACCTGTCCGCTCCCCGAATCCGTATCCGCTCAGTTGTTCCGTCGCCTTATGGCAAGGGGCGACGTGCCCTCAGCGTTCCGAGAAGCGCGAGAGCGGGCTAAACTTAATTCGTTTCAGAGGAGCCGCGAGGGTACCCCACGCATTGAGCGGTTGCCTCGGCATTCTCGATGAGCTGGCATCTGGTACAAATATTGATCTTTGCTACGACCGTCTAGGCCTGACGATTCGAATGCATCCGTGGGCGCCTCGAACATCGAAAAGGTGGATCTGCAGCTGTTCCATGAAAGCCTCAATCGATCGACTGCCAATCCGGCGTTCTTCGTGGAAGCCTGGCTGTCCCAGTGAGAGTGGTGCATGGCCTGATAACGGCTTGACAAGACTGGCATGAGGGCTCATCGCGCCGGCTCGGCACAGGGATCAGTCGAGTCGTACAACGCCCCCCAAGGCGCCGTAGATGCCAAGATTTTCCCAAGGATTCACACAAGAGCAGGTTTCCGGGAGGAGCACACAGATGCGTATAGGATGGCGAGTGGTGGGGACAGGGCTTATCGCGGCCTCGCTTTGGGCGGCGGCATCCGACGTGTTGGCGGGCTGGCAGCGTATCGACGTGCCCATGGAGCCCTTTATCGACGCCACCGGGGTCACGCGCACTCCGAGCTGCTCGGGTGGGCCCGTCAAGGGCGACGACGGCTGGGCGGTCGGTGACAGGCAGTTCTCCTTCTTCGTACGCCCGGGAGACGACAGCCGGCTGGTCATCGCTCTGGACGGGGGTGGCGCCTGCTGGAATGCTGCCACCTGCGTCGGCTCGGTCCTCGCGGACAACGCCAGCTACGAGGCCGAGGTGACCGAAGATGTCGCCTACCTGGACAACGCCTCCGGCATCGGCGATGTCGGTGAGCCGTCCAATCCCTTTCGCGACTTCACCCTGGTGCTCGTTCCCTACTGTACGGGAGACCTTCACTGGGGCTCACGAGAGACCGTTTACCAGCACACGGGAGCGCGCGGACAGGTTACGGAGTGGACCATCCATCACCGGGGGTTCGACAATCTGCTCGCGGTGACCCGTTGGCTGGAGGACCATTACTCGGGTGCGGGCAAGGGCCCGACCAAGGTCGTGGTGGCAGGTGCCAGCGCAGGGGGCTATGGGGCCATGCTCGCGTCCTCGGTGATCCGGGAAGGCCTGGGGGCGGGCACCGACATGAGCGTCGTCGTCGATTCGGCCAATGGCGTAATCACCCCGGAGGTCTATCGCGATGCCTTTGGGGGCTCAGCCCTGAGCAACGGCGCCTGGGGCGTGGAGACGACAGCACCGAGTTTTCTTCAATCCTTGCTCGCCCTCGGGTATCGGATACTGCCGCTGAGCATCTTCACCGCCCTGTCCTCCGAGTATCCGGATATTCGTTTCGGCCAATACACGCGGGCCTGGGACAGCATTCAGATCTATTTCTTCAACATCTCCAAGCATTCTGAGGACATCCGCTTGTGGCAGCGGCCGGGGCCTTTGCTGGAGTCTGCCGGGGAATGGTCGGCGCGTGCCCGCACCTTGATGGCGCTGACCACCCTGCTGCCGAGCTACCGTCGCTATCTCGGCAGCGGCGTGTTGCACACGATCTTGGTAACCGATGAATATTACACCGAGCGATCGGCGGGGGGTATATCCTTCAACCAGTGGGTGACCGACCTGGTGAGCCCCCCGGTCTCGGGACACGGCAGCTGGCGGAATCTCTCCTGTGCCCCCGGCTGCCTCGGGCTGGATCAGCTGACACCCTCCGCGTTGCTGAATGCGGCCGGGAAATAGTGGCCGCAAAGTGACCTCGGTCAGGTTCAGGCGAGCCTGTGCTCCGCACGGGGCTTATGCGATGGACCCGAGCGCGTGCCTGCAGGGAGACTACGACAGCGACGGTGTCGGCGATGCCTGCGATGCCCATCCCTTCCGTGCCCAAGACGTTGCCGCGCCGGACGGCAGCGAAGGGATTGCAGACGTGGAGATATGGGTCGAGGACTGACGCTGGTCTGCCGATCACGGTGTGTTGAGTTGAGCAAGTTGATCACGGCAGCTAGACCGAAGCCTGTGCATGCGCCTTCCCCGCCTTGGTCCAGGATGACGGAGCTTTCGCTTCGGTTGTCCGGCTTGGGTGGGAGCGGGATCAGGGCGGGCTCATACATGCGGTCACAAATATCCCGTGGATCCTTACGGACGCTGAGTATTCGGTGGATGCCAGCGATCTTCACGGCCGTCATCTGGGTGTCGAGGCTTTTGATTGTTCTTGGCTCGGCACCTGCCAAGCCTAGCGGCTCTCTCACGCGGCGATCTTTGCGCCAAGAAGGAAGCCACTCACGATCCACTCGATTCTTGGAATAGGCCCAGATATCTGCCGTATCCCTCCTTTTCCAGCGCATCTTTGGGGATGAAGCGTAACGCCGCGGAGTTGATGCAGTAGCGCTTGCCCGTGGGAGGGGGGCCGTCGTCGAACACATGGCCCAGGTGGGAATTGCCGAATCGGCTGCGCAGCTCGGTGCGTGGATAGAGCAGCTTGTAATCGGTGTTGCGTACGATCGATGCGGCTTCCAGGGGGCGGGTGAAGCTGGGCCAGCCGGTACCCGAGTCGTACTTGTCCGTGGAGGAGAAGAGGGGCTCGCCGGTCACCACGTCCACATAGATCCCCTCGCGCTTGTTGTCCCAATAGGCGTTCTCGAAAGGGGGCTCTGTGGCCGCATGCTGGGTGACCTGGAGCTGCAAAGGTGTCAGACGCTTGCGTAGAGCCTGCTCCGGGGGCTTGGGGTAGCGGCCGGCGGCGGGGGCATACTTCCCGTAGTCCAGCTTCAGCTGCTCGCTCCAGGTCTTCTCCAGGTACCGGTCGCGTCCCGAGCCGTACCGGTAGAACCGATAGCGAAGCGGATTCTTGTCGTGATAGTCCTGGTGGTAGTCCTCCGCCCGGTAGAAGGTGGTGGCCGGTAGTACGGCGGTCACCAAGGGCTTGGTGTAGCGGCCGCCGGCTTCGAGCGCGGCCTTGGACTTCTCCGCCGCCTCACGCTGGGCCTCGTCATGGTAGAAGATGGCGGTGGTGTACTGCTGTCCGCGGTCGACGAATTGCCCTGCCGGATCGGTGGGATCGATCATCCGCCAAAAGGCCTGCAGCAGCCCTTCGTAGCTGACGAGACTGGGGTCATAGTGCACCTCCACGCTCTCGCGGTGGCCTGTGCCACCTGCCGAGACGGCCCCATAGCTGGGGTCCTTCACTGTCCCGCCGGTATAGCCCGAGATCGCGTCCACCACTCCTGGCACCTTCTCGAAACCGGCCTCCACGCACCAGAAACAGCCGCCGGCGAAGGTAGCCACGGCAAGCGGAGCCTGGCTGTTGTCGAGAGGATTGGGGCGATCTTCCGACCGGCCGGTGACGAAGACCGCAACAAGGACCGCGGCCAGCGCCAGCCCCAGTACCAGGTATCTCATCGAGCTCTCCTCTTGGCTTTGGGTATACCCACTAGACCCGTCGGGAGAGGAATTTATTCCACCTTGGCTGCCTCATTGCGGGACACAGAGCCCTTGGCGCAGCCGGTCGCGGACGGTCTCCCTGACCAACCTTTCCATGGCGTCGGCCTGCTCCTCCATGCTGTCCAGCAGGCCGAGCTGGGTGCGGCAACGGTCCAGGTTCTGCCCAGGACGATCGGTCTTGAAATAGTGGTCGCCTGCCAAGTGATCGGTGAGGAAACGCATGGTCAGCTCCAGGGTGATGACCCGGGGAGCGGCGGCGAGAAGCTCGGCCTCCCCCTGGGTGAGAAGCGGGCCCATGCCGGTCACCCAGCCTCGCAGCAGGCCCTCGAACAGGGACAGTCGGAGCCGGCCCGACCCGCTGCCTTCCGGTCGGGAGGCCGCGGCGCTCCTGACCAGATCACCGAAGTCATGCAGGGCCAGGCCGGGCATCACCGTGTCCAGATCGATGACGCACAGGGCCTGGTCGGCTCGGTGATCGAACAGCAGGTTGTTGATCTTGGTGTCGTTGTGCACGGGGCGCTCCGGCAGGGTGCCCTCGGCCTGGGCTCGCGCCAGCAGGGTGACGGTGTCTTCTCTCGCGAAGATTCGATCCAGCTCCGGGGCGGCCTTGCCGGCGCGGCCCATCGGGTTCGCCTCAGCGCACTCGCGCAGTGCCCGCAGGCGGGCGGGGGTGTCGTGGAAGCCCGGCAGGTGCTCGTGGAGTCGCGGCGGTGGCAGGTCCGCCAGCTGGTGCACGAAATGGCCGAAGGCACGGCCAGCCTCATAGGCGAGCTTGGGGTCTGTGACGCTCTGGAGCGTGAGACTGTCTTCGATAAAAAGGAAGCCTCGCCAGGAGCGCCCCTCGGAGTCGGTCCAAGTGGTGTCGCCATCGCGGGTGGGGATTAGGCTCAGGACCCGGCGCGGGTCTGCGCCTTCGGGCCCCATCTTTCGGGCCAGATGGGTCAGGACCCGGGTCAGATTGGCCATGAGCGAATCGGGCCGAGGGAATACCTGGTGGTTGATCGCCTGGATCACGTAGCGGCCGACGCGCCCATTCGTCCCGCGCGTCCTTACCCGGAAGGTGGGATTGATCAGGCCCTCACCCAAGGGCGCGATGGCGATCACCGGCCCGGCGAGCCGGAAGGCCGGTGCAACCAGAGTGCGGATGTATTCGATCATGCGAATTCGGCCGAACGAGTGATGCTTTTCAGAATTTCTCTGCGCGCTCTGCGTCTTTGCGGGAGTCGCCGACTCAGTCCCGGCCCACCGGTGCCTCGGGCTGCTCCTCGTGGATGAAGGTCTCGCCGCGGTAGAAACGGGCGGCGATAGTGAAGAGCAGAGCGGTGAGCACCATCATCGCGGTGAAGAAGCCGAAGTAATCCGCACCTTCGAGCTTGACCGAGCCATCGGGGTTGCGGATGAAGAAGTTGACCGCGCTGGTGAACAGGTTTCCGGCCGCGACCGAGAGCATGAAGAAGGACATGACGAAGGACTTCATCCTGCGCGGGGCCTGGGTATAGGCGAGCTCCAGTCCGGTATGGACACCATGACCTCGGAGGAGGTTAGCACCAGGTAGGCGAGCAGCTGCCAGCCGATGTGGGGCGTGCCGCCCTGGTCGATGCGCATGCCATAGAAGCTGAAACGCTCGGCCGCCTCGTTGCCAACGATGAAAGGGATGCCCGAAGGCATGGCCGAGGAGGTCAGGGGAGCGGTACGGTATCGGGTCATGGGCGGCGTTTTACGGGGATTCCGGTCGCCATGGATACCACAGATGCCTGCGGATCTCAGCTGCGTAGTTGCGCTGCGGGCGGACTGCGAGCATTGTCAGCGATATACACCCTACCGGGCAGCGGAAATGGAGAGAGACACAGATATCTTGATCGTCGGGGGCGGTATCGCCGGACTGACCCTGGCGCACTCCCTACTTGGATACGGCTTCCGGCCCCTGGTGATCGAGAGAGATCGGATCGCCCGCCAGGAGGGCGGGCTGGGAATTTACCGCAATGCGCTCAAGGTGTTGGACCATGTGGGTCTGCTGGAAGAGACCAAGGCCAGGGGCAACGAGGTGCTTCGCACCCGGCTGGACGATTCCGCCGGCCGTCGAATCCTGGAGACCGACTCGCCCAAGGTGGTGATCCTGAGGAAAGACCTTTGTGGTCTGCTCGCCGACAGCCTCCCGCCGGGTGTGTTGCAGATGGGGGAGTCTCTGGGACGCTTCGAGGACGATGGGCGGCGTGTGCGAGCCCACTTCGATTCCGGACGCGTTGAGGAGGCCGATCTGCTGGTGGGAGCGGACGGGGTAGGCTCCCGCGTATGTACCCAGCTGTTCGGCGAGCAGCCGACCCGATTCGCGAACTTCATCTACCGCGGCCTGGCTCCCCGGCCTGCCGATGCGGAGCTGCGCCTGATGAGGGCCGTAGTGGGTCGCGGTAGCAAATACCATGAGATCTGTCTCAACGAGCGTGACATCGGCTGGTCCATCACGACCAATGAGGTCGAGCGCCAGCATGCCTTGCCGGCGGACCAGGTCAAGCACATGCTGTTGCAGCGGGTCGGGAGCTGGAAATGTCGTGCGGCGGCGCTGATCGAGCAGACCCAGCCGGACTATTTGCTCCAGCACAGCGTCTATCAGGGCAGGCTGCTCCCGCGTTGGTATAGGGGACGCATCGTCGTCCTGGGCGATGCCGCCCATCCTCAACATCCGGCGCTGGGCCAGGGTGCCTGCATGGCCATGGAGAGTGCGGCGGCGCTGGCTGCCTGCCTGGCGGAGCTGAAGACCCTCGAGCAGGCGCTCGCGACCTTTCAACGCATCCGTTTGCCTCGTGTGCGCTTCGTGCTGCGCCAGTCCGGGCGTATGGCCCGCATGGGGCAGTGGGAGAAGCCGCTGATGTGCGGTCTTCGCGACATGGTCATGCGGGCGGGCTCAAGCTTCTCCTGGGCCCCGGCGAGTCGGATCTATCGGAGAATTCTGTTCTACGACATTTACAGCGAGATCCGTGCAAGCCTGCCACGGCTGGCGCCCTGATGGCCGGGTAAAGCGTCGTCTATCGAGTTTTTAATTTTAACAGGCCTCAGGAAGATGGATGCCTCTTTCCAGGAGCCGGTTTCCGACACCGAGCTCCTGCGCGGCCTTGCGCAGGGGCGTATATTGGTGCAGTGGTCGAGATCTTCTTTCTCCTTCGCGCTCGTCCTTCCTCTCCGAAGCCATGTCGAGCCGACAATCCTGTGAGACCAAGACAATGAGCATGCCAGCCGATCCCATGCAGACCGTCCTCGAGGGCCTGCGCAGCACTGTCGATCCCCTCGGTATCATGACCAGCCTGTGGGACGTTCAGCGGGCCTGGAGCCGCCATCCCCGCGAGCTCGCTGGCCGGCTGAGCCTCTTAGGGTCCGAGCTTTGGTCGCTCCACCTCGACGCCTATCAGTCTATGCTCGGGTTGGCGTCCGAGGACCCAGTGCCGGCCCGGGAGCGCGACCAGCGCTTCCAGGACGATGCCTGGGTCAAGAACCCCTACCTGAATCTGCTCAAGGACTACTACCTGGTGTACACGCGATGGGTGGAGGACAGCATCTTCGCCACCCCGGAGGTGTCCGAGAAGGGCCGCCGCAGGGCCGCCTACTGGGCTCGCCAGGGACTGAACGCCCTGGCACCGAGCAACTATTTCTGGACCAACCCCCAGGCGGTGCAGCGCTTTGTGGAGACAGGAGGTCGCAGCCTGCTGGCGGGCTTCAGCCACTGGCTCGGTGACCGGACGAAGGGTGATGTCTCCATGGTCGACGAGGAGGTGTTCCAAGTCGGTGTGAATCTGGCGACCACGCCGGGGAAGGTGGTGTTCCGCAACCCGTTGTTGGAGCTGATTCAGTACACGCCGACCACCGAGCAGGTGCGTGCGGTGCCCATCGTGATCGTCGCCCCCTGGATCAACAAGTATTACATCCTGGACATCAACCAGAAGAAGAGTCTAGTGCACTATCTGGTGGAACGGGGCTACACCGTCTTTGTCACCAGCTGGAAAAATCCCACCGAGGCGATGCGCGCCACCACCCTGGATGACTACATGCTGGAGGGGATACTGCGCGTGATGGAGGTGGCCCGGGACATCTGCGGCGTCCCGCAGGTGCACGCCGTGGGCTATTGCATCGGCGGAACCCTGCTCAGTGCCCTGATGGCCTGGCTCGCCCGCGCGGAGGAGCCCTCGCCCATCGCCCACTGGAGCCTGCTCACCACCCTGGTGGACTTCAGCAACCCGGGTGATATCGACATCTTCATCGACGAGGACAGCGTGCGCCATATCGAGCGCATGATGGAAAAGCGCGGCTATCTGGACGGCCGCGAGCTGGCGGTGTCCTTCCGGATGCTGCGCTCCAACAGCCTGATCTGGCACTATGTGGTGCACAACTATCTCTACGGCGAGGACCCGCCCCAGTTCGACGTCCTCTACTGGAACACCGACTGCACGCGCCTGCCCGAGGCCATGCACTCGGCCTATCTGCGGGACATGTACCTGGACAACAAGCTGGCACGCCCGGATGCGCTCAGCCTGGGAGGGCGGCCGCTGGATCTCGGCCGCATCGAGGCGCCTCTCTATGCGGTGGGCACCGAGCAGGACCACATCGCGCCCTGGAAAGAGACTTTCAAGATCTGCGCCCAGACGGGTGGGGCCGTGCGCTACGCGCTGGCCACCTCGGGCCACATCATCGGCATCGTCAACCCTCCGGTCGATCCGCCCAAGCGGCGTTTCTGGGTGGGCGACGCGGCGGGCGCCACCGACCCGGAGGCCTGGCGCGACTCCATGGTCAAGATGCCGGGCTCCTGGTGGGAGGACTGGGAGACCTGGCTGGCCGAGCGTTGCGGCCCAATGGTCGAGCCGCGGCCCTTGGGCACACAGGCCTATCCGGCCCTGGCTGATGCCCCCGGGACCTACGTGCTGGAGCGCTGACCGGCTGATGTCAGCAGACGGACAGGCACCGAGTCTTTCGACAGGGACTCGACCCGCCCGATGACACACGCGGCGGTATAGCCCAGGCGGTGCAGCTCGGCGATGCAGCCTTCGGCCTTCTCCGATGGCACCGAGGCGAGCAGGCCACCCGCGGTCTGGGGATCGAACAGCAGGGGATAGTGCGGGTGCCGAGCGGCGTCCTCAGGCCTCTGCACGGCGCGACGAAGCCGCAGGTTCTGGGGCTGGAGGCTGCTGAAGATACCCTGGGCCAGGGTCTCGCCGGCCCCGTCCAGTAGAGGCAGGGCGTCCAGGTTCAGCACGGCGCCGCAGGCCGAGGCCCGAGTCATCTCCACCAGATGGCCGAGCAGCCCGAAGCCGGTCACGTCGGTGCACGCGCTGGCGCCATGGCCGTGCAGGCAGGCGGCAGCGGCCTGGCTGGAGACCGTCATCGCCTCCAGGGCGGCCTGGACCCAGCGGCCTTTGGCACGGTAGCGCATGTGCGCGGCCAACAGAGTGCCGGTACCCAAAGGCTTGGTGAGGATCATAAGCTCCCCCGGAGACATGCCGCGCTTATGCAAAAGGGCGGAAGGATCGGCCAGACCGTTGACCACCAGGCCGAAGGCCAGCTCCGCACCCTCGCCCGAGTGCCCGCCCACCAGAGCCGCCCCACAGGCATCCAGGGCGGTCAGGGCCCCGGACATCAGTTGGAACAGCTGGTCCTCCATCACCGACTCCCGGCCGAAGGGCAGGGTGGCCACGGCCAGGGCCGATTGGGGATCGGCGTTCATGGCGAACAGGTCCCCCAAGGCGTGATTGGCGGCGATGCGACCGAACAGATAGGGGTCGTCGATGAAGGCGCGGAAATAGTCCACGCTCTGCACCAGCACCCGCCCTGTCGGCACCTGCAGGACCGCCGCGTCGTCAGGTGCCCCCAGGCCCAGCAGCACGTCGTCTCGCACCACCCCCGACAATCGCCCCATGACCCGCTCCAGCACGCCGCTGCCCACCTTGGCACCACAGCCGCCGCACCGCATCAGGGGCGTGGCCAGCTCGTTGAGAGCCGCTTGATCGGCCAGCCCAGGCTCAGAACTCGGCGCTGTGACCTCGGGCATCTCCGGCAGGTCGGCGAAAGACGCCATGAAGCGGCGGTCGATCCAGTCCTTCCACCACCATACCCAGTCGCCCTCGAGAGCCCAGCGCCCGCGCGAGGCCACTGCGTGGCGCCCGCCGGTGCTGATGAGACTGAGGAATCGGGTCTGGGGCCGGAAGGGCCGCGGCTTACGGCCGAGTGCCACTCGGCGCAGGTTGCGCTCCAGAGGTGGGCCCTGGCGCACCGCAAACACACCGGCCTTGGGGCGAGGCTCGCCCCCCATCACCGCCACGTCGCCGGCGGCGAAGACTTCCGGGTGGGAGACCGAGCGCAGTGTGTCGTCCACCCGGATGAACCCGGCCGCGTCCGTGGCTAGCCCCGCGGTCCGCGGCCAGTCGGGCGCTGCGGCCTGGGTGACCCAGAGCGCCGTCTCGGCAGGGACGACCGTGCCGTCTTCGCAGATCAGCCGGGAGGGGCCCACCTCGACGACTCTACGGCCGGTCAGCACCCGGACGCCTCGATTCGCAAGCGTTCGAAGCAGCCGCCGTCTGACGCCGGGGTTGTGGGTGGGCAGGATCTCGGAGGTGGCGGTGACCAAGGTGTGCTCGATGCCCCCCGGATCTTGCCCGGCCCGAGCCAGCTCGTCGGACAAACGCTGCCGGCTGGCCAGGGCCAGCTCTACCCCGCCGGCCCCACCACCGACCACCGCGACCCGGAAGCGGCCCGGATGGGCCAGCACCCGCTGGATCAGGGCGTCCCAGCGGACCAGAAACCGATCGATCGGCTTGACCGGCACCGCCCACTCGGCGGCACCCGGCACCTCGCAAGTATTCGGGCGCGAGCCTGTGTTGATCGACAGCAGGTCATAGGACACAGGCGGGCGATCCCCACAGATCACCTTGCGGTTGTCCAGATCCAACCCCTCGACCTCGGCCCGGAGAAATCGGGCCCCTGCGAAACGCGCCAGCCGTCCCAGGTCGATATGGCACTGGTCATAGTCGTAGCAGCCCGCGATGTAGCCCGGCAGCATGCCCGAATAGGGGGTGTGCACGTCCCGCGCGATCAAAGTCAGCCGCAGCCCAGGCACCGGACGCATGCCGAAGCGCTTGAGCACGACCACATGGCTATGGCCGCCGCCGACCAGGACCAGGTCCTTGAGCACGGGGGAGGTAGATGGCTGCATGGTGAGCGGGAAATCGGCAACGGCGACGGGAATCCTAATCCAAATCTGCCGAACAGGGGAATGCCGGGGGTGACGTTCGCCAGGTCATATGGCCACCTGACGCCCCTTCGGCAGCGCAGCAGGCAGGGCCAGCTGCCCGGGATGACCTTCTCTTCGTGAGTTCCCAGTCGCGGTGGGGAAGGCGATGCTTCAACTTTGGCCCGATTTCTGCCGCTCACCCCCGAATCCCCCCCCAGTTTTGGGGACCATGGGCGTTGTAAGTCATTGATTCTCGCTCACGGAGGAGCGCAAATCGGCCTAAATCCCGTCGATCTCGCGTTAGCTGCTGCCGTCGTAATGGTGGATACGGACGCGGTAGTCGGTGCCAGCGAGCCGGGCGAAATCTGGGATGAGGTTTCGGGGGCGGGGGTGCAGTCGTCCTCGAGCTGGGCAGAGAGGAACATTGTAATTATGGATGATAGGTCTATAATTGCAAGGATGATTCCGCGCCGCCTCAGCTCGCTCGTTTTGGACCGCCTGCGCCAGTTTCCTGCCGTGGCGCTGCTTGGGCCCCGTCAAGTGGGAAAAACCACTCTCGCTCGTCGGTTTCTGGCGGAAAAAGATGTCGACTACCTCGATCTGGAGAATCCGGTAGACCGCGCGAGACTGGAGGACGCACCTGCTTATCTTGCATCGCGGTGCAATCGGCTGCTGATCCTGGACGAGGTGCAGCGGATGCCTGGGTTGTTCCAGGTGCTGCGTGGGGTGATCGACGAACGGGTACTTGCGGGCGAGCCGTCCAGTCACTTTCTGTTGCTCGGTTCGGCGTCCGTCGAACTATTGCGCCAGTCGAGCGAGAGCCTAGCAGGTCGCATCGCCTACCTGGAACTCAACCCACTCGACGTCCTGGAGATCGCGCCCGAAGACGGCCCTACCCTTTGGGTGCGCGGGGGCTTCCCGCGCAGCTTTCTCGCCGCGGACGATGGTGCCAGCATGGTATGGAGGGAGAATTTCGCCACCACCTATCTGGAGAGGGATATTCCCCAGCTCGGGCCCCGCATCCCGACCGAAACGCTGCGGCGGTTCTGGACCATGCTGGCCCATAGCCAGGGCAGCCCGTTGAATGCCGCTCAGCTGGCACGCTCACTCGCGGTCGACGGCAAGACGGTGGCCAAGTACTTGGATCTGATGGTCGATCTACTGCTGGTGCGCCGCCTGCCACCCTATCACGCCAACGTCGGCAAGCGGCTGGTCAAGTCTCCGAAGACCTATCTCAGGGACACCGGCATCCTGCACGCCCTTTTGCGGTTGCCCGACCTTGACCAGATCCTGAGTCATCCGATTGCCGGGGCTAGCTGGGAGGGGCATGTTATAGAGACCCTCATTCATTGCGCCGCACCGCGCGCTCAGGCTTTCTATTACCGCACCGCTGCCGGCGCCGAGATCGATCTGCTGATCGAGCTGGCTCCTGGGCAGCTCTGGGCCATAGAGATCAAGCGGAATCTCTCGCCAAAGCTGACTAAGGGCTTCGGTATCGCCCAGGGCGATCTTCACCCCAAAAGGTCCTTTCTGGTCTACCCGGGAGAGGACAGGTATCCGGTCAGCGGCGGAGTCGAGGTGGTCGGGCTGAGAGAGATGGCCGAAGAGCTGTCCTCCCTGGACTGAGGTCTGAGGCTTCCTGATCTAAATGCGAGCTTGGGGCCTACCAGATGAATATCGGGCTGGTCGACGACATAGGCCCGCGCCATCTGCATTCGCCCTTTGGCGACCCGTGCCAGCAGCCGCTGCATCTTCCCCAGCTCAGCTCCCAGCTCCACAGCTCCAATGCTCCAATGGGCTCCAATGGGCTCCAATGGGGTCCAATGGGGTCCAATGGGGTCCGATGGGGTCGGACGTAAGTATTCGGTCTACCCCTTTCCAGTACAATCAACGCGTTAGCAACTCCCGGTAGTGGCGATGCAGGGGGTAGACCCATAAGTTCTTGATCGGCACGCTCTGCGTTGCGGCGGCACCGAGCTTTCCCCGGCCCTTGGTTTGGCCAAGCCAGGTCCAGTTGGCGGTCTTGTAGCAGGTGCCCTGGAAGCGCGGAGCTTCGACAAAAGTCTCCAGCAACAAAGGTCGATAGCCGTAACGCTCGCGCCAATGCTCGGGCAGTATCCTAGCGGCTTGGGTCAGTATCATAGAGGCCAGATTTCTGGAGCTCACCCAGGGCAGGATAAGAAAGCGGGCGTTGTTGACGATCAAATGGAGATTTCGTTTGCGTTGCTCGTGACACCAGCCGATGTGGCTATCTCTGGGCGCGGTCTGCCATGCGGCAGCGGCAAAGCCGAGCAGAGCGACGGGATGCTCTGCGGCGTAGACAAAATAGCGCAGCTGCGCACCGGGAAGGGTTTTGTAGCCGAGGTAATGGTAGCGCTGGATAGTCTCATTCCGTAGCGAGTGCGCGCGCTTGCGTACCGGGCGCCAGCTCAAGGGCGACAGCGCACGGGCCGGCCGATCCAGCGGTTGCCCGGGGTCGGTTTGTTGGCTGATGTGAATACGCGCGCCGAGCCTCGTCCATGCTCCAGGGGAGAAACGGGGCCATCTCTTGTGGCGCCTTGCGGCCGTTGTCAGCGCAGGCGTTGAGATAAGCGGTTAACCAGTGCCGCGTATTGATGCCCGAGAGTTCCAGGGTCTGCAGGATGGCGAACAGCATCGCGGCCAACTGCGCGCTCCAGAGGCTGGCCGAGCCATAATAGTTTTTGCGCCCGTTCACGGGCCCGCGAAGGGCGTTCTCCGCCGCATTGTTGTCGAGCGGCACCTGCGGATGATCCATGAACAGGCGCAGTCCCGGCCAGTGATTCCAGCAATTCTAAATGCGGGCCGGAAATCGGGGCAATCGGGCGCCTAGTCCTACAACAAGCGTGATTTTTTACGCTATTGAGAAAATACGATACAACCTTCTGAAAAAACTTGATAAAATACGCCTATCATTCAATGTGGTCACAACAATGAGGCGTATTTCAAGTGAGCACGACTAGCGAAGAAAAGCGTACCGAAGTTTTCGAGAAACGCAAGGCCAGCATTGAGCATCGGCTGGAGAAAAAGCAATATGAGGACCAACCAAGTCCGATAATGACAGGACAGAACATTCATTATGAAATGGGCGACAAAACACGAGCGATGAGCTATGGGGGCATTGGCGCCATTCATAAGATGGTCAAGCAGATTGGATTGGACCAGGAGATCAACGACCGGCTTGAGCTTTTGAAAGTCCACATACCCTATCACGAGTCCGACCATGTTCTCAATATAGCTTATAACGCACTCGTGGGCGGAGTGCGCTTAGAAGACATTGAGCTGCGTCGTAATGACGAAGTATTTATGGACGCCATCGGTGCACAGAGAATTCCCGATCCCACAACGGCAGGAGATTTTACGCGACGATTCGAGATGAACGATATTACGTTGCTTATGGACGCCATTAATGCTACACGGGAGAAGGTTTGGTCGAAGGCGCCACGTGAGCTTCTGAAAGAAGCCATCATCGATACTGACGGCACGCTGGCGGGCACCTTGGGGGAATGCAAGCAGGGCATGGATATCTCCTACAAAGGGATTTGGGGTTACCACCCATTGATCATTTCCCTGGCCAACACCAATGAAGTCCTGTACCTGGTGAATCGGTCCGGAAATGTCCCAAGCCACGAGGGGGCTGCCGAGTGGATAGACAAGGCCATTGACTTGGTGACACCGCATTGCGAGAGGATATTGCTACGCGGCGATACCGACTTTTCTCTGACGGAGCACTTTGACGGTTGGTCGGAGCGAGTGGATTTTGTGTTCGGGATGGATGCAGCTAAAGGCTTGGTAGCAAGGGCGGAAGCACTGCAAGAAGCCTGCTGGGAGCCCCTGCAGCGCCCTGCGAAGTATGAAGTCCTCACCGAGGAGCGTGAGAAGCCGGAGAATGTTAAAGAGCAGATCGTCATTGAGCGCAAGTTTAAGAACATCCGCCTGAATAGTGAAGAAGTAGCCGAGTTCGATTACCGGCCTGTAAAATGCACACAAACCTACCGAATGGTAGTCGTTCGCAAGAATTTGACCGTTGAGAAAGGCGAGGCGGCACTCTTTGATGACATACGCTATTTTTTCTATATCACCACCCGTCGCGACCTGACATCCGCCGAGATCGTAGGACACGCGAACAAGCGCTGCAATCAGGAGAACGTGATTGCGCAGCTGAAAAATGGCGTAAATGCGATGCGGATGCCAGTCCTGGACCTTAACAGCAACTGGGCTTATATGATAATGGCCGCCTTGGCCTGGAATCTGAAGGCATGGTATGGAATGTTGATGCCGAACACAATCCAACGTGCTCAGGTACTGAAGATGGAGTTTCGCCGTTTTCTGCAGACGTTCATCTTGATACCCTGCCAGATTGTGCTGACCGGAAGGAAGATCGTCTATCGAGTATTGGGCTACACCGAAGGGTTGAAGGACTTCTTCGATACGTTTGAAAGGATCAGAAGGCTCCAGTTTGAATAGCCTGAAAGGAAATACCGTCAATTAGTTGATCGAAAATCGAGAGCAACAGGATAGGTGCGTCCGGATTCGGACATTTTATTGATCAGTCGCAGGAATACTGTATATATTACAGTAGTGTTTTCAGTGTTTCTTATACTTTTCATCGCAGAGACCCAGAAAAACGAAGAATTTTGACGAAATTCTGTGTGTATTAAAGACTAAACCGCCGGAGTGAGCCGGCAGAACCATATCTCCCTTATTTTAGGCCTAGACGGGGAGCCGGATGTGGGAGTAGTGCGACAAGGATGTCGCGGTTACGGACCTAAGGATGGAAAACGGCTTGTCCGGTTCTGAGAGAGGCCGGGTACAACTCGGGCCAAGGGCGAGATCATGTGGCACCGCCGGGACCATTTTGCGTGGAGCAAAATAGGACGCACGCAGTGCGCCCGCAGGGTGCGCACCAAGGATGGTGCGCATCAAACCAGGCGGCCAACAGAGAACACAAACTTCGTCCTACCGCTCGGGGAGTGCCCCGCCTACTCAAAACCCCGTTCTTGCTCGTTCTTGCTAACCCCGTTCTTGACGAGGGCGGCCTGGCACACGGGATGCGGCAGCTGAACGGGGTGCATACCCAAGCCGTCATCCGACCACACCACTGGGTGGGTTATGTGTTTCAGGGTCGCTACAAGGCCATCCTGGTCGATCGGGACGCCTATCTACTCGAGCTGGCGCGCTATGTGGTATTGAGCCCGGTGCGGGCAGGCATGGTGAGCGATGCCGCTTATTGGCCCTGGAGCAGCGATCTCTTGACCATCGGACACGACCCGGCATCCCCTTGGCTGGTCAAAGAATCATGGGTGTCCTCGTCTTCCGGTCCCTTGTTGGAAGCGCAAGGTGCCAATGTGCAGTTACCTTCTTTTCAAGGTTCCCCAAACATCGGGCGCAACGGACGCAGGCAGATAGGAATGGCAGGCGTTGCAGGAGTTCTTCATATTCTCTAAAGCCTCGTTAAGTCCTTCACGATTATCTTCTTCCATGGCCTCATGGGCAGCAAAAACCAGAGCATTAATGGCATCTCTACTACGCTTTTCAAGTTTCCTAAATTTCTCAACTTCCATGTCCGAACTGAGGGCTCCTTTGTGCATCAGTTTGGCGGATTCTGCGGCATGCCAATCCATAGGGCCCAATAGTCCGAAGGTTCGTCGAATGGCAATAGCATGCCTGACTAGATTGTCTGAATACTTCATGTTATGTTTTGTCAAGTTCTGTATTGCATCGGCGTGAATGCGAAGTACAGTGATCACTGCCTGTACATACGTTTTCCGATTAAACCCTTCAGATTGAGCGGCCATGACCCAGGATAGGCAGAGAGCCGCAACTATAAGCGTGATAAATGTATTTCTTTTCATCATGACCTCGTGGTACAAATTCTTGGATAACGAATGAGGCAACGTGGTCAGGTCTTACATTCCAATATTTCTGGACCACGCTTTCTCCATGGCAGGCGCTCCGCGCATCGGCGGCGCCCTCTCACGTTGGCGCTTGGGCACGCCCTGACCTAGCCATGAATGTCGAGCAGTCACCGGACTCACCGGCCGGGGGAAGGTCTCACAACCCAACGCCTGTCCACTTAAAGGCTCCTGCAAGCCGCGCCTGAGACACGATGCTCGAGGAATCGCTGGTTAGCTGCCGCTGGCCGGCCGGAACCGACTTCCAGCCATCACCCCTCATGGGCTGCCCACTCGATTCCCTCATAGATCTCCTCATCCGGCAACTCCAGGTCCGCTGTGTCCGGGCAGTGTCCCCCTTCACCGCAAAGCTCCAGGTCTCATCCAGGGATAGGAAATCCAACCGCACGATGGGTGGATTCGGCGAGACGCTACCACCGACAGAGCATGCAAGCAAGGCCGTGCGCGCCGGGTCGAGGCGGTTCAGTGGCGAGCGCACCTTTGTTGCGGGGAGCGATGGGCGTATGCGGGCGCTTCGTTTCGGGGTCAAGAGCGGCGGGCGTACAATGGCTTGGGCGCCGCCGGCGAACCCGCGCAGCGGCGCACCTGCTCGCCGATATCAGCGATCTCCTCAGCCCTCAGTGCTGGGGCGTGAAGGAACCGGCCCTTCCCCGCGTCGAGGGGCTCGAACAGGCCCTCTATGATCCTAGAAGCCGCAGTCGACCGCTTCGAGTGGCTAGCAAGTGATTGTTTTGCTGATGGGTATTGAGAGATCTGGGACTCACCCGCGAGACGAGCGGCGCTACGACCACCAGGGCACGCACGGCGCGGCGCCTGGCTGCGTTACAACTCGTTAGTGAGGGGCTGAGCCCAACATGAAGCTGTCCACATCGCGGATCACTAGCGAGCTGCCGAAAAAGATCCGCGCCCCGCCCAGCAGCTCCAGATCCACATGCAGAACCTCGGTGCTTCGCTCGCCGGGGTCCAGCCAGGTTGTGTCGGGGACCGCCAGGGCAGAGGAGTCCGGCGCCAGGCCGTCCGGGTACTGCTGCAAGGGCATGGATACCGGCACCGCCCCGAAAAGCCGCACCCACCAACCGCTGGAGCTGGAGGTCCAGGCGGTCCAGCAGGTCCGGCCCCTCGGGCGCGATCGCGCCGTTTGCACGGCTGGTTGGCAACACCCCAGGCTGGCTCAGGGGCTCGCTGCCTGTTGCGCTGGGGTGTCCAGTGTCAGGCCCACGTCCAGTATGCGCCGGATCTCTCCTGGCGTGAATGGTCGGGCGCCGTGTTTCGTGGATTCGCCCGCTGCCCCCGACAGGCTGGTCCAGGCATCGGCTGCCAGCCCGTCCTGGAGCAGCCGGTAGCGGCCTTCGTGAACCCACGCCTCACCGTCCCGATGCAGGGTGCCGGCACCCAGCCCCACGGCCACCGATGAGCTATGGCACGAAGCACAGCTTCGAGAAGACCCCGTGGTGTGGGGCGCGATGGCACCGAAGAGCCGTCGGAAGCGTGGAGCATCCCAATCCGGGTGGTCCACGGTCAGGATCATGCCCGGGACGAAGGGCGCCACGCGACCCCCATCGGTCACCCCCAGAGGCGGGGCCACGTTGCGCACATCCGACCGGTTCTGCACCCAGCGGCCCGGCGTCTCCGCCCTGCTGAGGTGGTCCCACTGATGGCCCGCCGGGTCGAAAGCCATGTGGCATCCATAGCACTGGGGCGCCCACTGGGCATGGCAGGCCTGGCAGTTGAGCCGCGCATGGGCCGAATCCCGGTGCGCCTTCGACTCAAGCTCCGGGATGCGTAGGGCCCGACCGCCGCGCTTCGGGTGCAGGTAGAGACCGTCGCTCCTGACCTCCACATGCCAGAGGACAGCCCCGGAGCGGGCGGTGGTCAGAAAGCGCTGCCCAGAGGAGATGGGGTAGGGGATCCAGCGGCGCGGCACGCCCGCGGGCCAGTCGTCGAGGCCGATCCTTGGGCTGCGGTTATCGTGGCAGTCCGTGCATTGGATGTCGACGCTTCGCCCCTTGCCCGCCCCGCCCATCAGGCCGGTCCCGGTGTGACAATCGATGCAGCCCATGCCCGCCCGATGATGCACGTCCCTGGGCCGGTGCTCCACCAGGCGTCCGTCAGCGAGCTGGCCCAGACCGGAGCGGTCCTGTCGCGCCAGGGCCGTGTCGTCCACCTCGGCGAGACCGGCGTAGGACAGGGAGATCCGGGACGAGCGCGCGTGGCACCCGAGGCAGCGCTCGTCCCGGACCCGTGGCGAGAGCGTGGGGTGCATGCCGGGCGGGGCCTCGCTGAGATGGCAGGCCAGACAGCCACCCCCCCGATAGGTCACGGGGTCCGGCCCGTCCCTCGACTTCGGCTGCCCGAGATGGCAGCTGGCGCAGAGCTTGCGGAGCAGGGAGTCAGCCGGCGAATTACCAAGCCCCTCCAGATCCCCGTCGCCTTCGGACGTCTTCTGCTCCCCCAGAACATAGCGGGTCACGTTGACCATCCCCGCGCCCGTGTGCATGGCGCCCCCCATCACCCCCGCCACGCGACCGGGATGGCACTCGCCGCAGGTGGACGGGGCATTCCGCAGCTCTCCGGGGGAAGCGATCATGCCTGCATGGGCGGCAGTCTCCCCGGTGGCGGCGGGGTCCCCGTGATGGCATGCCGTGCACTCGGACGCGGCGAAGCCGTGCCCCGGGGCGAATCCGCGCAGTAGTATCTGGTGGCAGGCCAAACAGCCCTGAGGGTGCGGCGGGGAGGCTTGACCTCGGGCCTGACAGCCTGCCAGCCCCAGCGCTACGATCAGCAGCACGCCCGCCTGAATGAAAGGAAACAGACGCATGAGCTTCCCCTATTCTAGGCCGACGCGGGCCGCTCGTGTCGACAACGCGCCTGTCAACCCATTCTGCGTCCACAGGGAGACGTGACCCTGGGACAGGGGCGTGTGACACTTCCATTTCGTGGCTGTCTGCATATCTATAGTCGGGCGTCGAGCCCGCAGGGCGCCCACTCGACGGGCGCCATGATACGCAACATTCTGGACGGCGCACCGCGGATATTGGAATGGTGAACTCCGAACAAGAGGCCGCGAGTCCGGCGCAAACCCCCACCGGTGACGAGCCCGCCGAGGCTGGCTGGGACTGGTCCGACTGGGGTGACCCCGGCTCGACGAGCGAGGAATCGGCGGCTGCGGCCGCCATCGAAGGCACCCCTGCCGGCCCGGCATCGGCAGAAAGCCCTGCCGGCACCGGCGCGGAAAGCCGGGACTGGGATTGGGGCGAGACACCCGCCGCCGGCGCGGTCACCGCGACCCGCCGGGCTGGGACGGGCGCGAAGACGCCGTCCCCGGGTCGGAGGGGCCGCGTGGTCAAGCCCCGGGAGCAGCGCGTGGCGTCCACCGCCGAGCCGGACTTCCAAGGACTGGCCGAGCGCAAGGGACAGATCGCCAGATGCCTGAAGGGGTCGTGCCTGATTACCGGGCGGCCTCTCGCCGTTATCAGTCGACACGGCGCCCGTCTGGCCTGGGCCCTCTACCTCGCGTTGCATGGCGGCTGCCTCCTGCCGCCCCTGGACCCCCGCTGGCCCGCCCTGCACGGCCTGCTGGAGGTCTGCGAGATCGAGCAGATCCTTGTGGACGAGAGCCACAGACGCAGGGCTCGAAAAAGGCCATTCGGCCCCGCTCCCGAGCCCGCGTTGTCACGACGCCTACTCCAGCCGGCATAGGAGCCGGAACGCAACGAAGAGGCTGTGTCGGCATTCAGGCGCGCTCGCTTCCCAGGGCGTGGGGCAGCGCCAGTGGGCGTTGTCACCGGAGCACAACACGGCATCAGCCCGTTGCCGAAGTGCTCGCTACGCCGGGACCGATCAAATTACGTGCATTTGTTTCACATTTCGCAGTGCCGTCATCCTGCCTGACCGAAAGTGAGGAAGCTTGTGTAGGGGCGCGCTCCGCGCACCGGTCTTGGTGCACGGAGCGCCGCCGACATCCATCCATTTTTCGGAGCGCCGGGGCGTAAGATAGGTTTGATCAGTCTCGCTGCGCCTCGCCGTTCCTATGCAATTTTCCTACCTATCTAGCGAGCATAGCGAGCTTCAACACCGAACGCGGACAGAGCAAAAAAAGTATTGATGTGCCGGCCAAACGGACTAACATAGGCATCCGAGTCAGGCGCCGGTGTTCTTGCCTTTCACCATAGGAGTCGACGGGTCACGGCTCCTCAGGTTTCCTATTGCCGGCCGTGTATAGAGGAGCGTAATAATGCAAGAAGAACGCAAACACTGGAACCCAGTGTTCGCAGGCATCGGGGTGGGGCTCATCATGCTGCTGACCTATTACACGGCGGGTCGTGGTTTCGGCACCACCGGTGGTCTAACACGCCTTTCGCTGGCCTTGCAGAACTGGCTGATGCCGGACCTCACCGCCCAGAGCGAGTATTTCGCGCGATACCTGGCCAGCGGTAACCTGTTCGATACATATCTGGTCTACATGCTGGGAGGGATCGTCATCGGTGCCTTCGTGGCTGCCGCGTTCGGCAATGACCTGCGGTTGGAGATCCTGCGCGGGCCCCGTATCAGTGCCGGCAAGCGACTCGTGTTGGCGCTGATCGGCGGCGCGCTGGTGGGCTTCGCCGCACGGCTGGCCCGGGGCTGCATGAGCGGCCAGGCCCTGGTAGGGGCCGCGGAGCTATCAGTCGGCTCTTGGGCGTTCCTGATCTGTGTCTTCATCGGCGGGTTCGCCGCGGCCTTCTTGGTCAGGAGGCAATGGCTATGATGGCACCCCTGGCAAAGACCGGCGTTATCTCGGCAAGCGCCAACCTATACATGGCGATGGGGATCGGCTTTCTGCTCGGCTTCACCCTGCAGCGCGTCGGCTTCACCCGCGCCACCAAGATCGGTCGCATGTTCTATTTCCGCGACACCGATGTGGTGGTGGCTATGTTCACGGCCGTAGCGACCGCGACGCTGGGATTGTCGGGACTGGCATTGCTGGACCTCATGGACACCTCGAGGTTCTATTTCCTGCCCACCTATCTCGCGCCTATGGCGGTGGGTGGACTGATCTTCGGCGCAGGTGTGGTCATCGGAGGCTACTGCCCCGGCACCAGCGCCGCCGCGCTGGTGGCAGGCAAGATCGATGCCCTGCTCTACATGGCCGGTCTGTTCGCCGGCACGCTGCTGTTCGGCGACCTTTTCCCGGTGTGGGGCGAATTCTATCGTTCGGACTTTCGCGGCGTGCTCCGCCTCGACGAGTTCTTTGGTGTCAGCTTGGGCGTGATGGTTCTGGGAGTCACGGTACTCTGCATCGGCGGTATCTATGGCGTACGCCGGCTGCAGACGCGCCTCTGGGGCGAGAAGACACTCTCGGCCATGTCTTTCCTGGAAAGAAAGCCCGCGGCGATCCTCGCCCTGGTTGCCGCCTTGGTCGTCGCCTTCTTCCCCACGCAGTCGTTCTTTGCCGTGGAACAGACCGCCGGCGCCATGGGCGGCTGGGATCGGGGTCTACCAAACCCGAAACAACGGGTCTACCTCGGCCCCCTGGAGACAGGGCGGCTCCTGTATGACTATGCTGACCGCAGCAAGCCTCTCGACCTTCGTGATGCGGAGCGCTTCGCGCAGAGCCACCTGCCCGGCGCCCTCAACGTAACCGCCGACCAGGTCGCCGCCATGCGGCTTCCGGCAGGCACCGTGGCACTGCTCTACGGCGGCGATCCGGAACACAGCCGCACGGCGGTGAAAGCACTGTGGCAGGAGAGGGGTGTGCGCGCCTATGTGGCGGAGAGCGACTATGCAGAGCTGCGACGCCTGTACCTCAACCCCCTGTCATCCGAGACCCTCGCGGGTCTGAGCGACGCGGAGCAAGTCGAGCTGCGGCGCTACCGCGAGTTCATCCAGCGCAGCCAAGCCGAGCTTGAGGGCGATCGAGCGCCCCGGCGACCGGCTGCACCCGAGCCTCAGGCTATGGAGCATCCATGAACAGGCGAAAATTCATCCAATTGACCGGTGCCCTGGCCGGCGGAGCCGTCGTCGGATCCCCGGTGCTGCTGACCGGGTGCGCAAGCGCCCCTCCGCCGCCAGGTAGCGGTGAAGTCAAGAAATCGCCAACCGTGTGCGCGATTTGCTTCTGGAAGTGCGCCGGCTTCGTCCACACCGAAGATGGTCAGCCCTGGAAGATCACCGGCAACCCGGACGACCTTCACAGTCATGGGCGCCTCTGTACGCGAGGCTCCGGCGGCATGGGCAGCTACCTCGACCGGGACCGTCTGAAGAAGCCGCTGCTAAGGATCGGCGAAGGAGACAGACAAACATTCAAGGAGGTTTCCTGGGAGGAGGCGCTGGACTTCGTTGCCAGCCGGATGAAGAAGATCGCTGAGGAGCACGGGCCCGACCGGGTCGCCGGGTTCGCTCAGGGCGCCCCCGGCGCCCATTTCAGGCACCTGCTGAAGGCCTATGGGAGCGGTAGCTTCGGTCCACCCGACTATGCCCAGTGTCGTGCGGCGCGGGACTTGGCCTTTCACCTGACCTATGGCCAGGCGGTCGGCAGCCCGGAGCCCACGGATCTGGAGCACTCGCGGTGCATCGTGCTCATCGGCACCCACATTGGCGAGAATCTCCACAACGGGCAGGTAAGGGGCTTCGCGCGGGCCATCGATAATCAGGCTACCATCATCACCGTCGATCCGCGCTTCTCGGTCGCCGCCGGTAAGGCCAAATACTGGCTGCCCATCAAGCCCGGCACCGACATGGCCCTGTTGCTGGCCTGGATGAACGTCCTCGTGACCGAGGACCTGTACGATAAGGATTACATCCAGCGTTACGCCCACGGCTTCGAGGAGCTGGCCGAGCACGTCCGCCCGTACACGCCGGAATGGGCCTACCTGGAGACCGGCCTGGAGCCGGAGCTGATCCGCCGCACGGCCCGGGAAATGGCCGGCCATGCGCCTGCCACTCTGATCCATCCGGGCCGCCACGTTGCCTGGTATGGTGACGACACCCAGCGCACACGGGCCGTCGCCATCTTGAATGCCCTGTTGGGCTCCTGGGGACGCCCGGGCGGTTTCTACATGCCGGAGAAGGTGAAGCTGCCAAAGTACCCCGTGCCGGATTATCCAAAGCCGGCCAGCACCTATCGGGCGGCCCACGAAGGGAAGTACCCGCTGGCCTTCAACGGCGTCAGCAACGCCCTGGTCGAGCACTCCATCGGGCCCGACGCCCATTACAAGGGGTGGCTCGTGTGCGAGTGCAATCTGCCGCTGTCCGTGCCTGGCATGACGGAAAAGATGCAGCAGGCGGCGGACTCCCTGGACTTGGTGGTCGTTATCGACACCATGCCCATGGAGGTGACAGGCTATGCCGACGTCGTGTTGCCGGAGTGTACCTATCTCGAACGCTACGACAATATTCGCAATGCCCAGGAGACGTCACCGTCCCTGGCGCTGCGAATGCCCGCCTTCGAGCCGAAGTACGATTCGAAGCCCGGCTGGTGGATCGCACGGGAGCTCGGGCTGCGCCTTGGTCTGGAGAAGTACTTCCCCTGGAAGGACTTCAGCGAGGTTCTGGACTGGCAGCTCAAGCAGGTGGGCAGCTCACTGGCGGAGATGCAGAAGATCGGGGTCAAGAACTTCCCGCGTAAGACCGCAAAGTACATCGCCGAAGGCCAGGACTACAAGTTCAAGACGCCCAGCGGCAAGATCGAACTCTACTCCACCCCCCTGAAAGAAGCGGGATTCGATCCGCTGCCCCGTTACACGGCGCCGCAGCAAGGGCCTGCCGGGCATTATCGTCTGATCTACGGGAGGGCACCGGCGCACACGTTTGGCCGTACCAGCAACAATCCGCTGCTATTTCAGCTCATGCCGGAGAACACGGTCTGGGTAAATCCCGGCGCAGCTTCACAGTGGAAGCTTAGCAGCGGCGACTATGTCAGGCTGAAGAATCAGGATGGCGTGGTGAGCAACCCGGTGCGGGTACGGGTGACAGAGCGCATACGCCCGGATTCGGTGTTCATGGCCCACGGATTCGGCCACACGTCCAAGCATCTGCGACTCACCCAGGGCGTGGGCGCCAGCGACGCGTACCTGATAACAAACCTGCTGATGGACCCAATCATGGGGGCTACGGGGATGCGGTCCAACTTCGTGACCTTCGTCCAGGGGGAGGCGTGATATGACCAAGTATGCCATGGTGATCGACACGCGGACCTGCATCGGCTGCGGCGACTGCGTGGTCGCCTGCAAGATCGAGAACAAGGTGCCCGCGGGGCTGAACCGCGACTGGGTGGTAGAGGCTACCCGGGGCCGCTATCCCGAGCTCACCACCGAGTTCCGCTCCGAGCGCTGCAATCATTGCTCCCATGCCACCTGCGTGTATGTCTGTCCCACCGGGGCCAGCCATTACTGGAAGGACACCAACATCGTCCTGGTCACCGCCGACAAGTGCACCGGCTGCAAGGCCTGCATCGCGGCGTGCCCTTACAACGCGCGCCTCATCATGCACCCCGGCGGCTATATCGACAAATGTACGTTCTGCGTCCACCGCGTGGAGAAGGGACTCGACCCGGCCTGTGTCTCCACTTGCCCCACAGGATGTATGCACTTCGGTGTGCTGGACGATCCGAACAGCGCCGTCAGCCGGCTATTGACGACCCGAGATTACAGGGTGCTGCAGCCCGAGACAGGCAACGAGCCCCACGTCTATTACCTGAGCTGAGACGGGCCAAGGAGACATTTCAGTGATCGAAGAGATTCTGGTAACCGCACGTAACAATGCGAAGATCGATCCCACTCTGGCGATCTGGAGCTGGGAGATCCCGGTGTACCTGTTCCTGGGCGGCATCACCGCGGGCATCATGTTCTTCTCCGCCCTCGTGATCCTCAGGAAGAAGGAAGACCAGGCACCGTTCGCCGCCTATAAGCTGGCCCTGTGGGGCCCCATCGCGCTGACCATCGGCATGGTCGCCCTGTTCCTGGACCTCGAGCATAAGCTCTTCGTGTATCGCTTCTACACTGCCTTTCGGCCCACCTCGCCCATGTCCTGGGGCGGATGGATCCTGGCGCTCGTCTACCCGCTCAACATCCTGTTGATATTGGCCACTCTGCGTCTGGGGTACCCCTCACTGGCGGGCTACGCGGAGCGCTCTGGCATCGGCAGGTGGGCGCTGGATACAGCGGAACGGTTTCGGAACGCCATTGCACTGGCGAATATTCCAACTGCCGTGGGACTGGGTATCTACACCGGGATCCTGCTGAGCGCATTCATGGCCCGGCCTTTCTGGAACACCGGACTCCTTGGACCGCTGTTTCTCATCTCGGGGCTGTCGACGGCGGCCGCGCTGGTTGTCCTGCTGGCTCGCAAAGAGGCCGAGCGGCACATGTTCACACAGATCGACGTGGGGCTTATCCTGATTGAGCTTGTGATCATCGTGCTGCTGGTGATCAATTTGGCCACAGGCCCCCGCCAGCAGCTCGAGGCCTTCAGACAGATATTCGGCGGCGACTATACGGCCGTGTTCTGGGTGTGGTTCGTCACCCTCGGCCTGCTTATCCCGCTGGTACTGGAGTACCGGGAGTTGAAGGGCAAGGTGGCTTGGGTTGCCCTGGCGCCCGTGCTCGTCCTGGTCGGCGGATTTGTGCTACGGCAGGCAGCTGTAGACCTGGGGCAGGTGGGCAACTGGACGCATTATGCTACGCAGTACAATCCGGCCCTGCTGGAACGTCTGACCCAATGACCTCTTGGTGACTGATCCAGCGACGCCACCCCCTCTTTTTTGGTGCGGGTCAGGAGAGAGGGGTCTCCAAAGATCAAGCGATACTAGCCCCTGACCAAGCCATCTCCCGCAGGGGGAGACGGCAGGTCGGGGAATTGTCAAGCTTTTTGCCACTCCCTACTTGGATAATTCTAAATGAGGCTATTCATGCACACACCACTACGACGCTTTTTCGCTATCGGCCTGGCCACCGTCACGCTCGCCGCATGCGGGGACGAGCGGCCGGACTACACCGAGTCCTTTCAGCAGGTCGCCAGGACGATCATCCATGGGAAGGACCAGGTGCGGGTCGAGACTCTTGCCGACTGGCTGATCAAAGGCAAACAGGATTTCGCCCTGATCGATATTCGCCCACAGAAGGCGTATGACGAAGGACACATCGAGTCGGCCAGGAGCCTGCCCCTCACCTATCTGCTCGAGCCGGCTGTGCTCGCCGATCTGCCCTCGGACAGGACCGTCGTCCTGTACTCCAATGGCATCCGTGAGGCAGCGCAGGCCGCCGTCATGTTGCGCCTGGCGGGGATTCAGGCCTCTACGCTGCTCGGTGGCTACAACGCCTGGGAGCAGCATGTCCTGCACCCGGAGCTTACGGCAGCCACCGATGACGAGGTCCTGGAAGCAAAGAAGCGCCACGCCATTGCCTGCTACTTTGCCGGTAACTACAAGTCCGGTACCGGCCAGGTCGAGCTGCAGCCCGCCGCCGCCTTCACGCCACCCCTGATCTCCGCCCCTGCTGCTCCAACAGCGGCGGCCGCCCACACGGATCAGCGCGCGGGGGCGATCGTCGAAGGCTGTTGATCCACGGACCGCCGATGGGCACGGGACCTCGAACGGCTGACATCTCCCCACAGAGTGATGGCGATGCGCTGGGCCAGTCCCACGGGAGGCAACCTGAGCACGCACGGCCGCCCGCATTTCTCGCCACACCAATCCGCTCATGATGGGAACATTCGGAATCCGCCGTATGATGGAGTGCGTCACCCGTCTCGATTCATGGCAGCGCCATCCAGATATTCCACCTATGGGACGTTGCTTGGGAAACCGCTATTGTCTGTTACGTCAGCCTGGGATCTTCACCCGGCGAACCACAGGAGAACCTCAAATGAGAACACCCTACCTGCCACTGGCTCTCTTCTGGTGGCTGATTGCCGTACCTCTCGCAGCGCAGGCCGGGGATGTATGGATCACGCCGAAAATCGAATCGGTACAGGTCGTCAACCAAGGTGAGCCCGTCGTCATAAGCCGTAATCAGGATTCGAATCATGTCGTCAATCCGCTCTACGCGTACACCTCGCGTAAGTGTCCGCCCTTCTGCATTCATCCCATGCACGTGGCGCCTGGCGTCGAAACGATCGGTGAGCTGGAGGTGCTGGACTATCTCGTACGTATTCGGAAAGGAGACCGGTCCGTGCTCGTGGTAGACACACGGACCCCCCAGTGGCCGAAGCGAGGCATGATTCCCGGCGCGGTCAACATACCGTGGACGCTATTGGAGACGAAGCAACCCGCTCCAGAGAGCGTTAGCAGCATTCTGGTTGGCCAATTCGGCGCCCGCTCCTCGGACGGCAAGTGGGATTTCTCAAACGCCAAGACGCTGGCTCTGTACTGCAACGGTATGTGGTGCTCCCAATCCACCAACGCCATCGAGCGGCTGCTTCATTACGGCTATCCTCCCGAGAAGCTCAAGTGGTACCGCGGCGGCATGCAGGACTGGGAGATTCTCGGCCTCACCACCGTCAAGCTGGAGAAGTGATTCCGCTCCGCTCGAATCGGTAGGCCGACCCCGTCGGCCTGTCGCCAAGCCCACAGGAGAGCCCAGTGCCGAGGACTGATGCACCGTCGCGCCCCCTGGCGAGAGGGCTACGGCATAGACGGGAACAGGGCTCGGATCTCGATCTTCCCGTCCGATACCGGTCGCACGGACGCCTCCTCGTCATCGGCGAAGGCCCGCTGGTGGCGACTGCGGTGGGCGCACTGAGCGATCGCCTGCGCATTACGGTGTTGTCCCCGGATGCGTCCGCCCGCCTGGATCTGCCGGCTGACATCATGACGATTGCGGGTCACCCCGCTACCCTGTCGGGCCATCTTGGTGACTTTCGGATGATTGTCGCCGTGGACGGCGCCCACGACGCGGGGGCCGTTCCGGACGGGGCGCACGCCACGTTCGACCTGGTGCTCGACCTCTCGCAGCCTCCCGCACTGAATGCCGAGCTGCCACCCTTTGGCTACTACGCCCCCGGCACCGACTCGGCCGCCCTGGCCCAGGCGCTCGCGGAGCTGCCGGACCTGGTGGGGGAGCTCGGCAAGCCGAAGTTCTTCATTTACGACCCCTCTCTCTGTGCCCATAGCCGCAAGGGCCTGCCCGGCTGCAGCCGTTGCCTGGACGCCTGTCCGGCCCAGTCCATCCAGTCCATGGGAGATGGCGTGGAAGCGGATCCGCACCTCTGCCAGGGTGCCGGGGCCTGCACCGCCGTCTGCCCGACCGGTGCCATTCGCTATGGCATCCCTGAGCCCGAGCAGACGCTGGCCCTGCTCCGGGAACGACTCGCGCAGGTCTCGCGCAGTGGCGGTCAGAACGCGTGCGTGGTCATCCACGCACCCGGGTGCCCGGCAGCAGGCGTGTCGGCGGGGCAAGGCGCTGGCTCGGCACATTTGGTCTCCATCGAGGTTCCCGAGCTTCCGGCGGCGGGTTTGGAGGTCTGGCTGGCGGCGCTTGGCTACGGCGCCGCCCAGGTAGTGCTTCTGGCCCAATTGGGGATGCTCCCGAGCACTCGGCGTTTGTTAGACGAGCAGGTGGAGACCGGGCAGAGGATCCTGGATGGTCTCGGCTACGAGCCCCGCCGACTTCGCATCCTCGACGCGGGTACCGACCTGACTGCCCAGCTCCTGCGCGAACCCTCCTACGCCAGCATACGGCCAGCCCGCTTCGCCCCGTTGAGCGAGAAGCGCACCACCCTCTGGCTGGCCATCGACCATCTTCACGCCCAGGCCCCTTCGCCCGGCGAATTCCAGGCGCTGCTCCCAGGTGCGCCCATGGGCGAGATCCGCGTCGATGCGTCCGCCTGCACCCTGTGTATGGGGTGCACGACGGTGTGCCCCAGTGGGGCCCTGCGTGGGGGTGAGCAGGATCTGCCGCAGCTCAGGTTCGTCGAGTCGTTGTGTTTTCAGTGCAGCCTGTGCGCCCGGGCCTGCCCCGAAGACGCGATCCGGCTGAGACCGCGCTGCCTTTATGGACCCGACGCCCGCGAACGGAGCAGGGTTCTGAATTCGGATGAGCCCTTCCGTTGCATCTCCTGTGGCAGAGCCCATTCCACGCGGCGGGTCATCGAGCGTATGACCGAGCAGCTTGCGAGCCACCCCGCGTTCCAGGGTGGGGGCCTCAAGCGCCTGCAGCTATGCGAGCGTTGCCGGGTCGCCGCCGCGGTGACCGAAGATACGGAGGTGGTGGTACATGGCCTTACGCCCCCCCACGAGTGAGTCGCCGCCTGAACGGGGAACGCCACCGGCTAGCCCCCCGCGCCTGGAACCCGCTCAGCCCCCATCATTCCTCACCAGGGTGAGTTGCGAGCCGGTTCAACCCGGATTCGGCCGTTGGATGAGGTGCAGGGTGCGTCATATTCGGTGCGTGGCAAGGCACGGCGACGCGGAATAGCGGGGCCTGTTGCGAGAAGCTGTGACGCTGCCCAACGCCGAGGAGGCCGGACAAGGCGACAAAGACAGCAGGTACGCACCGGGTGGCCCTGCGTCCCGGCTTCTTGACAATGGCATACGATTTGCGCTGGAGCTGTCCGCCGCTTGGGTTAGACTCGGCAGAGTCGGCCTGCTGCTTTTCGGGGCCGGAAGTATCCGATTCCCAGTCACCCTGTTCATTTCGTTATCGCCTGGCTGGCATTTTTCGGCGGAGTCTGTCAGATCCGTCTTCAACATGAGGATCTTAGCATGATGGAGCTGGTACAACAATTGGTGGCCGGCACCGGTGTCAGCAACTCTCAGGCCGAGGGTGGTGCGGGACTGCTGTTTGGACTGCTGAAAGACAAGCTCTCCTCCGGTGATTTCTCTCGGGTGGCCGACGCGGTGCCCGGTGTCGAGGGGCTGATCGATGCGGCGCCAGATGCAGGCGGTGGCCTGGGTGGCCTGCTGGGCGGTGTTGCGTCGGCGCTTGGCGGCGGCGAGCTGGGCAAACTCGCCACGCTTGCGGGCGGCTTCGGCAAGCTCGATCTGGATGCCGGGATGATCGGCAAGTTCGTGCCGATCCTGCTCTCCTATCTGCAGACGAAGGGCGGCGGTGACCTAGCTGCCCTGGTCGGCCGCGTCCTGCAGGGCGACTAGCACCATGCGCTGGCAGGGTCGTCGCCGAAGCGAAAACATCGAGGACCGCCGCGGCATGCGCGCTCCCTCGTCCCTGGGCGGCTTCGGCGGTGGCGGTCTGCTCAACCTGCTGCCGATGGTGCTCCGGCTGTTCGGCATCAAGGGGGGCATCGTCGTGGTGCTGGCCATCGGCGCCTATGGCCTGCTGAGCGGTAACCTGGGCAGCATGCTGGGCGGGGGCATGGGCGAGGAGAGGTTATCCGACCAGCAGGTAGCGCCGCTGCAGCAGAGCGCCTCGGAGAAGGCGCTGGTCGACTTCGTCTCGGTGGTACTGGCCGATACCGAGGAGACTTGGCAACGGATCTTCCGTCAGCGGGGCGCCAGCTACCAGGAGCCCAAGCTGGTGCTCTTCCGGGGCGCGGTGAAATCGGCCTGCGGGCTCGCCCAGTCGGCCACCGGACCTTTCTACTGTCCGGGCGACCATAAGGTCTACATCGACCTTTCTTTCTACAGTGAACTGAAACATCGTTTCAAGGCGCCGGGGGACTTCGCCCAGGCCTATGTCATCGCCCACGAGGTGGGCCACCATGTGCAGACTCTGCTGAGCATCTCGCAACAGGTGCAGCAGGGGAAGCGAGGTCTCTCCCAGGTGGAAAGCAACAAGCTGACCGTGCGCCAGGAACTGCAGGCGGACTGTTTCGCCGGTGTCTGGGCGAATCACGCGGACCGCGCCCGGCAGCTGCTGGAGAGCGGCGATATCGAGGAGGGGCTGACCGCGGCCAGCGCCATCGGTGACGACCGGCTGCAGAAGCAGGCGCGGGGCTATGTCACTCCAGATTCCTTCACTCACGGCAGTTCGGCGCAGCGGGTCCGGTGGTTCAAGACCGGGCTGAAACAGGGTGATCTGAAGTCCTGCGATACCTTCGCCGCTAAGACGCTGTAAGGGGACGCGCGAGTTCGTCGTCCCACATCGGTGGCCCGCGGGCCGGGGCGATGCGCGGCGGCTGAGCCGGCTCGCCGATGTGGTTGAGATGCCGCTGCACCGAGGCGGTCTCGGTGATGAAGGCCGGACGATACGCATGTCCGCGCCGCAGTGGGGACAGAGGAGTGGCAGGGACTCGAACAGGCGCGCGAGCAACATGGCCCACAGGTAAGGGCCACGGAAAGAAATAATCTTCCCAGAATTGCGCCGCATATGGCGTCGGATTCAAGGCGCGGCAAGGGGCGCATAGCCCGGACTATGCAACGCTTGCCGCAACGCAGAAGCCGGCGCCAGAGACCAGCAAGATGGGATGATTATTTCCTTCCGCGGCCCTGACTCACGGTTGAACGAGGAGTTGTCGCGGGATTGCCCGGTATACCAGTGACCTGACCTTGACCCCGATCGCCTGGGATTCATCAATCGGAGCGAGTGCGCCGCGCGCTGCCGAGGCCAAGGAGTGGCGCGGCTGATGGGACGTGTTGGGCGAACTGAATGCTTACGCGAGTGAGCAAGGGCTGCATTGCATCGGCCTCTCGCCGCGTGGCATCCCTTGTCGGTTGGGCTACAGTCATTCTTTCCCGACATTCATTCACCGCTCCGTATCCAGTCCTCGATGAGGAGGTCGGGTATCCGCTCGTAATGGCGCAGGTTCCCGGTGATCAATGTGGCGCGTTGGGCGAGGGCGATCGAGGCAATGAACAGATCGGCATCGGCCACCCGATTTCCTTGGCGTTCAAGCACCACCTTGAGCCGCCCGAATTGCTGTACTGCTGGCAAGTTCAGGTCTATGGCTAGAAGGGTAGTAAGGAACTCGATGACGAGTCTCTCATTCGTCGATGGTGTCCGTGAGTTGGCCGCTCCGTAGCAAAGCTCCGCGGCGGTGATTCAGGTGGCAGCGACCTCGTCGAAAAACGCCCGCCGCCGCTCGATCACGGCTTGGTTGCCGCGCCGGACTTCGATACAGGCATCCGTGGCCAGCCTGCGCTGGGTCAGTAGGCCGTCGGCGGTGAGGGTCTTACCCGCGATGTCGAGGGGCTCCAACAGCGGGATGACCATCTCGATCTCGTGGGTCTGCTTGACCTCGTCGCCACTGCCTCTGGCCAGGACGCCGACATTTCTTGGTGTGGCAGGTCTGGCTCTGGTGGCCGACGACGCCGAGGATGTGGGTCTGGCGGCCTTCGGCGTCGATGGCAGTGCGCATCGTATTGCCGTCAACGGTCAGCCCCTCGTCGGTCGCGGCATACTGCAGATTCCAGCGTTGCAGGGCGCGATCCAAGACATCCGGGTCCACCCGGGGCTCGGGCACGATCAGAAACCGGCCGTTGTCCGGAATCGCGCGCAATTCCATGTTGAGACGGATAATCTTGGTTAGGATCGCTTCGCCCCGAGTCCCCAATAGCGACCTCCTGGAGATACTCATTGCCTATATCGATGAGTTCGAAAAGCCCAGTTCCGAAGATCCTCGGGAGCCGGCGGAGCCCTTCCTGCGCTTCGTCCGGGAGCGGCCCAATCGCTTCTGGACCTCGCGCTCCATGCCCTTGCGGCTGGGCAAGGATGATTTGAGCCAGCTGTCACGGGAGCTGGCGGGTATCGACTGGGCGGTAAACCAGAAGGTGGACGTGATCGGCATGTCCCTGGGCGGCCTGGTCATGGACCCGGAGACACCGCCCACCTATATGGAGGCGATCCTCTGCTGCCTGGAGGCGGGCATCCCGGTGGTGGCGGCCATAGGCAACGAGGGCGAGCAGACCTCCGGCTCGCCCGGGAACAACCTCTTCTCCCTGAGTGTGGGCGCGACGGACCCGGAGGACCGGGTGGCCGGATTCTCCGGCGGGCGATCGCCTTCGCGCGTGACCGCGGGTATCGAGTGTGAAGGCATGACAAGCGCAACTGAGCAAGCCCCTGCGGATTCATCGATCGCCCCGGGCCTCGATGAATGGCTTTACGGGGAGAATACGGACAGCCGCTCTCTGATCGTGGAGGTCAAGCTGCCAGAGAGGCGGGTGGTCTTCGGCGAGGCGCAGTCTGGGCGGCGGCGGCTCCCTCGCGGGTTGGTGTCTAACGACCCGGAAGCGAGGCGACGTACGATCCAGGAGTTGGCAGCGTATCTCTGGGAGGAGCTGGGGTTGTCTGCCAAGGTTCTGGAGACCGCCGGGGCGGAGCTGGTGCTGTTTCTGCATTCTGCGAGAGTCTTTGCGGCTTGGGGGCTGGCATTTTTTCGAGCTATGTACTATATGGCAGAGGGCAGGCCCAATAACCGTGATCGACGCACGAGGAGGCGTTGGTGAGCAAGAAATCGATTGACGACGAGCTCGGCGATCTGGACGAATGGGATGGGGCGTTTCAGGTGCGCCACCGTTGGGTGGAGCACGCGGAGCCCCGGCGGCATGGATACGAGGCCGATCGCGACGACCGTGGGGCCAAGCGCAAGAGCGTCCGGCGGCATTCGTCAAGCGGCAGGTCGCGCCCTGACGAAGCTTGATTGACCGCCGGGCACTTGCCCGGCTCCTGTCCTGTCTACAGCATGTCTTGGACGGACCGCCCGGTCCGGCAGCTGTGTGCGGCCGTCTGCCGGGGGGCGCGCTGTTCTGGGGGCCGGGGATCAGCTCTTGTATTCCAGCTCGTAGAAGTAGTTGGTGGCCGTCACGAAGCCCTCCACGCTGCCGCAGTCGAAGCGCCGGCCTTTGAACCGGTAGGCGATGACTCGGCCCTGCTGGGCCTGGGTCTTGAGCGCGTCGGTGATCTGCAGCTCGCCATTCCTGCCCGGGGGTGTCTCGCGCAGTATGTCGAAGATGTCGGGGGTGAGGATGTAGCGGCCGATGATGGCCAGGTTGGAGGGGGCCTGGTCGGGGCTTGGCTTCTCCACCATGTCCGCGACCCAGTAGCTGTCCGGATCCAGGGGATCGCCAGCAATCACGCCGTATTTGTCGGTCTCTTCCTTTGCCACCTCTTCCACGGCGACCACGCTGCACTTGTGCTCACGGTAGACCTCGGCCATCTGGGTCATGACCGTGTTGGGATCGCCCACGCACAGGTCGTCCGCCAGCACCACACCGAAGGTCTCGTTGCCGATCAGCACCTCGCCCGTGAGTATGGCGTCGCCCAGGCCACGCATGCGGCGTTGTCGGGTATAGGTGAAGGTGCACTGCTCACGCAGCTCGCGAATGCTGTCCAGGCGCCGTTCTTTTCCGCTGCCCTCGATCTGGTGCTCCAGCTCGTAGGCAATGTCGAAGTGGTCTTCGATGGCACGTTTCCCTCGGCCGGTCACGAAGGCGATGCGGTGCATGCCCGCGGCATAGGCCTCTTCGACCCCGTACTGGATCAACGGCTTGCTCACGATGGGAAGCATCTCCTTGGGCATCGCCTTGGTGGCGGGGAGAAAGCGGGTGCCGTAGCCGGCAACGGGAAACAGACATTTCTTGATCATGTACAACTATCCTCCAGTTTTGCTGGTCTTGACGCAGGCGCTGCCGATTCGAGGCTCATGGGGGCTCGGCCCCGCTGCTCGGGCACGCTGCGCCACTGGATCTCGAGGTCGCTCGACGCATGCGCCCGGCCGCCGGGCCTTGTCAGCCCTCCAATGCCTGGGCGAGCGGACCGAATTGCAGGGAGTAGAGCATCCCCAGATAGCGCCGTGCCTCGGTGTGCTCCAGATAGGGCCAGATCTCGAAGCGCGAGATCCAGTGGCCGATGGTCTCGCCCGATTCGCTGCGGAAAGGCACCCGCAAGATGCGGGCATGGCGGGTGCCGGCAATATGCTCGCGCCGCTGGTCGCAGGTGGGGCCGTCGGTCTCGGGGATGGCGTCGTTCAGCATCAGCTGCTGGTTACGGTAACGGTGCATCCGCAGGAAGACTGGAATAGGTGCTGGGCCCCCTTGCCCAGCTCGTCGAACAGACGGCTGGACAGGCGCCGATTGAGAC